>Ga0228535_1000478_pt1 | contig 108511 bp, 99 predicted proteins | sample SJ1metagenome_FD_168457 | JGI IMG/M metagenome (GOLD analysis project Ga0228535, IMG submission 168457) | Enriched culture of PCE-dechlorinating microbial communities from Ithaca, New York, USA - SJ1 | ecosystem: Engineered > Modeled > Simulated communities (microbial... > Unclassified | place... | reverse complement strand
CATGGAGCGGGATGGGATTGTACTTGATTTCAGGTACAATAGTCTGTTTGGTTGAACCGCCGTATGCCGAACGGCACGTACGGTGGTGTGAGAGGTTGGGGCCTAGCGGCCCCCACCTACTCGATTTGTAGTTGCCTCTCTGCATGAGATTGGGTATAGTGACCTAGGCGAGGTTGGGCAATGCAATTGGATTTACTCATTGGATATTTCTTTTGCTACGCTGTTATTGGATACATAGTAGAGGTGCTTTACTGCTCTTTCTTTGAAAAACGGTTGGTCAACCGCGGATTTTTGCATGGTCCGTATCTTCCGATCTACGGGTTCGGTTCGTTGATCATCATCCTGCTTTTCCAAAACCACTCAGTCCACCCCATGCTTGTTTTCATCCTGACATTCCTGTTGACAAGCCTGCTTGAATATGTGACGAGTTTTCTCCTTGAACGGCTCTTCAATGCAAAGCTATGGGATTACAGTTCCTATCCCTTCAATCTTCACGGCAGGGTCTGCCTGCTCAACTCGACACTGTTCGGCTTGTTGGGGCTGCTGGTCATCTATGGCATACACCCTTTTGTGTTCTCTTTGATGCATGCATTGGATCCCCGGCTTCTTGACACGGTGTCGACCGCAATCGTTGTGGTCATCAGCATCGACACCACCAGTTCGGTATTCAGAATGGCTGCATTCCAAAAGCAGCTTGGGGATTTCCGAAAGAAAGCCCAGGAGATCGAGGATCGAATGGCCCTGCTCTCCAAGCTTACCACAAACAAACCTTTGGAACAGTTGAAACTTCGCCTGGATGAGGAACGTGATGAATTGAGGCTGCGCCTTGAGTCAGCCTCCCGGAGAATATTGGATGCATTCCCCTCGATCACCAGTGTGAACGAGGAGAAACGGCTTCAGTTTGAAACACTGAAAAAGCATGCCAAAGAGTGGAGACAAAGGCGTAAAGCATTCCTGAGGAGGCATACAAGACGTGACTGACCTACAAAAGAATCGTGAAGAAATTCTCTCTGATATAGCAAAAGCTGCATCCACCTATGGACGTAATGCAAGGGACATCACCTTGATGGCGGTGAGCAAGACACATCCTTTTCAAGCCATGGAGGAACTTTTTGCGTGCGGGCAGCTGGTCTTTGGTGAGAATCGAGTACAGGAAGCGCAAGAGAAGCTGCCTTCCGAGCGACCACAAGGCATGCGTATACACCTGATCGGGCATTTGCAGACAAACAAGGCGAAAAAGGCTCTTGAACTCTTTGACGCAATAGACAGCGTCGACTCCCTCAAGCTTGCTCTCAAGCTTGAGAGCCTTGCCTGCAAGTCATTGCCCATCCTCCTGGAACTGAAGACTGCCCCCGAGGAGAGCAAGAGTGGGTTTGAAGATGAGCATGCTTTGTTTCAAGCCTTGGAAACAATCTCCTCCTTCAACAAAGTCAGCGTAAAGGGGTTGATGACCATCGGGCCTTTGGCAGGGAGTGAAACAGAGATACGAAAAGCATTTGCATTGCTGAGAACAACGGCGGAACGGGCAAAGCAGCGCTTTCCAGAACTGGATTTCTCAACCTTGAGCATGGGCATGAGCAGCGACTACCGCTATGCCATAGCAGAAGGTTCCACCTTGATACGGGTGGGAACACGACTGTTCGGCCCAAGGGAGGGATGATGCGAACCTCAGTCCTCACGCTTTGCCTGGTCCTCCTTTGCTGTTCGCTTCCTCTTGCAGCAGAACCGTTGAAGGATTATGTCCCGTACGAGAAGGATGAGTTTCCTCTCTTCACCTATAAGCTTCGAAGGGCTGAAACCCTCTTTCTGGGCTCACTGGTCATTACGTTGCCCGTAGCGATGCTTGTATACTCACTCGCCCAAAAGACCAACCTGATCGATCCTCCTGCAAGTGAATTGCAATCGTTATTGGTGCAAGGGTCCATCGCGGCTTCACTCTCCTTGGGAATCAGTGTGGCTGACTTTATCATCGGGGAAGTGGGGAACACATGATGGCGGTGAAGGAAGAGATTCTTGCGTTGGTGGTTGATGCCATCCAAGAACCCAGACGACTGGATGCCTATGTAGCCTCCAAACAGGAGAAGGTTTCGCGCTCGCAGCTTTCAGATGAGAAAACACAACTCTACCTCAATGGAAAGCCGGTCAAGAAAAGTCGGCTTGTCAAGGAAGGCGATCGTATAGAAGTACACTACCAAGAGTCCTGCTTTAAGGGAATCGTCGCAGAAGACATCCCGTTGGATGTATTGTACGAGGATCAGGAGATGTTGGTCATCAACAAGGAGCAGGGGATGGTGGTGCATCCTGCAGCGGGAAATCATGAGCATACGCTGGTGCATGCGCTGCTTTTTCGCTATGGTCAGGATTTCTCCTCAGCTCTTGAGGATGATGAGGATGGCGAGATGGAAAACCCGGAGCTTTCCGTGCGACCGGGCATCGTGCACCGCCTGGACAAGGACACCAGCGGGGTGCTGGTTATCGCCCGCAATCGGCAGAGCCACAAAAACCTGAGCGAACAGTTCAAGGAGCGGACGACGCACAAAGTCTATATTGCTCTGGCGAAGGGTGTCTTCAAGGAGAGGACGGGGTCGATCAGGACGAATCTCAAGCGCGATGGCAATGATCGAAAGAAGTTTACCACCTGCTCAAGCGGCGAGGGCAGGGATGCCCGTACCGATTACACCGTCCTCAGGCAGTACAGGGACTTTGCCTTGGTGCGCATAGAATTGTTTACCGGCAGGACTCATCAGATACGTGTACATTTCAAGTCCATCGGACATACCCTGCTTGGAGACCCTCTCTACGGCAAGCCTGAAGGTTTGACCTTGATGCTGCACGCCCTCCTCCTTGAGGTTGCCAGTCCTTCGACGGGCAGGAGAATCCGTTGTACAGCCCCCATGCCCGAACGATTCAGGGTGCTGCTTAAGACTGCTCCTCGTCCCGCCAGTGCTCGCGTTCGGTCTGGATCGTTCCCAACTGCAACAGGTCGTGATTGAACATCCGCTCGATGCGGATTTTGGATGCAGTCCCATGCCCTGGAAATATGAGGGTATTCTCATCCAAACCCATCAATCTCTGGTTGATTGAATTGATCAAGAGCGCTTGTTCCCGATACCCGGGAGTCGATCCGATTCTCCCGCACATCAGAGTATCGCCGGTGAAGAGGGCATGGTCTATTTTAAAGACCATGCTGTCAAGTGAGTGTCCCGGTACATGAATCACTTCAATTGCCAAGTTGCAGAGATTCAGAATCTGCTTGTCCTCGACCGATTGGTAGGGAAAGTCATACGAGCTGAACGATGAACCATAGACGGTGACATCGTAGATTTTCTTCAACGTTCCAAGTCCTTCCATGTGGGAGATGTGGCGGTGTGTAAGCAAGACGTGTCTGAGGTTGTACTTGTTCGTTTCAATGAGATTGATCAGTTCCGAATCCACGTGGCCGGGGTCGATCAAGAGGGCTTCACTATGCTTCTTGGATGCGACCAGATAGGTGTTGCAAAAACCAACGACGGAGAAGTGCTGATAAATGTTCAACGGCGTGCCTCCTCGTAGTTCGAATACCGCAGTGAGACACGTCTTTGGTCCGTATGGACAAAGTCGGCTTTTTTCAAGTTGCAATCCTCGAAGGAAGTATCCCTGAGATAGCTTGAGTTGAACGTGGAGAAATATAGGTCGCAGTCGTTGAAATTGCATCGAAATGTGTCGACACCACAGAAGTTGGTGTGGATGATGATGGATCCTGAAAAATCACAATCTATCATTTTGCTGCCAGAAAATACTGCATAACGGCTGAGGATATTGTTGAAGGTGCAGTTCTCGAACAGACAAAAATCAAAGAAGGTGTTCAGCAGTGTTGTGTGGGAAAAATCTACATTGCGGAAGGTACACCATGCAAGATTGGATGCGATCAGTTCCTTCTTGGGTAGTACCAAATCCTCGAATTCACTGCCGGTGAGAGAAAAATCCACCATGTTCGTTTCACTGAGCAGCATCTGGATGCAGCGTGCCTGGAGTTCCTCTTGATTGGGGGAATGACGATAGCAATACGGGCCGTCTTCGCAGATGTAGGTGCGGCAGCCCGGGTGGGCGCAAGTCATAAAATTAAACATAGCTTAACAGTATCAAATACGCTTAGGTTGTCAAGAGAAGGTTTTGCAGATACAGTACATTCTGGGAGTACACATGGAGCAACATATCGGCCTGATTTGCAGGGGAATAAACAATATCTACACAGTCGAGGAGAAGGGTGTTTCCTACTTGTGCCGCATCAAGGGCAAGCAGCTTTCCCAAGTAATCGAGGAGTACAACCCGCTTGCCGTGGGTGATATGGTCAGCTTTGTCCCCACCAATGCACATGAGGGTCTGATTCTCGACCGCCTTCCCAGACGCAACAGTTTTCAGAGGTGGAATACTAAAGGCGGCAGCAACCAGACCGTTGTTGCCAATATGGATCTGATCGTGTGTGTCACCAGTGCCGATACCCCGCCGTTCAGGCCCCGGTTCATCGATCGTGTCATCGCCTGCTGCCAGGATGTCGATGTCATGATTGTGATGAACAAATGTGATTTTCCTCTTACCGAGGATGAGTACGAACGGTTCAAGCTCTATAAGACCCTTGGGTACCGTGTTTTGGGTGTGAGTGCGAAGACAGGTGAGAACATCGAGAAGCTGTACAAGGAGCTGGAAGGAAAGACCGTCGCTTTTGTCGGACAGAGCGGTGTAGGCAAGTCTACGTTGATCAACTGCCTTCTTGGCAGCGACCAACGCACCAGCGAGGTATGTGAAAAGTATAACCGTGGAAGGCATACGACCAACCATTCGCTGTTGATCAGCGGTCCTTTGTTTACGGTTGTCGACACACCTGGTGTTCGCGAGATACAGGTTCCCCATCGAGATAAGGCGACGCTGCAAGAGGCTTTCATCGAGTTCGCCCGGTATGCGAAAAACTGTGAGTATGAGAGGTGCCTGCATCAGGATGAACCAGGGTGCAAGGTGAAAGAAGCGGTTGAGGAGGATAAGATCCACTATGACCGCTATGAAAGTTACTTGAGGATGCTTGCCTCCCTTGATGACAAGGCCCCGCTGTGGGCGGGCAAGAATGATCGCTCCAATTCCTGGCGTACGAGAATGGATAAGGATGAATCACAAGAGTATTGAAGAACTGGGTTTTTACCAGGTAGTTAATCAGATGCAGGCTCATACACGTTCCGAAGAGGGACGGGATTGCCTGTTGGAGTTGTCGTTTTTAACTGAGCAGGCGCTGCTTTCCAAGCGACAGGAAGAAATTGCAGGTCTTATCACGCTGCTCGGATCTTCTTTGGGCGGTTCTCTGCTGTCGTTTCCCTCCATCAAGGCATCCTTGGCCCTCCTGGGTGATCCGGTCAAGGCATTGGAAGGACCGGATTTGGTCGGTATCGCCCACTATATCGCCAGCTCCGAAATCCTGCAGTCATTCTGTAATCAAGCCCTCGATGACGGGTCATCCTTTGAACCCTTGAAGGAGTTGATGGGGCGGTCTTTCGATGAGAACCTCAGACGGATCGGTCGGCATATCCTGGATGTGCTGGACGAGTCGGGTCAGGTGAAGGAGTCACATCCTGCACTCAGGCAGCTACGCAAGGAGGTGGAGGCCCGTAAGAACGAGCGTTCACGCTTCTGCAGCCAATTCATCCATACAAACAGGGAAGTGGTGCAGACCGACCAGGAGGCATTGCGTGACGGCCGTCTGGTTATTCCTGTACGCAGCGATAGAAGGTCCAACGTGCAGGGTTTCATCACCAGCAGTTCTGCGACCGGCAATACCGTCTTCATGGAACCGTATCCCTTGGTGGAGATGAATAATTCCGTGGTGATGGCACAGAACCAAATTCTTATCGAAATCGCAAAAATTCTGAAACAGCTCAACGATGAGGTTCGTTCTTGGCGAAAGGAACTTTCCGATCTTGCTTTTCGTGTAGGGCAAACCGATGCCAGGCTGGCCATCGCAGAATGGGCAAGGGAAAAACAGTGCAGTCGTACCGATTTGGAGATTACACACTGCACCCTTATCAAGGCGCGTCACCCCTTGCTCGGTAAAAAAGTCGTTCCCATCACCATGCAACTCGATTCGGACATCAAGGCTGTGGTAATCAGCGGACCGAATGCCGGAGGAAAAACGGTAACCATCAAGACGGTGGGATTGTTCGCCCTGCTCAACCAATTCTGCGGATACATTCCCGCAAAGGAGGGCAGTGCACTGCCCGTCTTTGATGATATCTATACCGATATCGGGGACGAGCAGTCCATCGAGGCTGAGCTTTCCACCTTCAGCGGACACATGAAACAGATTGCCTACGTACTTTCCAACATGACAGGGCGTTCGCTGGTAATCCTGGATGAACTTGGGAGCGGTACCGATCCTGTTGAAGGTTCCGCAATAGCACGGGCAACCCTGGAGTACTGCCTGCAAAAAGCGGCTTTGACTTTGGTGACCAGTCACCATGGAGTCCTCAAGCAGTTTGCCTACGCCAAGAAGGAGGTGATAAATGCCTCCATGGAGTTCAATGAGAACTCGCATCTGCCTACCTTCAGGATCATACAGGGACTCCCGGGTGAAAGCCATGCACTCGATACTGCACGGTTGATGAAGCTTCCCCGGGATGTCCTTGCGAAAGCCGAACAGTACCTGGGCAGTGAAGCTGTGCAAATCGGTACTATCATAAAGGACTTGGAAGCCAAAAGGCGCGATCTTGAACGGCAGGAGACTGCCATGCACAAGCGGTATCTTGCGCTGCAAAGTGAAGTGAAAGCATTGCAATTGAAAGAGCTGAGGATCAAGCAGCGTGAGGCTCAGCTAAAGAGGGAACAGTCCACCGAACTGGCCCGATTCATGCAAACCAAGCGCAAGGAGCTGGAGAATCTGGTTGCCGAGCTGAGAACCGGCGAGGTGACCAAAGACAAGACCAAACAGGTGAAGACCTACCTTGAGGGTCTCTCCGAGAAACTGGCGCAGCAAGAGGAACAACTGCAGCAATTCGAGGATGAAATCGAGTTCCTCAAGCCCGAGGAGGCGCAACAGCTGGAAGTTGGAATGGATGTGTTGTGCGGCAGTGCAAAGAGGGAAGGCAAGATATTGGAAAAAAAGGGCAGGAACAGTTTTGTGGTCGCCATCGGCACCATGCGCATGACCCTCCCGTCGTCCCAGCTCAGCCTGCCCAAGCGGGTGGACCAGAAAGTGTCGGTACTCTTCCAAAGCAGTGCGCCGGAGCCGAAATTGGTTCTGGATGTCAGGGGCCTGATTCTCGAGGAAGCCTTGCATTTGCTTGACCAGCAGATAGAGAGCGCCCTGGTGCATGGCATGAGCACCTTCTCCATTATTCACGGCTATGGGGATGGAATTCTCAGCAAAGGAATTGGCAGCTATTTGAAAAAACACCGTTCGGTGCAAGACTATCGTTTTGCTCTTCCAGAGGACGGGGGAATGGGTAAGACGTACGTAATGCTCTAAATCGCTAGGGCATCCCTTCAATAAAGAGGCTTTTATTGACCGGATGCCGATGCAGGGTGATGCGATGACGGTTGAGGTGTGTATGGACAATGAGATGATCGATACCGATATTCGACTGCTTGCCGATGTGGTCTCCCGGGAAGGGGAGCGCTTGGGAGAACGGTTCGCATTGCTCTCATCGCTTTTGAAAACCATGGGATACTGAGCTTTCTTGCACTTCTGTTTTTGTGATGGTACCATAGGGGTATGAGAGGAGACAGGTATGTCTGATTATATGAATGGAACGGGTATCCAATACCATTTGCATATCAAGGAAGGCGATGTAGGCCGCTATGTTATTCTTCCCGGCGATCCAAAGCGTGTTCCACTGATTGCAAAGCATTTTGATGATGCGAAACAGGTGGCTGACAGCCGGGAGTATGTAACCTATACAGGGTTTCTGGACGGGGAGAAGGTTTCTGTCACTTCGACGGGAATCGGGGGGCCTTCTGCTTCCATAGCCATGGAAGAGCTGTATAAATGCGGCAGTGACACCTTCATCCGCATGGGTACATGCGGGGGCATCGCCCTTCCGGTCATGGGCGGTGATGTGGTTATTGCAACCGGTGCTGTACGCATGGAGGGAACAAGCCGCGAGTATGCTCCGATTGAATTTCCCGCCGTAGCCAGTTTTGAGGTCGTGCAGGCTCTTGCCGAGGCTGCAAACATGCTCGGAAAGAGGAGCCATATCGGTGTGGTGCAGTGCAAGGACTCCTTCTATGGTCAACATGATCCTGCGATCATGCCGGTCAGCTATGATTTGATCAACAAGTGGGAAGCCTGGAAACGCTTGGGCGTTCTCGCTTCCGAAATGGAAAGCGCAGCTCTGTTTGTCGTAGCCGCCCGTTTGGGAGCGCGATGCGGAAGTGCGTTTTCGGTGGTGGGAAACCAGGAACGTGAGATACTGGGTATGGACAATCCAAAGCTTCATGATACCGAGGATGCAATCCGGGTGACAGTACAAGCCCTACGCAATCTCATCGCAATCGACCGTGCGCGCTCTCTTGCTTGATTGGTTCTTTTTTGCTTTCAAAATAACTGATAAAGGATAGGGCAGGGCGTAAAACCCTGCCTTTCCCAATGCGGCGTAACAGTTGCTCGCGTGATAGAGTTCGTAGGTTCCGCAAAATGGATAGTTCCTGCCATGCATGCCGAGTCTTGCCAGAGATGCAAGCAGCTCTTCGTCTGTGAGTTGCTGTATAACCAATGTCTTGGTCCGGTACACTTGGATGCGACCCTGCAGAACAAGCTGCAGGCAATGAGGCAAGAGCAAATAATCGATTAGATTGCATGTATGCGCTTCGGCCCACTGCTGCCATGCTTGCAGACAGTGAAATGCGTCGTCTGCTGTAGCAAACAAACACCGTCGGGTTCTATAGGTAAGTAGGTAATACATCCGCCTCCTCCTGAAGGGACAGGTGCATCACCAGCTCTTTTGCTTCAGTAAAGGGAAGCTGATTGCAATTTCAGGGCATAAGTATGCTGTTCAAGCAAGCGTTGCAGATTTTCTTCCGCCGTTGCCTGATAGTAGGCATCGATGCTGAAAAGCTCAAGGCCGATGGTTTCATACTCTTGTTGCAGTACCTCGTGCTCATAGGTGCCGAGATCCAAGGAGAAACGGATTTTCTGTATGTCCGATGCCAGGTCCTCGCTCATAACCAACAGGACCTTATTGCTTTGCAGGTTTTTGATTCTCAGCAACCCACGGACTTTCTGATTGGTAAACAAGTGGGAATATCGATCGTGTACAAGCATGAAGGCATACTATCAAAAGTGGGACAAGTATGCAAACCGCAATCACACTTGAATCCTCAATTGTGTGATTTGCTTCATATAATGACAAATAAATTTCACATTACCGTGTTTACTGAGCGAAAGTATGCTGAAATAGGTTGAATTTTCTGTATCATTGCTGGATAATTGGCAGAGTTTGTCCAGAAGGTATGGGCTTTGGTTTGATTGCACAAGTCAGCGTTATCCCGTATCATTATGCACACAGTAGAAGGTAGGAAATCAGATGGCTCAACAAATTCAAGATTTGGTTGCTTCCATCCGCAAGGATGGGATTGAGGTTGCCCAAAAAGAGGCAGCCCAGATTATTGCTGATGCGAAGGCCCAGGCCGAAGATTTGATCAGAGAGGCGAAAAAAGAAGCAGCCTCATTGTTGGAGAAAGCACAGAGGGAGATCGACACTCGGGACCAAAGCGCACGTTCCAGCCTGCAACAGGCCAGCCGTGATGTGCAGCTCTCGCTCAAGAAAGCCATCACCACCCAGTTGGATAGACTGCTCGTCGAGCAGGTCGAGAAGGCTTATGCTTCAAATGATTTGGTTTCACTGATTGCCAGTGTCGTGGCTTCCCTTGGTGATGCCAAGCAACACGAAGTACAGTTGAGCCGGAAAGACTTTGATGCACTTGCCAAGAGTCTTGCTGGACAGTTGAGCGATGCCATCAAGGCCGGTCTTGAAATCAAGCCGGTTGCCTCCGTGTCTACTGGTTTCAGGATTGCCGCGAAGGATGGCGCCTCATTCTATGACTTCAGTGCAGAAGAGACAGCGGCGCTGCTTAAGCCATTCCTCTCTGCTGCAATCGAAAAGATCGTCTTCAGTTCGGCGAAGTAAGGAGACAACGTGGCTTCCTACTATTATCTGGTTGCGACCTTGCCGACGTTGCGCTTGGACGGGCCGCTTTCGTTTTCCACCGAAACTTTTCTCACGCTATGCAAGACGCAGGTCAGTGAACGTCACTACCACCTGCTTTGCATGGCTTTGAGCGGGGAGAAGGCCTCTCACCCTTTCTTGAAGGCGTATCAGTACTTCGAGACGATGGTGAACAAGGAACTGGTGGAACAACGAAGTCGAAAGCTGTCCCTTTCCGACCCTGCTTATCGCAACGATGCGGACAAGGAAGGAAGAATCAGCGATACGGTCCGTCAGGCCCTTGCCCAAGAGAATGTACTGGAGGCGGAGTTGCTCTTGCTAACCTTGCATTGGAAATTCTTGGACGAGCTTGCAACCTTGCATACCTTTGACATAGAGGCTCTCTTGAGTTTTGCACTCAAGTTGAAATTGCTTCAGCGAAAGAGTCTCTTTACCCGTGAGGAGGGAAATGCCGAGTTCAAGCGTCTCTTCTCCAATATTCAAACTGAAATAGCGAATAATTAGTGGAGTTTGATATGGCAAATACAAGTGGACGTGTTCTGGGCGTCAATGGAAACATGGTAACAGTCGAATTTGACAATGCCATCTCCAAGAACGAGGTAGGGTATATTCAGGTCGGTTCCGACCGCCTCAAGGGCGAGGTAATCCGCATCAACGGAAATACCGCCGCTCTTCAGGTGTTTGAAATGACCAACGGCATCAGTGTAGGCGACCGTGTTGAATTCACTGACGAAATGTTGAGCGTGGCGCTCGGGCCCGGTCTCTTGCAACAAATCTACGATGGTCTGCAGAATCCTCTTCCCCAGCTTGCCGAGCAGTGCGGCTTTTTCCTGCAGCGTGGCGTCTACCTCGATGCCATCCCGAATAAGAACTGGGATTTCACCCCGACTGCCGGCGTCGGTGACACCCTCTATCCAGGCGATACCTTCGGCACTGTTCCCGAAGGGTTGTTCACCCATCAAATCATGGTGCCGTTCACATTCGCCAATGTTCCCTACAAGGTGCTTTCGATCAAGGAAAAGGGCTCCTATGGGGTGCGTGACATTGTCTGTGTGGTTGAAGATCAAAAGGGCGCAAAAAAGGAGCTCTCCATGGTCTTTACCTGGCCTGTAAAGAAGGCCATCAAGCTTTACGAAGAGCGGCTTCGTCCCGATGAAACACTGGTTACAAAAATCAGGATCATCGATACTTTCCTGCCTGTCGCCAAGGGCGGCACCTACTGTACTCCCGGACCATTTGGAGCAGGAAAGACTGTTTTGCAACATATGACCAGCCGTAATGCCGATGTGGATATCGTAATCATAGCAGCCTGCGGTGAACGCGCCGGTGAGGTCGTTGAAGTACTTAAGGAGTTCCCCGAGCTCACCGACCCGAAGACCGGTCGGTCCTTGATGGAACGAACCATCATCATCTGCAATACTTCCTCCATGCCTGTAGCCAGTCGTGAGGCTTCGGTGTATACAGCGGTTACAATCGCAGAATACTACCGGCAGATGGGTTTGAACATTCTTCTGCTTGCCGATTCCACCAGCCGCTGGGCGCAGGCCATGCGGGAGATGAGTGGAAGACTTGAGGAGATTCCAGGTGAGGAAGCCTTCCCTGCCTACCTCGAGAGCAGGATTGCAGAGTTCTATGAACGAGCATGCAAAGTTCGGCTTAAGGATGGACGCATTGGTTCCGTCACGATCGGCGGAACGGTAAGTCCTGCAGGCGGTAACTTCGAGGAGCCTGTCACCCAGGCTACACTGAAGGTTGTCGGTGCCTTCCATGGACTGAGCAGGGAGAGAAGTGATGCACGTAAGTATCCTGCCATCGACCCGCTCTCCTCATGGTCGAAATATGAGGGTGTCATCAAGGGAAGCAAGGTGGAGTATGCTCGACGCATCCTCTTCAGGGGTAGTGAAATCAACCAAATGATGAAGGTTGTAGGTGAAGAGGGAACTTCGGTCGTCGACTATGTAACGTATCAGAAGAGTGAGCTTGTCGATGCATGTTATCTCCAGCAGAACTCTTTTGATCCTGTCGACGCCTCCGTCCCTATTGAACGACAGCGCTACTTGTTCGACTTGTTGTTCAAGGTCTTGGCAAGCGAGTTCGCCTTCGATGACAAGAAACAGGTTCGTTCGTTCTTCAATACTATCAGGCAGCATTTCCTGGACTGGAACAACGTTCCTTTCAAGGGAGAGCGATTTGCTCAGATTGAGAAAGAAATTGAGACGCTCTACAAGGGTAAACAGGTTGCTGTTGATCCTGATGCCGAGAAGCTGATCTAAGGGGTTGCAGATGCAAAAGGTATATTCAAAAATTGAGTCCATTGTCGGTAACGTCATCACAGTCCGTGCAAAGGATGTACGTAATAGTGAATTGGCTATTGTAACTTCCGGTTCCGTGCAGAGTTATGCCAACGTCATCAAACTCGACAATGATCTGGTTTCGCTGCAGGTTTTCAGTGGTGCACAGGGAATTTCAACCGGTGATCAGGTTCGTTTTCTTGGAGTTCCCATGCGTGTCTCCTATACCGACAATCTTTTAGGTCGTGTGTTCGACGGTACCGGCACTCCTCGTGACAACGGCCCGTCCATGACCGAGAATATGATCGATATCGGCGGTCCTGCAGTAAACCCGGCGAAGCGCATCATCCCCAGAAACATGATCAGAACCGGTATTCCGATGATCGACGTATTCAATACGCTCGTAGAAAGCCAGAAACTGCCGATTTTCTCTGTCAGCGGAGAGCCGTACAACCAACTGCTCGCCCGCATCGCCATGCAGGCTGAAGTTGATTTGATCGTTCTTGGCGGCATGGGATTGAAGTATGATGACTATCTGTTCTTCAAGGATACCCTGGAAAGCAGTGGTGCAATGAGCAGGACGATTATGTTCATCCATACTGCAAGCGACCCGACCGTTGAGTGCATGCTGGTGCCGGACATGGCTCTTGCAGTAGCCGAACGCTTCGCCCTCGATGGAAAGAAGGTTCTGGTACTGCTTACCGATATGACCAACTTCGCCGACTCCATGAAGGAAATGGCCATTACCATGGATCAGGTGCCTTCCAACCGCGGCTATCCGGGCGACCTTTACAGCTCACTCGCATCCCGTTACGAGAAGGCTGTCGACTTTGAGGGTGCCGGCTCGGTTACCATCCTGGCTGTTACCACCATGCCTGGTGACGATGTAACCCATCCGGTTCCAGACAATACCGGGTATATCACCGAGGGGCAGTACTACCTCAAGGGCGGACGCATCGAACCCTTTGGTTCGTTGAGCCGACTCAAGCAGCAGGTAAACAAGGATACCCGTGACGACCATCGAGCGCTGATGGACGGTATGATCAAGCTCTATGCTTCGTACAAGGAGTCTGTTGAGAAGAAGTCCATGGGATTCATGATGACCGAATGGGACGACAAACTCCTTAAGTATGGTCGTTTGTTTGAGTCCAAGTTGATGGATTTGAGTGTGAATATTCCTCTTGAGCAGGCATTGGACCTGGGTTGGGAGATTCTCTCTCAATGTTTCGAGCCGAATGAAACCGGTTTGAAGAGTGATCTTATCCTCAGCCGCTGGCCGAAGAAGTTGAACGACTAAGGAGCTGGCATGGCCGTCAAACTGACGAAGAACGAGCAGAAACTGCAAAAAGACCGATTGAAGCAATACCAACGGTATCTGCCGACCCTGCAGCTGAAAAAACAACAGTTGCAGATGGTCATCAGGCAGATTGAGACCGAGGTTGCTTCTTTGCGGGTAAAACAGGAGAAGCTGGTTCAGGATATGCAGAGCTGGATCGCCGTTTACCATGAAAACTCGGCATTCAGCGCTGAGCACAAGGTTGAACAGTTGGTGAAAGTCGACCGGGTGGTTCGTACCAAGGGTAATATTGCCGGGGTTAACATTCCTGTTTTCAAGGAATTGACGTTTGTTCCCATCTCCTATGATTTGAGGGAGTTTCCCCTGTGGGTCGATAAAGGATTGGAAAGTCTTCGTGATTGTGCCCGGTATGATGCCTTGATATCAACTTTGGAACAGCAGATCAAGCTGCTGGGAAGGGAGTTGAGAACCACGAGCCAACGAGTCAATCTTTTTGAGAAAGTAAAAATTCCTGAGGCGAAAGATAATATCAGACGCATTGGGATTTATCTGGGAGATCAGCAGACTGCTGCCGTCGTCCGGGGTAAAATCGCCAAGAAAAAACTGGTGCAGGGGGCCTGATATGATAGTACCAATGAAAAAAGCCTATATCATTGTACAGGCGCATGATGGTCGCTCCATGCTCAGGGATCTGAGAAAAGCCGGGCTCCTGCATATCGACACCCAGCAGGTCCGCAATGATCGGATTGAAGGGCTTGAAAAGACGTATGACCAGATCAGCCAAATTCGCTCTGCCATTGCAGATTTGCAGGATAAGAAAAAACCTAAGGAGCAGCTGACGCTCTCTGATGAAGTCTTTGCCGAAGTTGCGGAACGCTATCAAGGACTCTTGGAGAGTAGAAAGAAGCTTGAAGAGCAGATTTCTCATGACAAGATTCAGATTGAAGCACTAAGTGCCTGGGGTGATTTCGATCCCGATCAGGTACGTGAACTTGCAACGCAAGGAATCAAGCTGTATTTCTATACCATCACCAAGAAAGACCTGGAAAAACTAGACGCTTCAATCCAGTACCTTCGCTTGGCTCCTGTAGGCAGTCTGGAGGCCATTGCAACGGTGGGGAGTGAACTTCCCTCCGAGGTATCGGCCACTCGTTTCTACCTTCCGGAGTACGGGCTCGGTTTTCTGCAGAAGAGGTTCGCCTCGGATCAGAAGCAGCTTTCGCAAATTGTTCAGAACCTCAAGCATGGCGGAGAATATCTTGATGCTTTTGCCCTGCAACTCAAGAAAATTGAGATGGCGATGCGTTTTGAACGTGTGGGTGAGTCTTTACAAGCAACCGAGGAGTTGACGTGGATTTGCGGATATCTGCCAGAAATGGAAGTTGAGAAATTCACCAGTCTTGCAGCTTCTCATCAGTGGGCTTATCTGCTCGATGATGTTTCAGAAGAGGACACTCCTCCGACGTTGGTCAAGTATGCAAAGGGTGTTGGAATCATCAAGCCTGTGTTCGATATCTTGGGCACGGTACCCGGATATCGCGAGAATGACATCAGTACCTGGTTCTTGCTCTTCTTCACCCTTTTCTTTGCCATGATCATCGGAGATGCAGGCTATGGCTTGATTTTCTTGGGTGCTGCAGTAGGTTTGCATGCAAAGCAGAAAAAGGCAACCACCTTGGTGATGCTCATCTATGTACTGAGTATCGCAACACTGGTGTGGGGGAGCCTGACAGGAACCTGGTTCGGTTCCAAAGCAATCTTGGTCGCTTTCCCCTTCCTTCAGAACTTGGTAATTCCTTCCATCTCGAACTATCCGGAGCTCTTTGGCTTGACTGCGGTGGATGCGCAGAACCAGGTGATGAAGTTCTGCTTCATCATTGGAACTGTTCAGCTTTCTCTTGCGTGCATTATGAACATCATGCACAAGATTCCCAAGAAAGACCTCAGTTTTGTCGCCGATATCGGGTGGTTGATCGATATCCTTGCGCTCTATTTCATCGTCCTGCAACTGGTTGTGGGAGAACCTGCGGATGTAATGCTGATATTCAGCATTGTAGGAATTGGTTTCCTTTTGGTTGTCAGCTTCGGAAGTCAAGCTCCTGGAGTGCCTTTTCTGAAAGGGTTCCTCAGCGGGTTGGGTGGTTTCTTTACCACCTTCCTCAACACCATCAGCGCCTTCTCAAATATCATGAGCTACATCAGGTTGTTTGCGGTGGGTATGGCATCGGTTGCGATTGCTCAAAGTTTCAACAGCATGGCAAGCGGCATGCTCAGCGGCTGGGCTTTACCGGCCGGTATTCTGATTTTGGTTATCGGGCACTCCTTGAACTTGGTCATGGGTTTGCTCAGTGTGGTCGTACATGGCGTACGTCTCAATCTCTTGGAGTTCTCCGGCCAGCTAGGAATGGAGTGGACCGGAATCGCATATGAACCGTTTGCACAAACGGTGGAAGAAAACTGATCGTTGTTTGGTAACAACTAAGGAGAAAATCATGGCAAATTTGGAATTTATCGGAATGGCTTGCGCTTTGGCTCTTTCTGCTCTCGGCTCCGGTCTCGGCGCAGGTGCAGCTGCACAGGCGGCTGTTGGTGGTTGGAAGAAGTGCTATGCCAATGGAAAGCCTGCTCCCTTCATCATGGTTGCGTTCGCTGGTGCCCCGCTGACCCAGACCATCTATGGCTTCTTGTTGATGAACTTCATAGCCGCCGCCATCGCAGCAGGCGCAGCTTCTACACTTGCCCTCGGCGTTGGTGTCTTTGGTGGTCTTGCCATCGGGCTTTCAGCCTGGATGCAGGGAAAGGTTGCAGCCAATGCCTGTGATGCGCTTGCTGAAACCGGCAAGGGAACCGCCAACTACTTCATCGTTATCGGTATCGTTGAGACCGTGGCACTCTTCACCTTGGTCTTCAGCCTGCTCGCCCTGCAATAAGCAGCTTACCAAGCAACGGTTCATGATAGAGAGCATCCCTTTCCGGGATGTTCTTTTTTATGAGGAACGATGCCTGCGTTCGAAATCCAGCAACCAGGCCTTTTTCTCCAAACCTCCCTCATAACCTACTAAAGAGCCATGCTTGCCGACTACACGATGGCAGGGGATGAGCAGGGCCAATCGATTGCGGTTGTTCGCCATCCCGACCGCCCTGCAGGCCTTTGGATTGCCGATTCTCATGGCAATTTCCTCATAGCTTGCCGTTTGGCCGTATTCGATGGAAAGCAGAGCTTCATACACTTTCTTTTGAAAGGGGGTCCCTCCGATCAACAAGGGAAGGGTGAAGGCTTTTCTGCTTCCGGCAAAATACTCATCCAATTGCAGATGTGCCAAATCAAGCAGATGATGATGTGCTTCGACTTCCGAAGCCTCTCCATGAAACGAGAGTTCGACGATGTGCGTGTCACTGCATCTCAAATAGAGAGGGCCTATCGGGCTGTGATATGTTCTTTCGTACTGCATGCCAATTACTGTACGGTACCATCCCAAAGTTGGCAAGGCATCAGGTCAACGACGCTTCTTGTAAGGAATTTCCATTCGGTATATCCTAGCATTCAGGTGAGGTGGCAATGATTCACGACAGTCTCTCAAATCTTATGCAGTATGCTCCGATACTCGATGGTATCGATCAGATTACAAATGTTCTGGGAAACGCCTACGAAGACGGGACCTATGAAATCGGCAGACTCCTTGTGAAGGTGGAATCATATGTTCCATCCACCTTTTCAGGCAGCTTCAGGGCTCATGAATCGGCTGCCACTGTGGTGGTGATGCTTGAGGGAGAAGAGTTGTTCGGCCTGACATACAGCGAGCGATGCAAGGGTGTTGCCAGAGATGAAAAAGGTTGGCTGGCCATCGACGACAGTCCCATCAAAGCTGTGGTGACAGCCAAAAAGGGTATGTTTACCCTGTTTTTGCCGCGTGAGCCGTATGCCTTGGGTATTGCATGCACGAATTCACCTTCTGCGGTAAGACGAATGATAATTGTTCTACAACCGTAGGCTTGTACTTTACAATTGTAAAGTGTTTGTGTACGATGTACGAGGAGATGCACAATGACAGGTGATCATCAGGTAATGATCGGGAATGCAATGCTCGGCAAAGGCTTCCCTGTTCTTATACAAACGATGTATGACAGCGCCCTTCCCAAGGAGGGAGAGGCCCTCGATGAACTGCTCAGACGTATTGGAAAGCTCAATGCAATGGGTTGCGATATTATTAGGTTCTCATATCCTTCAAAGGATGACCAAGATTCGTTCTCCTATATATGTAAACGAAGCCCTATCCCTGTAGTGGCTGATATTCATTTTGATTACCAGCTCGCCCTTGACGCCATAGCATGCGGATGCCAGAAAATCCGCATCAATCCCGGGAACATCGGGGCAAGGTGGAAAGTCGATGAGGTGGTCAAGAGTGCAAAGGATCATAATGTCGCCATACGCATTGGTTTGAACAGCGGCTCCCTTCCCAAAGGAAACGATCCTGTGCCGACTTTGATGTGCAACACCGCCTTGACGTATCTCTCGTGGTTTGAGCAGGCGCATTTCTACAATACGGTGGTTTCCTTGAAAGCCAGCGATACCGAGGTGACGCTTGAGGCGAACCGTCTCTTTGCAAAGCTCAGTGATTATCCTCTGCACCTCGGTGTAACCGAGGCTGGGTCGGTTGTCAGTGCAATCACCCGCTCGACATGGGCTTTGGGACAGCTTCTCAGCGAGGGAATCGGGAATACGATTCGAATCAGCATCACCGGTGACATTGAGACTGAAGTGCAGGCGGGTGTCGAACTGCTGAGGACCCTTGGCTTGAGAAAGAAGGGGATCAGGGTTGTCAGCTGTCCCCGTTGCGGAAGGCATAGTTTTGATTCCCAAGGATTCCTAGAGTCCATCGAGTCTGATTTGCTGATGATGGACAAGGATTTGACAGTAGCCATTATGGGTTGTCAGGTAAATGGGCCCGGGGAAGCCAAAGCAGCTGATTTGGCCATCACAGGCATCGGTAATAGTATTTTTCTCTATGAGAAGGGTACGTTGATAAAGAAAGTGACGCAGCAGGATGCTAAAGCTGCTTTGTTGGAAGCCATTGAACATGCTTAATACATTGATCATCAAAGGTGCGAGAGAGCACAATCTGAAAAATATAGACCTTGAATTGACAAAAGACCAACTGATCGTCATCAGTGGGATTTCCGGCAGCGGTAAAAGTTCGCTTGCCTTTGATACCATTTTCGCCGAGGGACAGCGGCGGTACGTCGAAAGCCTCAGCTCTTATGCGCGTATGTTTTTGGATCGAATGGACAAACCCGATGTAGATTACATGGAGGGGTTGAGTCCTGCCATCGCCATCGAACAGAAATCGACGCACCGCAATCCTCGTTCGACTGTTGGTACGGTTACTGAAATATATGACTATTTCCGTCTTTTGTGGGCTCGTGTTGGAGAACCCCACTGTCATGTGTGCGGTCGTCCTATCAGTGAGATGAGCGTCGATCAAATTATCGATGCTATTTTCAAAGCCCAGGAGGGGACAAAAATCATAGTCAGTGCTCCCGTTGCCATAGGTAAGAAAGGCGAGTTCAAGAAGGTCTTCGACGATGCGAAAGCCTCCGGGTTTGTGCGTGTGAAAGTGGATGGGCAGATGGTAAGTCTGGAAGACCCCATCAAGTTGGATAAGCAGTACAAGCACTCCATCGATGTGGTTGTCGATCGCTTGATACTCAAGAGCGATATCCGAACTCGTCTTGCCTCCAGCATCGAGACCTGTATCGAGATGACCCAAGGATTGGTTAAGATTACTTTTCTGGGTGCAAATGATGAGGAGCATGAGGAGATCTACAGTGAACGCAATAGTTGCGCCCATTGCGGGATCACCATGCCTGAACTTGAACCGAGGTTGTTCAGTTTCAACAATCCCTTCGGAGCATGTCCTGAGTGCAATGGTCTGGGTGTCAAGACTGAATTCGATCCTGATCTAATCATTCCCGACTACTCGAAAAGCTTCAATGAAGGGGCGATAGCCACGATGAATCCGGATGCCCAGTGGTCTCGTTCGCAATTCGAAGCCCTTGCAAAACATTTTCATTTTACCTTGGATACTCCATTCGCAGACTTAAGTGAAAAAACCATCCAGGCAATACTCTATGGAACCGAGGAGAGGATTTTCGTTGAGTATACCAGGGAGAAGTCGAGCCAGACGTATCGCGTGGAAAAGCCGTTCCCCGGTATTATTTCTGATTTGCAACGCCGTTATTATGAGACGAACAGCATGCAGATTAAAATGTGGATGAATGGATTCCAAACCTCGAAAGTGTGTCCAACATGTCATGGGGACCGACTTCGAGAGGAAGCCCTTGCAGTATCGATCAACGGCATGAACATCATGCAGACTACGAGGTTGTCGGTAAAAGAAGCAAATGCCTTTTTCCAAACATTGACACTTACCGAGAGCCAGCAACAGATTTCCTACCAGATTCTCAAAGAAATCCGCAGTCGCCTCTCATTTCTGCGTGATGTCGGATTGAACTATCTGACCCTCGATCGCAGCAGCGCCACGCTCAGCGGCGGTGAAGCACAGCGCATACGACTAGCCACGCAGATAGGGTCGGCTCTCAGCGGAGTGCTCTATGTACTGGATGAACCATCCATTGGGTTGCATCAGCGGGATAATCAGAAGCTGATCGATACCTTGAAGCATCTCAGGGATCTGGGCAATACGGTTCTGGTCGTAGAGCACGACGAGGCTACGATTCGGGAAGCCGACTATCTTGTGGATTTAGGACCGGGTGCCGGTGTACACGGCGGCTATATCACCGCCCAAGGGAGACCCGAAGAAGTTGCCCGTAATCCAAACAGCATAACCGGTCAATATCTAAGTGGTGCCTTACGTATGGATATCCCCACAAAACGCAGGACGGGCAACAAAAGTGTGATTCTTGTCGAAGGGGCTAACAAGAACAATCTCAAACACATCGATGTGGAGATACCGCTTGGCAAATTGGTTGTATTCACCGGAGTAAGCGGCAGCGGCAAAAGCTCTCTGCTCAATGAAGTGCTGCTTCCTGCGGTTCGCAGGCAGCTCTCCCGAAAGCATCCTAATTACGATGGGTTTTCCTCCATCTCAGGGGTGGAGCATCTTGATAAGGTGATCAATATCGATCAGAGCCCGATCGGAAGAACGCCAAGGAGCAATCCCGCCACGTATGTCGGTGTATTCACGGCGATCCGTGATCTCTTTGCCTCTTTGCCCGACAGCAAGGCCAGGGGGTATAAGAGCGGGCGTTTCTCCTTCAATGTCCAAGGAGGCCGCTGTGAGAATTGCCAAGGTGACGGGAATCTGAAAATTGAGATGAATTTCCTGCCGGATGTGTATGTAACCTGCGATGTGTGTCATGGGAAGCGCTTCAATAAGGAAACGTTGGCTGTAAGATACAAGGGTAAAAATATTCATGAGGTTTTGGAGATGACCATGGAAGAGGCGAGTGAGTTCTTCTCTGCCATTCCCAAGATCAAGCGCAAGATAGACACCCTCATTTCCGTAGGTCTTGAGTACATCAAACTCGGTCAAAGCGCCCTCACCCTCAGTGGAGGAGAGGCCCAACGGGTCAAGCTGAGTCTTGAGCTCTCCAAGTACGGGACGGGAAAGACATTGTATGTTCTCGATGAGCCTACTACAGGTCTGCACTTTGCCGATGTCAAGAAATTGATGGAAGTCCTTAACCGTTTGGTGGATCAAGGCAATACCATTCTGTTGATCGAACATAATCTTGATGTAATCATGCAGTCCGATCATGTGATTGACTTGGGTCCTGAAGGCGGCGATGGCGGCGGTATGATTGTAGCAACTGGAACTCCTGAGCAACTTGCCCTATGCAAGGACTCCCACACAGGGTATTATCTTGCTCAGATGTTCCATGAGAAAGGCTGAACGAAAACAAAAAAGGATTGTCTGTGTTTTTGCCCTGATTTTCATCATGGGTTCTGTTTTACATGCACAGACGGACAATCTGATGCTTGCACTCAGCATCCAGCAGGCCGATGAGGGAACATTGCAGGAAATGGCCCGGCTCCGGGATATCACTGCTGCAGATGTAAAAGATTTGCGACAGCAGTTGCTCGCCTACCATAATCTGGATGTCGCATCCATCCCATTGCAGGAAGGGAAGGATAGACAGTATGAGATGACCATCCTCCATGCCGATGAGCTGTCCACCGACGGTGCTTCCTCACTCGTCCAATTGCAGGGAAATGTAGTGATCTCATTCAAGCTGGAAGGCGAGAGCAAGGAAAAAAGGTTATCCGCACAGAAAATGCTCATCGATCTTGAGCATACCATGCTCAGTGCGCAAGGATCAGTATCCTACGAAGATCCGACGATTGACAGTGCTCTGCAAGACGTCGACGCCTCCATAATCACCCTGGATTGGTCGAATTCAACCCTTTTTATCAGGGGAGCGACTACGCAAAGCGAGAAAACAAACAGTGAGGACCAGAAGATTACGCTTTTTACTTCTGGAACGCAGATCACCTATGACGGAAACGCTTCAAGCCTTCTCTATACTGATGGTTGGATCGGCACCAGGAAGGAGGAGAGCCTCTCCTCGATCAGGGCGAAACAGCTGATGTTCCTTCCCGGTGGAGATTTGATGGTGCATCGGGCATCGTTGCATGTAGGGCGTGTGCCGGTATTTTGGACTCCGTTTTTCTTGTTTCCGGGAAATCGGATGACGGGTAATCCCGCCATGGGGTTTGCCAGTGAACGAGGGATGTTTGTTTCCACGAGTTTTGAATTGTTCGGCACCAATCCAAAACTCTCGGAAAGCGAGAAATCAAGCTTTGCCAGCCTGCTCTCTGCATCCAACAGCCAGGCCTTGTTTCCCGATGGAATCCTCTACACCCCAAGAGAACGTGAGACTGGATTTCAGAGCTGGGCGCGCCTGAGCGGCTCCTACCTCACATTTCTCGCAGATGCATATGAACTGGCTGGACTACACACCGGCCTTACCGGTCATATCTCTCTTTTTGAGAAAAAACTCAGTATCGATATACATGATTCTCTCGCCCTCTATGCGGATGGCAAGGATGTCCTGGCTGCTTACTCTGATGTGCCTGTTTATCGGTATTACGGAGAACATACCCTCAAGCTCGACACAAACCTCCTTGATGTCCGCCTTGATCTTCCTTATTACTCGGACCCCAAGGTTAAACGTCTCTATGCCAATCGATTATCCATGTTCTCCTTCGATGCGCCCTTGGGAAAGGCACAGGAGTTCCCAACTGATTTCAACAATGACATTACCAGTTATACCTGGAAACTTGCCGGTTCTTTCTCCCTTCCCAAGACTGCGCTGTCTCCCTACCTGAATTCACTGAACATTTCAAATCTCAGTGCACAGGCAAAGTGGGATTGGCAGAAGGAGGACAGTACATATTCCTATGTACTGAAGAACGTAGTCATCCCCGAACTTCAGGCGAACATTTCCGGTTCTCTGCTTTCATTATCTTCACCCATCGAAGCAAAGAAAGCGGAAAAGGTTCAAACGACCTCCCTTGAGCTACCTCCGCTGGTTCCCAAAGCATATGAGACAGGTCTGTCTGATGCACAAAAAAGTAAGGTTGGTGCAAACCGGAACCTCTCTTTCACCTATTCAATCGACCAGAAACTTACTCACTCCCTCACCGCAACCACTACCGCCCTCGATTGGGAGGACGATGCGTATCTGTACAGCTTTACCAAAGGTTCTTTCGTCCTGTCAGCTTCACCGCACACGCACATGCTCAAGCTGACCCAGGAGATCATACCCCAGGTCAGTGTTGTTGAGGACCAGAGCAAGAATGTGTTTTATAACCAAGAGGTGCAACTGTTCAGCGTCACCAAGGCTGAACTCCCCGCCCTTGGGCTCTCCTATACACTCAGCCAACGCTTATACCGCTTGCAGGAGACACAGACAAGAACCTCGACAAATCCTGTAACGGTGATTGTGGACACCAAAGAAGAGGAATACGCTTTCACCAAGGATACGGTAACCGTTCATCAGCTTAAATTTGAAAGGGCGGTGCCGCTTGGGAATGGCATGCTCACACCATCTGTGACAGCCGGTCTGTACCCGGTCACCCAATCCTTGCTTCCCATGCTCTCCTACAAGAACGGGCCATTTCTTCTTTCGGCCTCCTATCGTTGGACGGAGCAGGATCAGGTCTTGAAGAAGGATGCAATGTTCGGCCAGGTACGGTATACCCTTACAGCCTTCACCTTCCAAGTCGATGCCAATTATGATTTGAAGGGAAATCCCATTCGTACACGTGATGCGCTCAGTGTAAAGCAAAGCATGAGTACTTCACTTTTTACCAACACGGTAAAACTGTCACAAAATGTCTCTTACCAAGGCCTTACGACAAAGAATATTCAAGATTGGATTGAAAACTTGACATTCAAGGCTGAAATTCCTTCGGTTGCCCTTACCTATGTGATGCAGGGGCAGGTCGGTACGCTTGAACCGCAAAAGCTGAGTGCAACCATCAGTGCAAAACAACTGTCATTCAGATTGTGGAAACGACGCATCGAATTCAGGCTTGGTTTGGATGCTTCCTTCAATTTCCATTTCCAGGACCGGTATGCCAGCAGTCTGGATGTGGTGGGCAGCGTCGGATTCAGTATTGCAGAGTTTTTGGATTGCAACCTATCGGTAAAGAGTTCGAATACCGGCTTCTTCAGGTATTATGACGACCAGGGATTGTTTTCATTCCCGCTCTTATGGGAGGACCTGCTCAGAAGCTTTGATATGAGCGGAAACGGCCGTTACCACACCCAGTTCAACCTGAGTTCGATCTCGTTCGATTTGGTCCATTATCTGGGCGATTGGTCGTTGAATTGTAAATACACCGGAAGTGTTGTATTATCGAACAATCAATACAACTGGGTTCCTACAGTATCGGTTTTCCTTACTTGGAATACCATCCCGGAGTTGAATGTAGAAGAGAAGTGGACGCAATCCAACCAAGAATGGATTCGTACACAGGCAACATAGGATTGCGAATGGAAAGAAGTGTGGATTTCTCCAGTGAAGAGCAGATGCAGCGGGTTCTCGGAATCAATGACCGGAACCTGCCGTATATTGAGGCTTTGTTGGGTTGTGATATGTATGTAAAAGGCAATACGGTCTCCTGCCTGAGTAAGGATGAGACGGTCGTCAACCGATTCCAGCAATTGATCGCCCGCTTGCAACGAGTCTCCGAACAGCAGCATTACTTCAGTGAATCAGAGATTTTCATGGAGTTTCAAAGTCTGAAGCACGCTTCGATTACCTTGGACGAGGTGCTGTTGCCGCAAGCGGATGCGAAACCGTACATTTTGGTGCATAATCGCTTCGCGTATCCCAAAGGTCCTCGTCAGGAAACATATATCAAGAGCATGGAAGAGAACCAGATTGTCTTTGGCATCGGGCCTGCCGGTACCGGCAAAACCTTTTTGGCGGTAGCCTACGCCTTGAGCCAACTGCTCTCGGGAAAACGGCATAAGTTGATACTCACCCGTCCTATTGTGGAAGCGGGTGAGAATCTGGGATTCCTCCCCGGAGACTTGGCCCAAAAGATCAATCCTTATCTACGACCATTGTACGATGCAATGGAATCGATGATCAGCGTACAGAATATCAGACGTCTTGAAGAGAATGGAAGCATAGAAATCGCCCCTCTGGCGTATATGCGGGGTCGCTCGTTGCAGAATGCCATAGTCATACTGGATGAAGCGCAGAACACCACAAGGGAACAGATGCAGATGTTCTTGACACGCCTGGGGGAAAATTCCAGCGCCATCATCACCGGCGACATCAGCCAAGTGGATCTGCCGCGCAACAAGGACAGTGGATTGGTACATGCCATGCATATTCTCAAGGATATCGAAGGCCTCGATTTTGTTCTGTTTGATTCTCGTGATGTGGTTCGCTCAAGAATAGTAAGCCATATCATCGACGCGTACGCGCAAGATCTCAATCAACAGAAGCGGAGCAGCTTATGAAAGATCAGCGATTGAGGTTGGGTGAGAAACGCAAACCGAATAAGTTGGAGCGACAAATCTCCATCGCCCTCATCATCCTGATTGTCGTTTTGGCCATGTTGGTTCCCCTTTTCAGCAGCAAGTCGGCTGATAGTCTATTGCAGGACAGGGGACGGATGCATCAGGTTGGAGAGTTGGCTGAGGACGATGTATATGCAACTGAAAACTTCTCCTATATCGATGAGAAGCGCACCCAGGCTTTGATTCAAGAAAAGCAGAGGGCGGTAGCGCCTTTGTTCACCTTCTCCCTGCGCTCTACCATGCTCAGCCGCCAGCGAATCGATTTGTTCATTGATCTTATGGACAACGGGGAAGATGGTGCAGAGTCGTTTCTCGCACAGACCCAGCTGACTGACACTGGCAATGTCATTGAGCGGCTTCGTTCATTTACAGAATCCGACCGATGGTTTTTCCTTCAAGCGCTTGAAGAAACAGCCGAAGTCATTCTTAAGCAGGGGTTGTTCTCTGCATCAGATCTTGCAGTGATCGAGGCAGAAGGATATGACTCCTATGTGCTGCAAAATACCGTTTCGATGCAGGATGCGAAGCTGCTGGAACCGCAATTGGTTTCTACGGTCTTCACCAAGGAGAATCTTGCAACTGTCTTGATTTCCTGGCTGGATGGGTACCGCAAGGTGCAGCAGGCCTTCCAGCCGTATCTGTTGGTGGATGCTCTTTCATGGTTGTTGGAAGAAAATGTAGTCTATGAGGAAGTTCAAACACTGACCGAGCGGCAAAAGGCTGCGGATTCCGTTCAAAGCATTGTGGTTTTGGTCGAGCGCGGCGAGAAAATCATCACCAAGGACACCGTCATCACCGAACAGCAGTTGGCTTTGCTGGAGGCGATGGGCAATCAGGCCTTTCAGTACACCATTCTTGAAATGATCGGAAGGGCTGTTTTCATCCTGCTCGCGACAAGCGTATCGGTCTATGTTTTCATTCAATTTTTGTATGCTGAAAAACGACTCTACCTGTATTTGAACCTGATGCTAGCATCGGTAGCCCTCTCCCTGCTTGCCATGTATGCAGTATCACATCTTTTGCACACCCAATCGATATTGTTCCTTGATTCATTTCTTCCGATTCTCTTCGCACCGATGTTTACGGCGCATATAACCAGTAAGAAACGTCTTGGCTTGGTTGCCGCCTTTTTATTGTCCTGCTATGCTTCGCTGATGCCTCAGGCTTCCGCAATGACTTTCTTTTTCAGCCTTACAGCTGGAGGAATCTGTTTGTACTTCTTCCGATATACCTTCAAACGACTGGAAGACTTGTTCAACTGGTTCTATGCCTGTGTCATCTGCAGTTTTGCCGCCCTGGCACTGAACTTGCTGGTAGGACTTCCTCTGCAGTCGGTTCTTCCTCTTATCGGCGGTATGCTTCTGAACGTTACCATCAGCTTGGTATTGGTTGAGGCCCTTGTTCCCTTATGTGAACGTGGGTTCAACATCCCTACCGCCTATCGACTCAGCGAGCTGGCGTTCACGGACAGTCCCGTTCTTGACCGACTTGGGACCGTCGCCCAAGGAACCTATAATCATTCACGCTATGTCTCGGATCTTGCATATCAGGCCGCAAAAGCCATCGGCGTCAATGCCATGCTTGCTAAAGTCGGCGGCATTTATCACGATATCGGCAAGACCGATCACCCTGAATACTTTATTGAGAACCAGGGAACAGAGAATAAACATGATGACATCAAGCCGAGTTTGTCGGCGGCAATCATTAAAAGCCATGTGAAACTCGGCCTGGAAAAGGGCAGGGAGGCGGGACTTCCCCAGGAAGTTCTGGACATCATCGCCCAACATCACGGCAACGATATTATTCAGTTCTTTTACAATGAAGCCAAGGAGCAGGCCCTGTCGGCGGGTGCCGAGGTCAAGGCTGATGATTATTCCTACACCGGTAGCCCACCAACCTTTCCTGAATCGGCGATAGTCATGCTTGCCGACTGTGTTGAAGCGGCAAGCAGGACCATCAAGAAACCCAACCACTCCAAATACCAGAAATTGGTACATGCGATCATCATGGGTAAGTTCGAACGGGACCAGCTCAAGGATTCACAGCTTTCACTGACCGATCTTGACCAAATTGAAGATGCCTTCGTCCAGACCTTGATCGGACGGGATCATCACAGAATCGATTATCCGGATGAACCGGATCAGAAATCAAGGGGAGAGTAGGAGATTGGAAACGTATTATATTGATGTGGCGTATGAGCAGGATGAGTATGAACAGAGTGCAGGGCAGGCTCTCGTCATAGAACGGTTGGAACAGGTTTTAACAATGTTGGAACAACCAGGTTGTGAATTCTCGGTCAGTTTTGTCAGTGATGCCTCCATGCAGGAATTGAACCGTACCTACAGGGGCAAGGATGAACCTACCGACATCCTTTCGTTCGTCCAGGAAGACGATGTCGAGGATTTTACTTGGCCTGAGGTTGTTTTTGAGGAAACCGGGTCGCTGCCACAAGAAATTCAGGTTCTCGGAGACATGGTTATTTCTCTTGATACCTTGAAAAGAAACGCACTATCCTTTAGTGTAGAACCAGATGAGGAGCTGCATCGTTTGTTGATTCATGGTCTTTTGCACTTATTGGGCGAGGATCATGCTACCAACGACCCTGATGAACCAATGTTGGTGAAACAGGAGCAGCTGCTGCAGCAAGTGAGGGGGAGCAAACGTTGAGCTTGCCATGGAGAGGTCTGTTTAGGAAAAGTCTGGACGGCAAGGATCGTGAATTGCAGTCCAAGGTTGATTTGGAAGAACGGCAGACCATGATAGAGGGTATACGGGAGCTGAGGGATAAGACAGTCAAGGAAATCATGGTTCCCAGAGTTGATGTCCAGTTTATCAGCAGTGACATCAATTTGGATGATTTATATACGATCATCCAGGAACAAGGGTACTCCCGCTATCCTGTGTATGAACAGACGATCGACAACATCGTCGGAGTCTTGTACGCCAAGGACATTCTCAGACACGGCATCACCAACGGCTTCAATGCAAAAGCATTGATGCGTAAGCCGTATTTCATTCCCGAAAGCAAGCATCTCGATGATCTGCTCAGGGAGTTCAAGCTGCGCAAGGTGCATATTGCCATCGCCATCGATGAGTACGGAGGTGTCAGCGGGATTGTCTGCATGGAAGACATTCTTGAAGTCATCGTCGGTGAAATCCAGGATGAGTTTGATGAGGATGAGGACGATGGAATCTGCAAGCTGGATGACAATACCTTCGTTGTAGAGGCGCGAACTTCCATCGAGGAAGTCAATGAATCAGTCGGTCTGCATCTCTCTGAAGAGGATTTTGAGACAATCGGAGGCTATGTCTTTGAGTTGTTCGGAAGAATTCCACTCAAGGATGAGTCGGTCGAGGATGATGAGGCTATTTTTACCGTCGAGGACATCGATGGGCATAAGATCAACCAATTGAAATTGGTGGTTAAATCATAAGTATATACGTTGACCCTTAGAGAAGGAAAACAGTATATTAATATCGATACACAACAAGAATTCCCGGAGGAACACAAACAATGAAAATTGCAATTAATGGTTTCGGAAGAATCGGACGCAATGTTTTCAAGGTAGCTTTTGAAGACAAGAACATTGAGATCGTAGGTATCAATGACCTGACCGACCCCAAGACTCTTGCGCATCTTCTGAAATACGACTCCACATACGGAGTATATGCCAAGAGCGTTGTCGCTTCAGAGAACGCAATTGTCGTTGATGGCAAGTCCATTCCTGTCTATGCACTGCGCAATCCTGCAGAACTGCCCTGGAAAGAGCTTGGAGTCGATGTAGCTATCGAATCCACTGGTGTATTCACAGCAGCCGAAAGCCCGAAGGGTGGTTACAAGGATCACATCAAGGCTGGTGCCAAGAAAGTCATCCTCACCGTTCCCGCCAAGGACAAGATTGACCAGACCATCGTTTGCGGCGTAAACGACGATAAAATCGACCACAGCCTGCTTGCGTATTCCAACGCTTCCTGCACCACCAACTGCTTGGCTCCTCTTGCCAAGGTCCTGCAGGACAACTTCGGCATTGAACGCGGTCTGATGACCACCGTCCATGCCTATACAAACGACCAGGTCATGCTCGACCAGCCCCACAAGGACCTCAGAAGAGCAAGAGCCGGTGCTGTATCCATCATCCCCACCACCACTGGTGCCGCCAAGGCTGTCAGTGAGGTAATCCCCGAGCTGAAGGGCAAGCTCAACGGCATGGCAATGCGCGTACCCGTACCCGCCGGTTCTGTTGTTGACTTGGTTGTTCTTCTTGAGAAGGATGCCACCGTTGAGGAATTGAATGCTGCGGTGAAGAAGGCCGCTGAAGGCGCAATGAAGAATGTGCTTCAGTACACCGAGGATCCGATTGTTTCCCACGACATCGTCGGCAACAACCACTCCTCCATCTTCGATGCCGCTCTCACCATGAAGATGGGTGAGAGAATGTTCAAGGTCATCAGCTGGTATGACAATGAGATGGGGTACTCCACCCGTGTTGTCGACCTTGCAAAGAAGTTGGTGAAATAACGTTTATAAAACATTTGGGTCAGGCCTGTTTCATAGCAGGCCTGATTCGCTCATTAAGGCTGTAGAAACGATTTTATCCTGCCAATCAAAAGAGGAAACCTATGATTCTTAATACTATTCGGGAGTGTGATTTCTCCAACAAGAAAGCCTTGGTACGTGTAGATTTCAATGTGCCGTTGAAGGATGGAGTGGTAACAGATGATACCCGTATCCAGGCAGCTCTTCCTACGATCAACTATTTGCTCGAGAAGGGCGCCTCGGTGGTGGTGATGAGCCATTTCGGAAGACCCAAGGGAAAGAAGAACCCTGAATTCTCCATGGCCCCCATTGCCAAACGCTTTTCTGAACTTCTGGGTAAACCCGTGGTGCTTGCCAAGGATGTCATTGGCAGTGAAGTCGCCGCTCAGGTCGCCGCTTTGAATAAGGGTGATGTACTGTTGCTTGAGAATGTCCGCTTCTATGCAGAAGAGGAAGCAAACGATCCTGAATTTGCAAAGAGTCTGGCCGCTTTTGGTGATGTCTATGTCAACGATGCTTTCGGCACCGCCCACCGTGCACATGCCTCTACTGAAGGAGTTGCACACTACCTGCCTTCCTATGCCGGTTTCCTGATCGAAAAGGAAGTCAAGTTCATGGCTCCGCTGCTTGAGAATCCCGACAAGCCGTTTGTGGCGATCATCGGAGGTTCAAAGGTCTCCAGTAAGATCAGCGTGCTTGAGAGTTTGGTCCGAACCTGCAATACCATTGTAATCGGTGGGGGTATGGCATATACGTTCCTTGCCGTCCAAGGTCACAGCATCGGCAAGAGTTTGGTTGAAGAGGACTACAAGGAGACTGCAGCCTCCTTCCTTGCGAAAGCAAAGGAGAAAGGTGTACAGGTCATTCTTCCTGTTGACCATCTCTGCGGTGAAGAGTTCAAGGAAGATACTGCTGTAATCAAGGTTGACAGCGCCGACATCCCCCAAAACTTGATCGGCATGGATATCGGGCCGAAAACCGTCGAGCTAATAGTTGCTGCGGTAACAAAGGCTAAGAGTGTTGTGTGGAACGGTCCAATGGGTGTGTTTGAGTTCAACTCGTTTGCCAACGGGACGCTTACCGTTGCAAAAGCTCTTGCGCAAAGCAGTGCAACAACCGTTGTAGGTGGAGGCGACTCAGTGGCAGCCATCAACAAATTCGATCTCGCAGATAAAATCAGCCACGTCAGTACCGGCGGTGGCGCCTCCCTCGAGTTCCTCGAAGGCCAGGTGCTTCCTGGTATCAAGGCTTTGGAGAAATAAGATGAGAAAACACTATATTGCAGGCAACTGGAAAATGAATATGACCCCCAGCGAAGGCGCCGCTTTCGCCAAGGAGTTGGTAAGCGCACTGAAAGGCTCGACGACGAAGGTCATGATCGCTCCTCCGTTTGTGACTATTCCTGCTGTTGTTGAGGCCGTGAAAGGCTCTTCGATTATTGTCGCCGCCCAGAATATGAGCGACAATCTCAACGGTGCATTTACCGGTGAAGTGAGCGCACTGATGCTCAAGGACCTTGGCGTGAATACCGTCATTCTTGGCCACAGTGAAAGAAGATCCTTGTACGGGGAGACCGACCAGTTCATCAATAAAAAAGTGTTGTTGGCGCTTTCTCAGGAGATGGATGTGGATCTGTGCATCGGTGAGACGCTTTCTGAACGAGAGGGTGGTAAACTTGAGGAAGTCTTGACCAGACAGGTTACTGAAGGACTCAAGGGTGTATCCGAGCAGCAGATGAAGCGAATCACCTTGGCCTATGAACCGGTTTGGGCTATTGGAACCGGGAAGACCGCAACTCCCGAGGATGCTGATGCAGCTCATGCTTTTATCCGCTCTCTTATTGCAAAACTCTATACAAAGGGTGTTGCAGAAGAGCTCATTATACAGTATGGTGGTTCAGTGAAGGCTTCGAATGCGAAAGCCTTGATGTCCAAGGAACATATCGATGGTGCATTGGTGGGTGGGGCTTCACTTTCTGTGGAGCAATTTCTTCCGATTGTCAACTTCGATAAGTAAGTAACCGGAGTAGAGAAATGGGTGTTTTGAGCATTATTCTGTTGGTCTTATTCGTGATTGTCAGCCTGCTTTTGATCTTCCTTGTTGCAGTACAAGATGAGCAGAGTGAAGGCTTGGGTGGCATTTTTGGTGGTGGAAGCAATACCGCCTTTGGTTCACACGCAAGCAGTGTTGTAACGAAGGCCACGGGGACGCTTGCCGTACTCTTTTTGGTACTGGCTCTCGTAGTAGCCTTTGTCAACAAGACTCCGTCTCAAGACAAACTGCTCGACTCCGTAACCACTGAACAGGTACAGCAGACAACCGACTGGTGGAATGCCAGTGAAGCTGCAGCCGCTGGTGAAGTACCCAGTACCAACTAGGACGGTAGCAACGTTCTAACTAGTGACTACCGGCCGCGTAATTGCGGTCGGTAGCTGTTTCAAGGGAGGTATCATGCGAGTTTGTGTCCTGTATGCACCAGCTGCGAAAGGCAATGAGAAGATGAAGGCAATAGCCAAAGCGCTCAGTGAGGGGATTTCAGCCCAGGGGCACCAAGTGGACGTGCTTGATATGACCCTTGAGACGGGTAAAATCGTCTCCTTTTACGATTATCTGATTATCGGTACGGAAAGCCCGACCTTCTTTGGTGGAAAAATCCCAAACTCGGTGTCCGGCTTCCTGAAAACTGCAGGCAGTATTTCCGGTAAGCGGTGCATGGCATTTATTACCAAGGGTGGAGTACGATCGATGAAAACCTTGCAGACACTGATGAAAGCCATGGAGAAAGAGGGAATGTTCCTCAAAAAGAGCGAACTGATTTCCAAAGTTGATTTTGCCAAGGCTGTTGGCAAACATCTACAGATTTGATTGATTCTCTTCCTGTAAAAGAGTACCTTGTGAGCATGAAGACCCTAGGAGTATCGTATATGAAACGTAGAGCAATTGTTATCGCAGTCATGCTGCTTGTCGGTTTTCACCTTGTTGCCGCCACTATCGGAGCACCTGCTGCAACCGTCAGACTTACGAAAACCACCCCGATCAGCATGGCTGAGCTTGATGCCGAAGTTGCTGAATATCAACAGAGTGCAAAGACGGCAGGACAGGATCCCTCCACCATCGATCCCCTGCAGGTTTTAAACCTTCTTATAAACAATGAACTCTTCCGTCAAGGCGCAGCCCGTGATGGAGTCAAGATTACCGACAGTATGATCGATAGCGCGTATGCTTCCCAGAAAGCAAATTTGGAAGCATCCTACGGGCAGAACATCAGCGATGAACAGTTCTCCGAGGTAATCAAGAACAACTTCGGATCGGTGGAAGCATATCGCAAGATGGTAGGTGAGCAATTGATGGTGGATTCGTATGTCAGGCTGAAGAAGGCCGATGTATTGAACAAGCCTGTTTCAATAACCGACACTGAAATCAATAGTTTTTATCGGAAGAACAGGACTCAGTTCGTAAGTCCTGAGACTGTAAAGCTCAGCCACATCTATATTCCCTTTTCCGCCGACCAGGCAACCAATGACAAGAATAAGGCGACGTTGGATGAGGTGGCGGCAAAAATCAAGGCTGGAACGATGACATTCGAAAAGGCTGTCGTCGATTATTCGCAGGATGCACAGAGTAAGAATAAAGCCGGTGATATCGGCTGGCTCACCATGGACAACACCGATGCCCAGGCCGGGCTCGGCGATGCATTCTTCGATGTTGCCTTCACAACCGATGTAGGGACCACGAGCCCGGTAGTCACTTCCCTGACAGGCTATCACATCCTCAAGGTGCTGGCGTACAATGAGACCAAGATTCTTGGACTTGATGAACCGATCAGTCCCAATACCACCAGTACGATTCGTGATTACATCAGAAGCGAACTTACTTCCGCAAAACAACAGGAGACATATTATCAGGCCATCAATGGTTTGGTTGATGATTTGCGTAAGAGCGCCACGGTGAACATCCTTTACAAGAAGTAATATGAAAACGAGACATAAAGCACGAGAATTGGCACTGCAGACACTGTACGCCATGGATTTCAACAAGGAACTCGACATTCTCCACATTCCAGCCATATTCAGTGGGAATACGGAGGAAGAGTATGAGCAGCTTGAGGAAGAGGTTAAACTGTACGGCATGTACCTGGTTCGCGGGACGCTGGAGAACCTCGTCGAGATAGATGAACTCATCAGTAAATACTCTCTGAACAGGCCTCTGGAGCGTATCGACATCGTCGATCGCAATGTGTTGCGGATGAGTGTATTCTGCCTGCGTTACGGGGATATCCATCCACACATCATCATCGATGAAGCTGTAAAGCTCAGCCAGGATTTTTCAACAGAAGTGAATTATAAGTTCATCAACGGAATTCTTGATACAATGCAAAAACAGCTGTTTCCTGTGAAGGAGCATATCAGGCATGATACGTTTGAAGACTGAAGAACAGATCAAAAGGATTCGCGAATCGTGTCATCTGACCGCACGTTTGATGCAGCAACTTTCAAGTTTCATCGAGCCGGGAATGTCCACATGGGATATTGATCAGTATTGCTATGATTTCATAACCAGGCACAAAGGTGTTCCAGCGTTTCTCCATTATGAAGGATTTCCGGCAACCGCCTGCATTTCAGTCAATGAAGAGGTGATTCATGGTATTCCGTCCAAAAAAACCATAGTCAAGGAAGGAGATTTGGTTGACGTCGATCTGGGGATCAACCTTGATGGTCACTATTCCGATATGGCACGGACCTTCATTATCGGGAAAACCAAGGACGAGTACAGAAAACTATGTGAAGTCACCGAACAATGCCTGGTACTTGGAATAGAAGCGGCCTCTGCAAAAAATGCAAGAATCCAGGATATCGGCGCTGCTGTGTACAAGCACGCCACCAAGCACGGCTATGGTGTCGTTCGCGACTATTGCGGTCACGGTGTAGGGTTGGATGTGCATGAGGAGCCCGAGATACCCAACTACACATCATCGTATCTACCAAACCCCCGCCTTCGTGAAGGAATGGTTTTAGCGATCGAGCCTATGATCAATCTGGGTACCCACAAGGTGAAGGTGCTGGCCAATGATTGGACGGTAGTCACCCTTGATGGGTTGCCATCTGCACATTTTGAGGATACTGTTGCGTGTACACAAAATGGGCTGGAAATCTTAACAGTAGTCTGAGAGCCGAGGAGAAGCTATGGTAATCAAGGAATTCATCAGTTGTGACACAATTCGCGACAGTGCATTGAAGCTTGCGCATCAGATGTACAAACAAGACCGCTTTGTGCCCGATATTATCTACGCTTCCTTACGCGGCGGTGCATACATGGCCAACGTGTTCAGTGAATACTACAAAATGGTTCGTATCCGTGAGCAGGGAAGACCTGTCTTTTATGCTGCGGTTGTTGCCCGTTCCTATGGTTTTTTAAGAAGCCAGACAAATGTCATGGTCGATGGTTGGACCTATTCTCCCGAACATTTGCGCACCGGTGACAAGATTCTGCTTGTAGACGATATTTTTGATACCGGTAAAACGGTGAATGCCCTTGCACAGATCATTATGCAGAAAGGCATTCCCCGTGAGGATATCAAGATTATCGTGTTCGACTACAAGGTGCCGCTCTATAAAAAGGAAGAACCGCTTCCAATCCAGCCGGATTACTACTGCAGAAAACATATTCTCAACAGTCCTGACGATGAACGATGGATTCATTACAACTGCCACGAGTTCCTTGGCTTGAGCTCGCAGGAAGTCGATGAGCAGTTCACCGATCCGGAGGTCAGGGAAATTCTCCACGAAGTCCGGGGCGATCAGTAGAGAGGAAACAGGTACTGTAGAAATGTGATGAGCGCCTGAGTATGCGGTACGCTTTGAGGTATTGCCATATAAAATGGCATAGAAGGTTCATACCTGCTTTGAGTCAAATCAAGCAGGTATTCTTTTTCTTGGCCATCAATTGATTCAGCAACTTTAAGAAATGGGGCAAGACGCTCCAGCAGCCCGGGTCTTTGGGAAAGCAGGGTGGGAAAGTCGAGCATCGGCAGCCCTTTTACATAGTGCTCGACTACATTCAGAGGAGCTATCAGGGCGTCGAGTTCCTTTGCAGCCATATAAGCATAGATTTTAGAAAGGCTCGACTCCACATAATGGTCGCTGCTGCCGAGTACCACATACAGAGAATCATCGACGATGATGCGTTCATCAGATTGAATGGAGAATACTGAAGCCAGCTCTGATTCGATGCGTTTTGCCTCAAACACATCCTGGTCGTCGTTTGCAACAAACAACTGGAGCACGATTGTTTTTGTCCGTTGGATAAGCAAGTCAGCCACATAGACAGCAACAAGCAAACCAACAAGTAGTAGTAGTATTTGGATGATACTGGGTCTCTGAAACCGTTTCACGCGTATGTTGCCTCACTTTTCCATTCCACGTATGATACTATCTATCTTCATCAATGAAAAGCGAGGTATATCGGTGGACATCCAGTCAATCTTCGACCCTGATAACGCAGTGTGGTCCTTTCTGATGAAGCTCTACTCCCTCGCTCTGGCCGGGTTGCTCTGGTTTATCTGCAGTCTTCCCATCTTCACCCTGGGACCTGCAACAATAGCTCTATTTACGTATTGTTTTGCACTCTTGGATGGTCGCGAATCATATCTGTTACGAACATTCTTCTCAACGTTTGCTTCGTCTTTCAAGCAAGGGATTGTCGTTACCATCATAGTGCTGGCCGCAACGGTATTTTTAGCCTTTGATGCGTGGTTCTTTCTTAATACGATCCCATTTCTCTTTTTTGCTGCAGTTGCTCTTTACGTATTGTTGTTGTTTCCGAGTCTACATATCTTCGCCCTCATGAGTGTGCAGGAGAAAACGATAAAGGAGCATTGTACACGAGCGTTCATCTTTTCGATCACCCATATCGCCACAACCATTACTGTACTTGTAGTGATAGTACTTTGGTTTTTAAGCATATACGCTCTTCCTGCAACAATTATCTTTTCAGCAGGACCCGCTTGTATTGTGGTTTCCATGTTCCTCAGATTGTTGTATAAACGGATTGGCGCTTATGTAATAAATTGAAACTATACAAGCAATTTTCTGTTTTACAGTAAGGCATATGTTTAAATAAGCTTAATATATATAAAATTATACATAAAAATTTAACACATTTTAACATGGTAATTCACAAATTTACTTTGACATATGAACAGGTCCAACGTAGACTGTCTCATGGGATAACCCCACACAAGGAGAACGTTAGATGAAAAGATTTGTACTTTTGTCGGCAACCTTGCTTCTCGTAATGGGCATGGTGTTTGCAGGAGGCGCTGCAGAAACAAAGGCAGCACCCGCTGCTCCAGCTGTTTCGTATGAAGTAACCGAACCGATTACCATTGAATGGTGGCATGCACTGGAACAGCAGTATTGGCCGTTGGTTGATGAGATTGTTGGTGGATTCAACACCACCCATCCCTTGATCAAAGTCGAAGCCAAGTACATCGGCAACTACACAACACTCAATGAGACGTTGGTTGCGGCCCATGCAGCAGGTACCGGCCTTCCTGCCCTCAGTGCAGCAAATACTCCGTATGTAGCAGAGTATGGCAAGGGTGGTTTGACTGAGAATTTGACTCCATACATCAAGGCTACCGGTTACGATATCGATGATTTCGGTTCTGGTATGATTACTGCCACCAGCTATGAGGGCAAGCAGGTCACCGTTCCGTTCCTCATCTCAACCCAGGTCATGTACTACAACAAGACCATGGCTGATAAGGAAGGAATCGTCATTCCTGCCAAAATCGATGACATGGAAGCATTCCTTGCAAAGGCTACCAAGAAAGCAGCCGACGGCACAACCACCCGCTGGGCCACCATCATTCCTGGTTGGGACCAGTGGTATTTCGAGACCTTCTATCTCAACAGCGGTGTAAAGATTGTGAACGATGATCGTATCAGCACAGATCTTGCCGGTCCTGCTGCAACCGCTCTTACCAAGAAGTTCCAGGATTGGGTCAACAAGGGTTACACCTACTGGGCTTCAGGTACCAGTGCTTCTTCCAACATGAGACAGAATTTCATCGACCAGAAGGCTTTCTCCGTCATTCACACCAGCTCGCTGTATAACACCTATGTCAATTTGGTGAAGGACTTTGAAGTTGGAATGGCATGGCTTCCTGCGGGCGATACCAAAATCAGTGAGATCGGCGGCAGCGTCCTGCTCATCCCTGCAAAGAACGACCAGAAAACCAAGAATGCCGCATGGGCTTTCCTGCAGTACCTGATCGGAAAGGATGTCAACATGAAGTGGGCTGATGGAACGGGTTATATTCCGACCAGAAACTCCGTGCTCACCTCGAGCGAAGGTCAGGAGTTCCTGAATAGGAAGCCTGCTTTCAAGGCAATCTTCGATAATCTCGATGAGATCAATCCCCGCATTCAGCATCCGGGTTGGAACCAGCTGGCTACCATCTGGAAATCCTACCTCGACCAGATTATGATTGAAGGAGTTGATGTAGACAGTCACCTGACGATGATGGCTGAAGAGATCAACGAAGTCCTCGAAGACTCTGAATAGGCGTATTTGCATTACATTGCCGTCCGGTGTAAACCGGGCGGCATTATCTCTTTTCAATTGGATAAGGATACACAATTACAATGAAACAGCAAAAATCCTTGCATAGACGAATACAGGAAGGTAAAGATTTAGGAACGGTATTACCTGCGTTGTTGTTCCTGGGTATATTTGTCTACTATCCGGTAGTACAGGTGATACGCATCAGTTTCACCAACTGGAATCTCATCAACGACAATTATTCGTATGTCGGGATGAAAAATTGGATCTGGCTGTTCCAAGGGTCAGGTACAAAGTATCTGCTCAATTCACTGAAAGTAACAGCCTTATATACCCTTGGGGAGCTTGCCATCACCATTATCGGTGGCATGATGTTCGCAATCATACTCAATCGGATCACCACGAGTTTTTCAATAATGCGCGCTTTGGTCTTCTTGCCAAAATATGTGGCCATGTCCAGCGCCGCTGTCGTATTCATTTGGATACTCAATACCCAAAACGGTATTTTAAACTATTTTTTGGAACAGATAGGGCAGAACCGGGTCAATTGGCTTGGTGATAAGAATAGGGCCCTGGGCTCCATTCTTATGCTGACAGGTTGGAGAACCGTCGGCTATGGCATGATGATATACATAGCATCGATGCGGGGTATCAGCAAGAACTACTACGAAGCAGCTTCCATTGATGGTGCGAGTAAGTTTGTACAGTTCACCCGAATCACGTTGCCGCTTCTTTCGCCGACAACGTTGTTCCTCTTTGTCACAACATTTATTTCAGCGATGAAGGTATTCCAATCGGTTGACGTCTTGACCGGAGGCGGGCCCTATAGGTCCACTGAAGTGATTGTGTTCATGATCTACAAATATGCAATGGAAGACTTCAGAATGGATCGTGCTTCCACCATTGCAGTATTCTTCTTCGTCGTCCTGCTTGCAATTACCGCAGCCACGATGAGGATTTCAAACAAGAGGGTGAATTATGACGCATGAACCTCTTTCCCAAGAGCAGGCGATTTTGCTCAACCAAAGGGCGATTGCGAAACGCAAAGCAGCAACCGTCCTTCAATATGTGTTTGCTGTCGGTGTGACTCTCTTTATGATTTTCCCGCTCTACTGGATGTTCATTACCAGCGTAAAGTCACAGGAAGAGGTTTTGCTTGCACTGCCTACATTCTGGCCCAAGGAGTGGCATTTCGAGAATTACAGCAACGTACTCAGCCGGGCAAATTTCAGCAAGTACTACTATAACACCATTGTGATGACGGCAGGCATTCTGTTCAGCCAGGTGGTAACGGGAGTATTGGCTGCTTATGGGTTCTCAAAGGGCCGATTCAAGGGGCAGAAGATTTTGTTTCTTCTCGTTCTCGGAGCTTTGATGATTCCTCTGCAGGTTACCTTCATCCCCTTGTACATAATGTTCGCCAATTGGAAATTAACCGATACCTTTTTGGGCCTTATTCTTCCCGAGATGGTCAGCCCGTACTACATCTTCATGATGCGTCAGGCTTTTCTTACGGTTGATGATTCTTATATCGAGGCGGCTAAGCTCGACGGCATGGGAAGACTTGGTATTATCACCCGTGTTTTGGTTCCGATGTGCAAGTCCACCTTGATTACCATTACCTTGGTTACGTTCACGAATGGCTGGAACTCGTATTTCTGGCCGAAGATCATAGCCAAGAATGAAACAAGAAGGGTGTTGACGGTTGGTCTGGTTCATCTGCGCAACACTTTCGCAGGACTCGATACGATGAATAATCATGAGATCATGGCTGGTGCCGTGCTCGCAGTTCTTCCCGTAATTGTCCTGTTCTTCATTTTCCAAAAGTATATGCTTACCGGTTATGAAAAAACCGCAATGAAATAAGGAAGGTTTATATGAGAGTCTTCGCACATCGGGGATACAGCGGGTTGTATCCTGAAAACACAATGTTGGCGTTCGATAAGGCACGTGAAGCTGGATGCAAGGCAATGGAACTCGATGTGCATCTCTCCAAGGACGGGGAGCTGGTCATCATCCATGATGAGATGCTAGACCGGACAACCAATGCAAAAGGTTTGGTCTGCTCCCATACTTTGGCTGAATTACAGGCTTTCAATGCCGGCACAGAGGAACAATTTCAAGCCATTCCCAGTCTTGATACGTATTGCCGGTGGGCGAAGCAACATGGGATTTTCACCAATGTAGAGATTAAGACCAATTTGATATACTATCCTGGCATTGAAGAAAAGGTGTTGGCTTTGCTTGAGAAGTATAATTTGGTTGAGCAAACCCTGATAAGTTCTTTTAATCATGGCTCTGTTATCAGGATGCGTCAACTGTGTGAAAGTATACATTGTGCTTTCTTGGTCGGCGGCAGGGGACTTGCCAATGTCGGCAGCTATGCAAAGAATTTCAAGGTGGAGTACTACCATCCGGATGGAGCTTTTCTCACGAAGGCTGCCGTTGACGAGTGTAAGGATCAAGGTGTCGGGGTAAATGTGTGGACGATCGATGACTTGGGGCTGTTGCATAAGATGATTACCTGGAACGTCGATGGTGTGTTCACCAATCACTGTGCTCCCGTCCTTGCTCTGCTGGGAGAAAAGCATGCATAAGAGACGATTTCTTTCTCTCATTCTCATAGTCTGTATTTCAGTATCGCTGTTCGCATCGGTGCATCTGACCAGGGAGAACGGTGCTCTTGCTCTCTATTTTCTTGATTTAGAGGTAAGTCCTGAAGCTGTTGACAAGAGTGGCGACTCTACGATTCTCATCAGTCCGGAAGGGAAGGTGATGCTTCTTGATAGCGGCCACCCTGAGAGTGCTCATTTGGTTATCGATGCCTTGGAAGCGCTTGATGTGAAGACAATAGACATCTTTGTTGCTTCACACCCGCATATCGACCACATTGGAGGTTTTCCACAGGTGGCTGCAAGGTTTGCGGTGAAGCAGGTGTATCGTTCGTCTCTTGAGTATGGTACCAATGTGAATCAGGCAGCCCTTCAGGCGATGGAGCAGTACAACCTGCCGGTCACCATACTCAGTGAAGGTGATTCTTTCATGTTTGGTGACTACGTCAAGGTGGATATCTACAATCCTCCGAAGGAAATTACGTATCCGAAGAATTACCCTGACAATTCCACCCAATTCATCAACAACCAATCACTTGCGATGAAACTTACATATGGAGAGTCGACGGCTTGGTTCTCGGGTGACCTGTATATGGCGCAAGAGCGCACTCTGATTACCAAATACGGTGAGCTGTTGCAAGCTGATGTGGCGAAAGCAAATCATCATGGCGGTGATACCTCGAACAGCCTGAGATGGATCAAGAACCTCAACGCCAGGATCGTTGTTGCCATGCATGACCAGCTCGACAGCATGACCGTCTACAACAACTACAAGCGCTATGGAGCAGAGTATCATCTGACTCTCAACGATGGCTTGATCAAGGTTGTAATGGATGACAAGAAGAATTATCAGGTATTTGATACCAAAGATAGCTGGATGAACTAAAAGCCATCAAGTACTAGAAAAAAGAACACCCCAGGGAGGAATCCTTGGGGTATTGCATGTTAGAGTACTGTGAGCTAAAGCGTGTAATCTTCTGATTCTCTGGATGTCCCATTGCTGGTTGAATTACTATTTGCAGAAGCAGGAATAATCGTTAACTCAAACATACCGTTCTCAGCAGTAGCAACCAGAAGATTATTGAGACCTTTTTCGTAGCTACTTACAATCTCAGCAGAATCCAGGTATTCCCCATATCCATACCGAATTGATTCACCTGTGGCAGTAGTCGATGAATCAGCGAATGATAGTACATATAAAGGATCATTGGAACTCTTTGATTTTGTAATAATGTGGCTCTTTGAACCACCAGCATCACGAACGCCGTACATGAAAGCATTGGCATCATATACTTTGTTGCTGCTAATCATTGAACTAACAGAGCTGAGGTCACGACCAGCTCCAATGGCGGAAGAACCGGCATCGTAAAGTTTCCCATTGGTAGTCAGAAGATAAAGTCTACTGTTTAGAATTGTGAAATTTGCCAATCTTGTATCCAGTGTGATTACTTCTTTAGAAGCTCCATCGGTGTAGAAATGTTTATAATTTCCAGCATCTGATACGAATGATACAATAATAGGTTGTGTGGAAATGCCAATTGTTTCTTTTCCGGTGGCCTGCAACACTGATTCAAGACTATAATCTGCCAGGCCATGTGTAGCAGCATCAAAAGATACTACATTAGTAAATGCGTTCGTCGCATACGTTGATAAAGAAAAAGTCTTTCCATTTGTAGCATGTGTACCTTGGAGTAGGAATAAACCGTTTGTGTACAGATTGTGAATTTTATACGAACTTAATAATGCAAATGAGGGATCTAAATTTGATGACTCGGTATAAGGGGAGACCGTAGAGACACTTCTTACCTTGGCGCTATTGGTGGTTGAGTCTGGATCATTGATGAGAAATAACACTCTGTTGTTCGCATTATCAACATAGGCTGCCAAATTACGACTATCGGCAGTGTTCGTTTTAATCTGGGTTGTTGTAGTTCCAGTCGTAAACGAAATGCCTTCGCTTGTTGTGAAATATAAATCAGTCGCAGGTTTACCCAGTATCTGCCTATACTGTATCCCCACAGGCTTGGTGGACTCGCTGATCTGCCTGAACAAACCAGCTGAAGCATCGGCATTACAGCCAGTAATTACCAGAAGTGCTGCAAGAATTGAAAAAAGAATACCATATGTCCGCTTTGTCTTCATGGTTGCTGCTCCTATTGTCTATATGTAATGGAAAGCGTGAGAGGAATGAAGCCGGCGAGGGCATTATCCTGTTTGAGTGCATCGTCGTAGTTGAACTCAGGAATCAGCCAAAGCCCGGTAGTCAATCCAAATCCCCAATGATCGCCGGGATACCAAGTAAGTCCAACTTGCATATTGGCGAACAGAGTCATCAGGGAGGCATCGTTGTACTTGATGTACGCCCCGCCGAGGCCGAATGAAATAGGAAGGTCTAATTGGCCTTGGACCGGGAAGAACGAATATTTGGCATAGAAGGGAACAGCGGTGAAAAGCATGTTGGATGCCGAAAAGTTGAAATCGTATCCGATCTCACCACCGATTGCCGATGTAGGGGAATTGAACACCTGATAACTAATAGCTCCATAACCACCGACCTTGGCACCGGTATTGCCCTCTCCAAGACCTGCACGGAACTCATTGTCCTCAAAAAAATAAGTGAATGTAGGAAACGATGTGCCCAGGGTAAAGGAGAACATCTGGTTTCCCTTGTCATAATAGGGAACGGCAAAAGCCGACGTGATGGCTATAGACATCAATACTACAAGCAGAAGGAATTTTTTCATTCAATACCTCAATGTACGTAGAGAACAACTCATATGAATGTTCCGTTACAATAAGCGTTGGTAAGACTATACCCGATACAAAGCGGTATGCATACCTGCTTGCAGTATAGTAAGTGTCTAGCCGAAAGGCAAATCCCACTGTAGGGTTTGTTGCCAAAAACAAACGTTTTAGGGTACTGTACTCCTTGAACGTGAGGAGAAAGCGATGCAGATACTAACAGGAAAAGAAGTAGCGGAAAAAGTATACGAAACACTGCAATCCGATTGCAACGCATTTGTGGAGAAGTATGGTTTTCCCCCGACGTTGGCAGTAATTCTCGTAGGGAACGATCCCGCAAGCCAAAGTTATGTGCAGGGCAAAAAACAGGCTTGCCTCTCTCTTGGGTTCGGCCATCGCGATTATCATCTCGATGCAGAAACAAGCCAAGATGAACTGCTTGAGCTTATTCATACATTGAACAATGATCCTTCGGTCCATGGTATCCTCGTACAAATGCCGCTTCCCCCTCATTTGGATGCCGACCTGGTAATACAGAACATCAAGGTGGAAAAGGATGTCGACGGATTTCATCCGCAGAATGTAGGAAATCTTCTGATCGGAAAACCTGGCTTTATCAGTTGCACACCGCTTGGTGTATTACATATTTTGGATTACTACGCCCTCTCCTGTGAAGGAAAGCATGTTGTCGTGCTTGGCCGGAGCAACATCGTAGGCAAGCCCATGGCGAGCCTGTTGATGCAAAAGGGCAGGGATGCAACGGTAACCATCTGCCACTCCAAGACGGAAGAGCTTGAACAGATTACCAAACAAGCCGACATTCTCATTGCAGCCATTGGCAAACCGCTGTTTGTGACCGAATCCATGGTCAAAGAGGGCTGTATTGTCATCGATGTCGGAATCAATCGTGTAGAAGACCCCAGTCGAAAACGTGGCTATCGACTGGTCGGGGATGTGGACTATGAACACGTTGCTCCCCATTGCAAGGCCATTACTCCGGTTCCCGGTGGGGTCGGGGTCATGACCATAGCCATGCTCATGAAAAACACTATGCAAGCAGCTTTACAGCTTGCACAGAAGGAAATGCAATGATTCATACCTATTGGCTGGAAACCTATGGTTGCCAGATGAACGTAGCTGAAAGCAATGCACTGGAACTTCAGCTCAAAGGGGCAGGACTGGTGCCGGCAGAAAAAGCAGAGGATGCAGACTGCGCCATACTCAATACTTGCACGGTGCGCAAAAGCGCCGACAACCGCATATGGGGAAGACTCGGATTCTTCACCCATATAAAAAGTAAAAAGCCCTTGACCCTGATTGTTACAGGCTGCATGGCTGAACGTCTTCAAGAAGACCTGAAGGATGAAGCCCCGCAAATCGATTATGTAATTGGTACCAACGACAAACAAAGAATCGTAGATATTCTCACATCAGTGGATGGGAAAATGGACGGGCACTCCCACTCCTACACCTTCGGCACCTCATATTATCAGGAAGGAGAATTCAGTTCCTACATCCCCATCATGAACGGATGCAACAACTTCTGCGCCTACTGCATTGTTCCCTATGTGCGTGGCCGAGAGGTTTCACGTCCTGTTGAAGATATTCTGAAGGAGCTCGCATTCCTGGACTCAAAGGGTGTCAAGGAAGTGACACTGCTTGGACAAAACGTCAACAGCTACCACTACATTGAAGCGGATGGGCAGGTCGTCAACTTCCCAAAGTTGCTGAAAAGAATCTGCAGTGAGAAGAATTCCATCAAATGGATACGTTTTGACAGCCCTCATCCCAAGGACTTCTCACAGGAACTCATACAGGTGATCAAGGAAGAAAAGCAGATTGCCAGACACCTGCACATGCCACTGCAAAGCGGCTCTTCACGCATTTTGTCCTTGATGAACCGAAAGTATTCGCGTACACAGTTTCTATCGCTCATAGACGATCTGAGGCTTGCTGTTCCATCCATAACTTTTTCCACCGATGTAATGGTGGGCTTCCCCTCTGAAACAGAGGAGGAATATCAGGAGACGCTTTCCGTCCTCTCGCATATGCGGTGTCTTGAAGCTTTCATGTATTACTATAACCCGCGTGAAGGAACAAAGGCTGTTGAAATGCAGGAGCAGATTGATGAGGAGGAGAAGGGAAGGCGGCTTCAGGCCATGATTGAGTTCCAGCATGCTATCTTTGCCAGGGAAAAACAAAAACGGATTGGCTCGATGGTTGAGGTACTGGTAACACAGGTTTCGAAGCATGACCATAAGAACATGCTCGGAAAAACCGAACACAATGAAATGGTGGCTTTTCCCTCTACAGCCCATATTGGGGAGTTTGTCGTTGTTCAGCTGACGTCTCTCTCCGGTAATACCTATACGGGTGTACAATGTCCCTAGCATAAGGAGTCCAAGGGTGGCGGAGAAAGAGGCGGTCTTTGCAAAGAAATTTGAAATCCTCAAGGCGTTGATTAAAAATTCCCAATCGACGGTCGTCCTCACCGGCGCCGGCATCTCTACGCTCTCGGGCATACCCGATTTTCGCAGTTCCTCGGGAGTATACGCCACCACGTGGAAGTCTTACCAGGTGGAGGAGATCCTCAGCATCTCTTTTTTCAAACATAATCCGGAAATCTTCTATGCATGGGCCAAAGAATATTGGTACAAGCTTGATGATTATAAACCAAATACGGTACATACAGCTTTGGCTCTGCTTGAACAGAAGGGATACCTTGAAGGTCTCTTCACCCAGAACATCGATATGCTTCACAAGAAAGCAGGAAGCAGGAAATGTTATGAGGTTCATGGAAGTGCTGAGCATCATCACTGCACCAACTGCAATGCATACTACTCCTACCACTGGGTTGCACCAATCGTACTAACCGGACAGGTTCCACGATGCACCGAGTGCGGCTCTGTGATCAAGCCCGACATCGTGTTTTACGGAGAAAACCTTGACGGCTTCACCCTCAGCAGAGCCTATGAGATGTTCAATCATGCCCATCTGTGCCTGGTTTTGGGTTCCTCCTTGGTTGTTCAACCTGCAGCATCTTTTCCTGCATATACCGTGCATCGGGGAGCCCCGTTGGTTATAGTAAACGCACAAAAGACCAGCTTTGATGGTTCGGCCACACTTCGGTTTACAGACCTGCAGCAATTCTCTGAGGCCCTTGAAAAGTATTTGGTTGCCTTGGAACCTCGAAAACTATTGGTTTGACTTTCATTCGTGTGCATTTGGCCGTACAATAAAGCACATGAAGGTACTGGTAGCAGACGACGAAGAACGGGTATGTGCACTCATTTGTGCACTCATCGATTGGGATGGATTAGGACTCAGCCTGGTAGGCACAGCCTTTGATGGCATCAGCGCACTGCAAGCAATCAAAGAAAAGCAACCCGATCTGGTGATAACCGACATTCGAATGCCCGGCTTGGATGGCCTTGAGCTTATACAGAAAGTCAAGGAATTGGATGACCACATCCAGTTCATTATCATCAGCGGTCATCGCCAGTTCGATTATGCACAAAGTGCCATTAAATTCGGCGTTGCAGAGTACTTGCTTAAACCAATTAAACAGATCGAACTCAACCAGACGCTGCTTCGCATGAAAGAAAATTTTATGAGACTGCATGAACAGCAAGAGCAGTCGATTGCCCTACAGAAACAAGTACAACACGATCGGAACCATCTTAAGAAAACCAGCTTTGCCTCTTTCCTTATCTCAGCTGACGCGCAGCTTCTTGCCCCTTGGTATGAGCGTGGAGATTCTTTGCAAGTCGGGATTGTAGGAATCCAAGGAAATGCCAGAACACAGGTAAGCGCGTTGATCGGTAAAAAAATTGAACAAGTGTTCTCAGATACAACGCCATCACCAACGGTTTGCTGTCTCCATGGTGATGTATACTTGCTTTGGATGTATCCGAAGCACACAGCTGGCGCAGTAGCTGCCGGTACGCCGTTGTTGCTTGATGTTTTCAAGACCCAGACACAAATTTTTGGGGATTTGCGATGTACGCTTGCCTTGGGGGTGGAGGTTCTTCAGTTGCCCGACCTTGTCCTGTCATATCGATCGGCAAAACAAGCCCTTGCCAACAGGCTAATCAACGGACACGGCAACCTGTATCAAGCAGTGAACGTAGCACAGGATGACAGTGCACCCTTTGTGCATAGGATTGATGAGGCCTTTGCCCAATGCTGTGCGCAAAACAGTGAAAATATTGCAGACGTCTGCAGTGCTTTGTTTGAAGAATTCGACGAGGCTAACGTACCAATACACACGATATTGGAAATATGCATGATGAGCGTTGAGCATGCCGCAGCATTTCTTGAAAATCATGCACACTTAGCACTTTCCAAAGAAGAGTACCGTACTGAGATTGAACAGGCACCGACCTATGAATTGCTGAAAACACAATTCTGCCATTCCATGCAACAACTTTTCTTGCTTTTCCGGCAGAGTCGGGAATCGGCGATTGCAAAGCCCATACGCATCGCCCAAGAGTATCTGGCTCAGCACTACCACGATGAAATGTTGAGCTTGGAAGGTGTCAGTGAAATCGTGCATTTGAACAGTTCATATTTTAGCGCTCTGTTCAAAAAGAGCATCGGACAAGGCTTTGCCGAATATGTACTGGATCTTCGTATCAAGAAAGCCAAGGAACTTTTATCTGAAACTAATCTCGGCATAGCCCAGGTTGCCTTACAAGTCGGATATCACGACCCTAAGCACTTTGCAAAGATTTTCAAGAAAACCTGCCAAATTAAGCCGATAGAGTATAGGAAGCTGTATGGCTAAGCGAGCACGTTATCTGGAAATGAGGGTACTGCTGCTTGCACTCTTCCTAACCTCCCTTATCATGCTCTCATTGCTGCTTGCCTTGTTGTATCGCCAAAACCGGATAGCTTCACCTGTATTCTTGCTTCTTGTGGCAGCATTCACTTTTGGCGCAGCAATCGGGTCGTATTACGCTATCTATCTTCCCTACGCTAGGACGAAGCACATCATGCAGTTGTTCGCCTCGGGGTATACCTTCAATGCCATCGTTGATGACAAGGTTCCGCTCAACAGGGAGATGGTGGACCTAAATAAAACCTTGGAAACACTGCTCAATACCGATCAAATCATGAACGCAAGTAAACGTCAGGCTCAGTTTCTCGCACTACAAAACCAAATCAACCCCCATTTTCTCTACAACACCTTGGAGGGTATTCGCAGCGAAGCGCTCCTTGCAGGCTTGGATTCGGTTGCAACCATGACAGAAGCCCTGTCGACCTTTTTTCGGTATACCATCAGCAATGTCGAGAACTTGGTCTCGTTGCAACAAGAGTTGGAAAATACCAAAAACTACTTCTTCATCCAGCAGTTCAGATTTGGAAATCGCATCAAGCTGCATATCAGTTTTGACGGCGAACAGGAACATGAAGTACTGCAATACAGAATACCGAAACTGACGCTTCAACCTATTGTAGAGAACTGCATCGTCCATGGTCTGGAATGCAAGGTCGGCGAAGGAAACCTCTACATTCGCATCGAGACTTCACAGAGCCGGCTCTTTATAACAGTGCGTGATGACGGGGTAGGAATGCCTGACGATGTATTGCAACAGATGCAAAGTAAGCTGAGCACCAGAAGTTTTGACTATGTCAAGCGTGATGAACACCAAGGAGGAATTGCCTTGGTGAACGTGAACAACCGCATCAAGCTTCTTTTCGGTGAACAATATGGTTTGACGGTAACCAGCCGAATCGGGGTTGGGACTGATGTGGCAATCTCTCTTCCACGAAGCAAGGGAGAGGAACCAGTATCATGAGAGAGGAAGTTTTCCGTCTTGAACAAGTATCGATCCCTCCCTTCCTGCACGATATCCATCTACATCTGTATCGGGGAGAAATTGTGGCACTCATTGGTCTCAATGCGCTGGGGATAGATGAACTGTTGGAAATCTTTCAGAAAAACATCGCCCTTCACTATGGGCATGTCTACTGTAAGAATGTATTGGTCAATGATTATCTGAGCAGCAACAACAGCCAAAATCCAGTAACCATCATTGAACGAAACTCTATGCTCATTGAGAGCATGAGTGTTGAAGACAACCTCTTCATTCTCCGCAAACGGAGTAAACAACATGTGATTCACAGTAAAATGCTTGGCCGACAGATGCAGACACTACTTGAACCGCTGGGTCTTTTCATCGAACAGAAAACCCTTGTTAAAGATATTACATCGTTCGAAAAATTGGTGATTCAATTTCTGAAAGCCAGCCTTGCACACAGCTCCTTGGTCATTCTTCGCGACATCTCCACCTTCGTCAGTGAAGTTGATTTGGCAAGACTCAAACCAATCCTTACCTATCTGAGCAAAGAGAAAGGAATGACGTTTCTCTATGTCTGCAACCATCACCAGGAAGCCTTTCACTTTGCATCGAGATGTTATCTCATGCGAGAAGGGCGAATCATCAAACATCTGTATGCAGACCAGATGACCGATGCAATCATCAACTGCTACGCAAACGAGTTTGCAGAGTCAGTCGAACTATCCGACCGACAACAACAATATAGGCAACACAGTCAAATCGATGAGTTGCTTCGGTTGCACCACCTTGTGTATGGAAATATCAATAACTTGGATCTTGTAGTGCACAAAGAGGAGACGGTAGTCCTTCTCGATAGTGAAAACTTAGTCATTCATCAGTTGTTCGACTTGTTAGGTAAGAATTACCTTGCATACGAAGGCACCATTGCATACCGTGGGAAACACTTCCGTCCATCCTCACGAAGCATTGCCTTGGTTCCTCCCAAGCCCGATGTCAGCCTGATATTTCCCCAGCTCTCGGTTCTTGACAATCTGCTTTTCACCTCGGACCATAAAATCTCGAACTTATGGTTTAATATCCATCACCGAAGTGCACTTGCAGGTGAGCTTGAACAAAAATTTGGAACTCATTTGGCCGAGAAAGATCCTTCGGATTTTGATCAAGCTTACCGGCTGCGGATGGTTTACCAACGGCTATTACTACAGAAACCTGAATTCATCTGTGTCGTACAACCGTTTGCATCGGTGGATATGTATCAGCGCATGGAGCTCATCTCCTATTTTGACTTGTTCAAACAACGGGGAAGTTCAATCTTGATTTTAGCAGTTTCTCTTTCAGACAGCTTGCAAATAGCCGACCGCCTTGTCATTCTCAAGGAGGGGCGAGTACATCATCAACTGTATCGCAATGAATTTTCTCAATATCACGGAATCGCTGGTTCAATTCCGATGTAATCCAAAGAATGCCTACCTGATTCCAAAAAAATCATCCCTATCTTCACAAACAGAGCCATGCAAGACTAATGTCAAGGAGTCTGAGAGCGATGGAGAGTCCGTATATTGTCGAAATGGAACATATCACGAAAACATTTCCAGGGGTAAAAGCCCTTGATGAAGCCCGATTTAGACTCAAGGCAGGAGAAGTCATGGCTTTGCTTGGTGAAAATGGGGCAGGCAAGTCAACATTGGTAAAAATTTTAAGCGGAGTATACACCCGCGACAGTGGTTCCATTTCTTTGTTCGGCAATGATATTCACTCAGATCTCAAACCAAAACAGGCTCAACAGCTGGGAGTATCGATTATTCATCAGGAATTGAACATGTGTTCTCACTTGACGGTAGCCCAGAACATATTTCTCGGGCATGAGGCCTCCCACGCCACGCTGCTGGATAATCGAACGATGAGAAAGCAAGCGGAGCAGGTACTTCAGTCATTGCATATAGATATCGATGCAGATACCATCGTCGGGGATTTGGCTGTATCCAAACAACAAATGGTAGAAATCGCCAAGGCATTGCAGGCGAAGGCGAAGATCCTGATTATGGACGAGCCGACCAGTGCCTTGACCAGCGTGGAGATTAATCAGCTCTTTACATTGATAAAGGAACTTAAAGCAAAGGGATGTGGAATTATTTACATAAGCCACCGCTTGGATGAACTGCAGCATATTGTCGATACAGTAACAATTATGCGTGACGGGAAATTCATATTGGAAAAACCTTTTTCGGAGATGACGATGAATCAAATCATCGCCAACATGGTTGGAAGAGAAATCAAAGAAAAATTTCCTCGCGTGCATGCACAAAAAGGGAAGAAAATCCTTTCGGTGAAAAATCTTTGTGCAGGGCGGATGGTAAGAGATGTCAATTTTGATGTGTATGAAGGAGAAATCCTTGGGATAGCCGGGCTTATGGGAGCCGGAAGGACTGAAACAACCCGTGCAATATTCGGTATCGATCCTAAGGAAAGCGGGACCATTACCCTTGATGGAAAAGAGTTGACGATTCATTGCCCAGAGGATGCAATCCGCGAAGGGTTGGTACTTGCTCCCGAGGACCGGAAAAAAGACGGGCTTTGCACCAAACTATCCATCCGAGAGAATATCGCACTCCCCAATCTTGATATGCTATGCAACAAACTGGGCGTCGTCGATCGAAAAAAAGAGGATGCAATGGTAGAGAAAGTCGTGCAGGATTTGAAGATTAAACTTGCAGGACCTGAAGTTGACGCTTCCTCTCTTTCGGGGGGTAATCAACAAAAAGTAGTAGTAGGCAAGTGGCTGGCAAGAAACAGTAAGGTCGTAATTTTCGATGAGCCGACGAGGGGCATTGATGTTGCATCCAAGGTTGAGATTTATCAGTTGATGAATGAATTGAAAATGCAGGGAATCGCTGTGTTGTTTGTTTCGAGTGAAATGCCTGAGATTTTAGGGTTTTCTGACCGTATCGTAGTCATGTGCGATGGAAGAATCACCGGATCTCTGCTTCAGGAAGAAGCTACACAGGAAAAAATTCTGGAGCTGGCAACTCGGTTTGAAAATAAGTTCGCATTGTAATGTGAGGGGTGGGTGACAATGAGTGTAATTAAGCGTCCGTTGAGAAGAATATTAGCAATTCGAGGTATCGCCCAGGTATTGACGGTTACCGTAGGTTTGATTCTTTTATGTATCGTGTTCGGCATTATGAACCCGATTTTCTTCTCATCGCGCAATGTTGCCAACCTCTTGCGCCAGATTGCTCCTATACTCTTAATCGGCATAGGCCAATCATATGTTCTGATTACGGGAAACATCGACCTCTCGATCGGTTCGGTGGTGGGCATGAGTACAATGATCAGCGCCACGTTGATGACTAAAGGTGTTGCCCCATTTGTTGCAGTCCTCATCACCATCGTCTGTTGCTTGGCGTTGGGTCTTTCCAACGGTTTGCTGGTGAGCTTTGCGAAGCTTCCTCCATTTATTGCAACATTGGGAACCATGACCATTGCACGGGGAATCGCACAGATTGCCAACAACAACTATAATACAGACTCTATCGGTGAGGCTGCCCAAGGGTTTCGCGATCTTTTCTACTACGGCAAGACTTTGGGACTCTACAATACCATCTGGATTGCCGTACTGCTTTGGTTGGTATTCAACTTTTTGTTGACCAGGACAAAAAGCGGCAGGCATATCTACGCAATCGGTTCCAATGCCGAAGCGGCAAGGCTTAGCGGGGTCAATCTGGTATCCACGACCACTAAGGCATATCTCGTCTCGGCTTTCGTCAGCTGTGTTGTTGGTCTTATCACCACTGCCACCAGTGGTATGGGAACGATGGATGCAGGAAACAGCTACGAGCTGTATGCCGTCGCTGCTTCGGTCATCGGTGGCGTTTCGACTCTTGGCGGTCAGGGTCTGCTCTTTGGTACGGTTATTGGAGCTTCCATTTGGGGTGTTTTGCAAAACGGTCTGCAATTTGCCGGTGCTCCGGTGGCAATCCGAAATATCGTCATCGGAGTCATCGTAGTGGTTTCGGTATTGCTCGATGTCATCGTCCGTTCAAAAAACGTGGTAAAGAAGAAAAAGAGTGCCGCATCTATGTGAAAACAGTCACTGTAAGTGATGGAAATAAAGGAGAAATGTGTATGAAAAAGTTAAGTGTCGTGTTGTTGGTGTTGCTGATCGCCAGTGCAATGTTTGCCCAGGGAACCAAAGAGAGTTCCGGTTTTAAGGTGTATCTCATCACCATGGACCAGATGGACCAACATTGGGTGAATGTTGACAAGGGTGCACAGAAAGCGGCCAGTGAATTGGGTGGAATCCAGTACAAGTGGCTTGCACCTGATGTAAAAGATGATGCGAAACAGATTGAAGCCATCAACAATGCCGTTGCCGGAGGAGCAAATGCCATTTTGTTGGCTGCAAATGGACCGAATGCTGTAACTGCTGCTTTGAAGGAAGCTGCAGGCGCCGGAGTCACAATCGTCTATGTCGACTCAGCTGCAAACTTCCCTGCAGTCCAGACGCTTGCAACCGATAACACAGCCGCTGGAACTACAGCAGGAAAAAAGATGCTGAAAGAGCTTACTGCCAATGGTGTCAAGAGTGGAAAAATCGGCGTCATCTCCGTCAACAGTGCTACCGCATCCACCGTTGCCCGTGAAGCGGGTTTCAGGAAAGCTTTTGAGGGAACCGGTTTTACCATTCTCGAGACACAGTATTGCGACGGCGATGCCGCTCGTTCCAAGGATATGAGTGCAAACTTCATTACCCAGGGTGTTGTGGGCCTCTTTGGCGCAAATGAAGGCTCCACAGTCGGCGTTGGCAATGCGATTGCTGAAGCAGGAAAGCGAATAGTCGGTGTTGGTTTTGACAAGAGTGATATGATTCTCTCTTTAATCAAGAGTGGTCACCTGCTTGCCACCATGGCTCAGAATCCCGACATAATGGGCTACGAAGGTGTAAAAACAGCTTACAAGGCGTTGAAAGGTGAAAAGGTAAGTCCCGAGTATTTCGATACCGGTGTTTCCGTATTAACGAAAGCTACACTGTAGCTGCAAAAAGTATGAGAATCGGGGAGGGAGAAATCCCTCCCTTGATTATTTGTTCAAGTATGAGTATAGTTTCATTACCTCGATGGAGTAATCCAAAGGGGGTGTTTCGGTTTCGACTGGCGGAAGATCAGGCCAGTGGCTGCAAGCGGAGCGCCAACTCCTTAAACTAGCAAAAACATTTAACTGCCAAAAAAGAAGACGAAGTCTCCTTCGACGCAGAATACGCCTTCGCTGCTTAACAGCACGATGACGTACAGGTCCGAATACTGCCGCTCTTAAGTATCGGTTCCCTGTAAAAGCAAGAGCTTACCCGCTCTAGTTCCTATGGAGAGAGGGGACACTAAAGTAGGATACAGAGGATGGACGTCTTGCCGGTGAACCCAACGTCCTCTGGAACATTTGATCACAGGCTAAGCTTGTAGACGTCCCTGGGTGGCACGTTAGGACGGGGGTTCGAATCCCCCCACCTCCAAAACACCGAAACCGGATTACTCACCAAATGAGTGGTCCGGTTTCTTTTGGAATTGCTTTATGATACCTTGTGTATGACCACAGGAAAGGATTTGTATGATACTTCCCATCCTTGCCGTTGTTGGCGGCTTGATTGTCCTGGTTATCAGCTCCGACCGTTTTGTCGACGGAGCTGCAGCTACTGCACGGTTTTTTGGAATGCCCTCCTTGCTCATCGGCATGGTGATTGTCGGGTTTGGTACGAGTTCGCCGGAAATTGTCGTTTCTACGCTTTCTGCACTACAAGGCAGTCCTGGAATAGCCATTGGTAATGCTTATGGTTCGAATATTGCCAATATCGCCCTCATTCTTGGTCTCACGGCACTTCTTAATCCCGTACAGGTCAGTTCAAAAATCTTGAGAAAAGAATTGCCGATTCTTACCTTTGTCACATTGCTCTCCGTAGCGCTTTTATTGGATTTGGAACTATCCTTGTTCGACGCAGCATTGTTGCTCCTGCTGTTGGCGCTGCTGATGGTTTGGACATTTTTCAATGGACTTAAGAAAGAACCTGATGCTTTGGCCGATGACATCGAGCGAGCTGTGCCTAAACCGATAAGTCTTCGGCGGGCCATGCTGTACCTGGTATTCGGCCTGCTCTTTTTAATTCTCAGCTCCCGTCTTCTGGTCTGGGGAGCTGTCGAAATTGCACAAATTTTCGGCGTGAGTGATCTGATAATCGGCCTGACAATCGTTGCGGTCGGAACGTCTTTGCCTGAATTGGCCTCCTCTATCCTTGCAGCCAAGAAAGGTGAACACGATATTGCCATTGGAAATGTCATCGGCTCGAACCTGTTCAATACAACAGCGGTAGTCGGTGTTGCCGGTGCGATTAAACCGTTTACGGTTGACAGCCTTGTTCTCAGCCGTGACATGGTGGTGATGACCATACTTACAATATCTCTCTTCATCATCGGCTACGGCTTCAGGAAGAACAGACAAGGCCGGGTGAACCGATTCGAAGGGGCCGGACTGCTGATTATGTATGCTATCTATACAACGGTTTTGATTTTCACCGCCTGATCAGAGTCCTCAATTCAACGGCTTGCCATACGTCAGTGCATATTGAAGTCGATCCAGTAGTTTGAATCCTTCCATTGCATGCTCTACTTCCATCTGGTAGCGTTTGATATCATATTCAACCCTGCGAATCTTGCACTGCACACTGCCATCTGAAAGCGAGAGCAGAGCATAGCTTGCACGAACATCCCCGTCAAAAGAATATCCGACTGCACCTGGGTTGATGAATCGAATGCCGTTGCGTACGAAGTCGGCATGGATATGGGTATGACCACTGAGGACAAGTTCTACTTTCTCATCGGATAATTGCTTTGCAAATGCAGGTGAGAACGGTTGGTTTTGATAGATTCCTTCATCTACGCTGTACGGTGTTCCGTGGCAACACAAGACAGACAACCCTTCAAGCTCCATCCGTTTTACAGTAGGAAGGGTTGCAAGGTGTTTTTTCGCCTGCTCGTGCATGCGGATATGAGCATATTTGATGAGTTTGAGCAGATGTTCCTCTTTGGAGGATGTTCCGCTCAACTCAGCTATATGTTCCAAATTTTCATCGGTGTTGCCCTTGATGGCGACTATTGGTTTTTGTTCCATCAGCAGATCGTAACAAAGCTGTGGGTCCAAACCCATGAATATGAGATCTCCAAGAAAAATTATACTATCAGCGCCGGAGGCCTTAGCATCTGCGAGTACCGCTTCGAAGGCTCGTAGGTTTCCATGGATGTCACTGAGCACTGCACACTTCATCTTGCTACCTCCTCTGTGGTATATGCAAATACTCTACCATACGACCAAGTGCAAGAAAACCTTTGCACCCGCTCCTATGCACAATTTCTTGCTTTCAGAAAGTTTAGGACTCATTGCAAAAATACCGAAAGAGCAGTATTGTACCCTCGGTGAGGGTGGTGTGAATGAAAGCTCGCTCGATTCGTGCATTTTTACAGAAGGAACCTGTTTTAAGCATTGCCTTGGTTCTGGCGTGCATTTCCCTTTTTTTCGTGCCACCTAGTATGGGGTATATCGATTATATTGATTGGAAAACCCTTGGCTGCCTATTTGCCTTGATGCTCGTCGTCGCAGGTTTCAGGAAAATGTATCTGTTTACCAAGCTATCAACAATTCTTTTACGATATGCACATACACCCAGACAAGTAAGCATGATTTTGGTGGGGGTGACCTTCTTCTCATCCATGCTGGTGACCAATGATGTCGCCTTGATCACCTTCGTTCCGTTGACGATCGTTGTTTTCTCGTTATGCAAAGAGACTAGACCGATCCTGTTCACCGTCATCCTGCAGACAGTGGCTGCCAATGTCGGCAGTTCTCTTACGCCGGTCGGTAATCCTCAGAACCTCTTCATCTATTCGTATTATCACATCGGACTTGGAGATTTCTTTCTTACCATGTTCCCATATGTATTTTCAGGCGGTGTCCTGGTAGGCCTCCTGCTACTCTTCATCCCCAAAGTCTCTCAGTCCTTCACCCTTCAGGTGCAGGAGACTCCTTCAATTGCCAAGGGAAAACTGATTCGATATACGCTTCTATTCCTGGTATCACTGGCCGCAGTATTTGATTTTGTTTCCTGGCCTGTTGCGGTCCTCATAGTGGTGGTTGCTAGTGAGAAGCTGCTCCTCAAGGATGTGGACTATTCATTGCTCCTTACCTTTGTAGGTTTCTTTGTTTTTGTTGGTAATATCGGACACCTCAAGCAAGTTACCGACTCCTTGACAAGGTTATTGGAAAAACGTGAGTTCTTTGTATCCCTTCTTGCCAGCCAAATTATCAGCAATGTTCCTGCAACATTGTTGCTCGCCCAATTTACCGGCAATGCTACTGAACTCTTGAAAGGTGTGAATGCAGGAGGATGCGGCACCCTGATTGCATCCATGGCCTCGGTGATTTCCTTCAAGATTTTCGCCCACTACGAAGCCAAGCGAACGATTGTGTACCTAGGCTTCTTCACCATCGTCAATATACTCTTTGTCCTCTTGTTCCTGTTCATCCACTTGTTCTGGTGATAATGCGAACCCTTGCCCCAGCAATGGCAATATATTGTTCTGCTGTGCAAGGGCGACACTTTTCAAGCCGCGCTGACTTAAGTGCGTATAGAGATCACTCAGTTGCTGACTGCTGTGCCCGATGGTCATACGCAGTACATGTTCATCGACCGATCCCCGGAGTAGGGTATTAGCCATGTGTCGCAGGCTATGAAAGCTAATGTTTCTTTCCGCCAATGCAGATTTTGTGAATAGGGACGAACGTACAAGTTCCTGGGTGAATCGTTCGCTGAAGTAGTGGCTCGATACCACAGAACCATTTCTTTTGCTCCAGAATACCAATGACGGCATGGTAACGAATGGATTTTCCAATGCCAACTCCTTTAAAGCGTTGCACAGGAATTCAGGACAGGGGACATAACGCGTCTTTTTCCCTTTCGGTGCTTTTAATCCCGCCCTGTCTGCATAGGCTTGGTCAATGGTAATCATCTCACATCCAATAGCATCATACCTGAGTGCTCTCAGTTCCCCTGAACGCATTCCAGTCAGAAGAGCTACCAAACAAGCCAGATATATTCGTTTTTCACTCTTTTCTTTTGCATACTGCATGAAGAGAGCAAGTTCCCGCTCGCTGAGAATTCCCCTAGGCGTATGAATGCACGGCAAGCCCGCAATGAAGAGAGAAGTGGAAGATGGGATGTAGCCTTTTCGTTGTGCTTCCCGCAGTGCGGTTGAAACAGCTGTCATGCATATGTTGATTGTTGCATGATGTAAAACACCTTGTTCAACCAATTGAAGCTGCAATTGTTCAAGGATTCCTACTGTTACTTTAGAGAGTAACAGATTCTTGTCAAGCAAAGGAAACACATGGTTATCGAGGAGGTTTTTCCGTGTTCCTATGTAATCGATCGAGATACTGCCAGGTGATAAAGTATTTCTACGCTTCACATACTCACTCTCTTCCCAGGTATAAAAGTCCTTTAGGTAGGAGAGAAGTGTTCGTTCCTGTTTCTTTTCGAAGATCAATCCTTGTTCCAAAGCCTTTTGGCAGATACGAATAGCTTCATCCCTTCTCTTGATTGGGGCTGTCTCAATAATCCCAAGAGCCTTGCGCAGCGTCTCAACGCTTTTCTTATTCGTGCGTTTCCCGGTTGTTGGATCACGAAAAAGTGCATAATAATAGACTCTTTCACCTCGATATATTCTACAAAGCGTGTAGGGTGCAGGGCTCGCCATTGTGTATCTCCATTTGGACTATTTGTTCAACTTATTGTTCAATCGTATCAAGTTTTTGAATACTATTAGAAACATTAAAAATATTTATATCTATATAATATAGTAGTCTAAAACTTATTCTGTGTCGAGATTAATCTTATACATACTTACTTATATAGAGTAAGTAGGTATAGTTATGTATAAAAATATATTTTTATTATATTTAAAGTATATGCATATAGTATGTAGGTAATATCCATTTTCTTATTTATAACTTAAACTACCTAAAAAGCAGTTTTGATTTTTGATAATTGGATATTTTTTAATATAAAAATATTTATATATGCTTAAAATAATATTACATGTGCTTAAAAACATTTATAAAATACTGATAGGTATATATATAATATACTTTAAAAATGCAAAATAATACATATACATTAAATTATACATTCCTACTAGTTATTTATGACATATCTATACATTATGTAATTTATAAATTCAATCTATCACCTTATCAGCAGTATTGATTCTTATAATTTTTTCTATTATAAACATTAGAAAATTTTTCTTACATTTGGACAGAAAAAAACACCAAGAAATTGCTTCCTTGGTGTTCTCTTATGACTCCGATTGGATTCTTTTAGTACTGTAGCTGCTTGACTTCCCTGCGCATATCCCTGTTCAAATCACGTTCCTTGGTTGCGGCACGTTTGTCATGCAATTGTTTACCACGGCACAAGGATACTTGCACTTTCACCAAGTTGCCTCGAAGATAGATGGAAGTAGGGACGAGGGTAAAGCCTTTTTCTATTACCTTGCGCTTGAGCCTCTTGATCTCACTCTTGTGGGCAAGCAGTCTTCTGTTCCTGTTAGGGTCATGGTTATGGATGTTCCCATGTGTGTAGGGTTGTATGGTAAGGCCTACCAGAGTCAGCGTCCGGTCGGTGACTGTTACATAACTATCGGCAAAACTAAAACGGCCTTCACGCAACGATTTCACTTCAGTTCCCACCAAAGCAATGCCGCATTCCAAATCTTCTATGACTTCATAATTGAAGTAGGCCTTCTTGTTCTTCTGAAGCGGCTTGAATGTGTTCTTATCTTGTTTCATTTATTCATACCAGGCAACACGGAAACCGATGAGGTCTCCGCATGCATCGGGATCGACAACTCCAACGGTATTGGATGAGATGCTCTTCGCATCATTGAGGTAACTTCCACCTTTCACGATCGGCTGCGGGGGAAGACCGAAACTCCGATGCAAAGCATGAGCTTTCTGGTAATCCGTAATCCTTGCCAACGGAATATGCGTGGTTTGCGTCAGTTCCCAAACACCACCAAGCAGAGCAACCGGCTCCTTAAGCTGTGATGGAATAGGGGAAAGTGAGGCATCGAACTTCAAATTGTCATGACTTGCTGCAGCAAGCGACCACATGCCCTCGGAGGGGAGGAAAACGGTTTTTCCTGTTTTCTCACTCAGCCATGCGCAAAAAGCTTGGGCGGCATAGTAACTTACATTATGGATGGGTCTATTGGTCACAAAAATGGTTGAGGGTGAAATGCCGGCCAAATATGCTTCATCGACCAAGCCTTGTTCTATAAGCGAGGAAAGATTGCCCTTCGCCCACATCGGATTTTCTTCCAAAAAAAGAGCCCATTGATATTGGTTGACCTCATAAGCAGAAAGTGCAAAAGCAGGGGTGGTCATCTGTACACCTGCCTCATTGATCGCCGGATACGTATGTTCTGTGGATCGTCCCATTACAAAACTCGTCTGAGGATACACGTACCCTGGAAGCACGAAGTCACCGGCGTTGAGGGATGTTTCTTGTTTGCGTATCGTGGGGGTTGTAAAGGACATTCCGACTGATGAAGTACCTGTTGTAAATAGGCTTTCTGCCGAGACGAGGATTTCCTGCATGAAGGAAGTCCGGCTTATCTGAGATGATTCAAGTGCCTCTTTGGCTTCTTCAAGCATGGTTTGATTGGAACTATATAAAAGAGCAAGCTCGAGTGCCTGTTGTGCCGTGTCTTGGTGGACATCCAAGGCCTTCAGGTCTGCGGCCAAATTGGAGTACACCGGTTCGTAGCGGGTAACCGCGTCGTACGAGAGAATGGCGCCGGCAGTCTGGATCTGTTCAAGATCATAGGAGATGATCTGTTTCTTTTGGTCGTCATCCAATTGTAAAGCCGGAACACCTACCTGCTTGGTACGATGAAAGAGCCAGGTCAAGAAGACCGGGTGGTCGACATCAAGCGTATGGGAAGCGTAGGCAACACCTCCCTTCATGTAGGTAACCTCATGCTCCCCGCTGCGTACGAAATATTGGTTGTCTGCAGCACCCAGATAGGTTCCATCGAGGACTACACCGCTCTCGGAGAGTGGGGCGGTGAAGGTGACGTACCGACCACCCTTGAGAATACCAGGGAGGTACGCAATACAAAAAAGAACAGCAAGGATGCAGATGGTGTAGAGAATAAGGAGATAGAGGCCGGGTCTCATCGAAAAAAGAACTGGCAGCTTTACCTCTTCTACATCAGGAAGAACGATACGTCTTTTCATACATAGTAAGGTAGCGGTCCGCCCTTGGCTTGTCAACTCAGACCTATTGTGATAGCGTGCTTGCTATGGAACAATTGTTGAGTTTTATCGAGCGAAATACCATACGGTTTCTCACTCATAGGAAAGCCTTGAAAGCCTATGAAGTTGCAAACAAGCCCAAACGGACCTTCATCGGTGAAGTAAAAGGTTGGGCTGATGCTCTCGTTTTCGCCGTATTTGCAGTGTTGCTGATCAACCAATACATTTTCCAACTCTTTGTCATCCCTACGCCATCCATGGACGGAACGCTCAATGTCGGCGACCGTGTGTTTGTAAGCAAGACCATCTATGGCATTGAAGTCTATCCAAGCGGACCGAAAATCCTATCGGCGAACAGACAAGTAAACCGCGATGACATCATCACCTTTTACAACCCCGAGTACAAATCCAAAGGACCCTTTTTTGACATCCTCTCGCAAATCATCTACATGGGGACCTTTTCTTTGGTAAACATCGACCGAAACGAGGACGGCAGCATCGCCGAACGACTGTATGTGAAACGAGCAATCGGAATGGGATCGGAACATGTCCGTTTCAACGACGGCAATATTGAGATCAAGCGCGCCGGATTCTCCGACTATATCGATGACCAAAGTTTTCGGACATCACTCTCCTTGGTCGACGGCCCTCACCGCAGCATCGATGCCAATCTGTACAACGGCATCAAGGCATGGGGTTCTTTGTTCGGTTATCAAGAAAAGGGTGTGGACATGAACAGTGTACCTTCTTATTTGAAGAGCAATTATGCGCTGGTCCAAAACGACAACTATCCCGATGATATGTATGCCTTTGAAATGGCGAAGAACCGGAGCAAACATCTCTTCGACCCGTCAGACAGCAGTGCAAGAAGTGCTAGTGTCTCCATGAAAAGAGGCATCTATATTCCGCAAGGTTCTGTATTGCCGCTCGGCGACAATAGGGACAACAGTCGCGACGGCAGATACTTCGGTCCCGTCTCCCAAAAGAAAATCAACGGCAGCGTGAGATTTCTCTTTTGGCCTCTCAGTAGAATCAGGTACATGGGGAACAAATAGTGCTCAGCTTTCCCTCCGATGGAGACCTGTCACTCTATCTGCACATCCCGTTCTGTACCACCTGTTGCAGTTATTGTGCCTTCTATTCAGAACCAATCAATGAAAATACTGCATTTCTAAACGCCTATGTGGATCGACTTGAACAGGAGATACTTGCAGTCGCTTCCAGAGTGGAACGTTTTGCCACTATTTTCATCGGTGGCGGCAATCCAGGCTCACTTTCGGCCGAGCAATTACGAAGACTGCTTGTAGCCGCTAAAGCCGGTCTGAGTGATGAAGTCACCGTAGAGATGAATCCCGAAACTTTTTCTGAAGCGTTCTTCGATGTATTTTCAGAAGGTTTGGTTACCAGACTGAGCATGGGCATCCAAAGCATGGACGATGCTACACTGAATCGGTTGGGTCGTAATGCCAGACGATGTGATAACCTTAGGGGCATCAATCTTGCACAGAAAGCGCATGAAGCCTATGGCATTGAACTTTCCTTTGATCTGATGGTTTGCCTTCCAGGGCAAACCGTCGACGATGCAATCTCCGACCTAAAGGAAGTTCTCACACTCAGCGAGGCCGATCACATCAGCCTCTATTGCCTTACGGTGGAAGAGGGAACAGAGCTTGCCGAGCAGGTCGGCCTCGGTACAGCAACAGTCTTGGATGAGGACGGTCAGCAGAACTTTTTATCAAGGATCTGGGCAGAGCTCGGCCGTCTGCACTTCGACCACTACGAAGTTTCAAACTTCTGCCGCAACGAGAAGAAGAGCAGACATAATATGGTGTATTGGAAACTGGATGATTACCTTGGACTTGGCAGCAGCGCAGCCTCAACGATCAGGGAAGGAACCGTATCACGCCACTATTCCCAAGTACAGGATTTGCGCGATTATGCATCTTCACCCCTCTTCACCGGGTACGAGGAAGAGATTGTTGATTCAAACCAACAAATGGAGGAGTACCTGATGATGGCACTGCGAACCAATACGGGCATTGACAAGCAGGTATTTCAGGCACGGTATTGCAAAGATTTCGATACACTTTTTTTACCAGTAATTTCCACCCTCGATTCCTCTTGGTTCAACGATACAAAATATCTCTTTGTATTGACAGAATATGGATTTATGGTACTTGACGAAATCCTGCTCCGTTTGGCCTTGGTAATCTCGTAAGCCCTTGACCGCCTCTACCTGTTGTGATAGCTTAATTGGGTTGAGATAATTCACGCATTCTATAAAGTTAAGAGGTTCAATTATGTCCGGCCATAGTAAATGGGCTACAATCAAACACAAGAAGGGTATCGCCGATGCAAAGCGCGGTCAGAAGTTTACAAAGCTGATCAAGGAAATTTCCGTTGCAGCTAAAATGGGTGGTTCAGACCCTGAAAGCAACGCACGGCTTCGTACCGCAGTCCTCAAGGCTCGCGCAGAGAATATGCCCAAGGACAATATTGACAGGGCAATCAAAAAAGGTGCCGGGGAACTCGACAACTCCACGTATTATGAACTCACCTACGAAGGGTATGCTCCTGGTGGAGTTGCCTTGATTATCGATACACTGACCGATAATAAGAACAGAACAGCAAGCGATGTTCGTTCGACACTCACCAAGAACGGCGGCACCCTCGGTGCAACCGGTTGTGTCTCCTACATGTTCCAGACCAAAGGCATCATCACCTATGATGCAGGCAAATACAGCGAAGAACAGATTTTCGAGGTAGCCTTGGAAAACGGGGCCGATGATGTGACCACCAGCGATGGAGTCATCGAAGTCATCACCACTCCCTCTGATTTTGCCAACGTCTTGGAAGCTATGCAGGGTGCCGGTTTCGAGCAGGAGAGTGCTGAGGTTGAGAAGGTTGCAGACCAGACCGTAACGCTGGAAAGTGAAAAAGCCCGCAAAGTACTCAAGATCATCGACAAACTCGAGGAACTGGACGACGTCCAGCAGGTCTCCTCCAATCTGGAGCTCCCCGATGATTTTGAGGACAGCGACGAAGAATAACGCATGCGAATCCTAGGCATCGATCCAGGATATGCACAGACAGGCTGGGGTGTTGTCGAATCAGATGGACAGCATAACCGGCCTGTTTCGTTTGGTGTCATAAAGACTTCCACGACGCAACCTGACAGTGAACGAATTCATTTCATTGCCAAATCAGTAGGTGAGTTGGCAACCAAACACAATGTTGCCATCTGTGGGATGGAAGATATTTTCTTCACCAAGAATGTCAGTTCCGCCATCCCGGTGGCAAAAGTCATCGGTGCATGCATTCATCAACTGTCCTTGCTGGAAATTCCAGTACGGTTGTATAGTCCGCCTACTATTAAAACGGTGGTTACCGGGTACGGTGGTGCCGAGAAACATCAGGTCCAGGAGATGGTCCGCATCCTGTTGGGCTTTGATAAGATTCCCAAGCCGGACCATGCGTCGGATGCCTTGGCTGCAGCCTTATGCCTCGCTGTATATGATTTTACCCAGATAAGGATGAAATTGTAATGATCAACGCAATCATTGGAGATGTAGTTCGAGTACAGGAAGGTGAGGTTATACTCCGTGCAGGATTTGTGGAGTACATTCTTTCTGTCTCCGCTCAGACCACAAGCAAGCTCAGCAACCTCGGCATTGAAGAGAGGAAGGGTATACGGGTACTGACCGTCCTGGTGCATCGAGAGGACAGCATGTCGCTGTTCGGTTTCTTTGATGAAGCCGAGCGCGAAGCGTTTCTGCAGCTGCAGACCGTCTCCGGAATCGGATCCAAGCAGGCGTTGAAAATACTCAGCGGCATCAGTGTCAGGCATCTTGCGGAAGCCCTCGATACCGGGAACCTGAAACTTCTTTCCTCAATTCCGGGTATCGGCCCTAAAACAGGCCAGAAAATGATTCTTGCTCTTCGCAATGTGCTTGTTTTTGAGGATGAACGGAGCAAAGCCGGTGTACAGCGCAACCAGGGCAAAGCCAGTGCATGGTCTGACATTGTCAACGCATTGGTCGATATGGGCTATGATAGACGCAAGGTTGAGGAAGTAATTGATTCGCTGAGCCAGCAGGAAGCTGAAGCAATCGGGAAGCTCAGCCACCATGATGCAGAACAACTGTTGTTTCGCAATGCTGTCAAATTGCTTGGGTGATAGGAGAGGGAATGGACACACACCAAACTGAATTGAACGACTTGATACAAAGCTCTGTTGTCTCCACCTCCTTCCAGCAGGAGGCGGACAAGCAGGAGAATATCCTTCGGCCGAAAATGTTGAAAGACTTTCAAGGCCAACAGCGGCTGAAGGACAACCTGGCAGTATTCATTCAGGCGGCCCGGGAGCGCAAGGAACCACTTGATCATACGTTTCTTATCGGCCCTCCGGGACTTGGAAAAACAACATTGGCAAGCATCATTGCCAATGAAATGGGAGCTGAGATCAGGATGACCAGCGCACCGGCGTTGGACAAGCCAAAGGACCTTGCGGGTATTCTCACCAATGTCACCGAGGGATCGGTATTTTTCATCGATGAAATTCATCGACTCAAGCCGGCTCTTGAAGAAATGCTCTACATCGCCATGGAGGATTTTGAGATCGACTGGGTGATCGGGCAAGGTCCTGCAGCCCGCACGATGCGCATCCCTCTGCCTAAGTTCACCTTGGTGGGAGCAACCACCAAGGCCGGTTCAGTATCCAGCCCGCTCTCATCACGCTTCGGCATCACCTGCCACATCGATTTCTACAATGAGGCCGAGCTCGCATCAATCATTCATCGATCGGCGGAGATCATGGCCGTGCACATTGACAAGGATGCCATTGCGCACCTTGCCCGCTGCAGCCGAGGAACCCCGAGAATCGCAAACCGCCTGCTCAGAAGGCTTCGGGACTTTGCATCGGTTATGGGGGACGGAAACGTAACCATCCCCATAGTCGACCATGGAATGGAACGACTTGGCATCGATACCAACGGCCTTGAGACCCAGGACCGCAATATTTTGCGAACCATCATTGAGTTTTACGACGGTGGACCGGTAGGGGCTGAGACGCTTTCGATCAGTGTCGGGGAAGCCATTGAGTCGCTTGAGGATTTTTACGAACCGTACCTGATTCAAAAAGGATACCTCAAGAGAACTCCCCGAGGACGAATGACCACTAAAAAAGCTTATGACTTGCTGGGTATTCCCTGCAAAAGGAACATGGATGACAATCAAGGAATACTCTTTTGACCTGCCCGAGCACCTGATAGCCCAGACACCGGTCGACCGACGAGGCACCGATCGTCTACTGGTGCTCGACAAGCAGACTGGAACCATAATCGATGAACAGATGACCAACTTTTCCTCTTATATTGAGAAAGGAAGTGTTTTGGTTATAAACAACAGCAAGGTACGAAAAGCTCGCGTGTACGCCGTAAGCGAGACGGGCAGCCGCGTGGAGTTTCTTTTCTTGGAGGAGAATCTCGACCACAGCTGGAACGTCATGGTCACAAAAACCAAGAAGCAGCATGTAGGCAAACACTACACCTTCAGTGATGCCCAAGGAAGCTATGTCCGAACCGGCTGCATCATCAAGGCCAACGATGACGGCACCAGAACCATCAGGTTCGACCAAATACTGGATGAGATGTTTTTCACAAAACTCGGGCATGTTCCACTCCCTCCGTACATCAAGCGCGATGACAGCTTTGCCGATGAGAATCGATACCAGACCGTGTATGCACAGAAGGAAGGGTCGGTTGCCGCACCGACCGCGGGGCTTCATTTCACCGATGAGATACTCGCTTCGGTTCGGGACAAAGGTTGCACCATCGTTGCAGTAACGCTGCATGTTGGACCTGGAACTTTTCTTCCTGTCAGGACGGAAAATCTTGAAGATCATCATATGCATTATGAGTCCTATGAGATCTCGCAAGAGAGTGCACGCATCATCAATGAGGCGAAGGCGCAAGGACGGAAGATTGTTGCCACAGGGACGACCAGCGTAAGAACCCTGGAGAGTGCCTTCAACACCGAAACCGGTTTGCTGGAACATGGGCAGGGTCGGACGAATCTCTTTATCCGACCCCCCTATGCATTCAAGATTGTGGACCAGCTACTGACGAATTTCCACACCCCGGAATCGACTCTTTTGGTCCTGGTCTCCACCTTCGCCGGGAAAGAACTGATAGACAAGGCTTACAGGCATGCTGTTTCCGAGTCATACCGATTCTTCAGTTACGGGGATGCGATGTTCATTTGCTGAAAAGAATCTCTTGGATCTGAGCAGCTATCTCCTCTTTCTTCAAAAGTCCGTCCAAGCGAACAAGGGTAACCGCAGGGTCGAGCGAGCTGAAAATGCGTTCGTAATTTTCCTTTACTTTATGCAGGAACTCCTGCTTCTCGAAGAGCTCGGCCTCGTTTCCCCTGCTGTTGATTCTCCTGAGGCACTCCTCCACCGGTGTGTCGATGAAGAAAACATACTGGGGGGAGGGGAACTCATTGAGGCTCGCAATCTTTTTAAAATCACATTCCACCCCTTGATAGGAAAGTGAAGAGTAAAGATATCGATCGGATATCACCAGTTTACCGGCTTCCAAATCGTGTACAAGCCCGTATACCGGATTATACAGGTGGTCCTCCCTATCGGCTGCATACAACATAGCCAGCGCCAAGGGGGTGGTAAGTATCTGCTTTTGCAACACCGATCGAACCAAACGCCCGATAGGTTTGTCGGTTGGTTCGAATGTTGCACGGCACGGGCGGTCCGACCGATCGCACGCCTCTGCAAGCAGTTGCATCTGCGTGGTGGTTCCGGCCCCGTCCAAACCCTCAAAAACGATAAAATTGGTCAATACTGAAGGCATATGCATATCTCCTATCATGACTGTATGGTACGGTAAAAGCGAAGCAAGGTAAATGAGTTTTTCATCCCAGCCTTATCAAACTCCATCGAACCAACATGAAAAGAGGTGCCCAAGATTTCGACAATGGGCTATACTGGATGAAAGGTGAGATATCATACAACTCTCAAAGACATTACGGTTTCGGTTCTTGTTCTCATAAGCTGTGCCATTCTTTGCCTGTATGGAATGGTCAACCTGGGTATGGGAAATCCAAGCCAATATATTGCCGACCGTCTTCTGCAATCCTTCGATGCAGGAAAACCTGTCTCCTTCAAGGCTGATAGTATCGACCGAATGTTCCTGAAAACGCTCATCATCAACAATCCTTCGCTGTCTCTTTCTGGAGACTCTTCCGTTACCGCATCCCACATTGAAGTAGCGGGGGGTCTTCCCGAGCTGCTGAACTCGTTCTTATTCGGTTCCAAGCAGATTTCAATTTCCGTTGAAAAGCCTGAAGTGCGTATTGCAGGCACCCTGGACCAATTGTCTTTTGAAGGCTCAGCCTCCTCCACGTCTTTGAAAACCTGGTTGGAATCAAACACGGTCTCCATAGATTTCAAGAATCTTCGTGCTTCAGTGGATGTACCAGATTTTACTGCAGATGTAGAGAATTCTTCAATCACTTTCCTGCTGGACAGCAAGAATACCTTTCCCTCTGTCAGAGGCAGTATTTCTGCCTTTGATTTCACAACACCCTTGGGGAAAGGGATGTTCGATGAATCGGATCTGAGTCTTGACGGTGCAGGAAATGCCTTGCTCAGAGTCAGCAAAGTCAGTTTGCTGGGACAGGGCTTGGAGATTGCATTCAACCAGCTGGTGGCTTTGGGGGCACTTGATTCTCTTTCGTTTTCCGACCTCGGTACCTCGATAGACCTATCGTTGTCCGACTTGACGGTCTCGGCGGAACCATTGAATGCTTCTGTTCCCACACTCTCGGGCAATATCCAACTCAAGGATGGCGCCTTTGACTATACAACACTTTCATACGACTTGCTTTCAGTTGACTATGGCCGGATTCATGTTCTTTCGCCGACAGCGACCTTTACTGCGCGAAAACAGGATGAAAACCTGTCTTTCGGTCTTGCTATCAAGCAGGGATCGCGCTTCACGGCTGTGTATGGACAGGAGCTTTCACTTGAGCTGGAGAGCCTGCTGGCAAACGCACAATATACAGCCGATGATACCTTGAAACTCCAACTTTCACTGGGACGTATACAGTATGCGGATGATGCGCTTGCTGCAGGTCTTACCGGCGTATACGTCGAGGCCAATGCAAATCTTGATGGCTTGAGACTGATGGATATCGAGCTGAGCCTGCAAGCGAATGCTCAAGCCTTGTTCCAAGAGAGGGACATATTCATCACTTCACCGCTCTCAGCATCGTTTGCATATCGAGAGGACGACGCATCGCTCAGCAGCTCGGCCCTGTTCACCAGCTTGAACTCTTCTTTTACGACAAAACCACTTTCGGCTCGATTCTCCTACCAGTCAAACCGACAAACCAGCCAATTGCAGGCTGAACTTGATTATCAGGACAAGCTGTCAATCCGATCGATCTACAATCTGCCATCCTCCTCCGAAGGCACCTTCCATATTGCCTCTCGTCTGGATAATTTCCCCTTGAGCATCCTCTCCCCGATGTTCGAGACGTATGCACCGTTCATCAAGCCTTACTACCAGGAAGGAACAAATCTGATCGGAAACATCTCCTTCCAGTCGTCGAAGGGGGGAGGGAGCATACTTCCATTCGATGGCAAGGCCGCCATCGAATTGGCGTTGCTCTCGGCGAAAGTGGGCAAGGTTGAACTGGATGCCGGATTCACATTCCTCGCCGATATCCAAGGGGACTCGATTCTCGTCGATGCCATGACGCTTGCCAGCAGCGGCTATCGTCTTGTTTTTTCGGGCTCAACCGAACTCAACTACTGGTTGCCCCGTGGAGGATTGGACCTGTTCCGCATCGACGATGGTCAGCGCATGCTTTCCATCAATTTTTTAGACATCCCGCCGTCAGAATATCGATTTAATGTCACCACCCCCTTCGAGCCATCTCTGCTTGTAGAAGGGACGATCAGCAGGGAAGCCTCCAAATACATTGTAGGAAGTGCAGACTTCTCTGTCTTCTCAACCACGTATCCCTTCACCTTTCGTCTTGATACAAGTACGCTTCAATTCTCACTCGACCAAATGGAGCATCTGGGCCTGACGGCGAATCTTGCTCCTCCGCTCAGTACTTCCTTGAAATTCGATGGCCTGCGGCTGCCGGATTCTGGATTTTTTGCTCTTGCTTCAATTTACGGCGACTTGGAAGCAGAATACTTCAACCTTCGTGATTGGCATGTGAGAAGCAGCCGGCTCGCCCTTGAAGGGGTGCAATTCCAAAACAGGTTGTATGATGTCAATACATCACTTACTGCATCGGAGCGGGAGCTTTTACTTTCGGACCTTATGCTGAAGGAAGGCGAGTTTGTATTCCCCGGCAGGCTCAGTTATCGGGGAACCGATTTTGTATCACTCATCCAGGCCTCCTTCCTTGCACCATTTGAGGCTGTGTTCAGCCTCGATGCGCAAGAAACGAGGAAAATCTCCATTTCACTCCTAGGAAAAGCGGACCGGATAAGCGGAGCCATAGAGCTCTCTGCGCTTCCCTTGGACCGATTCTCAAAAACCCTGGAAAATACCGTAGTTACTTTCTCAGCGGTCGGGTATTCCGATTTCAAGAGTACGGCGAGTGTTGACGGACTTCTGGATCTTGCGCGCGGCGATGCCTCCTTCAGTTCCAAACTTGCGTTCAACCAGAATTCATTGAACCTTTATGAATCCAGATTCACCATGCCTGATTTTACCTATGAAGGTGAAGCTGTAACGTTCGATGGAACAATGCTTGGTTCCTCCGGTAGATTTGAACATATCAGGCATCTCTCCTACAATGATCAGATGTCACAGCTTAGCTATGATGTATCCATCGATCTTGGAACCATGCAATCGATATTTACACTTCCAGCAGCCCTCAAGCCGATACTCGGCGGCAACCTTATGGCAAAGCTCAGCATCTCCGATGTTCTTGTATATGGAGAAGGAGGCATCAGCGACGGCACCTATTTCATCAATCTCGACGATGGCCTGCTTTCGATCGGCGGCGACCATCTCGATCTCACCTATGCACATGCAACCGGACAATTGAAGGCTGCACTCAACAAATCCTTCGGTATAGGGTTTGCCGTTGAAGGTTCTGTCTCTGATTCTGATTTCGGGTTGAGCATCACCGATATCCATATGCCTCTTCCTTTTTTGAATCGAACATTCCTCAAACCGATTTTTTCCTTCCTTGACGGTGTGGCCGAAGGGGAGTTGTTCATTGCCAAAACAGAGGACGGGTTCAGGCCGTATGGACAGTTGTGGGTCGACTCGGCCCGGATGCAACTCTTCTGGCTTCCTCAGGACATCCTCACGACGAAGAACATGAGCGCTACTAGCGATGGAAGCCGTGCCATCACAGCGCGTGTCCCGTTCTTCTCCACCAACAGTGTTACCGGCAAAACCATTGAGGGATATGGATGGCTCGGTGCATCCTTTGATGGTTTGCGCTTGGAAAACTACGAAATCCATGCAGATAGCGGCGATGAGAAGGTATATGTATGGATACCCATGCAGGGATTCGATGCAGATATTAGAACGTATGCCGGCGGAATGTTCAACTTGTTCGGTGTTGGATTCGAAACATGGCTTGACGGGAAGGTCACCATCCAGGATACCACGATGACCTTGGGTATCAGGGATTTGCCTGATTGGTATATTGCGAACAACCTGACTACGACCAATTTTGATGTAGTTACCGGCAAGAATGTTTCCTTCTACTACCCCAATACCCCCAATCCGTTCATAAAAGCGACCATAACGGAAAACCAGAATATTTCATTCTTGTATGACCACATCACCGATGAGTTTGTTGCCGACGGTACGCTTTCCTTCAGAAGTGGTGAAATCTATTATTTCCAGAAGAACTTCTTCATAACCGAAGGGTCATTGGCCATCCATACCGATGCCCTGACCGGCAGGAATCAGATTCAACCAACCATCAACCTTCGAGCAAAAATGACCGACTTCGATGCTCAGGGCAATCGCGTGGATATCTTTTTGGTGCTGCGTGATTCCGGACTCTCCAACCTCAATCCACAATTTGAATCGATTCCCTCCAAGGATGTGAATGAGATTCTGGAGATCCTGGGCCAGTCAATCCTGCCCACCGGAGCATATGGAGAGGTGAACCTGTACAGCGTCGTGAGCCTTGCGGCCGCTGCCACCGATGTTGCCGAGAGGCTCGGGTACATAGATGCAAGTCAGACAACCGCATTGACCGAGTCCATTCGCATCTCTCTCGGCCTGGATATGTTCAGCATCCGCAGCAATATTTTACAGAACATTCTGTTTGATGCACTGCCGGGAAGCAACATCGGAGGAACGCTTACTCCCTTGGCTCGGTATCTGAACAATACGTCCATATTCATGGGCAAGTATGTGGGAAGACAGTTTTTCTTGCAGGCTCTTGTGCATCTGAGCGCCATGGATCGTTCCCGGGTGAAGCGTTCGTTCATTTCACCCGACATCTCCCTCGATCTCGAGCTCTCGCTGGATTGGGTGAACCCGCTGGGGACATTCTCCTTCTTTACCCAACCCAACGAGTTGTCGTTCACTAATATTTTGGATACCATTGGCTTTAGTGTAACCAAACGAATTGTTTTGCGTTAAACACGTTTATAGAGGAGACATCATGGACAAGCGCCTTACACGCTTTCTTGTGAGCATTGTGCTCATTTCAGCCCTATCTTTTTCATTCCTTGCCGCCGCTGATACCGACCCTTGGTATGTCGGAAAGCGTATTGCATCCTTTTCCAACAGCGGGTTGCAGAATGTAAAGGAGAGCGTTGTATTGGATATCCAGTACAAGTATATCGGCAAAACTTTCAGTGATGCAGTATTTAATGAGTTGCAGGGTGAACTCTATGGTCTGGAGAACTTTCTGTATTTCCTTGCCGATGCCCAGAGGACAGGGGAGGGCAACAACGAACTGCAGATTGCCATGACGTTTTATGAGTTGCCGTATATCCGTACAGCAACAATTGCAGGGAACCAGGGCATCAAGACGAAGGATATTGCAGAAGTTTTACTCGCCAAGGAAGGGTTGTTCCTGGATGAGCAGAATATCGAACTTTCCAAGCAAAAGATTGTCTCCTTGTATCAGGAAAAAGGTTTTGCCGATGCAACCGTTGAAAGTGAATATACCATCGATGAAGCAAGCAATTCAGCCGATCTTACCTACCGGATTATTGAAAATCAGCAGAAGCGCATCGGACAAATTGTCTTCGAAGGCAATGAGAAGCTTTCATCCGACATGCTCTCCAAGCAACTCTCATCCAAGCAGGTCAGTTACTTCAACTCAGGGTATTACAATCCACTTACCATAGAAACCGACAAGCAAAAGCTCATCTCCTTCTACCAAAGCAGAGGTTACATCGATGCTGAAATCATGGATGTACGAACCGAGGACATCAGCACCGATGACGATGCCTACACGCGACTCAGGGTTGTATTCACGGTCAAAGAGGGAGAACAGTGGTTCTTCGGCGGCATCGAGGTTGAGGGAAACACGGTCTTTACCGATGAGCAGTTCCAGTCGCTCATTTCCATGAAGCAGGGTTCGGTGCTGGATGTATCACGCGTGCAGCGAGAGATCACCGCGGTCACCGACCTGTACTGGAACAACGGATACATCTTCAATCTGATCTCAAGCGATCTTGTGCGTAGTGACGAAGACAAGACAGTCACCTATATCCTCAAGGTGCAGGAGAATCAACAGGCAGTCATCGAGGATATCCGCATCGAAGGACTGACCAAAACAAAGCCCTATGTATTCGAGCGTGAACTAACCTTTGCAAAAGGTGATATCTTCTCGAAGGAAAAACTGATCAAGAGCGCCCAGAACATCTACAATACCTTGATCGTTACCGATGTGCAGTTTGATATCATCAACGGTACTCAGGAAGGAAGCGTCATCCCCGTATTTACGGTGGTGGAAGGCAACCAGATGGATATCCAGTTCGGAGCAACCTTCGGAGGCAACGTGGACGGGTTCCCCGTCTCAGGCTTCCTGCAGTGGTCGGACAAGAACCTCGGTGGTACTGGACGAGACCTTGCCATCGCCACAAACCTCAGCCCTGATACCCAGAACATATCCATTTCATTCACCGATGGATGGTTCGGAAACAGGCGTTGGTCGAATGGACTCTCCTTCAATTTTGAACGCAGTGTCAAGGATTCTGCGTTGCAGCGGGGTATCGGCAGCAAATACTACACAGGCCACGATGAGATCTCCATTGAAGAGAATCCGTATCCCTATGGGTATGACAGCTACGCCAGTTACCTGGCAGCCGACCAAGCCCTGCCATCCTCACGCTATTTAATGAGCTATACCTACTATCGTATTTCCTTGGGATACAATACCGGCTACACCTTCATGTTCCAACCCGGTTCGCTGAATGTAGGCGGAGGCGTCACCGTCGGACTGAACTACGCCCAGTACGACGATAATGTATATGATCCGTATGAGAGACTTATCAAGCTCTACCACGATAAATGGCAGTTCAGCAACCGCCTCACGCTCTCCTTCGCCTGGGACGGGAGGGATTTGATCGAGAACACCAGCCGTGGTTATTACTTGAGTCAGAGCTTCACCTATGCAGGAGGCATCCTCGGGGGACTTTCCAACTACATCAGGACATCAAGCTCGGCAAGCGGCTATCTTACGCTGTTCACTTTTGATTTGGATGAGAAGCCTGCCAATGTTGTGTTTGGAGTCACCACCAGCCTCAGTGCCATGCTCCCGCAGTACTACAAGCACTATGATACAGACTCCTGGAATTGGTACGATGCAAAACAGGGAGCCACCCGCTACGAAATGCTGTACATCGACGGGATGAATACAGGCCGCGGATTCAACGTGGTTTTTGACCAGGCTTATTTATGGGACAACCAAGTTTCCATCAGCTGGCCGCTTGCCCACAATGTACTCTCAGCCGAGGTATATGCAAGTGCCACCGGTGTGAGCACGGATCTGAATACCATCGGTGCATCGGATTTGGCGTGGTACTTCTCTGCAGGGGCCGGCATAAAGCTGAAGGTTCCCGGTTTCCCGCTCGGCTTGTATTTGGTTAAGAATGCAAGCTACATCGATGATGCATTCTCCTGGGTCGGAGGAAATATTTTCAAGGGTAAGAGTGATGAGAGCGGGCTGAAACTGGTCCTCGCCATTACCACGACGTTGTACTAAGCATGGAAAAAGAAGCAGAGAAATTGACTCCGATGATGGTACAGTACCGTCAGATCAAGAAGCAACACCAACAGAGCATCCTTTTCTTCCGTCTCGGTGATTTCTACGAGATGTTCGAAGAGGATGCCGTCGAGGTTTCTCGTCTTCTCAATCTCACGCTAACCAAACGCAACGGTCAACCGATGTGCGGAATTCCCTACCATGCAGCAAAAGTCTACATCAAACGTCTTTTGGAAGCAGGTAAGAAAATCGCCATATGCGAACAGACTGAGCTGCCTGACGGCACACGCCAGCTTGCCAAACGCGAAGTGGTGCAGGTGGTTACACCCGCCACTGTGGTGGAAGAGGATTTTTTGCAAGCCGACCGGGACAGTTTTGTCCTCAGTCTCTCCTTTCAGAAACAAGGTTTTTCCATAAGTTATGCCGACATCACCAGCGGACAATTTTTCCTGCGCTTGGTCGATAAGGACAATCGGTACGCCATGCTGCTCAGTGTACTGCAGCAGGTCAATCCTCGCGAAATCTTGGTAAATGAGGATGACTATTTCCTTCATCAGGACTTCCAAGCCCTGATGGACGGCCATCCGGCCATGGTCACCAAGCTTCCCTCCTGGCACTTCAGTATTTCTGAAGGATATCAAAGGCTCTGCAATCAGATTGGATCGACTTCGCTGAAAGCATTCGGACTTGAAGCGAAAGATCCGATGCTCAGCAGTGCCGGGGCTTTGCTGTGGTACCTTAGGGAGACGGCAAAGACCAGCCTCAACCAGATTGAAGGATACACCGTCGTCCCCGAATCGCAATTTCTCCACATCGACGAGGCAAGTCGCAAGAGCCTTGAACTGTTGACAAATCTCGCAGACGGATCGGAGAAGTACACCCTCTATGCTTCAATCAATGCAACCTTGACCAGTATGGGAGCAAGGCAACTGAAACAATGGATTGCAAGTCCACTTACCGATATTGCAAAGATTACGTTCAGGCAGCGTTGGGTAACACTTTTATATGAAGACCGCGGCGAACTGGCCAGAGTTCGTTCACATCTGAAGCAAGTACTCGATTTACAACGTCTCTCCAGTCGGTTGGCCATGCGCCGCCATGTGCCCAAGGATTTAGTAGGTATCAGCCAAACCATCCGCTCGTTTTTCAACCTTGCAGATGGCAGGTACCAAGAGTTATTGGGTGATGGCTTGCAGGAAGAGACCCTTACGGAACTTGCTGTTGTTGCCAGACGCATTGCTGATGGCATAGCCGACGATCATCAGGGTCCCTTCGAGGAAGGGAAAATCATCGTCTCAGGCTTTGATGCTGAACTGGATGAGCTCAGAGCGGTAAAGGGTGGCGGCAAGGCTATTTTGGATGCGTATCTGGATAAGATCAGGGGGGAAACCGGCATTACAACGCTCCGTCTTTCCTCGAACAAGATCCTGGGCCACTATATTGAAGTCTCCAAGGCCCAGGCGGACAGAGTTCCGGCCACTTTCTATCGGAAACAGACTCTCGTCAATGCCGAGCGCTTTACCAGTGATGAACTCATAGCATGTGAACAAAAAATACTTGCCAGCTCCTACGAAGCCGAAAAGCGGGAACGGCAGGTGTATGAGACGTTGGTTGAAGAGGTGATGAATCTGCAGCAATCCCTCTTGTCGATCAGCCGTTTCCTCAGTGATTTGGACTGTCTGCAGAGTTTTGCATCTACGGCCGTAACGCACTCCTATTGCAAACCCGTTTTCACGGATGAGGATGTGTTGGAGTTTGAGGGTAGCAGGCATCCAGTGGTTGAACAACACCTCGGAGCCGGTCAGTTTGTTGCCAACGATCTCGTAATCGGCAGTACCGGTAAACGGTTTTGTCTCATAACCGGTCCTAATATGGCAGGTAAATCCACGTTCCTCAGGCAGACAGCACTTTTAGTGTTGCTCAGCCAGATCGGCAGCTATGTTCCGGCTGCAAAGGCCCGCTTGGGGATTGTAGACAAGCTCTACTGCCGGGTAGGTGCAAGTGACAATCTGGCTCGAGGCGAGTCGACATTCTTGGTGGAGATGCAGGAAGCCGCCCACATTCTGCGCACCGCCAGCAGAAACTCCTTGGTCATCGTCGATGAGCTCGGAAGGGGAACCAGCACCCAGGACGGAATGTCCATCGCATATGCCGTGATGCAACAGCTACTGCAAATGCAGGCAAAAACGCTCTTTGCCACCCACTACCATGAGCTGGCCAGAATCGACACCTCCGCCATCCAGCTGCTCACCCTGCAAGTTTCGGAGCAAGGCGGGCAGGTGAGGTTCCTGCGAAGGGTGGTGGAAGGAATCGCAAACTCATCCTATGGTTTGAATGTTGCGCGTATGGCTGGTATCGGCAGGGATGTCCTGACCCATGCCCGAACATTCCAGAAACAACATTTCGCCGAGTATGATTTTATTTCCGTGCAACCGGATTTATTCAGTGCAATCAATGAGGATTCGCCGCAGCACATATATTACGATGAAAGTGAACAGGAAGCATTGCATCGATTGCGTTCTTTCTCGATAGAGCAGTCATCGCCTTTGGAAGCGCTTCTGTTTCTGAAAGGATTGCAGGAGATGCTGCAAGCAAAATGACAACCATTGCCTCTTAAGGGGTATGTGGTGTTTGACATGCAATGCCCTCTCCGATGCTCCACTCTGCTCAGGGTGCAGGAAAAAGCTCGCTTCACTTTCTTATGCACAGCTCTATGAGCACCGTTGCCCAACCTGCGGCACGCCTGTTCTCGATACGGCGTATGGATGTGATTTCTGTCAGGATGCGCTGCTTTCCTATGGCGTATATGATGGGATTCTCGAGCAACTTATTACGTCATACAAGCATGCCGGCAACGTTCAGGCAGCCTGGCAGTTGGCAACCCTCTTTGAGCCTTTAGTAAGAAAATTCGGCTCACCGATACTCATTCCCATCCCATCCTCAATATCGGGAAAACGGAATCTGGGATTCGACCACATGGCACTGGTGACAGCCATACTCTGCAGACGATTACATCTTTCATCCGTTCGATTGCTCGCACAACAAAGACATGATTTGTACACACTGTTGACGCGAAAACAGCGTCAACAGACAAACAATCTCATACTAAAAAAGAAAGCCTTGAAGAACATGCAAGCCTATGTCCAAGACGGCACCCACAACTTTCTCATTCTCGATGACATCTTCACTACGGGTAATACCTGTAGGAGGGCACGCGAACTCATACAGACAACAGGAGACGTTTCTGTCGGAGTATGCATATTGGCTCGAGCATGAATGCAAGAGCCAAGGGACGTTGCATGAGCACTTGTATAGCAACGATATGACGTTGATGGCCGCACAAGCGGCCATCACACTCCTATTCTCTATTTGAAATTCTCGTTGTACTCTTTCTCGAGATCTGCTTTGGTTTCAGCCATTACTTTGTTGACATCCATATTTGCGATAAGCAGCTTCTCAACCATCTGACGAAGAATCTCCGTCCCCTTGGGAAGACTAATTACACTGGCTTGGGGTTGGACGTATTTCAGTTGGTCGATGGCAACCTTCCATTGAGGATTCGCGGCGTAATACTTTACAAGATCGGGATGCTTGCTTGCAGAGGTGCTGTTGGGCATGTATCCCGTTTTCTCGGCAAGATATGCCTGGCTGTCGGTACCGGTAAAGTACTTCATGAACTCCCACGCCGCCCATTGTCGCCACTTGTCGGTACTGGGCATTGCAAGCACCGATCCTCCTACCGGCACACCATTGCGAACCTGTCCGGGGATGAATGCTGGAAGGACTTTGAAGGTCGAGCGGTTCATCACATTGCCCATTGAGCCGGTGGAACCGAATACCATGGCAACCTTCTTGTTGAACAGGTCGTCATGAGAGGTGGAAGGAACAGCACTCTTATCCTTGAATACCATATCCTGCCAGAGTGTAGCTGCAGCTACCGCAGGAGGTTCGGTCAAATGCACCGCAAACGTTTCGTCGCTGATTTTTCCATCAAAGGCGTACACTGCACCTTGGAAATACCAATGGGCTGTGGTGGCTCCCATCGTAAAGCCGACACCATATTGGATTGTTTCTCCATTGGCATCGACTTTTGTCAACCTCTTGCAATACTCACGGAATTCATCCCACGTAGCAGGGGCTTTTCTGGGAAGTCCGGCCTCCTCCAGCATATCCTCATTGATATAGAGCAGCGGGGTGCTTCTGAGTGCCGGAAGTGCATAGAGGTTTTTATTGTAGTAACTGTCGGCCAGCAGTCCAGGTATGTAATCGTCAAGGAATGCTTTCGGCTCCTTTGCCACAAAGGCATCAAGATTTACCAATACCCCCTCTTTCGCAAAAATCTGTAAATGGGGTGAATCGAGCAGAACAAGATCGGGTACATCACCGGCGGCAAGACCGGCTTGCAACTTCTGCAGGATTTCTGCATAGGCGCCTTGGAACTGAGATTCGACGATGATGTCGCTTCTTGATGCATTGAAGCGCTTTACAATCTCTTCCTGGGCTTCCCCGGCTACTCCGGTCAGGCTTCTCCAGTAGATGATTTTGATTGGTCCACTCGGTTTCGCTTGCTCTACCTGACCTGCGGCCGATAAACCGGTGGTCACGAACAGAACCATCGCAATCAATAGTACGATAGCAACGTTTTTCTTCATCTTGAACTCCTCCTTGAACTAACAAATCGGTAAAATACCGAATCTCCTTTGGTTAACCTTTGACGGCGCCGGACGCAATTCCTTCGATTAATTGCTTTTGTGCGAAGAAGTAGATTATCAATACAGGCACAAGAACAAAAATTGATGCCGCCATCAGATGTTCCGGGCCTATTGCATATTCTGCAGAACGTATCATTGCAAGACCGACTGGAAGTGTTCGCATGTTTTGCTTGGAAGTAACAATCAACGGCCACAGGTATGCGTTCCACTTCTGAATGAACAAATAGAGCAGCAAGGTTCCAAAAACAGGTTTTGAAAGGGGGAGGGCGACATGCAGCATGATTTTCAGATGGCCCAGACCATCTATTTCAGCAGCATCGTACAGGGAATCAGGAATGGTCATGAAATACTGTCTCAACAGGAAAGCCCCGAATACATTCGCTATATGGGGCACTACAATGCCTTGATACGTATTGATCCATTTTAATTTCGCAAGAATCACATAATTGGGAATCAAGGCGATTTGGCCGGGAATCATCATGGCAGCAAGCATCAGCAAGAAGAAGAAATCCCTGTATCTGAAACGGATTCGGGCAAATGCATAGGCTGCGAAGGATGAAGTGATCAAGCCAAAAAGCACGCCTGCGGCTGCAGTCACGATGCTGTTTATATAAAAACGCCCGAAAGGAGCAGTCTGCCACGCAGTGACAAAGTTATCCCACCTGACTACTTCAGGCCACCATATGGGCGGAAAGATTGACACTTCCTGGGGACTCTTGATTGCCGTGATGAGCATCCAGACAAAAGGCATTCCGATACCGATGGTCGCCAGAAAGAGAATACTGTGTGTAATGAATTTGGAGGCAATCTTGTATAATCGGTTCGGTTGAATCTGATTCACTTGCATACCGCCTCCTAATAATGCACCCACCGTTTTGACAACCGGTTCTGAATCAGGGTGATGAACATGATGAATACAAAGAGCATCAGCGCCAATGCCGATGCATAGCCGGTTCTGAACCATTGGAAGGCATTTTGATACAGAAAATGAACAACAACGTTGGAGGAGTTCAACGGCCCTCCCTCAGTCATGATTCGCACGATGTCGAACGCTTTCAATACATTGATGAATCCTGTTATCAATAAGAAGAATGTGGTAGGAGAGATCAAAGGAAAGGTGATATGCCAGAAAGTCTGGAAGGGATTTGCTCCATCGACCAAAGCTGCGTCGTATATTTCCAAGGATATGTTTTTAAGTGCTGCAAGAAATAGAACCATATCATAGCCTATACCGCTCCAAATCAAAACGATGATCACCGCCGGCAGCGAATGTGTAGTGCTGTGTATCCAATCGATCATCGGAAATCCCAAAGGTTTCATTACTACTCTGAGCAGACCGTATGTAGGTTCAAAAATCCAAGCCCAGACCATGGCAATCGCAACATTGGCCGTGAATGTGGGGGAGAAAATAATTGCTCGGTACACCGAGCTTCCTTTCACCTTCTTGTTGAGCTGGGCTGCCAGATACAAGGAAATGGCCATTTTAACGATAACGGTGAAGAAAGCCATCAGAAGGGTGTTTTTAACCACCAACCAGAATACGGCATCATTGAACATGTCTTGATAATTCTGAAAACCCAGGAATGTTTTTCTGGGTGAAATCATATTCCACTTGAACAGGCTCAAGTAGAAGCTGTAGAAAATGGGCCAGAAAATGAAAACACCCAGTAAAATGAAAGTCGGTGCGGTAAAGCCAATAAAGGCATACAAATCACGTACTTCCCGCTTGGACATGCCATGCAACAATCTTTTACGACTGAACGGTGCCACTCACCACCTCCATGTATAGTTTTCACTATCGGCAAGACCCTGCACATGATAAGTATATTCGACATTTTTACTATTGTGCAAATTTTATGTGCTTAGAATCTGCTTAAATTTTTCTCATAAGGCGAATGACAGGCATTACATGCGGAATCTGATGCACTTTCTTGAAGAAGAATCCCCATGACGCTGCAGACATTGGTTGCTGAGTTGACAAAAATGAAGCAAGTGCTTACTATGCAAATCAGGATATGTTTGATTATTGGGGGATCGCTGGCAGGCGTATCCCTTTTTTATGAATTTTTAGGAATTATATGTTAGCAACAGGAATACAAAAAACCAATTTGTTCATGGAGTATGAACCGCTGCTCGAGGCGATGGGGATTACTCTGGTAGACATCAATCGCATTGATCGGGGAAAAAGTGTCACCGTTACCATGGTGATAGTCGCAAAAGAAGCAGAAGTGAGCGTTGACCACTGTGCAAAGGTCTACCGCCTTGTGTATCCACGTATGGAGTTGCAGCTTGGAGAACGTGATCTTCAGCTCGAAGTCAGTACGCCGGGACTGCAGCGAACGTTTAAGGATGTGTACGAGTTCGGCTTGTTTACGGGCAAGCGAGTCAGAGTGTATGATACGAGCAAGGAAGCGTGGGTCAGTGGAATCATAGCACAGGCCGACCAGACTTCCGTACAGCTCTCACAGGTTTTTATTGAGGATGCAAAAGAGATGATTGAGACTATGTCTGTAGCTTTTTCCGACATCCAGAAGGCAAAGCTCGACTATAGATGGGAGGACGATTCACATGGCAACTGAAATAGGTGACGCTATCCGGAGTATGGTAGCGGAAAAGAACATTTCCGAAGAGCTGGTCATCAGCACCATCGAGGACATACTTCGCGCAGCGTATAAACGTAAATTCGGTACCGATGAGAATGCAGTCATTGAATTCAGTGAAGACTACATGTCGGTCGAGCTTGCCAGCCGCAGAAAGATTGTTGACGATGACAACTGGTACAATGAGGTTACTGAGATTCCTCTCAGCGAGGCCAAGGAGATTCATGAGGAGTGTGAGATCGGCGACGAATTGCTCATTCCGGTCGATCTCAAGGAGTTCGACCGCATCAGCGTCCAGAGTGCAAAGCAGCGTGCCCATCAGAGCTTCAGGGACATCCAGAAGGATACCCTGTACAGCGAGTACAAGGCCAAGGAAGGACAGTTGATCATCGGCTACTATCGCCGGCAGCTTCCCAATGGCGATATCTATGTGGATATCGGGACCACCGAAGGATTGCTCCCCAGAAGAAACCAATCCAGTCGAGAAAGCTATGGCAGCAACGACAAGATCAAGTGCTATGTGGAAAAAGTCGAGAAAGCAGAACGTGGACTTCGCGTCGTCCTCTCCAGGACCAGCCCCGAACTGATTCGCAAGCTCTTTGAGGTCGAAGTTCCTGAAATAGCCCAGAACCAGATTGACATCATCAAGATTGTTCGTGAGGCGGGATATCGCTCCAAGGTTGCTGTAGCCAGCCGTAATGACGATATCGATCCGGTCGGTGCTTGCGTCGGGTTGAAGGGAAATCGAATTCAGACTATCATGAGTGAGATAGAGGGAGAGAAAATCGATATTCTGCGCTATGACACGAATCCTGCAAACTATATCCGCAACGCCCTGTCGCCCGCCCAGGTCAAGGATGTCGTGATCATCGATAAGAACATTTATCATGCAGTAGCGATTGTCGAGGACAGTCAACTCTCTCTTGCCATTGGAAAGCAGGGCCTCAATGTTCGATTGGCAAATAAACTGGTCGATTGGATGATTGATGTGAAAACCCAGGCCCAATTCGATGAGATGGATATCGCCAAGGAAGCCAGGTTCAGGGCTGAAAGCATTTTCGGTAATGGTGAACCAATCTTTGAACAGGAACAGATACCTCAACAGGAGTTCGTTGCCACTGAAGTGGCTGTTGAGGCGGAGGCTGGGAGCTTTGTCGACGAGGATGAGATTGCACTTTCTGAACTCCCCCTCGATTCCATGTTGCTCAAGAAGCTTCAATTCCACGATGTATATAGTGTTGAAGAGTTCATCAACCTCAGTGACGAGGAGTTGGCAGGGTTCGGTGATTTGAATGAGGAAGAGATCATCGCAATCAAGGACACCATCAACGAGTATGTAGATATCGTTGAGGACGAAGAGGATGGAGAGACCGAATATGTCTGCCCCAATTGCGGTGCCTCCATCACCATGGATATGACCGTGTGCCCCAGCTGTGGAACAGGTCTGGCATTTGAGGTAGAGTAAAACCATCCAAGAGGAAATAATGACGGAAGAGAATAATAAGCCCAAAGCAACATTGATCAAGCATGTAGTAACTCCCTCGGAGCAGAAGGAAGAGAACAAGAGCCCCGCCAAGGAACAGGATGCAAAACAGAAAGCCCCCGAAAAACGCCGGGTTGTGGTTGTAAAAAAGAAAGTGGTGGTGGTAAAGCCTCAGCCTAAGAGCGACTCCGATCAGAGTGCATCCGAGAGTGTTGTTGAATCACCCAAATCGGATGAAAGTACCAAGTCTCATGAAAAACAGGGCACCCAGCATCGCCTGGGCGGGGTGCGCAAAACAACACGTCCTGCTTCTGATAAGCTTTCCGCTTCCCCGTTGCATAATGGTCCGGTTGTGATCAGGCCGACCAATCTTCCGCCGGTACCCAATCAAGGCCTAACGGTCAAGGATCATGCCGAAATGCAGAGTCGTGGACCTGAGGCTGCAGCTGCCCAGCAGCCACCGGTACCTTCCAACGGACCTCGCATCGCCGGAACCGTAGGTGGTAGACCTGCACCTGGAACACGCCCGCCGTATCAAGGTAATAGGCCTTCAAGCGGTTATCAGGGACAGAATCCCCGTTATCAGGGCCAAGGCGCTCCTGCAGGTCAAGGCTATCAGGGACAGAATCCCCGTTACCAAGGACAGGGCGCTCCTGCAGGTCAAGGCTATCAGGGACAGAATCCCCGTTATCAGGGCCAGGGTGCTCCCGCCGGTCAGGGCTATCAGGGACAGAATCCCCGTCCTTCAACTCCTTACCAAGGAACACAGCCTCCTCGTCAGGGTGGCTTTCAGAACCGGCCTCCGTATCAGGGACGTCCTGCTGGTGGAGCTCCCGGACAAAGACCTTCGGGTCCCGGTGGTTTCAGGCCCCAGGGACAAGGCGGCTTCAGACCGCAGGGAGCAGGCGGAAGACCTCCATTCGGTCAGCGCCCCGGTGCAGGGCAAAGACCTGGTTCAGGAGCTCCCGGCTCTCAGGATATGGATACGCTGAATCAGAGAACTCCCAAGAAAACCTTCACCAAGAAGAAGGATCAGGCTTCCTATAAGAAACGGAATGCCGAGGAAGAGAAAGAGTTCCAGATTCAGAGAAGAAAGGAGCAGGCTGCTGCAAAGCTCGCATCGGTTCCCAAGGTTGTTGATATGATGGAAGTAATCACCGTCAGCGATCTTGCTAAAAAGATGAACTTGAAGGCGAGTGAAATCATTGCCAAGCTCTTCAAGATGGGCATGATGGTCACCATCAACCAACAGATTGATTTCGAGACTGCTGAAATCATCTGCAGCGAGTACAACTGCCAAGTGCATCTTGTCTCCTTGTACGATGAGACCTTGATCGCCAGTGAACCTGACAGTGAGGAGAACCTGGTCTATCGTGCCCCCATCGTCACAGTCATGGGCCACGTTGACCATGGTAAGACTAAGCTGCTCGACGCCATTCGTTCAACGAAGGTCGCCGAAGGGGAATTCGGCGGGATCACCCAGCACATTGGTGCATACAAGGTGAATCTGCCAGGCAAGGGCGAGGTCGTCTTCCTCGATACCCCGGGTCACGCCGCATTCTCCATGATGCGTGCCCGTGGTGCACAGGTAACCGATATCGTCATTCTGGTGGTTGCCGCCAACGACGGAGTCATGCCGCAGACCCGTGAAGCCATCGACCACGCAAGGGCTGCCAATGTTCCCATCATCGTCGCCATCAACAAGTGCGACCTTCCTGAAGCGAAGCCCGAACGTGTCATGCAACAGCTCTCCGATTTAGGCCTGATGCCTGAGGATTGGGGCGGGCAGACTCTCTATTGCCAGATTTCTGCATTGAAGAAACTGGGTATCGATGAGCTTCTTGATACTGTTCTGCTGCAGGCTGAAATGCTTGAGCTCAAGGCCAATGCTGATTGCAGGGCTGAAGGCAAGATTATTGAAAGCCGCATCGACCAGGGTCGTGGTATTGTAGCCTCGGTCTTGATTGAAAGAGGAACACTCAGGCAGGGTGATCACTACGTAGCAGGCATCTACCCAGGTAGAGTGCGTGCAATGTTTGATGACAAGGGACGCAAAATCGATGAGGCCGGTCCATCAACTCCGGTTGAGATCATTGGCTTGAGCGATATCCCTGGTGCCGGTGATCCGTTCCAGGTGACTGAGGATGAGCGCCAGGCCCGCCAGGTTGGTGCCAAGCGTCAGGAACTGGAACGCCTCGGTGACAGCCGTAATGTGAAGAAGGTCACCCTTGACAACCTCTATACGAAGATCAAGGAAGGGGCCATCCAGGAATTCAATGTCATCATCAAGGGTGACGTTCAGGGTTCTGTGGAAGCATTGCAGGGTTCGCTTGAGAAACTTTCCAACGATGAGATCCATCTCAATGTCATCCGTGCGAGTGCCGGTGCCATCATTGAAAGTGATGTCACGTTGGCAAGCGCCTCCGATGCACTGGTCATCGGCTTCAATGTAAGGCCGACTCCCCGTGCACAGGCTTTGGCCGACCAGGAGAAGATTGAAATCCGCAAGTACAACATCATTTATGATGTGGTGGATGATATTCGCTTGGCGATGGAAGGCATGCTCAGTCCTGAAGTTCGTGAGGTTGAGATCGGTACCGTCGAGGTCCGTGACACCTTCAAGGTACCCAGGGTCGGCACCATTGCCGGTTGTATGGTCACCAAGGGTAAGATTAAGCGCAATAGTCTGGTCAGGGTCATCCGTGACTCCATCCAGATCAACAGCGAGATGATCAAGATTTCGAGCTTGAAGCGATTCAAGGACGATGCCAAGGAAGTTGCAGAAGGCTTCGAATGCGGCGTCGGTCTTGAGAACTTCAACGACCTGCATGTCGGTGATATTCTTGAGGTTGTTGAAACCGAAGAAATCGCCCGCAAGCTGGAAAGCAATGTGAAAATATGAGTGAATACAGTCAAAAACGTATAGAAGCAAAACTCTCCGAGGCGATCAGCACGCTGATCGTCAAAGGAGAGATCAAGAATCCGCTGCTGAGCACCCTGTGCTCGGTCAGCAGGGTTCAACTTTCGGTGGACAATGCATTTGCCACCGTCTTCATCTCGAGTGTCCTTGACGATGAATCCTTGCATGCAAGTGTTGATGCCTTGCAGAAGGCAAGTGGTTTCATCCAAAAGCGGGTAGGGGCTTTTCTGAAAACCAGGAATACTCCGGTATTGACCTTCAAGGCCGATATCTCCCTCAAAGAGGGGCAGAAAATCAATGCCCTGATCGATACACTGGTGGAAGATGGGAACAAAAGCTAGCATTCTTCTCATCAATAAAAAACCGGGTCTTACCAGTTTTTCGTCCCTCAATGATATCAAGCGTACCATCGACCCTAAAGTGGGTCATGCCGGTACGCTTGATAAGTTTGCCCGCGGGCTGTTGATTGTATTGACTGGAAGCATGACCAAGCTGAATGTTCTCTTCTCAACAATGGATAAAAGCTACCGCGCTGAAATATCATTCGGATCGGAAACAGATACCCTCGATCCCGAAGGGCAAGTCATCGCCACTGCCGCCATTCCTAGCTTCGAGGAAATCCAACAGGCAATTCCCTCCTTTCTAGGGTCCATCGAGCAACAGCCGCCGCAATACAGCGCGTTGCATATCAATGGGAAGAGGGCCAGCGACCTTGCACGCAGCGGAAAAGAGGTGGAGATGGCAAAACGTCCCATCACGGTATACAGCTTCGAGCCGGTTTCGTATGATAATGGTCTTCTGGTTGCCGACATCCATGTTTCCAAAGGTACGTACATCCGTTCCTTGGCTCGTGATTTGGGAATTGCCACTAAAAGCCGTGCACACCTGACAGGCTTGGAACGAACAAGCATCGGCCCCTTTTCGCTGAGCGAAGCCGTCGATGCCAAACTTACCGAGAGCCTTGTTGCTTCGGTCGCACAGACCGATGAGCGGCTGAAGCGTGTTGAATCGGTAAGCATCTTTGAAGTGGCCGACGAGGAACTCTTTCGTATTGCCAACGGCTCGTTTCCACGCGCTGTGAAAGTAAGGCGTCAAAGCGAACATGAAGTGTATGGTGCACTGTACAGTAAAGATGGAGTACTCCGTGCTGTAGCTGATATGAAGGAAGGAAGGCTCATTGCACAAATACATCCGTATCGCAAGGAGATAGTAGGATGAAACGATACGATTTCATGCATCTTTCGGCGTATCCTGTATTATGGCAACAGAGCATGTCTGTCTGCATAGGTGTATTTGATGGATTGCATAGCGGTCATCAGGCTATCATCAAACGATGCGTCGACCTTGCCAAAAAGCAGGACTTGCAAAGCATGGTCATCACCTTCGATAAGAATCCCAAGATGCTGATGAAAACACAACCCTACCATTCAAAATTGGCCAGTGATACTCAAATTGATGAATTACTTGAAAATATTGGGGTTGACCATCTTGTTGTCATTGACTTTTCTGCTGATTTCAGTAAACTCACAGCTGAGGAGTTCCTCACTTTGGTATGTGCTTTTTGCCAAGTCAAAGTGATGGTTGTCGGAGAGGATTTCCGCTGCGGTGCCCCGGCTTCAAGTGCCGGACCTGTTCAGCTGCAGGAATATCTAGCCCGATTGTCACCGGGAGCCCTTGTTGAGATTCCCCCGTTTGTATTAACAACGAATGGAGAAATTACTTCAAGCAGCCTGGTGCGTAAAAAACTTCTTGAGGGCGCTTTGGAAGAAGTCCAAAGTATGCTCGGCAGACCCTATGAGTTGGATTTGGTGGCGTATCCATCCAAGTTCATTGAAGAAGGTTTGCTGTATCGAACTGCATCCTTCATGCAATTGCTGCCTCCAAGTGGCGTGTATGATGCCTTGCTTTTGCTTTCAGATGGTTCTGTCGTGGAGGTTCATGCCCGCCTTGGTGAGGATGAACTCTTGATAGTACCTGATAAGGCGATGTGGGATTGGGTTGCTGTTCGTACAAAAAGACTTAGCTTTCAGGCTAAGAGGAGTATTTCATGATCTCTAAGGAACAGAAACAAGAAATCATTGCCAAGTTTGGCGGTGACGAAAAGAACACCGGTTCGACCAAGGCTCAGATTGCCTTGCTTACCGCTCGCATCAACGACCTGCAGCCCCACTTCAAGAGAAATCCGAAGGACCATGCAGGAACCAGAGGCTTGCTTCTGATGGTTGGTCAGCGCAGACGGCTCCTCAAGTACCTGAGGAATACCGATATCGAAGCCTACCGTTCTCTGATTGCCGAACTCGGCCTGAGAAAGTAGTCGTGGTGTTGCATTCGTAACATAGTATGAATAGCTCCGATGGCTTTTCAGGCCGTTGGAGCTATTTTGTTTATATAACGTGTAGAAAGAACTAAAAGAACAAAGAAAGGAACAAGAAGTATGGAAGTTAAGAAAGTATCTGTACGGATCGGCGAATCCGACCTGGTGTTTGAAACCGGGAAAATCGCCAAGCAGACCAGTGGTACCGTGTATGCTCATTATGAGGGTAGTGCCGTTATCGCCACCGTCTGTTGCGGAAAGGAGCCCAATGAAGCTCTGGATTATGTACCCTTGAGCGTAGAATATAATGAAAAATATTATGCCGCAGGCAAAATCCCCGGTGGTTTTCTCAAGAGGGAAGCCCGCCCCAAGGATAAGGAAATTCTGGTAAGCCGCCTCATCGACCGTCCGATGCGCCCCTTGTTCGACAAGGCTTTCGGCCGTGAGATTCAAGTGGTTCCCACCGTTGTCTCCTCTGATATGAACAACACTCCCGACATCATCGCCATCAATGCCGCCAGTGCTGCGGTGACCATCAGCGACATTCCCTTCAACGGACCTATCGCTGCGGTTCGCATCTCCATGGTGGACGGAGCATATGTCGTCAATCCTACATTCAGTCAGATCGAGCGCTCCACCTTGGATATCGTCGTTGCAGGAACCCGCGACGGCATCACCATGGTCGAGGGTGGTGCAAAGGAAGTGAGCGAGGAAGTGATGCTTGAGGCAATTGCTACTGCTCAACCCTTCATCACCAAGCTTTGTGATGCACAGCTTGAGCTTAAAAAGATTGCGGGCAAGGAGAAGCTGCCTGTCCTCACTCCCACCGTCGACCTTTCCTGGATTGGTCCGGTCCGCGAGTATGCCCATCCCTTGATCAAGGAAGCTTCCTTTGTCAAAGGAAAGATGGAGCGCTATGCAGCTCTTGCCAAGGTCCAGGCTCAGGTGTGTGAAAAATTCGAGGATTTGATCAATGAGGATGCAAAGCGCGACGGCCAGCTTTCATCGTTGTTCGAGGACCTCGAGTATGAGATCCTGCGTGCATCAATTCTCAACGACGGCAAAAGAACCGACGGGCGCGCAGTAGACCAGATCCGCCCCATCACCTGTGAAGTAGGCTTGCTTGATCGCACCCATGGTTCAGCACTGTTCACTCGTGGGGAGACCCAGGCATTGGCTGTAACCACCCTCGGTACAGCAAGTGACGAGCAGATGTTCGACACCATTGATGGAGAGAAGAGTTTCAGCTCCTTCATGCTCCACTACAACTTCCCTCCGTACAGCGTAGGTGAGTGTGGAAGGCTCAGTACCGGTCGCCGCGAAATCGGCCATGGTCACTTGGCCCAGCGTGCTCTTGAGGCAATTGTTCCTGCAAAGGAGTCCTTCCCGTATACCGTGCGCGTCGTCAGTGAGATTATGGAATCGAATGGTTCCTCTTCCATGGCATCGGTTTGCGGTGGTTGTCTCTCCCTCATGGATGCAGGCGTTCCCATCAAGAAGCCTGTTGCAGGCATTGCAATGGGACTGATCACCGAAGGCGCCGATTATTCGAAGTACGTTGTGCTCAGTGATATCCTCGGTGAGGAGGATCACCTCGGCGACATGGACTTCAAGGTTGCCGGCAGTCGCGATGGTATCACCGCGTTCCAGATGGATATCAAGATTGCAGGAGTCACTCCTGAGATCATGAAGAAGGCTCTTGAGCAGGCTAAACAAGGCAGAATGCATATTCTTTCCATCATGGAAGGCGCCTTGAGCAGCTCACGCGAGGAAATCAGCGAGTATGCCCCCAAGATACTCACCATGAAGGTGGATGAAGAGAAGATCGGAGCTGTCATCGGAACGGGTGGAAAAACGATCAAAGCCATTGCAAGCCAGAGTGGGGCTGAGGTGAATATTGCTGATGATGGAACCGTCACCATCTATGGAAGAAATAATGCTTCTGCACAGTTGGCGAAGGAACTGGTGAAATCCATCGTCGAGGAACCGGAAGTCGGCCGCATTTATGAAGGGACAGTGAAGCGAATCATGGACTTTGGTGCCTTTATTGAAATCCTGCCGGGTAAGGAAGGCCTCTGCCATATTTCCAAACTTGCAAAGACTCGAGTCCAGAATGTAGAGGATGTATTGAAGGTAGGACAGGTTGTTCCGGTAAAACTCATGGAGATTGACCGTCAGAACCGCTTGAACCTCAGTTACATCGATGCAATCGAGACAAAATCGAAGTAAGATGGATACTGGTTCAATCAAGGTTCATGTAGTCAAGGTAAGACCGGAAGCACTGCTTCCGGTCTATGGTACTGAACTGAGTGCCGGTGCCGACCTCGCCGCCTGCCTTGATGAGGATTTGGTGCTCGGCAGCGGTTCCTATGCAAAAGTACCCACCGGCTTGAGCATTCAACTTCCGCAGGGGTACGAGGCGCAGGTGAGACCGCGAAGCGGCTTGGCTGCAAAGCATGGTTTGACTGTGTTGAACAGCCCGGGCACCATCGATGCTGATTACCGTGGTGAGGTCTGTGTACTTCTCATAAACCACGGCAGGCAGGAGGTGCGTATCCATCACGGTGACCGTATCGCCCAGATGGTTATTGCACGATGTGAACAAGCAACCTTCTCTGAATCGATCAGCTTGGATGCAACAGAGCGGGGAAGTGGAGGCTTTGGTTCGACGGGAGTATAGCTTTGGCTTCATCCGCTCGTTTTTCGCTAGTATACCGCCACATAGGAAGGGAGTATCTGCTCTCTTTTCTTGTGGCGTTCTTTTTCTTCTTTTTTATTTTTTTCATCAACCAGATTCTGCTCATAGCCCAACGCATCCTGCTCAAGCAGGTGGATTACCTTGCAGTACTACAGCTTGTCATGCTTTCCATCCCGCAATTTTTATTGTACACCTTTCCCTTCAGCTCGCTGACTGCGAGCAGCATGGTCATAGGAGACCTTTCAGGCAACAACGAGATTCTAGCCATTCGAAGCAGCGGTATCTCCCTCAAGCATGTATTCATCCCCATCATTGTCATTTCCTTGGGTTTCTCCCTTGTAACCTTCTTTACCGCTGATAAAGCACTGCCTTGGAGTACGAAGAAGTACCGTGAGTTGTACACCGAGCTGATGCGCGACCTTCCTACGCTGGAGCTGAGGGCCAACAGCACCAATACCATAGCCGATACAGTCATGGTCAACAAAGAAGTGGAGGGGAATACAGTCCATGACATCGTTCTCTTTGAAACATCCTCGGCACGACAAGGACAGATTCTCAGTGCACCGAAGGCAGAAGTCTCCCTGTACGATCTACAGTCCTTCATCTATCAGCTCAAGCTCGATGACCCTTTGATTCTCAAGAGCGAGTCACAAAGTGGCTGGGCCCTCTCCAAGGCTGAATCAGCCCAGTTTTTTCTCAACTTCTCCGGTCAGATCGCCAGCATCGCTTCAGCTCTCCCTTCACAGCTTTCCATCAATGAGCTGAGACAGAACATCCAGACGCACAAGCTTGCCCTTGATGAGGAGAAGAAGCGGTATGAGGAAAAAATCAGACAAGCCGAACTCTCTCTTGCAGAATTGGTCGAACGATCTAAAATGGATTCCCTCGTTCCTGTCTCCCGGATTGCGGAGCTGCAACTAGAATTGGAGCGATTGGAAGCCCAAAAACCCATCAACTTCTATTATCAGTACTATCGTGCGGAACTGCATAAGAAGTTCGCCTTGAGCGCTGCTTGTTTCATGCTCGTCTTCCTTACATTCTCTCTCTCCTTCTTTCGTGTCAAACATGGCAGACTTATCGGCTTCGGTTTATCCATGTTGGTTGCAGTGCTCTACTGGTATCTCTTGTTTTTTGCACAGATGCAGATTTTCTCCATCTCAGTAACTCCAGCCTTCCTGATTTGGTCGCCCAATCTCATCATGTTCATCAGCGGATTATTGCTTTTGCTGCATGCGAGGCGTTTATGAAACTCATCGATCGATACATAATCCGTACCATTGCCTTGGTTGCATCAATCACCTTGCTGCTCTGTACCTTGATGTTGCTCAGCGTCGATCTTTTTGCAAACCTGGACTCTTACCTTACCCGTAGCATTCCCTATCCGGTTATTGCCAAATTGACGCTCCTCTATGCGCCTGAGGCGGTACTTTTTGCACTTGGTCCGTCTCTTTTGTTTTCAGCCTCCTTTTTCCTCTCTCAATTGCAGGCCAACAACGAAATGATCTGCCTGCTCGGCAGCGGACACTCCTACAAGAGAATCGTCATTCCCATTCTGCTTCTCGGCATTATGTTCTCCGCCCTCCAGTTCGGTTTCTCAGAATATGTCCATATTCCACTCAGCAAGGAACGGGAAGCACAAGAGGATGCACTCTTCGGCCTAAGAAGCACCTATGATAATCGCAATATCACCTTGCGTGATCCAGAAGGAACGTATGTCGTCCATGCCCGTCAATACAGCGAAAAGGAAAAGCGTCTGGCTCAAGTCATGCTGGTGCTTATTGATGAGAAGGGCTCGCTGCAATCACGCATCGATGCCCCATGGGCCTATTGGGAAGAGGAGAAGGGCCTGTGGAGATTGGAGCAGGCTCGAGAACAGGCGATTGATGAATCGAGCATGCTCGTCAACCAAACCGATAACCCTGCGTTGTATGTCGATGCGTTCACCCTCCATCCTTCATACTTCAGGAATCTCTCCAATGACATCAAGACCATGGAACTGAGGACGGCATACCACTACCTTGCAAGAATCGCAGACCTGGATCCCAATCGGTATCCCGAGCTTGCCACAGACTTTGCCAAGCGTATTTTGGACTCGCTCACTCCGCTGGTCATGTTGTTCATTGCATGCGCAATCAGTTATAAATACAAGAAGAATGTGTTGCTCTTCTCCATCATCACGAGCCTGGGTTTGGCGGTAATCTACTATGTAGTGCAAATGGTCACGCTGATCATGGCCAAGCAGGCGGTTATCGGCCCTTTGTGGGGTATGGTAATCCCCATGATTGTGATAGTATGCATTGCGCTGGCAGAACGAGCCGCAATACGATAGAGGATAGCTATGAAGATATTTCAACAGTTGCACCAGGACACCACCAGCAAAGCCCGTCTAGGTCTTTTAACACTCGGACACGGCCAGGTGGAAACACCTGTTTTTATGCCGGTAGGCACAAATGGGACGGTAAAGGGCATGTTTCATGAGGATGTCAAGAAAATCGGGTACTCCTTGATCCTGGGAAATACCTACCACCTGTATTTGAGACCCGGCCTCGAAGTACTCTCACAATTCGGAGGACTGCACTCCTTTTCCAACTGGGATGGCAATCTTTTGACCGACAGCGGCGGATTTCAGGTGTTCAGTCTTTCAGGACTTAGAAAAATCGGGGAGAAGGGAGTAACCTTCCAAAGCCATATCGATGGGTCCAAACATGTATTCACCCCTGAAAGTGTAGTCGATACGCAGAAAATCATCGGATCGGACATTGCCATGTGCCTCGATGTCTGTACTCCACCAGAGATCAATCATCGTGCAGCGACCGAGGCGATGCATATCACCCATTCCTGGGCGAAACGGGCATTGACTCATCGGAAGGAGCTGGGAGAATCGTTCAAAGGCAATCTGTTCGGCATCGTACAAGGCAACTTCTATGAAGATCTGAGAAAACAAAGTGCCGAATTTTTCAATGAGATGGACTTTCCTGGCATCGCAATCGGTGGATTAAGTGTAGGGGAGACAAGCGAGCAATTCGTTCATTATCTGCAGTACACCGCCGATTTGGTCACCCGTGAAAAACCCAGATATGTGATGGGCATCGGCAGTCCCGACTATATTCTGGAGGCTGTGGAGAACGGCATTGACATGTTCGACTGTGTGTTGGCTACCCGTATGGCCCGCAATGGTGCCGTATTCACCGATGACGGGGTAGTGACGCTTAAAAAGGCGATGCATAAGTTCGACCAGCGTCCCATCGAGGAGCATTGCAATTGCCGTGCATGCACCCAGTACAGCCGTGCCTATATGCACCACATGGTCAAGACAGGAGAGATGCTCGGCGGCATGCTTGCCACCGAACACAACCTTACCTACTTTTACCGCCTCATGCAACAAGTCAGGCAGGCGATCAGGGAGAACAGATTTGCATCCTTCAAGAGAGACTACCTTGCACGATTCTACGCAAAGTAGAAGGACGGCGAGAAACAGTCTGCTGATCATGGTCTGCACCTTGCTCAGCAGACTATTGGGAATCATCAAAGCACGGGTGCTCGGCTCGGTGTTCGGGGCCACTGCGATTGCAGATGTAATAAACTTCACCTTCAATATTCCCAACAATTTTCGCAAACTTTTTGCCGAAGGGGCTGTCAATGCCGCCTTGATCCCTGCTTTCTCCTCCCTATTGGGTCGAAATGAGAAACATCGTTGTGTCCGACTGTTTGCACTGTTGTGTACATTCCAGAGCCTTTTGCTCATCCCACTGGTGCTGGTATCCTATTTCTATGGTGATGGCTTGATAGCATTTCTCAGCGACTTCGATGCGAACCAGGTTCGATTGGGAGGAAGGTTGCTTCCCTTCTTCATGGTATACCTGGCCACCATAAGTCTTGCTTCCATCTTCAACGGAGTATTGCAGGCGCACGAGAATTTCCTGCATGCCTACCTCTCTCCGTTGCTCTTTTCGATTTGTGTCATATTCGGGGTATGGTTTCTATCTGATCGGTACGGTGCGATGAGCATGGCCTATTCCGTACTTGGCGGAGGGCTTTTACAGGGTAGTTATTCATACCTGATGGTCAGGCGCTACGGATATCGGTTCAAACCGATGCTGAGACCGCAAAACGCTCCTTTCAAGGAAGTCTTGGTTGCATGGGCTTTGGTCTCCCTGGGTATGGGGATGCAGATTATCACCCAGATGGTAAGTTTTTTATTCGCTTCCCATTTGAGCGAAGGCAGCGTTACGGCCTTTACAAATTCCACGATTTTCTATCAAACACCGTATGGGATTTTCTTCAATGCCATCAGTGCGGTAAGCCTTCCCTTGATGAGCCGGGCAGCCGCTTCCAACAATGATCCTTTATTGAGAACCTATACACGAAACTCACTGCTCAGCCTGTTGGCGCTTTTGCTGCCCAGCTCCATCATTCTCTTCTTTCTCAGCCGGGAAAGTGTCAGTGTAGTCCTGCAGACTGGCAACTATACACTCGCCGATGCAACGCTGACAGCCTTGGTGCTCAGGCCTTATCTGGTTTTCATGGTATTCAGCGCATGGTATGCCTTGATGCTGCGTCTTGGGTATAGTGCAAATCGTCACGCGCTTATGACTCGAATTGTTTTTTTGCAGAATCTGCTGGATATCGCCTTGATGTGGGTTTTCCTCAAGCTTGGTTTGGACATAGTATCGCTGCCGCTTGCCAACGGCATCGCCTACACCCTTGGCTTGTTCATATTGTTCTTTCTTTTGCGTGACTTGTTCCCGCTTACAAAGGAAGCCCGGTTTTTCAAGGGGCTTCTCAGAATCGTATTGGCAAATCTACCGGTTCTTGCATTTTGTATCTTCTACAGAAACCTGGGATTGCAATGGCATGAAAGCGGTTCAAGCTTTGCAAACCTTGCATATCTGATGCTCATTGGATCGGCCGCCCTGGGGATAATGCTCCTCTCCTACAAAATTGCACGCATTCCCCTGCTGTCACTGTTGCGTTCCAAGAAGCATGGCGGCAACCTGCAAGGCGACAACCTCATCCACCTTGACTGAGAGCCGGTCGAAGGTCACCAAGCCGTTCAGTTCCTGCTGTACATCGGAAAATTGCGTGTATACGGAAGCGGCAAGGCCTTGTTGCTTGGCTGGAACAATCTGATTGGCATAGAGGTCGAAGAACGCTTCTCCAAAGGCTTTGCGGTCGGAGAATTTCTTGTAGCCGAAGATTTTTGTCTGCTCATCGTGTCCGATTTCACGGTATACGTATCCACCGAATTCAGAAAGGATGACAGCCCTGCCGTTGGAGTCGGGAGTATGACGATAGGCTTTGAAGTAGACGTGGCGTGAGCAGAAACCGCCGATTTTTTGATCATACCATCCGCTTGCAGGATCTATGGTACGAGAGCTGTCCAGAGACTGCACCAAATCCAGCATTCGTTGCGTATCGAACTGGCCCCATCCTTCATTGAAAATGACCCACATGGCTATACTGACGCAGTTGGAGAGGGTTTGAATCATCTGTGTCAATTGTTCTTCAAAATCCTTTCGATACTGCTCATCCTGACTTCCCAATAAAGGATAGAGAGAATCGGGGACTGAGAATCTTTTCAGGAAGAGGGGACCGCTCATAATCGGTTGGAACGGTTTTCGCCCTCCGCTTACCATGTCCTGCCATACGAGCAAACCCAGTCTGTCGCAGTGGTGATACCAACGAAGGTTTTCGACCTTGGCATGCTTGCGTACCATGTTGAAACCCAACTTTTTGATCAACAACAGATCGTCGATCATGGCTTGGTCTGAAGGAGGCGTATAGAGACTGTAAGGCCAATACCCTTGGTCGAGGATGCCATGATGATAGTACGGTTTGCCGTTCAGGTACAATCGACCATCTGTGACCGAAAAACTGCGAAGGCCTACATAGCTTTGGACGCAATCATCGGCCATGGTGACGGTGAAGGTGTATAAATACGGATCCTCGGGGCTCCAAGGATGGACTTCATCCACCTGGCAGTTGAGACGCTGGCCGCTCAATCCCTTCACCTTTCTTGATCCATCAAGGTATGAGACAACAACCTCAAGCCCGGATTGGTCGGCTTCTACGGTTACATGCCAACATCGTTGTTCGAGATTGCTTGCGATGACCAACCCTTTGATGTAGTGCCGGCTCACCTGTTCAAGCCAAACACTTTGGTGGATGCCGCTTTGTCCGCTGTAAAAGATTCCCGAGGCCTCCTGGGCCTGTTTCCCACGGATGATGCTTTGGCTGTCACAGGGATCGTTGACCTGCACGATCAATTCATTGTCCTGCTTCACCGCTACGGTGATGTCAAAGTGGAAGGGGAGGTATCCCCCGCGATGGCTGCCGACGCAAACACCATTGAGATAGACAGTGCAGCTGTGGTCTACGGCCTCGAAATGTAACAGCGTTCGTTTGTCTGTTTCCAGTGACAAACGGAAGGTTCTTCGATAGGTCAACGTCTGGTTGACGCCAACGCCCCTTTCCATGCCGGAAAGCCTGGTTTCAGGGGAGAAGGGTACCAATATTGAGTAGGGGAAAAAGTCTGGGATTCCCGGATCGTCCGTTATAGCACACTCCCACATCCCATTGAGGGAAACGTAGGAAGCACGTACCATTTGCGGTCGGGGGTATTCAGGCAATAGGTGATCGGCATCAATGGGATAGCGGTTTTGCATGCAATCATACTACCATGGACAATACAAAGGCCCCAGTCTTTTTTTCAACCGGGGCCTTGAATCGGCTAGAAGTCCAGAACGGTAAGTTCCTTTACGGTGAAATCGTAACTCTGCTCGTTGAGGACAAACGAGAACCGTTCACCCTTTTGCCGGTTGAGCAAGGCTCTTCCAAACGGGGCTGAAAGGTTGATGATGTTCTCATCGGGGTTCGACTCCCACGGTCCCATAATCGTATAGGCTATCTCCTGATCCTTGGTGTGGTCGAAGAGCACAACCTTGGTGCCGAAGCCAATCTTTTCAGGATCGACCTTATCCTTGGTGATGACCGTTGCCCGGTCAATCTCCTCGGCAAGCCGACGCAACGTATTGTTCAGAAGGCTTTGCTTTTCCTTACCGTACTTGTACTCGCTGTTCTCCCTGAGATCACCCATTTCACGCGCCATCCCGATTTCACGGGCGACTTCAGGCAGCTCTACGTGCTGGATGTACTCCAGCTCCTTCTTCTTGGCGTCCAAGGAGGCCGCCGTGCAGAAGAGCCCGGTTGGAACAACCGATTCCTTGTCGATGGGCATCATTTCGTCAAAGAACTTGAAGGAGGGATACTTCTCGCTGATGGCATGCTTGATCTCAATCTTTTTGCCGCCGGGCAGGTCGAATACATTTGCTACAAGGCTGTATATCTTCTGGGCATTTTCTTCCTTGCCCTGCTCGATGTACTTGAAAATGTCCTTCTCATCGAAGAGCAGACCCATCAAGGTCTTTGCATTCTTGCGATTCTCCTGGACGTCCTTCTTGTTATCGATGCAACGGTTGGTATAGTCGAGCAACTGCAGTTTGGTGAAGAGCAGTTGCTCCTCACTTATCCCGGCCTTGGCCCACAACTTGGCCTCTCCGTTCTTCAGTAGATAGAGTAGGGTATTGCCTTTCTCTTTGAAGTTTTCGACAGCATCCTTATAGATTCTGATAAAATCATTCGTCTTCTTGTTCTGTCTGAAAATATCTGGGATATATCCAGTCAGATAGTAGGGGAAAAGCTGTGCCAACACCTTCGGCCAATTGGCGACTTCATCCACGACATGGTCGATGAAGCTCTTTTTCAGCTCAGCGTCCTTGATTGCTGCAAAACAACTCTCGATGTTTTCAACTCTCTCATAGAGCATGGCAAATGTCAGGTTCTCAGGCCTGTTGATGAAATTCATGTTCTGCTTCTTAACCAAGTCCTCAAGCAGGAGGAATGAGCTGAAGGTCATATCGGTTGCAATCACAATAGGTTTGAACGCACCATTCTCCTCAAGGAACATATCACTGAAATACTTTACCATCTCAAAGAAGAAGTCACTTTCAACATCACCCTTGCTCGCGATGAAATCCTTAAGGCTCTTTATTTTATCGTAGAAGTCCTTCTCTCCTCTGAACACAGAGAGCTGCTTCTCCTCGTAACTGACGGGTGTGGAGCGCAACAGATAGGTATCCGTTTCGTTGTTGGAAAGGTCGAAGAGGGGATTGGTCATCAATACCTTCTTTGCCTGATTAAGCCAGGGAGTCCACTCCTTGGCATCCAGAATGGAAGGAACCAGTTCGTTTTTCATCTCCTTGAGGCTTATTTTCCCGCCGTTGCTGGCCATCAAGGTGTTCAGCGTCCACGTGATGTCTTCCTGAATTTTCTTATTCAGCTTTTCACGAGGCAGAGCACTCTTGAGAACCCAGATATGACTCTTGGGAAGGGCCTGAAGGCTCTTGAAAGCCATGGAGGTTGAGAGTCTTGATCCTTCCTTGGTACTCTGGCCTGCAAAATCAACGATTACATCATTCTCATCGATAAATCGGATTCTGCCGATACGGTTGGTACTGTTCTGAAAGACGAAGGTCCCCTTGTCAAATGCGATGTTGGTCTCGAAATCTTCAATGCTGTGAAGTACATCCCGGGTGAAATTACTGGTCAAGGCACTGCTTTCCAGGCAATTCTTCAATCGTGAATGGGTCTTGTACTTTGTCTTGTAGCTTCTGATCAGGTTCTCGCGGGCAAAGGTGTCCTCGCGATCGAGAAAAAGCATTTTCTTCTGACATTCAATCTGGCGGTCGATGTCATCCTTGTTTGCAAGCTCAAGGTCGCGCAGCAAGGCGATTGCGGTACTCTTGCTGATGACCGACACTTGGTCGGCTACAGACATGAAGTATCCGAAATTCTCCCCTTCAAGCTCGAGCATTGCCGCAAACAGGCTGCGCACCGACGATACGTCCTTTCGCTTGATCAAACGATGCACGGCCTTCTTGTAAAAACCGATCGCCTTGTCCTTGGAACCTTTTTGGTTGGCATGGACTGCCAGATAGCGGACGATGTCCACTTCCTCGTAGTCGACTTTCACCAATCGTTCCCAAAGGGCGAATTTCTCATCCTCCCTGCCAGTCTGTTCATAACTGGAGGAGAGAAGGCGAAGGGCGTGCTTGTTTTCACTGCGGCTCAAGATCTTGGCGCACAGCATCTCAACCACGTTCCACTTCTTGTTCTCCATAAACATCTCAATCAGATTGAGAAGCTGGAGATAGTCATCAGCACCTTTTCGTTCCAATTGGATGGAACCACTGATGTACATTGCAATGATGCTGTTGCGCTCCCGCTCAGCGAGGTGCTTGTCACATAGGTTTTTAGCCTCGGTCTTCTGCTCCTCATCCAACTCTTTGATTTGGGCATCAAGAGTCTGAAAGCTGTTGACCGTATAGGTTTGCACCGTAGTTCTTGTCCACTGCTCTTCTTTCAGTAAGTTCTCAATCTCCTGGAATCCCATGGCTTCCTCCAAACATATTTATCCATATTCTCAGACGTAAAAGAAACCGGGCAGACCGGGTCATAGTCTGCTCGGGTTTGTCATTTCAATCAACTTCCATTACTATACCATGCTTTGAAAAAACTAGCAATTGATTTTCAGAAAGGCAAAAAACATATTAACAGATATATAGTATTTATGCGATAAATGACATTGCAAAACCTCTTTCTACCTGCTATAACTGGAGTATGGAAAAAACATCCCTGATTATCGCACCAAGCATGCTTTCATCTGATTTTTCCCGTACCGCCGAGGAAGTGGAAAGCATCAACAAAAGTGGTGCTCAATGGGTTCATCTCGATGTCATGGACGGCATGTTTGTACCCAACATCACCTTCGGCCCCAAGTTCATCAAAGACTTGCGTCCTCACTCCGATCTGGTTTTTGACACCCATCTGATGGTCAATGAACCTGAACGATATGTTGCCCACTTTGCGCAGAGCGGCAGTGATTACATTACCGTGCATGCCGAGGCTTCGGTGCATCTTCACAGGACGTTGCAGATGATCAAGGACAGCGGATGCAAAGCCGGCGTATCGCTTATCCCTTCCTCCTCGGTCACATCGATTCTTCCGGTCCTGGACATGGTCGACCTTATCCTCATCATGACTGTCAACCCCGGATTCGGCGGCCAGAGCCTGATTCCTTCAACCTTGGAGAAAATCAGCGAACTGGCTTCAATCAGGGAGAAGAAAGGATACGACTATTTGATCAGCGTCGACGGCGGCATCAATCTGTCGACGGTGGGAACCATTGCAAGACTGGGAGCTGATGTGGCTGTCTGCGGCAGTGCCTTTTTCTGTGAACAGGACCGTTTTTCTTTTGTCCAGGCGATGGTGGAACACGCAAGGGTATGAAAGCTGTCATCCAACGGGTAAAGCATGCTCAGGTTGTCGTTGATCGGGAAGTGGTGGGCGGCATCGACCATGGCTTGTTGGTGTATTTGGGGATAGGCAAGGGAGATTCGAAGCAGAACCTATCCTGGTTGTGCCGAAAAATTGTCAAGCTTCGTGTTTTTTCCGATGAGATGGGCAAAATGAACAAGGCGTTGGATGAAGTTGGTGGACAACTTTTGGTAGTCAGCCAATTCACCCTGCTTGCCAACCTTCGCAAGGGAAATCGCCCCTCATATGATGATGCGGCCGACCCAAAGGAGGCAGAGGCCTTGTATGAAGAAGCTCTCCTACTCTTCAAATCGATGGGATATTCAGTGGCCGCCGGCCGCTTTGGTGCGCATATGGACGTTTCGTATATGAATGACGGACCGGTTACCTTTGTGTTGGAAGCATGATGTGAAGCAATTACGACTTGGCCGACCCTTATAAGGGAAAGGGCTGATAGAGCCTGAGGAGCAAACTATGGCAAAGAATAAAGAAGCGTCGTTTCCGATAGACCTCAACCAGAAGCGTGAGGCTTTGGAGGCAGCAAGGATCCAGATCGACAAGCAGTTCGGCAAGGGTTCGTTGATGAAGTTGGGTGACAGCGAGGAGTCCTTGGACATCGGATACATTTCCTCAGGGTCCCTGTTGCTTGATGAAGCCCTTGGAATAGGGGGATACCCTAAGGGTAGGGTCATCGAAATCTACGGCCCTGAAAGCAGTGGTAAAACAACCTTGGCGCTTCATGCCATTGCTGAAAGTCAAAAAGCGGGGGGGATTGCCGCCTTCATCGATGCCGAGCATGCGATGGACCCCAGTTATGCCAAGAAGCTTGGGGTGAACATCGATGAGTTGTGGATCAGCCAGCCTGACAGCGGTGAACAGGCCCTTGAAATTGCCGAGTCATTGGTTCGCAGTGGTGCGGTGGATGTCATCGTTGTCGACTCTGTTGCCGCACTGACCCCGCAGGCGGAAATCGACGGGGATATGGGCGACAGTCACATGGGTCTGCAAGCCAGGCTGATGAGCCAGGCCCTCAGAAAGCTGACAGGACTGCTCTCCAAGAGCAATACTACCATAATTTTCATCAACCAGATTCGCATGAAGATCGGGGTAATGTTCGGCAATCCCGAGACGACCACCGGTGGTAATGCCTTGAAGTTTTATGCCTCGGTCCGCATTGAAGTGCGAAAGATTGAATCGCTGAGCAAGGGCGCCGATGATATCATAGGTAATAGGATTCGTATCAAGGTCGTCAAGAACAAGGTTTCTCCTCCTTTCAAGAAGGTGGAACTGGATCTTATGTTCGGCGAGGGCATCAGTTACATTTCCAGTGTGCTCGATGCTGCACTCAAGTATGAGATGTTGGAGAAGAGTGGATCCTGGTACTCCTACAACGGTGAAAAAATCGGGCAGGGCAGGGACAAAACCCTCGATTTCCTTAAAGATAATCCTGATATCGTTGCTGATCTGGATGTGAAGCTCCGTGCTCTTATGTTCCCTAAGAAAGTGAAAGAACCAAAAAACGGGAAGGAAGCCACGAAGGAAAAGGATTTGTCGGTATAAGTGACTCGCACAAGCGCTCTTATTGAGTGCTTCCTTGTCATGGAGCCCCTGCTTGGGTATACTCATTGCAAGGGTGATGGCAGTGTTGAATCAAGATAATCAAAAAGAGAATACCGGGGGTGGGAAGACATTTCATACCCCCATCTTTGATGGTCCTTTGGACCTTCTGCTCTTTTTGATTCAAAAGAGTGAAATCAATATTTATGACATTCCCATCAGTGCCATAACCGACCAGTTCCTTGCCTTCTTGAAACAGGAAGCGTTCATGGAACTGGGCGATCTTACTCAGTTTTATAAAATGGCTGCCGATCTCCTGTACATTAAAAGTCGAATGTTGCTGCCTGTGGATTTGGAGTTCGACGAAGAGTACCAGGACCCCAGACAGGAATTGGTCGAGCGCTTGCTGGAGTATCAGAAATTCCGAAAATACACCGACTTGTTGACCAATACCTCTGGTTCGGGGGAACTGTTCATCAGTCGTAAAAGCTCTCAATTCAGGTTGCCTTTCGGTGACGAGGAGTTGTTTGCCGAGGTATCGCTGCAGGATTTGCTCGCAACATTTTCACGATTGATGACCACCATTACACCGAACAAGGTGTTCAATGTATATGAATCGGTTACCGTCAATGAGAAGATTGCCTTGATGCAGGAGTTGTTTGAGACCAACGAGTATATCAGCATCGAGGATATCATCATCCACCTGGATACACCGTTGCACATCATCTGCTCCTTCATGGCCATTCTTGATGCATGCAAGCTTCGCATGATCACATTGGTGCAGACCCAACCTTTCGGACCCATCATGATTCGTCGTCGTGATGAGGCCTTTGCGATTGATTTCGACCAGTTTTATGACGAGGATTCCGACTTGGATTTTGAGGAACTTCCCGCTGCTGCGATAACAGACGATGAAGAACTGGAATTTTTTACAGAAGATTCCGAGCAAGATGCAGAATCTGATTGTACAACTACTGACGCCGGTCGGGTTTTTCTGTATGATGATGAAAGTGAGGAGGAGCAAATCTTCCTTGACGATGATGAATAGGAGCGTTGGTGGTGGATAAGAAGAGGCAAACCGGCAATGAGTTGTCGGGTCAAGGCCCCCTCTTGAGTACAGAGGCCCGTTTGGTGGAAGTCATTCTCTTTTTGGAAAATGAACCGGTGAGCTTGGAAAAACTGATGAAAATGACCTCCTTCAGTGAGGAGACAGCCAAGGCTGCTCTTGCACAAATCAAGGAGCATTATGCACTCTTTCTCCATGGGCTTGATCTTGTTGAGAGCCAAGGTTCGTATCATTTCCTTCCATCCTCCGATTTACACGATAAGTTGCGCTCCTGTTACGGCAAGCGTGTCGACAGGCGTCTTTCGCGTGCAGCCTTGGAAACTCTCTCCATTGTTGCCTACAGTCAACCGATTACCCGCAGGGAAATAGACAATATCCGTGGGGTGGCCAGTGACACCATCATCAGGTTGCTGAGAGAGCGTGAGTATATCAAAGTGGTTGGCCGAAAGGACGTTCCCGGTCATCCTTGTCTGTATGGAACGTCAAGAAAGTTCCTCTTCGAATTCAACCTGAGCAGCATAAGCGCTCTACCCAAGCTTTCGGATATTGACCGTTTGCGGTTTGAAACGGAGACGACACAGGAGATTGAAACAGAATGAAATTGGAATATCCGATTCGTCTACAGGCCTATATGGCCAAGAGCGGTTGTGGTTCAAGAAGGTTTTGCGAAACCTTGATTACCGCAGGCAGAGTTACGATCAATACCAAGCGGGTGACCGAGCTTGGTACCAAGGTCAATGAGGAAGATGTAGTCATGGTCGATGACCAGCTGGTCGAACCCGCCGACAGGACGTATTACTACGCCCTCTACAAACCGCGCGGATATGTCTGCACAAACTACGACCCCAACGAGAAGCTGTATGCCCGCGACCTCATCGACATCGCCGACAAGAACCTGCTTTTCCATATCGGAAGGCTGGACAAGGAGTCCAGCGGCCTGATTCTCTTCACCAACGACGGAGATGTCGCCCAGAAGGTGATGCACCCGTCCCGGGAAATCGAGAAGGAGTACCTGGTAAGTTGTTCTACCGAGGTGAGAAGGGAAGACCTGGAAGAAGCTTTGAAGGGAATCTATATCGATATTCCCCAGCCGTACCGCATCAAGCGATTTGAAATTCTTTCCAAGAAGTGGGTGAAGATCATTCTTACTGAAGGCAAGAATCGTGAAATCCGTAAGATTTTCAGCTACTACGGCTACGATGTCAAACAGCTTGTGCGCATGAGAATCGGCTGCATCGAACTTGGCGACATGCAGCCGGGTCAGTATCGTGCAGTATTCCCCTCTGAAATTGAGGCCATGCTCAAAGGGGAGACAGAACCTGTAAAGAAGAGGAAAGTCTCATGGTAGTTGCAATCGATGGACCAGCGGGGGTGGGCAAGAGCACCATTGCAAAAATGATTGCTCGGTCCTGTGATTTTTATTATTTGAATTCCGGCTCGTTTTACCGTGCCTATACCTACCTGCATATTCAACTGGGCAAAGATCCGATGGATTTTCCTTCCGTCCTTGAGACTGCGAAACAGCATGTCCTTACTGTGGGGGATGGGCGTATCTGTGTGGGAGGAGAGGATGTGGAGGACAAGCTCCATACCAATGAGGTTGACCGGTATGTTGCGAAAATCTCCGCGTATCCTCCACTGCGCGAGCATGTGAACGAGCAACTCAGAAGAATTTCCAAAGACTTGGATGTGGTCGTCGAAGGCAGGGATATTACTACGGTTGTGTTCCCCGATGCCGAGCTGAAGTGCTACTTTGATGCCAAGGCTGAAGTCCGGGCAGAACGCAGGTTCAAACAGCATCCAGACGGCCCTTCCTATGAGACGGTGCTCAAAGAGATCAAGGAGCGAGACCACATCGATAGAACAAAGCCTGTAGGGGCTTTGCAAGTGGCCGATGGAGCGCTGTACATCGATACCTCGTACTTGACTATGGTGCAAGTTTGTGAGAAAGTGTTATCTGCTATTTTTACGCTTAAGGCGAAGTAAATAGGTAAATTTAGGATCAGGAGAAATCAAGTGGCTGAAGAACAAGAAATGGATGAAAAGAAGACCAAAATGCAGGATATGCTGCAGGAGGAGTATCTTAAATCTCTTGATGGAATCG
>Ga0228535_1000477_pt1 | contig 108580 bp, 103 predicted proteins | sample SJ1metagenome_FD_168457 | JGI IMG/M metagenome (GOLD analysis project Ga0228535, IMG submission 168457) | Enriched culture of PCE-dechlorinating microbial communities from Ithaca, New York, USA - SJ1 | ecosystem: Engineered > Modeled > Simulated communities (microbial... > Unclassified... | reverse complement strand
AAAGTTGTTCAAAATCCCGACCTATCGTATTATACATTGAGTATATGTTGGACGTACTAAGGTAAAGTACTTTTGATTGACCTTAGTTAAAAAATTATGGGGGGATCTGAGTTGTGCAACACCCTCTGTATTGCCAAAATTGATTTATGCATCAGCCTCTGAAATGATTATAAAATCAGTATTTGAAACTCAATTTGATTTTGGATAATAATAAACGTCCGTAAAAAATAATAGAGAATTTCTGTAACCCCCCTCTGGACATCCATTTTTCGGATCACATAATTCCCATGGGATGCCTTTTTCATCAAGTAAAACTGCACTAACCGGACTGACAAGATTAAATGAATTATCTGGAAAAGTATTTTTCAGACCCACTGGTAATGCAGCATTGCTTTTTATGTGTGAAAAAGCATCTTCGTAATGATCAGTAATATAAGAAGCACGCGTATATGAATGATAACTAATAAGGATCATATTTATGAGCAAAAGAATAACCAATAACGCAGATATGACTTTTATTACGCTACTTTTTTTCAATAATGTAATTGCGAGGACAAAAACAGGTATTAAATAAAATTGAGGTACCATCCTTGCCCACCAACATGCAGTATGAAGAATAACTGATAAAAAGATAAAAAATATCGAAATCAGTAATATTCTTTCATCCTCTGATTGGATTGTCCTTATTATGAATAATAGTCCGATTACTGTTATAAGGGTGATAAGGCCTATCAGAGGACCAAAACCATTAATTTTATCTTCTCCGGTCATGCTAAAGGTATCAGCTAATGAGACTTCAAATGGATTATTTAATCCTGTATATGATTGTGAGGGAGAAGAAAACAGAGATAATAAAAATAATGCTCTTGGAACCATCCAGCCAGGTAAATTGTCATTCGAAAACCCTGTATATTCTTTTGTATAGGATTCTGGAGTAGTTTTCGAAAACTCTGATCCTAGCGGTGATTTTGTAGTGATATAATTCGAAATGTATGGAGAATATGCAGTAATACAAAATAAAAATCCGAGAATTAATAATATTGCCGGAAAATATCTGAAACTTTCTTTTTTATATAAATACGTGAGTGTGCCTAAAAGAGTTATGAGAATTGGAACAAAAAGAAGAGCTGAACCCTTACTACTCAATAATAATGTTAATCCGAGTAGCAGAGATAATAGTGTGTATTTTTGAGCATTTCCTTTGATGAAAAGCAAAATTAATGAGATTAATATTAAAAAGAGTTCTGAAACGAATCCATCATTGTAAAATTGTGTGGATTGCATTAACCAAATTGGATTTGAAACTGCTAGTATAGAAATAATTAAAGCAATATATTTTCTTTTCAAAAAAAAGAGAGAAAAAGCTGAATATGTTATAGTCAAGCTAGCAAAAAAAATTATAAAATTTACTGCTTTAACTGATTCTAATGATTTTGTGCATAAATAAATGTATGACGCAATTAACTCAACTGCTTTTGGATAGGTATTTCCTTTATGATCACCGACGATGATCTTTCCACCAAAAACGTCTGGTGTTGAGCCAGTTATCGGGTTCCATCCATGAATGAAAAATAATGAGTATGGTTTATGATATGCATTCGAATCATATCCATCATCAATGAAGGCAGATCCAAGCATTATAGAAATAATAATTAATATTGCACAAATACAGATTATTTTTGCTGCATAAAGCAATGATAGTTTTATTCTTTCAGTTTTGGAAATAATATGAGTAGATCGATAAAATATGGATAGGAATGGTACCAAGAATGAACAGATAAATGAAATAATTATGGTAAAATAATTAACTGTGATATTACAGTAAAAAAATATTTGTGTAAAAATGAAAAGAAGAGCAAAGAAATTTAAAAGTGTAGTGCCTGTGTATAAAAATAAATCTGCAAAATCAATTTTTTTCAAGAAATCGAAAACATTTTCCTTCTTTTTGAAGAAGATTTTGTTATAGGTGGAAATGTTTCCTATGTTAATTTTATGTCTATTAAAGTGGTTTGTCATAATTCCTATAAATATATACTTCTTGGTATTTACGGCAATGAATAAAAATGAATCGAAATCATTCAGAACCGACCCTCATTGCTACTGGTGCAGTTATTAATGAGTTTTCTGTAATTTTGATAAATCCTGTTTTCATCACGGGCTTATTTGTAAATTGTGTTGGTAAGAATGGTTGTATAAATAGAGAAGAGGATCAATCCCTGCCCCACCATCTGCCTGGGAATTTCTTATCAAGTATCTCATACCCTTCTCCTACTGGTGATAATCCTGCTGCTTTCATATCTGCATCAACCATGATCTTCACCAGTTCAGAGAATTTGATCTTTGCCTTCCACCCGAGTTTCTTCTCTGCTCGTGACGGGTCAGCAAGGAGTGCTTCAACTTCTGTCGGTCTGAAATATTTCTGATCAATTTTTACATGCTTCTCGGGGTCCAGACCTGCATAGGCAAAGGCTGCATCTACAAACTCCTGTACTGTATGGGTCTCACCGGTTCCGATGACATAGTCATCCGGAGTATCCTGCTGGAGAATCTGCCACATACATTCTACATATTCTGGAGTGAATCCCCAGTCACGTTTCGCCTCAAGGTTTCCAAGGTAAAGATATTTCTCTTTTCTTGCAAGGATTGCTGCAATACCTCGGGTAATCTTCCTGGTGACAAATATTTCACCTCTTCGGGGTGATTCGTGGTTAAAGAGGATGCCATTGCAGGTGAACATGTTATAGCCGTCCCGATAATTCCTGGTCATCCAGTATGCATAGAGTTTGGCGCAAGCATAGGGACTTCTGGGCCAGAAACAACTCTCTTCGTTCTGTGGTGGAGCAATATGTCCAAACATCTCGCTGGATGATGCCTGGTAGAAACGGATAGCCTGGTTACTTCTCCTGATGGCTTCAAGAATCCTTGTTGTTCCGAGGGCAGTTACATTCCCGGTGTACTCTGGAGTTTCAAAGCTGACTCTGACGTGGCTTTGTGCACCGAGGTGGTAGATCTCATCTGGTTTGATATTATAGAGGACATGTGAGATCATCTCTGAGTCGGAGAGATCACCATAATGGAAGAAAATTCGTGCATCAGGATCATGGGCATCGACGTATATGTGGTCAATTCGGTGGGTGTTGAAGGTTGAGGCCCGGCGGACAAGCCCGTGGACCTCGTAGCCTTTTGAAAGGAGTAATTCGGCGAGATAGGAACCATCCTGCCCGGTGATACCGGTGATGAATGCGGTTTTTGTCATTGATTAATTATTATTTGATGGTAGATGGGAAAAAGGTAAGGTTAGCATGGAGAAGTGAAATGGTGTAAATACTTAAGTCTGATGTTGAAAAATCACCAATATTAATATTTATGTAAACAAACAATGTGGGAAGGAGTTGGCACTATCTGCGATACATATTCGGTCTGGGCAAAAAACTACCATAAATTTCGGCTTAATGTTCTACGTGATATTTTTATAAATAAATTACAGATACTTACCTTTCGCTGATCTTATAAGGTAAATGTTAAATTATAAAGCTTAACTTTATATCTGAGAAGTGTACATATATATGGGATGATCGCTCCGACACATCAAATTGAACACATCGGCGGAATCCCATATATCTTTGAAACATTAAAAGAACTTCAAATCATACGAATTTTGAATGAGGTATATTCGCCTCACAGAAACTGGGTGGGTTTGCCGATTGGTGAAACGATTGCCATTTGGATCTGCTACTGCCTGACCGAAAATGATCATCGTATGTGTCCCTTGGAGAAGTGGGTTACTACCAAAAAAAATTTACTGGAAAAATTGATTGGTTTTCAATTTAGTCCAAAATGCTTTACTGATGACCATTTGGCTCGTATATTATCTCTATTGCACAATAATGAACTTTGGAACCGATTTGAATCTGAATTAAATCGTTCTACACTGCGTATATATGGTTTAACGGATGAAAACATCGTCCGTCTTGATATGACAACAGTAAACAGCAATGGAATTATCGATAAAAACGGATTAATACAATTTGGCAACTCAAAAGATGACGCCTCCCTCCCTCAAATAAAAATCGTACTTTCAGTGCTTGATGTGCTGGGTTTGCCCCTCACCGTTAGTGTAGTCCCTGGAAATTGTGCTGATGATCCTCTCTATATCCCTGCAATGGAAAAGGTGAAAAAATCTACGGGACAATCTGGATTACTTTTTGTGGGAGATTGCAAAATGGGTGCCATAGCAACTCGTTTGTATACGACTATCAATAATGACTTTTATTTATGCCCGTTATCAGAAGTCTCTCATCCTACTCAGGAAATTTATTCTGCAATCATAGCACATCAGGAGTCTAATCTTTCCTTCACACAAGTTTCACGATCGTACTATGATGGAAGCGATGCGATTATAGCCGAAGGATTTGAGAAAAAAATATCTCATTCAATGGAATATGAGGGGAAAATCATAACCTGGGAGGAACGGCTAATCTACGCAAAATCATTTGCTCATGCAAATAAATTCAGATTATCACTTGAAGAGCAAGTAAAAAAAGCTTTCTTTGAGATAAATTCAATGAATAAAAGAGGAAAGGGAAAGAAAATTTACCGAACAATCGAGGAAGCAAAAGAAAAAGTACATGCTATTCTTGGAGATAAGGGATTAACAGCGGTATTCGAAGTTGAGTATATCGAGCATATTAGTAATACTCCAAAACGAAAATACGGAAACAATCCCGCCAGAATTGAACAATCGACGAGAATTGAGGTTAAACCAACTATTAACTTGCAAGCCCTTCAACAAGCGCAGGAATTATCAGGATGGAGGGTATATGTAACAAATAAACCAGAAAATGAATTATCGATGCAAGATGTTGTTCTGACTTACCGTGATCAGTATATCATAGAGCATCAATTTCATCGGCTGAAGGGAAAGGCACTTTCACTTGCCCCAATGTTTATTCAACGAGATGACAGAATTGATGGTTTAGTGAAGTTTTTGACTATTGTAATGAGACCACTTGTTATTATTGAGAAAAAAGTCAGGGATTCGCTGAAAAGTAGAGGTCAGGGTTTGAGTGGTCTTTTCGAATATAATCCAACGAAAATAGTAAATAATCCTAAAACTGAAAGAATTATTGAGTTTTTCAAAGAGATTTATTTGTTAGTTTCATTTTATGGTGAACAGGTTTTTTACACAATTACTGGGATAAATCAAAAGCATCGAGAGATTTTAAATCTGATGAATGTTGATATTAGTGTTTATACTCAATTGGGATCAATTCAGGAATCTGAATTTAAGATCAGCGAACGGTGAGAGATAGAAAAGGATACAAAAATATTGGATATTGGGTGTGGTTCATGTATTTTTCGTGAATTTCTCTCACCTGAAGAATGTCCTGAAATCACTGCCTTTGATATTGATCCGGCGATATCCAATACGCATCCAATCACATTTATTGTGGATAATGCACAAAAGCCAGCATTAACTGGCAAATGGGATATTGTATATGCTGGAGAAGTTATTGAGCATCTCCCTTCTCCGAATGAGGCATTTATTGCCTGGGATAGGTTGCTTAAACCAGGTGGGTATATGGTTGTCACAACCCCGAATGGATTATTTCCAGATCAATTTGAGCAGCATATCTCTCTTATGTCTGTATCCAAAATGAAAAAAATGTTTGAATTACATAATTATAAAATCATTGAGATAATGGGCAATAACTTTTTCATACCATTTTTTGATTCTCTGGTTAAACCTCTATGGAGGTTTGAAAAGCTTGTGGATAGTTTATATGATATTAAATTTAAATTGCCAGGCAAATATGGTATAATGGCTCGGAATATGATTTATATCGCTCAAAAGCAATTTTAATCATTTTAAATTCTTCTGTTTATTTTATACCAATCGATTGTCTCTCTCAAACCTTTTTCAAATGGAGTGACCGCAACAAATCCAAATTCCTTTTGTGCTCTGGAGGTATCAAGACATCTTCGAGGTTGTCCATCTGGTTTATCTGTGTCCCAGATTATTTCCCCTTGATATTTTGTGATATCACGAATAATACCAACCAAATCTTTAATTGCGATCTCCTTTCCTGCACCAATATTTACTGGTTCATTGCCATTATATCTCTCTGCAGCAAGTGCTATTGCTTTTCCTGCATCCTTCACATAGAGAAATTCACGTGAAGCTGAACCGGTTCCCCAGACAACAACCTGCTTTTCATCGTTTTCTTTGGCTTCAATAAATTTCTTGATCAGTGCGGGTATTACATGTGAACTTTTTGGATCGAAGTTGTCTCCAGGGCCATAGAGGTTAACCGGAAGGAGAAATATCGCATTAAATCCATACTGAGCCCGGTATGATTGTGCCTGAACCAGCATCATCTTTTTTGCCAGTCCATATGGAGCGTTTGTTTCTTCAGGGTATCCATTCCAGAGTTCATCCTCTCTGAATGGCACCGGAGTGTATTTTGGATAGGCACAGACCGTCCCAACTGCAACGAATTTTTTAACATTGGCTAATCTTGCAGCTTCCATAAGCTGGATACCCATGATAGCATTGTCAAAGAAAAGTTCTCCTGGGTGTTCCCTGTTGTATCCAATACCTCCCACTTTTGCAGCTAAGTGGATGACAATATCAATTCCCATTACTGATTTTACACAGTTCTCCCATACCCGCAAATCACAGTCCTTACTCCGTGGAATGATGATATTTTCTCTAATAGCACCTTGCTCTATGAGGCTATGGACTACCTGTCTCCCCAGAAATCCTGCCCCCCCTGTAACGAGTATTTTTTTCCCTTTTAAATATGACACCACATTATCTCCTGATGTTAATTATTATAAAGAATAGCTAAAAACCCCCTTACAACAAATTGTGGGTTATAAATACTTTGTGGACTAGCGATCACTAGAGAGGGGTTTAAGCTATCCTCTATACTGATAAAATTATCTCTATTCTGATAATGTTCTTTCGTAGGTCTGGATCGTCTTCTGAACACAATTATCCCAAGTGAAGAATGCTGCACGGTTACGATAGTATTCTTTCATGGTCTGTTGATAATCTAGGTCCTTTATGATTCTGATGATCTGCTTCGATAATCCATAATAATCATCTGGATTAACCATAATCCCCTTTTCGCCTACAATTTCCGGAAGTGAGGATGTATTTGATACAATAACTGGCGTCCCACATTTCATAGCTTCAAGCGGTGGAAGACCAAATCCTTCATATCGAGAAGGAAAAACAAATACCTCTGCCCCGCTATAGAGAAGAGGTAGATCCTTATATGGAACAAAATTAAGGAACCGAATTTTTTTTCCAAGATTTAAGGTTTGTATTAGGGAGAAAATTTCTCTGTATTTCCAGGATGGTTTTCCAGCGAGAACCAGAGTAAGTTCTTGGTTTTCTTTGAGGCATAAGGAAAATGCTTTGATAAGAGCTGGAATATTTTTTTTCGGTTCTAAGGCCCCAACAAACAAAATATAGGGGCTGAGGATATCATTTCTTTCTTTAAACTGGTAGAGTTGTTCATGATCACAAGGTCTAAAATGATCCGACACACCTAAATATGTTACATCAATCCTGTCCGATGATATATGATATCTGTGTATGAGATCCCTTTTTGTATGTTCGGAAATTGCAATTATTTTATCTGTTTTTTTCAATACTCTTGGGAGGAGGTTTCTTGATTGCCAAGCATAGGTTGGTGTGACTAAATTTGGGTAGAGGATTGGAATGAGGTCATATATGGTAATAACGGATTTTCGGTTTTGAGAGGGTATAATTGGGTATTGGCAAATATTGTGGATAAGATCATATTCTGTAAAAATATGTTTCTGAATTGAAGTTTGTAAGCTCCAAGTTAGATAATTAAATGGAATAGGGAGGTTCTTTGGATAAACGCTCTGACATCCACTAATAACATCTCCCGATTGATCAACAATCTGGGTAATTTGGTATTTGTTTAAAAGACCTTTTATTATATGGAATGCATAGGTTGCCATACCCGTCTGGTTTTGTTTCAGGTTTCCGGTAATTACTCCAAGAGATGTCATTGATCTTATTTATTTATTATATTTTCATATACTTCCCAGGTCATTTCTGCAGTTTTTTTCCATGAAAACAATTTGGATCGTTCTAGACCGTATTGTATTTGCTTTTCACGTAGATTGGAATCGTTTAACATTTTTTTTATTTCAATTGCTAACGCGATAGGATCATTTGGATTTATCATAATGCCCCCATCTCCCACAACTTCTGGAAGTGATGAGGTATTTGAGGTAATTACAGGCGTTCCGCATTGCATTGCTTCGAGTGGGGGAATTCCGAATCCCTCATACTGTGAGGGATAAATAAAGAGATCTGCAGCATTATACAGGCCCGGAAGATCAGATAGGGGGACATATCCGAGAAATCGTACTTTTTTCTGAATGTGGAGTTTTTCTAAACGCTGAAATATCTCTTCGTAATACCACCCTTTTTTACCTGCAATTACGAGTTCATATTCAGGAAACTGTTTCAGACAAAATGAGAAAGATTCAAGGATCATTGAAATATTTTTTCTTGGTTCAATAGTTCCTACGTAGAGAATAAATGGGCTGAATAAGGAGTATTTCGATGTGATTTTTTGGATGTCATTTTCTGATAATTGTCTATATATTTGATCTGCTGCGGCAGGGATTATTACTATTTTATCTTTTTGCACATGATATATCTTAATGAGATCTTTCATTGTTGATTCTGAATCTGCTAATATTTTATCTGCAATAGCGAGATTATGAGAAAAGAATAATTTTGTGTGTCTGACGGTTCCTTTTGGAATATATTGTGGGAATTTTTTAAAAATGATATCGTGTACTGTCAGGACATATTTTTCATGTGGTTTAATTGGGAACAAGGCAAGGGTTGGGCTGTGAACGATATCTAGATCTGAAAATAAATGTTTTTGAGCTGAAACAGCACATGACCAGACCATCATTCCAGCGGAGGATATTGTATAAGGAATTATCTGGTTTTGTATATTGTAATCGTACCCATTCGGATGTCTGATAACTGATAATTCCCCCGAAAAGGTTTTAATTTCATGTATTAAATTAAAAATGTAATTTCCAATTCCTGTTTCCGTTTGTGTGTGATTACCAGTGAAGATACCAACTTTCATAACTTTAGATAATTTAGGTTCTACTCTTTTCTATAACATCCTTATAGGTAGTATATGTTTTTTCCGCAGTTTTTTTCCAAGAAAACAGTTTTGATCTTTCTTTTCCATATTCTTTCTGATATTGATAGTATTCATCATCAGTCAAAATTTTTATAAGCATCCGACAAAATCCATTCTCATCTGAAGGATCTATCATCATTCCGTCTTTGCCAACCACTTCTGGAAGAGAAGAAACGTTACTGGTAATCACTGGTGTTCCACATTGCATTGCTTCAAGAGGTGGAAGGCCAAACCCTTCATAATAAGAAGGGAAGACAAATACTTTCGCCGCATTATATATGGCTGGAAGATCTTCATCAGGAATATATCCAAGAAACCGAACCTTATCTGATATATTTAAAATTTTCACTGTATTGAATACTTCATCATAGTTCCATCCAAGACCGCCAGCCAGAATCAACTCTACATCTCTCACTTTTTTTAAACATTTAGAAAAAGCATGTAATAATGTTGGAATGTTTTTTCTTGGCTCGATAGTTCCGACATATAGAACGAATGGTTTAAAAAGATTATATTTTTCTTTAATCTGAAAGATTTCTTTCTCTTTAAGTGGTTTGAATTTTTCAGAAGCTGCTAAATATATTACTTCAATTTTCGATTCAGGAATTTTATAGATGTCAATTAAATCCTGTTTAGTTGTATTTGATATTGCAATGATTTTATCTGCAAATGCAATATTCCTTTTAAAAAAAAGATTGGTATATTGAATTACTTCATGAGTACAATGCTCTGGAAACAATTTGAATATTACGTCATTTACTGTTAAAATATAATTCTCATGCGGTTTTTTTGGAAAAAGGCATAATGTTGGAGTATGGATAATATCGAGATCTTTAAACATATTTTTTTGAATATAGGTAAACCAAGACCAGAGCATCGCATTACTAAATTTTGGAGCCCATGGCACAATTTGGTTTGGGATATTATAATCATATCCTAATGGGTGTCTGATAATATACAAATCATTTGGTTGTATTGGTAGGTTTTCTATTAGATTGTAGATATAATTTCCAATACCTGTGCTGCTTTTTTGATGTCCAGATGTAGTAATGCCGATTTTCATAAATTCTTAATTGTGGATTAAATAATTCAGTAATATTTTTCAAGAACTGCTCTAAAAATTATCACACCAATAATGAGTTTTTTTTGCTTACAATTTGTTTCCTTTTCTTAATTCTATCTTGAATAATTTTATGATAAATATATTGAATAATAAAAAAAGGAAACATGATGTAAGCAGTTTTATGGAAAAATTTCCTAGAAAAAACCCATTGATTACGAATACAATAAAAATGGGTTTTTATCTCGTTATTTAGTTTACATCCGCCTTTTACTTCATTTTTATGCAAAGCTTCTGCACGAGGTTCAAAGAATAATTTGTAGCCTTTCGCTCTTATACGAAAATAGAAATCCGTCTCTTCTCTAAAGCAATTACCAATATATTCTGCAGATGAATATCCATCTACTATATAAATTATATTTTTTGGAATTAATGAACATGCATGGAGTGTGAATGTCTCTATTGGAATGTTACCATCAACATCATAATTATTCCAAATCTCTCCACTTATTTTTCTTAACACGAAAGGCTCCTTATCTGGGATATTTTCTCTTGGGTATGGAGAGTTTAGTCGAGGTGCAATTGCACCCACAGAGAAATTTTTGCTAAGTTCAGTGTATGATTTCACTAAATTTAAGAGACAATCTTTATCCAGAATTAAATCATCTTCAATGATAAATATATATGGATATTGCGCTAATTTAATTCCTTTATTTTTATTTCCTAGTAAATTTAACCTTATTAAATTTTTATGATATTGGATTCTAGTGTCTAAATTTTGATATCGAATTCCTATTTCATATGTGTTGTCTGATGAATTGTCATCAAGAATTAGTAATTCCCATTCTTTATATGATTGATCTAATACGCTCTGAATGCATTCCTCAATTATATGAGCACGATTATATGTTGGGAGAATAATTGAAATATACATAGTTTTTCACTAAATTTCAATAAATAATACGTTTGCATTCTATTTAGAACATATGAGTTTCCCTAACCTAGCTCTAAATAATTCTCTAATAATTTCGAAAAACCTTAAGTATAGAATGATTCTCAAATAAATGCTTGGATATTTATTATATTTCTTATTAGCGTTGATGATCTTATTAATCCATTTCATTAATTGGACAGGACTGTTTTTAAACGGTTTATGCAAATCGCATAGCATATTGAGGTGAATATCTCTTTCTTGTTCTGTTGGTTTAATGCCAATTTCATTTATTAAATTTAGTCTAATCTGGTTGCTATTAATTATTTGGGATTCTTTTTGTGCTATTGAAATAGATTTATTATGTATTCGATAATAAAGTAAATATTTAGGGATATTGGCAATTTTACCATATTTTGAAAGTCTTACGATTAAATCATAATCTTCAGCATCTTTAAATTCATTTCTATATTTTTCTTTTTTAAATAATTCTGTTTTACCCATAATTGTTGGATGAGCGAATGAATTGTGCAATAACAAAACTGTTGACAAATATTTATAATTTGTTGGCAATTTGCATTTTTTGAATTTTTTGTCCTTAAATTTTATGAACCAGCTACCTATAAAAATACAATCCGGATTTTTTTTTAGATATGATAATTGTTCTCTCAATCTTATAGGTTCAGCAATATCATCAGTGTCCATCCTAGCAATATATTCACCAATTGCACATTCAATACCAATATTTAAGGAATTAACCAATCCTAGTCGCTGATGATTTCTAATGACTTTTATTCGGGAATCTGATAATGAGTTTAAAACAATGTTAGTATTATCATTTGATCCATCATCAATAATTAATAGTTCAAAATTGCCATAAGTTTGATTTAAAATACTTTCAATTGCGCTCCCAATATATGGTCCGTTATTATAAGAAGGCATAATTACAGAAATTAAGGGATTATTATTATCATAAAATCTATTGAATATATGCTGTCTTGTCATATGTCTAACACTCTTTATGTCTATTTATGAAATGAAAAAATTTTCCCGTGATTCCCATCTAGATTTCACATTTATTATGATATTTTTATCAATTCGGCAAACCCCGCAATATTTGACCTTTTTAAGCGATCTAAGTGAGATGTTATAAAAAACAGCAATTTTAGTTACATTTCTTTAATATTAGAGATTTATTGGCATTTTTTGTTCATTTTAATGCTTTTTGAAAAGAATACAAATTTTAAAATCATTATTTTTTAATTCGAATCCAATAAGGGAGATAAATATCATCGGATATAATAGTATTATCATCAAACCACGGTTCCGGTGCTATTACAATATGATTATCATGTGATCCCAACCATGATCCCCACCAACTAAATGAGCTATTTGCAATAATGTGATGTTTGCAAGCACTCATCAAACGCAAATCTTCATGTGGTTCTTGAGAATTCCAATCAATTATTGTAATTTTTTTATTAGAGTGAATGTTATTATATGCCCATATCGGGTCATCTGAAAAAACAAAATATTCATCTATTGATATATTTTCTTCAAAATAATCCATCGATTTTAGATAATACTCTTTTGAACAAACACCATGAAATTTATTCGTAATTTTATTATGAAGATAATCTCCATGACGTATATGAATCGCGACTGAGTTTATAGATTTAATCTTTTTGAGAATTTCATTATTCTTCTCTGAAGGTTGATTAGTTAAGCAAAACTCTTTTTTTAATAAATTAGAAATATCAGAAAAATATTTTTCACTTTGCCAATATCCAATGTAATATCGATTATCAGAATCATCAAAATTTTTTGTAGAATATTCAAATCCCAATTCATATTTTATCTTAATTGGCTTTATACCTCTTAACCATAGTGTAAGGAATTTCAAATTTTTATTAATTATCCCTTCATCAAAAATTATCTTATTCAATTCATTATCATTAGCAATATCCGCTTTGATTTGAAAAAAAGACAATCCGTAGGGCCTTTTTTTTGCCTCATTTTCATAACTCGAATGGGATAAATCCAAAAATAGGTCGTAATTATTCTTATATGAGATCGCTCTACCAAATGCATATTGGAACATTTGGTTTCCTAATCCTCCATTAATATTAATAATAATCATAATCTTATGAAATTAAAATGATAAAAAATTAATAAAGAGAGAGATATAATTTCTCATATTTAATTGCAATTTTTTCCCAGGTAAAGTTATTTTTCCAACAATTATATCCTGATTGAGCTAAATTGTCTCGCATAACTTTGTTGGAAAATAACATTTCAATTATTTCGGCGCCCTTTTTGATATCAACTGTTGAAAAGCCTTTTTTATTATGGAACGTGGGAATTAATATACCTCCTTCTGACCATTTAATAATCTCATTAGCATTTCCAACATTTGAACAAACAAAAGGTGTTGAAGATGCCATTGCTTCAAATAAAACAATAGGTGAGCATTCAACATTTGATGGGAACAAAAATATGTCTGCTAGTTTCAGTAAATTTATGGTTTCTCGTCTTGAAAAATTTCCAATAATAATTGTTTTCTTTTTAATTCTATTCAATATATTTAAATTAAAAATTACGGACTTTTTTAAACATTGGGGATAACATCCCCTTTCAACAGCATTTCCAACAATTATTAATAATGCATTATGAATATTTGCATTATCAAAAATTTTTATACATTCGCTATGACCTTTTGCTCCAGTATGGTTCCCAATTGATAGAATAATAAATCTATCTTTAGGAATTTTTAAAGAATCATAAATTGAATAATCAATCGGAGTATCAAATTCTTTTTCATCAGCTCCATTTGGGATTATAATAAGTTTTTTTATATTATTATTTTTTGCATAAATTATATCTTGATATTCATTTGAGTGATATACAGTAGCATCATAATCTTGAAGCCATATTTTTAATTTTTCATAATATTGCACATATTCTTCATTATACAATCCCGAATATCCACATGGAACAAGAATTTTTTTTGCATGAATCTCTCTTAAAATTGGTAACAATAGGTCAGTTGCCCATTGCTGAGCTGCATAATTCATTATAATATCAAAATTCGAATATTTAACATAGTTTATATAATCATGAATATTGCCTGTATAGCCTTTAGCATAATTTCCAGAAATATCAAACTCTTTAATTTTCACTCCATTATATATTAATGAGTCTCGAGGAATTTTTGTTGTCGCAACAGTTACATCATGTCCCATTTTTGTGAGGCGTTCAGATATTTGACGGACTACTTCTTGAGCACCTCCAATTGATGGATGATAAAATTCAACAGTGTGCAAAATTTTCATTGCTTTTCCTTTTAAATATGAGAATAATTTAATTTGTTTATTTTAATAAAACACATATTGATTAGGCGTATCGGTTTACTAATCATTACTCACATCATTTTTTCTTATTGGACATATTTATACAATTAATTATTCCTCGATATTGTTTTAGTTTAAGAGGCTGTTGCATAACTTCAAACAGTTAGTACAATGAGGAAAAACCCAGATTTTTTTAGACGATTTAAGTTCCAATCGAATGGAAATTGTCCTCTTGCGGAAATGACATTTTGGTTATGCAACAACTTCTTAAATAATTATTAATCTTCAATTATTATACCTTCCATTATTATAGTACTTCTAAAAATGGGGTGTCTTTTTAATAAAAATTTTTCAAAAAATGCGCATGTTCGAAAGTCTCTATAAATATTCTTATTTTCAAAATTATATGGGTCACATAACCAATAATTGCTCACTTGTATTCCCGATTCTGTAATCACTTTAGCAAGGGTATATGGAGTAAACCAATATTTATGGTCTGAATTGATACATTCAAGGTTTTTTAGTGAGTACTTAATATTTCTATACGAAAAAGCATTCGGGACTGTAACAAGTATTTTTTTTAAAACTCCTTCATATCTCGTTCGAATTTTATTTAAAAAACCAATTGGGTCATTGATGTGTTCCAATACCTCTCCTAATAATAAATAATCCCATGTATCTTCCATTATTTCTGATATTTGATCATTTATAATATCGGCTGAAAAAACGTCATTATATTTGAGACTTTTTTTTAGTATTTCTATTCCTTTTGTATTAATATCAATTCCTAAACAACGATTACAATTTTTATATAATCTTTCATGCAAAAAAACATTCGCGATAATCTTTTCATTTATTAAATCTACATGATCACAACATCCTAAATGAATAATTTTTTTATTTTTTGTTAATTTTTCAAGCATGGAGATACGATCTAATAACATATCCTCATCATTTTTTAGGTTAACTTTCAAATCTGTAGAAAATTTTTTTGAAGTAAAAAAGGGATAAATATCGTTTTGAAATTTCATATCAAGATTAAGTATTTCTAGTATTAATTTGTATATCACTTAGTAAATGTAGGGGTACCCGATCTTTTTTTAATCGTGGAATGATTTTTTCGCAGTTTGATTTAATATAATTAAGAGATATAGGGCACCTTTTTCCCCCTTTTCGATTATATACTCACACTCATCAGATCATAATTTACAAAATGAATTTTCACTATGAGACTAACAAATGGATATAAATATGACTACTTGAATTAAATGGATTGCAAATGATGTTGCAAAATTATTTCAATTTCTCTATGGTGAACTAGTGGCTGTGGTTTGTATAGGAATATTTGAGATAATTACATTAATTAATTGAGGGTAATAGATGAATTAGAGAACTACTGAAATTGCTTAAGGTTCCTATTTTGAGAGTGTTGCATAAACTTATTGTGATATCTTGGGTCGTTTCATTTATGTCTGCTGCAAATCTGACATGGATTACAGCCTGCCTGACTTTTTGAAAACCAATTGAAAGAAGATAAGAGATAAACACATGGTCGGATGTATTCAGTGGCACTTTCCTGCGGTGATTACTTCATTCTTTATGATAATGAGTCTGATCAGATTTGGTGTTTCATCATCGTCAAAATGACATGCTACTGCTTACGTACTATCTCCCAAAATTCATCAAGTGTGTCTACCTAGGGATATATATGGAATCATAGAACGATCGTGCTACATATCCTCCTTCTTCTGCCTCTTCTACCAGAAAGAGTATTTCAGTCTCTTTATGCTGTTGGGTAATATTCACACAGAGCCCTTTTTCATGTGATTCAAATTATTAGTTCAATAATGGCCTTTATCTTACCGATTTTTTTAAAAGATCAAATATTTACATATTAATCGTTTCTTGTTTTACTCATCTCCCAATACTTACCTCTCCTCTCAATCAACTCTTCATGTGTCCCCTCTTCAACAATTCTCCCCTTCTCAATCACCACAATCTTATCTGCATTCCGTATTGTCGTCAACCGATGCGCAATTACCAATGTCGTACACTCCTTCGCAACCTGATCAATCGCCTTCTGCACTGCTGCCTCTGAAATATTATCGAGCGCACTCGTTGCCTCATCCAGTATTAAAAACTCAGGCCGGCGAATCATAGCCCGGGCAATTACAATCCGTTGTTTCTCCCCCCCGGAGAGAGTGACTCCCTGATCTCCCACCAGTGTCTCATATCCCTCTGGCAATTCCATGATAAATTCGTGTGCATAAGCTAATTTCGCTGCATCAATGACTTCTTTATCTGAAAATAGCCCTCCGAACAGTATATTCTCCCTGATACTTGCGTTGAATACAAATGGATCCTGACTTACATACCCCACAATATCCCGGTATGTATTCACATCATACTCTTTCAGATCAAACCCATTGACAAGTATTCTTCCTGAACCCGGATCATAGAGTCGAAGGAGCAGGCTTGCGATTGTCGACTTACCTGATCCTGAATGACCAACAAGAGCGGTCATTGAACCCTTTACAATAGTCATCGACACATTATGCAGGATCTTTGCATGACCATATGAAAAACAGACATCCTCCAGAATGATATCTGATGTGATTTCATTACAGCTCTTTTCACCATTTACTACCAAATGATATTTTGTCTCCTGGAGAATTGAATGGATGGTTGTAACATGGGGATAAAAATTTTTTAGTTCCATCTTATAGGTCCCCATATTCATAGCTTTCGGCAGAATTTTCATCATACCCGCTGCAAACGTGCCAAGAACCGGAATTATCACAAGAAAATTATCCGCGTAATAAATGTAAAGGACAAGAACAATAACTCCAATGGTAATATAAAACAGGGAATTTATCGCAATGATAGGGATTCTCTGAATGAACATGAGTTCCGCAAACTTATCCCAATACACTTTTAAAGCATCAATATACTGCCTTCCCCAATGTTCCGATGCATGGAGCGCTTTTATTGGCTTAATGCCGGTTATGTATTCATTGATAACCTTGTTTTCGGATTGACCAGATGCTATCTGAAGGTTCCCCAGTTTCTCTGAAATGTTTTTGCTGATTGAGTTGATGATGAGATAAAAAACGCCCCCCCCGATTAATACCAGAAGAAGTCCTCCTGGTGAAATCAGAAAAAGCATCACTATCACCAGAATTGAGGTCATCAGATCCGTGCACAGGCATAACAACCGGTCGTATGTCTGCTGGACATAATAGGGACTTTGGTTAAAGAGATTGATGAGATCTCCCTGCCGTGCATCGACAAAAAATTTATAATCGTTGGAATCTATCTTTGAAAATATCGACTTTTTCGTCTTTACGATAAGTTCCCGCTGGAAAATGAATGCAATCTTCCAGTATGCCAGTTGAAGAATAAGTGATATGCCGGTGAGCAGAATAAATAATAATCCGAGATGGACAAATTGCGATCCCATCGGAATCAGGCTGCTTATATATTCGATAACTCCGTAAAAGGGGATGGCATCAGCATTTATCTGAAATCCCACTGATATCATGGGATATAAAAGAGCAATACTCCCTGCATCAATCAGACCAATGATGATGGATAGAATAAGGAGTAAAAACAGATAATATTCATACCCTTGAATGAAAAACCGAAGTTGATGAAGATATTCTTTGAATGTGACCATTACTCATTAGTACTGGTTATGTGAAAGGAAGTAAGTTATGGATAATGTTCTATAGTTGTATGAGGCAGTTTTTTGATCTTATTAAATAATAGTTTTAAATTATATAACTCTATTACTTATAGTATCCTTTTACCAGAAATGACTCCTCTTTAAAACGAAAATTTTTCGTTCTTTTTAAAATCAGAGGGCAATGTGAAAAACCCGTTTTCCTAATTACCATATCCATCTGTAATTTTGCAGAATTGAAGGCCGTTCCTCTCAAAACCTTCTAAAACCACAATTCTCAAGGCCCGCTATTGAGAGATATCCTGATCCATATAAATCCCTAGGCGAAAAGAGATGTGGTCATACCGGCCCGCTGTGAGAACAATATTTCGCCCTTATTTCAGGGGTAAAATATGAGTATTTTTAAAAACAACGAGGTTTAATTGTTTTTTCTGATTTGAAAGTGGCATCGGCGGCGTGAAACCACAAATATGGTGGCATTTTTCTTCCCCAAACCAGTAAACCTGAAAGAAACAGTTGTATCATTCCATGGTCAATACAATAGTTTTTTGTTTATTCAACTGTGGTTTAAGTGATACATCATAATGGGTTACAGAAAAAGAAGGAATACATCCTCGAGATATGAAAGATAGTGGATTACGTCATCGGTGCATATTTTTAGATAATTGGAGGATACTTTTCGGAGTGAGTTACAGGTATGAGGTTTTGCAATGTTTGAAACGCAAAAAAAGGTCATATTTTTTAATATAGTAGGGTTCCTGACTCAATATCTGGTTACAACGTTACGAAAGATTATTTCATCACAATAGGATTTGAGAAGGGGAACAGGATTACCTGGTGAATATAGTATGACCTCTGGAATTGCAATTTTTGCATATGCAAACATGAGCAGTCGGTACCAGGTTAAATCGGAGTATGAGGTTTCAGAAGGTTATATCGATCTTACTCTGCTCAAAAGAGATCCCTGGCACCCTGATCATTACCCTATCTTCGAATTGAAGTACCTCAAAAGAAGCATGAGTTCTGAAGAGGAGATAGAGAGGATGACTATTGATGGAACGCTCCGAATGAAACGGTACATATCATCACCTGAATTATCAACAATACCGAATCTGAAGAAATGGGTTCTGGTTTTTTCCGGTGACCAGTGTGTACGAAAAGTGGAAGTGTAATCCCACCCTCTTTTTATGAAACTCCGAAATGCAAAAAATATGCCGGGTATTAATCACCAGCCAGTCAACTGCGTCCTGCGCTTAAGACGCCTGCCTGAATTAATTGGTTTATGAGTTCTTTAATCTCTGTTCTGGCTAATAGAAGCATATCCTTTCAGGACTGAAAAAGAGTCTTTGATAATCATTTCAACTCTAGCATCTTCATAAGCCCATCTTTCAGTTCAACTTTGGGTTCCCATCCAAGTTTTTCCCGTGCCTTGGTAATATCCGGAACCCTCCGTGTTGGATCATCCGGAGGCATTGGTTGATAGGATAACTCGGACTTCGAACCGGTTAATTCAATTATCATATGAGCTAAATCAAGAATTGTCCATTCAACCGGATTTCCGATATTTACAACTTCCCCTGCTAAATCAGGCAATCCTGCCAGACGAAGTAATCCGGTTATCTGGTCAGTTACATAGCAGAATGATCTGGTTTGTTTTCCTTCACCAAAAATGGTTATTGGTGCATTGTGCACAGCCTGGTCAATAAACCGGGGAATTACTCTCCCATAATGCCCGTCCGATCTCATCCTCGGCCCATAGGTATTAAATATCCTGGCAATCCTGACATCCAAACCATGCTGCCTGAAATATGCCATACAGAATGCTTCTCCTGCCCTTTTTGCCTCATCATAACACCCACGGATTCCCAGGGTATTCACATTGCCCCGGTAGGTTTCAGGTGTCGGGAAGATTGCAGCTTCTCCATATGTTTCACTGGTAGAGGTGAATAAGAATCTGGCTTCATATTTTCTGGCAATTCCAAGAGCATTCATGGTTCCCAGGGTATTGGATTTCAAAATCTGGATGGGATAATGTTCAAATTCAAGAGGACTTGCCCGTGAAGCCAGATGACAGACAAGGTCGACTTTTCTCCCTGGATCATATGGCTTTGATATATCGTGGACGATTCGGGTAAATTTTGGATGATTTTTCAGATGTTCAGTATTTTCTGGCCGGCCAGATGCATAATTATCCAGGCAGATGACATTGGCTCCTGTATTGAGAAGGACCTCGCACATCCATGAACCCAAAAAACCTGAACCACCGGTTACCAGAATGGTCTGATCAGGAAATGATAGATCTGAAAGGCCAGTTAATATCTTTTGAATTTCAAAATCTGATGATGATGGGGTAGATATATTCATAGTTGGATCTTCCGCAATAGATAATTCTGTTTTTACTACCCTTTATAATGGTACGGAAAAGACACGTGACATCTGCTCTGTTATGAGTTTACCTAAACGAGAGAATATTCAGAGAAACAATTCATGAACTATTATCATCTATTATTACAAAACATTGAGATAATTAGATTTTCCAGAATATCACGGTAAAAAATCTTCATTCTGGAATATTCGCATTCACGGGTATATTATGACAACCTCTTTGATTATTCCTGCTTTTAATGAAGAAGAAGCAATTGGTCTCGTTATTGAGGAATATTATCCTTTCGTTGACGAAATTATTGTTGTTGATGATGGATCAAAGGACAAGACATATGAAATAGCCTCTCATTATCAGGATGCAAAGGTGCATGTTTTTCAGCATACCCAGAACCAGGGCAAGGTAGGTGCATTGCTCACCGGTGTCAGGAAATCAACTGGCGAAATAATTGTCTTTACTGATGCAGACTGTACCTACCCTGCTCGATATATTCCGGTTTTCTTATCTGAACTGAATCGTGGGGCTGACCTTGTTTTGGGCGTTCGAAATATCGAGGCACATAATATCCCTCTGTTTAATCGGATAGGTAATGCGGTCTTCTCGACAATGGCAACCTACATCAGTGGTAAGTATATATCAGATGGCCAGACGGGATATCGGGCTTTTCGGAAAGAGATGATGGATGAACTCCTGGTATCGGCGAAAAGCCTGGAGTTTGAGACAAAGATGACCGTCCGGGCAGCGAAATTGGGGTATGTTATCTCTGAAGTTCCCATAGAATATCGCGAGCGGGTTGGTACGTCAAAACTTCATCCCATTCGTGATGGGTATCGGATGTTTCGTGCGTTATTATCGATTGCATGGCATGAGACCTCCCCTCTTGCGAAAATGATATCTGTCCCGGGTTTATTTCTTCTTTTTGCAGGAATTGGATTTGGCCTTATCAGTGTACAGGAAAGGCTGTTAAATTACTATTTAATCCACGAATATTATCCACTTATTTCCGTTTTTCTCATGCTTTTTGGGATACAACTGACCTCAATCGGCCTCATCATTGATTACCTTTCGAAAAAGATGGATCGGATTGAGGAAAGAATTCGTCAGAGTTTTATTAAAAAGGAGTAATAACCTGAATGAATACGATAATTATTATCCTTATCGGAATTTTATTTGCATCATCCGGACAGATTTTATGGAAAATTGGGATGACTGACATTGGTCCGATTACATCTGTCACGACTGGATCCTTTATCTCGATGCTACTCAGCCCATGGGTAATTGGGGGAACGGTATGTTATGGCCTTTCCACCGTTTTCTGGCTTATTGCTCTATCACGGGCTGATCTTTCATTTGTGTATCCCTTTATTGCACTTACCTTTGTCATTATATTCATAGCCTCATTTTTTCTCTTTCATGAGCAGATCAGCTTCATGCGACTATTTGGAGCATTAGTGATAATTAGCGGGATTATTATCCTTGTAAGGGGGTAAAAAGAACCCCGTTTCAGGGTTGAAAAATTGTCAGGTTCACAAATTTAAAGCTCATACATTTATCAGATATTGTTTTCATCTCCGGAATGTCACATAATTGTGTACACGTGCTTGTGAATGTAATCTCATTCATGCCTTTATGTAAGATAAAATTACTCCTGCCTTCGGTCAAACCTCCTGCTGGAGCAGTAATTGTTCCCAGGTTTTCACCGTTTATTTTTAAGGAGAGATTTTTTTCTGTATAAATTGGTTCAGCCATAAAATAGAGTTCATACTCTCCGGTTGTCCCTGCATAAGCTTTGATCTTCCCCTCTTCTTTCAAATAAAATTCAGGGAATGTATTTGATCCAAACCACCCATTTTGAAAGAGTAAAATAACATCCTCAGGCAGAACTTCCGGAGTTTCGAGTATTTCATACACTATCGTATCACCAAATGATCCTGCCATCCTGATGGTGGAATTGTAATTTTGTTCGATCTTTTGATTCAGAACGGATACATACTGTGAGATGAATGCTTCCGCCTGTTCATCAGGGATATTCTCCACTATCCGGATTCTGTCTGGATGAATGATAACGTATTTTACTCCGATATGCTGTAATAATGAAACAATATTATCAGAGGGGAAATAACCACTGGTGTCACGCATGATTTTCGAAGCAAGTTCAACATCCCGCCCACTATATCCATTTACCATCTCTTTCCAGTGATAGACTGAATAATAGGTATATTCCGAGTTATCTTCAATCCATCTGGTTGGGATTTCGATAATTTTCACATCACCTGGTTGTTCTGCAAGCCAGCGATACACCTCCGGTACCAGGTCTCCGGTTGCAAGAGAGGCAGGAATCTGAACCGGGACATGCCATGATCCGATAATAGCAAGAATGATGCATGCTATAGCAACAATTGTCTTTAAATCATCCTTTTTTATCCGGTAAAGAATAGCTGCAACACCAAATCCGATCAGAACTGATCCGGCTAGACTCATAATAAAGCTGAATCTTGAAAGATCCCGTATAATGGCGATATAAGGAATTATGGAATAGAAAAAATAGTACGGTGTCAGTATTCCCGTCTGAACACCGTTAATTTTTAGCACAGGTCCAAGTGCAAGGACGTAACTTATTATGCCAATCCCTGCAAATATTATCGGGATTTTTTGGGATCTCACAAATTCCCAATCCGGTTTTAGAGCCGTGTTTCTTGACAGGGGCAGTAGAAGTCCCACCAGGGAAAAAATAAAAAAAAGTACTCCGAATTGATTCATTAAAAAAATTGGATCACATGACCAGGAGGAGTTCATTGGTTCATCTAAATCCCTTTCAGCATCATAGTGCTGACTTGCCTCAAAATAGGGAAGAGCAAAGGGGGTGAGAGTAATGATGATGAATGCCAGTGAAATAAGAATTCTCACAACCGCCTTTTTTGAGATTAAACCGTTCCGAACTTCTAAATCCAGGATGACGTATCCAAGTACAAAAAGAACTCCGATAATCGTTGTAAAAATCCCCACGTACCAACTGGACAAAGCAGATAAAATAAAAAACACTGATGCTGCGCCAATATCCCGAAATTTCAATGAATGAAAGAACTTATCCAGAAATAGCAGCATCAATGGAATCCATTGCATTGCTAAGAGATGTAACTGAATCGCCATCCGGTATCCATAGAACGCAAAGAAAATTCCTGCAATAAAAGCCGCATACCGGTTTTGTGTATACCGATATGTGAGCAGATACATACCAAACCCACACAGGACAAAGGTTAGGAGTCTGACGAAATTGTGTGTGAATACCGGGTCATGAGTAATCCCATATACGGGGATTGAAAAAATGGTCCATCCGGTGAGATGTTCGGACAATGCCAAGGAATATTCATTCGCCGGATAAAAAATATTCGCCTTGAAAAGGTTTATCGGGTCTTCCAGAACTTTCTTTGTCGTCCAGGTTAACGACCAGCAGGTGAATGCCTCATCCCCTCCGCCGATGGTGTCACTCACATGTAGAATCATGGGATATGTTAATATAGCGGTGAGGAGTGCATACAGTACGATAATTATTACATATTCACGTATTATTTTCCTATTCAAGTTCAATTATATCACAATACAAGAATTGTTCTCAGGTCCAATAAAATTGCTGATTTGATTGAACCTTCAAAATGGACTGAAAAATGAGTTGAATGAAAAATGAAGAGGATTAGGTATCACACACATCTTCTCTTAAAATTGCCATGAGATCATCCCTGAATTCATCCCGTTGTAAAGCCAGTTCAAAAAATGCTTTCATCCATCCAAGTTTATCACCGATATCATACCGCCTGCAGTTCGTAACAAGCCCGATTGATCCGGATAATTTCCGGATAGCATCAGTGAGTTGTATCTCTCCCCCTTTCCCCGGCTTTGTCTGCTTCAGCTGGGCAAATATCTCCGGGGTGAAGAGATAACATCCAATTGCGCCAAGGTTTGAAGGGGCCTGTGCAATTGGAGGTTTTTCTATAATATCAACGATTGAAAAATGATTCTTTTCTATCTCTTTCCCATCAATTATCCCATAATCCGGAATTTTATAATCAGGGACCGGTTCAATTGCAATAATGGATTTTTTATATTTATTATATGCCTGAATCATCTGGGAGGTGCAGGTCAGTTCACCTTCTGGTGCAATGGTTATCGTATCTCCAAGCAGGACAACAAAAGGCTCATCATTACAGTGTTTTTCGGTAAGAAGGATCGCATCTCCAAGTCCTTTTGGCTCACGCTGTCTGATATAATGGATATTTGGAATCTCGGTAATGTCTACATAGGCATGTGATGGCGACCCGGGATTTGATGACAGTTTATCCTCAAGTTCTATACACCGATCAAAATGGTCCTCTATCGCCCGTTTGTTTCTTCCGGTTATGATAATAATATCATCAATCCCTGAGGCAACCGCTTCTTCCACCACATACTGTATCACCGGCTTGTCTACGACGGGAAGCATCTCTTTTGGCTGTGCCTTCGTTATCGGGAGGAACCGTGTTCCAAGTCCTGCTGCCGGGATAACTACTTTTCTGACCATTTCAGCCATGTTACCAGCAGACTCCTTCGATGCCGGAACAGGACAATATCCTCCTCCCTTCGATGATGACTGGGCTTTTCATTCGATTGAATTCATCTGTGAGTTTAGAAAATTCAGGCCATTCTGTCAGAACAAGGCAGGCATCAGCCCCTTCCAAAGCATCTCTGGCGTTTGTATGATAGGTAATGTCCGGGAAAATTTTTTTCATCGATTCGGTTGCCATCGGATCAAATGCAGAGACGATCGCCCCCTGTGTTAAGAGTTCATCGATAACCGGGATGGATCGCGAGTCACGGACATCATCGGTATTATCCTTGAATGCAAGACCGAGGACCGCGATCCTCTTCCCTCTGATATCTCCAATCCGCGTGTGAAGGACCTGGATAATCCTGCCAGGTTGCTGCTCATTCACATCAATCACCGATTTAAGCAGGATTGGGTTCTCACCATTCTTCTCTGCAAGCTTTATAAGTGCCATGACATCCTTCGGAAAACAACTTCCTCCAAATCCAAGACCTGCATTTAAAAAGTACGGGTTAATCCGGTGATCATACCCGACCCCTTTCATCACCTCGTACACATCGATCCCGATTCTTTTGCAGATATTTCCAATCTCATTTGAGAATGAGATCTTGGTAGCCAGAAAAGCGTTTGATGTGTATTTAATCATCTCTGCTGCTTTCAGGGATGTTGTAATGACCAGTGCATCCAGTTTTTCATATGCTTTTTGAACCACTGAAATTGCTTTTTCAGATGAACCGCCGATGACAATCCGGTCAGGATGTAAAAAGTCATCAATCGCTCGTCCTTCCCGTAAAAATTCCGGGTTCATACAAAAACCGACTGAATCTGATGTATCTCCAAGTGATTTCATCACTGCTGGAATGACAACCGATTCTGTAGTCCCAGGGGGAACGGTACTTTTTACTGTGATAACATGGTATTTTTCTGATCCCTTCAGGGCAGAACCGATCGATTCTGAAGCCCTTGTTATGTATGTGAGATCTGCCGATCCGTCATCCTGCGGAGGTGTTCCAACACAAATGAAGATGATATCCGCATCATCAATTCCTTCGTAATGGGAATGTGCAGACAGATTTTTCCCTGATGTCTGTTTCAGGATGTCCTCCAGTTTCTCTTCGTAAATTGGGGGTACTCCTTTATTAATGAGCTCTGCTTTTTTCGTATCTATCTCAACTATCCGTACCGTATGACCAAGATATGCAAAGCATGATGCGGTGACAAGACCGACATATCCTCCGCCAATAACTGAAATATTCAAAATTGTACTCTCCATGGTGTTAATTATTCAGGATTTAGGGATCTGAACTGACAAAAACAAGATTAATTTTGGTTCTTATTTATATTGAATCATCGGAACAAACCATCCCCTACACTCTTCACGAACAGCTCTCCCTTTCCCTTATTCGCCACATCTCCATGAAACACCACCATCCCATCCTTCTCTCCAATCTTCTCAAATGTCGGCAGCATGTCATGAACCACCCCCCGGACTATGCATGTCCCTTTTGACATATTCGCTGCCGGTATCCGGACATCACCGTCAATACGCAATGTCCCACCACGCATCTCTGCCCCGGCAAACATCCCGGCATTCCCATGCACATGGATCTCTCCTCCGGTCAGGTACTCACCAAGATAATCCCCGGCATTCCCCATGACCTCGATCTTCCCGCCACGCATGCCCCGCTTCTCACCCCGGTACCCGGAACCACAGTAATCCCCGGCATTCCCATGGCAGACGATTGATCCGGCACGCATCTCACGGCCCAGCCATCCGTCAGCATTACCATGAATGACAATATTTCCGCCACGCATGAAATTTCCACAATGCATCCCGATATCACCTTCGATAGTGATCGTTCCGGATGACATATACTCTCCAACCCGTTTCACCCGGCTCGTATCTCCCCTGAGAATAACAACGATGTTCTCTGGTGAGTTGACATTCCCTTCTTTTCTGACTGTGAATACTTCATCAAGACGGCGTTTCTTATTACCTTCCCAGACAAAAAGTTCACGATTCCCGATAAAATTCATCGGAATGATCATCTCTGCTTCAATGGGCAGGAAGGGCTTTGCCCGGGGTTTCATCGTAAGGGTGACCTGCATCATAATTATTCATCCGGAACAACAGTTACTCCAAAGCTCTTCATTTGGTGAAAATGATGATCGATGGAGAGGATTAATGGCACATTTTCTTCTTTTGATACCGCGAGGAGTGAACAATCAGTAAAACTCCATTTTTTATCGGAATATGTCTTATAAATATCCCAGGTTACTTCATCCTCCGATGGGGTTATGGGGTGATAGTAGCATTGCTCACGGAGAAAGGATCCAATTGGAATTGCATGTCTGGGGTGGACTTTTAATCGTAACCACGTCATAATTTCCGAAAAAACGGTTGAAACAATAATCCACTCCTGTTTGGGATGGGTCTTAATATACGAATTGATACATTGGTGTTTTTTCTCACTTTGGATGAAATATGCTATCAATGCCGAGGTATCTACAATAATACTATTCTTCATATTGAGAAGGTTCGTTTACGCATGCAATGGAAAGATCCTGATCAACAGTGCTAGCATAATCAGTCACGAATGGTTTTTTTAAACCTTTTATGTTTGCATAGTCATTGAGATCTTCAATTTTTATACACCCGTTCAATTCCTGCAAAGTTTCTGTCATGTTGTTTTTTCTATTCGAATGTGATTTCGTTTTTTTGGAGGATTTTTGAGAATATTCCTTGATTATTATATATACCTCGGGGAGTTTATCTACTGGAATCTTTTTGATCTCCCCTTCAATATCAGCAAAAGTGATGTTTTTCATAATTCCTCCCCCTAGATTAGTTTTCCCATAAGATGTGACATTACATAATGGTTATGCAGTCCGGGTATTCATCGCAACACCCCGCTGCACGTACTCATCCTGTACCATGTAATTCTCCAGATCCACCGAGTAAAACCGTGAGAACTTCTCCACAAACCGGGGGCTCTTCATGACATCCATATCATCCGGAAGCTCAGCATGAGACCAGAACGTCCGGTTCGGGACAGCTCTCATAACCTCCCCGTCCCTGCTTACCACAATACCGTCTTTGAGGGTATATAACGTCTGCTGGAATGCTCCGATAACCTCTTCATACTGGAGCGATGGATCGGTCTCGTCCGGTTTTACCGGATATATTGCAATATCAGCAAGGGCTCCTTCCTTCAGATGTCCCTTCCCTTCATCGATAATTCCAAGCGCTTTTGCCTGCCCTGCCCTCGTCATAACCGCGATATCTTCAAAGCTCAGCTCCCGGTCGATGGTCCCGAGGGATGTCCGGTCTGTGGTAAGTCGGTGGACCTGACCTAGTTCCTTCTCCCGGTACTTGTTAGACATTAATAGGCCGATAATCTCTGGGTACTTCACAAAGGGAGCTCCGTTCGGGTTATCAGTCGTGAGCATACACTGCCAGGGATTTTTGATCAAAAGAGCCAGTTCAAGCCCGATGGCCCACATGATGCTGTTGACCAGAGATTTCCTGCTGTAATAGACTGGAATGATCCCTGAGCCGGTTTCGAGTTCCACGTCATGGTTGCTCCATTTGTTGTGGTGGAGTGTGTAGAGCCGGAACTCCATCGGCCCGTCTGCGGTCATGGTCATTGTCCGACCAAACATGACCTGCCCCATGTCGATGACCACCTGTGGCTTGGTATTGACTGATCCAGCGATCTTCCCCGCTTCAGATCGAATATCGCCCCAAGTACTCCCTCCATAGGAGTGGAACTGGACATGGGTCAGATAGAGCGTCTGCCGGTTCGGATTAAGATCAGATGGAATATCAAGGGTCTGAAGGGTTGTCCGGTAATTTCCGGGCATACCCAGGTTATTGCAGTGAAGGTGAACCGAGTGGGGGAGATGTAAATATTCGCAGGCCTGAATGGTTGTATCAATGATGTCCCGTGGGGTGATATCCCAGTTTGGGACCGGTTCATCGATGTTTGAGAGGTCATCTCCGAACCCCCACGCTTCAGTACCGCCCGGATTGGTAAGTTTTATCCCAAAACCCTTGACGGCTGAAAGTGTCCACCCGATGACCGCGGCAGCCTGTCTGACATCCTTGTCGGCGACTGCTTCAAAAAGACTCCAGTTCCCGTCAAACAGGGTATTTGCAAGCATGTCCTGCATGGGTGTTGCAGCAAACTCCTCATGGGTGTGACGTGCCTCCAGGGGTGCCATTGCCCCCTCAAGAAGCGTTGTGTACCCCATCTTGCTATACCGGTAACTGTTCCCGTATGTCGTCGGGACCGTATACCCGGAGGTCGGATACATCGCACCGCGTCGTGGCGTCCTTCCGGCCCGCATGTCTTCAGGGCTCATATACCGGCCAAAATTGACCTTGGTTCCACAGACGTGGGTATGAGAGTCTATTCCTCCTGGCAACGTCAGGTGGCCGCCGGCATCGATAACCTCACAGGATCCTGACACCTTGTCTACGATTCTTCCTTCCCGGATAGGAAGATCCATGATATCCCCATGGATTCCCTGGAGCGGATCGATGACATAGGCATTCTTAATCAGGAGTTCATGCATTCTCTTTCACCTGCCTGATGCGATCATAAATCTTCTCCATGAGCTCGGTGTCGGTCGGGTAACCGGTCTCGATAAATTTGCGTGTCCTGATGGGAATTCCATCCATCCGGTATGCTGTTCCTGCTGCATCAATCCCATTTACCGCAGAGGGGATCTGCAGGGTGCAGAGGTGAGTTGTTGCACTCGGGTAGGGATCAAAGAGGATGGTTGGAATTTTTGTAAGATGTTCACAGCAGATTCGTGGGAAATGGGCTCCAGGATCACTTGCCATAATGAGTGCAGCATCCGCCTCTTTCCGTGCAAGGATATCAACCGCGGTGGTCTCACCAGGGTTATAAAATGCAATACCCTTTGAATAATCCACGGCAAAGGGATACCCAGTGATCCAGGTGAACACTTCGTTTGATCCATATACATTCGAATGCCCCCGCATGGGTGATATGGTCCATTTGGTATGGCGGTTTAGTTCATCGACAAATTCGATGGCATTCCTGATATTTTTATATTTACCGCCGGTCATTGTGATACCGACACCGAAGAAGAGGGCACCGAATTTTGCCTTTTTGCACATATCAGCAACCCGGATAAGCTGAGTCTTTGGAACACCTGCAACCATATCCGGTATAATGTCCCCTCTCCCCCTGATGATGGCCCGAAGAGCAGACAGAACATGATAATCCCCACCCTGCTCAAGCTGCACAAACTCAGTTGCTATCTCTGCGGTTGGTGTCTTTCTGACATCGACGACGATGACTCTTCGTTCGCGGAATGCGTTGTGGAGGAAATAAGCATCGGCATAGTTAGTATACCTGCTCAGGTGCCTTGGATGAGCTTCTATCGGATTTGACCCCCAGTATATTATCGTATCAGCCCGGTTTTTCACCTGTCCCAAGGTACAGCCGGGGTGGCCGACCTCCTGGATTGCAAGGATAGATGGTCCATGACAGACTGATGTGGTGCTGTCCACGACTCCTCCGATAAGTTCAGCAAGGTGAGCTCCGATGGCCTGTGTCTCTGTTGCACACCCTGACCACCCATAGAGGAGCGGACGATCCGCTTCAGACAGGACTTTAACTGCGAACTCTATTGCTTCTTCATAGGAGATATCAACCCATTCATCCCCCGTTCGCATGATAGGGCCTTTGAGCCGGTTTCCTGCATCATCAAGAAACTTATGGGCTCCCAACGTGCAGGCGTTCTCAACTCCTGATATCTTCCCGTCGGTTACCTCGATCATGATATCATCACAGAGGCATCCGCAGTAGGGGCAGACCACATGCCTGATTTTATCTACCATACGGGAGCCCTCCCAAATGTTGCATCAGTTCTCCCACTGTCGGGATTTTTTCTCCGGTCGCCTCTATTTCTGCCACTGATCCTTTAAAGTCTGGCATCCCGGTGCTGTGAGTGGTTCCGCCAACCAGAGCATTGGCATAGGGTCCGAGCGGGAGAAATCCGGTCCCCCGCTTTATCGTCTCATCAGAAATGACCCGGAGTACAACAGAAATACCCCCGGTTGTTGCTTTCACCCGCTCCCCGTCATCAATTCCGATCTCCATCATGTCCACGGGGTTGAGGTGGAGGGTTGATGTCTCCCTGAAGTATTCTGGTGAATTCTTCCGGTCCACATGGGATCCCTGGATCACTGTCCGTCCGGTATTGATACGGATTTTCATGTCTCCTCCGATATCTGCAGGGGTTCGAGGACCCGGGCCACAAGAATTGACCTGGTCGGGCACTGCTCTTCACAGGTCTTGCATCCGGTGCATTTATCTTCATGGAATACGGTGTTGATCCCCTTGTATACCCGCATGATGACTTCATCAGAGGTGCTCGTCCCTTTTGCTGCCAGTTGGGGATCTATCTCCTTATTGACCGGGCAGGCAACCGTGCAGCTCCCACACCCCATGCAGGTGACCGGGTTTACGGTGATGTGGAACTGGAACTGCATATAGGTGCCGTCCTGTGCATTTTTCGTATGAACCCGGCCGGCATCAAGGACCAGTTCCGGGCAGATCTCAACACACAGGCCACACCTGATACAATGTCCAAGATGGATGACCGGTTTCCACTCTCCGGGTTTATCAGTTCTGATGACCTCAATCGCCCCGGGAGCCGGGCAGATCATCATGCATTGAAAGCAATGGGTGCATTCCTTTCCGGTCAGATGGGGGAATTCCCTGAAATGGGGCGGAGTGGTCAGGGGGGCAGTCTTCGCAAGGAAGAATGTTTTCACCCACTCAGGTCGTGCCATATGCCGGATATATGAAAGGATGGATCTCATCTGTTACCTCTCAGTACAGGCAACGCACGGGTCAGAGCTGATGTATGCCGCCGTGACATCTGCAACCGATGTTACTCCCGGGATCATGTATCGTGCACATGCTTCTATATTCATAATAGACGGGGTCTGGATAGATATCTCCTGGACTCTTCCATGAGTATCTGATTTAATCCGGTAGGTCAGTTCACCTCTTGGCGCTTCACCCTTATGGGTGGTCTCACCCCGTCCGATGGTCCCTCCACCTCGTATCTTTCCTTCCGGAAGGGTCCGGATGATGGTTCGTATCAGATCCACACTCTGTAAAATTTCCTGGAACCGGAGCATGACCCTGGCATAGTTATCTCCTTCAGTCCGTACCAGGGGTGAGAAGTTCAGCCTCTGGTATGTCGGGTGGTCTGATCTGCAGTCAGTGGTAATACCACAGGCCCGTGCGGTTGGCCCGACTGCATGGATGAGTTCTGCCTGCTCGCGGGTCATGACACCAATCCCCTTACTCCGAAGTCCGATGAGCGGCCCTGATTCAAACATGCTCATGTACCGGCGGGTTTCCCGTTCCACGTCATCCATGGCGGTCATGATTCGGGTCAGGTCTTCATTGTCAGGATCAAATCGCACCCCTCCGGGAACGATGTAGGCACAAGTGACTCTTGCACCGGTGAGGTATTCGAGCATGTCCATGACCGTTTCACGGATATTGAGGAGATACATCCCGATGGTCTCATGTTCGATGGTATAACAGTATGAGAAGTTTGCAATCAGGTGGCTTTGCATCCGGTCCAGCTCATTTGCAAGCACCCGCAGGTATGCAGCCCGATCTGGAACCGTAACCCCGGATATCTTCTCCATGGTCTCAATAAACACAAAGTTATGAATGACTGAACAGATTCCGCATACTCGTTCGGCAAGGAACATGACCTCCTGCCAGGGCCGGCCAACCATGATCCGTTCAATCCCTTTCTTCATGTACCCAAGTTCAACCTCGGCGGCAAGGACCTGCTCTCCAAAGGTCTCACATTTTATCCGGCATGGCTCCTTGAATATCGGGTGGACCGGGCCTAGGGGGATTGAAACATCAACAGTCTTTTTCATCGCCTGAGCTCCCAGTCTTTGAATATCAGGGGTGCGACTGATAGGATGGCCTGAATTATCTCAGTCGGTCGGGGAGGACAGCCGGGAACCTCTGCCGCAATCGGAATATAACTCTTGGCAGGAGCTCTGGTAAGTGTCTGTGGCCGTGAAAAGACACATCCTGATATCGGGCAGTTGCCGATTGAGACCGCTACCTTGGGCTCCGGGATCTTATCCCACACCATTCTGAGTTTATCTTCCCACTGGGGAGTCACCCCGCCGATGATAAGCAGAACATCCGCCTCTCTCGGGTTATTGTGGACATAAATGCCATACTGCTCAAGATCATACCGGGGCGAGAGGCAGGCAAGGACCTCGATATCACATCCGTTGCATGAACCGGTGTCCACATAACAGACATGAATCGACCGCTGACGGACGGCGTTCTTCAGGGACTGGAGCATTGTCATTCGCTCTCCTCCTCAAATACCCGTGCCTGCAGGAATTTTTTTCCATATTCAGCGTTGCTGTTGTTATTGGTGGACTCTTGCATGGCCTCTTCCATTACATCAGGGGAGATAATAGGGATATAGGTCGTGAAAAGTTCATACCCGATCTCCCGTCTTATTCCTCCCTCTTTATCGCCCCGTTCACGCCAGCTGTCATATCTGACAGCAAGTGACTCCAGCATCATCATATCAAGGTTTTCTATCAGTATTCGTCGCAGTTTCATCGGAGGAATTCCCAGCATATCTGCACAGGCAGTGACCACTCTCTTATGGTACGGACTGTTCAGGATGGCAAATTTCATTCCATACAGGTCACGCTCATATATATCTGTCATACCAGCCCTCCGCTTTTCAAAATCGCATACAGGCCGAAGAGCAAAATACAGATCCAGACTGCAATCATCTCCCCGTCATGGAGCTGATGCTCATTTTTGGTGAAGGGAAGCAGGGCAAGGGCGGCAACGGCAATAATTCCAAGTACTGCCTGCCAGAGTACATGTCCCCTGACGAGTTCAATCCCGAATAACACTCCATAAATAAGTGCTCCTCCAGCAAGAGCAATCCTGATGAGGTTCATCCCATCACCCCGAGAATGATAATATACACTGCGAGGACCCCGGTGATCACCGTCTGCAGGGCAACCGCATCAAATGGCGAGAGCATCGGCGTGAATGCACAGACAAAGGAGAGTGATATCAGGACGATAAGCATTGCAAGGAGCATCAGGTACCAGGGGAGGGCACCGATAAAGAGCAGAACAAATGCTGCCAGAAGTACGAAGGTTTTTAATGCATAGGCCACTTCAAGACCGGCCCTCCAGACACCAAAGTGCTCGGTACGGTTCCCTGATACGATCTCTTTCGCCTCAATGATTGAGAACGGTCCATAATGCATCTTGGAAAGTATGACGATGTACATGGCGATTGCTATCGGGAACGCTCCGATGAGCAGAGGTCCGTGCATCTCCTGATACTTGGTTATATCGCTGATCATCAGGGAACCGGTCACCACATATATCCCTGCAATGGTTGCAAAGAGCGGAATCTCTGATGCTGCAGACATCACTGACCGTATTGCCCCGAACTTTCCGTATGGTGAACCTGACGAGAGCCCGAGCCCGTGTTCGGTGATCTTATGGAGCATGAATACCGCGAAGAGGAGGAGCAGACTGCCGCCACTGAAGATGATATAGAATGCACCAGTCCAGATGGCTATGGAAACCGCCACGATAAAGACAAACATAGGCATGCTTGCCGTTTTCGGAATCCATGTCTGCTTAAAGGAGAATTTTAAGGTATGGAGTATCTCCTGCCAGATCGGCGGGCCAGGTCTTCCCTGTATCCGTGCGATGACTTTTCGATGTATACCATGAAACAAAAGGCCGATAAAAACTGCTGGAAGTATCAGTGTTATCATATTAATACCCGGTAAATGGGATATCCCCGTCTGTATTCGATGCATTCCACCAGAGAAAGAGTGCCAGATTGAATACCGGAAATGTCAGAACCACAACGATCACCGGAAACCATCCCGGCTCGGTTCCAATGGATACCGCATATGCCGAAAGCCCGAGGATGACTGCTGTAATTATGGTTACTGCCAGATATGACTCTTTATTCATTGTTACACCGTCAGAATGATCTCAATTACCCGGAGGAAGATGAGGAGCGAACTGACATGGATCATCAGTACATAGGGTGCTCCCGGTGCCCGGGTGATCTCAGCCTTTGCGATATAAAAGGGGGCCATTCCTTCTCCCATAACTCCAAGGACTAAAAACATCTTGGCTGCCAGGGGAACCATTCCAATTCCGGCAAGTTCCCAGATGGATAATGTTCCACAGGTTCCAAGAGCCGTTGCTGCACCACCAAAGAGGAATGTGGTAGCGACCATCGCAACAATCCCGTAATTATACGCTGCATTCAGAACATACCGGTTGTTTACACCGGCAACAATCCCGATGTTGGTTATCCCGATGAGTGCGGTAAAAAGGGAGAAGTTAAAGAGGTCGCCTGAGCTCACTGCCCCAAGTGTAGCAAGACCACAGGCGATTGCCATGAACCGCTGAAAACGCAAATTGTCCGGATTTATCTCCTTGGTGTATATCGCATCAGTACCAAAGACGATATCTGTCTGCCGCTCCGGTCGTGCGATGATGGCGATGATGATGAAGGCGGTCGCAAACAGGAACAGGGTTGTCGTGTATAAACTAAAGTAATTGACAATGTCCCCGAACTCCAGGACAAAGAGTTCCTCTCCTTCAATGGGCAGATTAAACATTCCGTCCCTCCTGCATGGTGCCGATAAGTGCCATCTTGGTGGTTACTTTAACGAGAATCGCCCCTCCGGAGAGCATCACCGCAATAAGCCAGGCCTGTGGTAAGATCATGAATATAAAGAATGCCACAATCCAGAGTGCCCATGCATAACCGGATATTGTTTCAAGCAGTGCAAACCGTTCTTCATATCCCTTACAGAGGAAGTAGAATACAAGTCCTATTCCTGCGACTGCACCTCCTGAGAACCCTGACAGGATAATCCCATACACAACCAGGGCAAAGGTGATGATGGGTGGTGCGGTCCGCATGACCTCGATCCGAATCGGTTTATATGCCGGAAGAGGGAGTTTCTCCTTTCTGATATAGAGTTCAGTCAGCATCAGGAGTTCAGAAATACCGACCACAAGACCGGGGAGGATCAGGGCTTCTGCCAGATCTGTTGCGACAAGACAGATAAGAACAAGGCCTGTCGTTTCTATCAGGTCCACAACAAGGATTTTATGGATATCATCCCGTTCCCTGAAGAGAGCAATGAATGATATGGTTACACAGATAAGGGTGCAAAAAAGACCGATCTGATAAAAATCCATCATTCTTTCCTCCTGAACAGGAATGAAGCAATGGCAAATGCAGTAAAGAGGATACTCGTCTCGACCACAGTATCAAGGCCCCGGGTGTTATAGAGGATTTCATCAAGGATTCCTCCAGGATGTGCAACGATTGTGGTTCCAAGATATGGCGTTGTATTTGCAAGGAACCATGAGAGTGGCGTCAGGTATGCCGTAACAAATCCGACCGTCGGGGAGTTTTCCGGATACTGGGCCTTCACATCTGCCCTTGTAAAGGGAATACCTCCCCGGTCATAGGGATTAAGAGTTGAATCACGGTTTATTGTTTTAGAATAAATCTGGTCCTCATGGTAGGTAAGCATGGGAACCATGATCAATCCGCAGATAGCAACGAAAATTCCTAGTGCAGCGTATACTGCAACGAGGTTTTCATAGGTTGACATCCAGTTTGAAAATGTCCGAAAGTTGCGCCCTATCCACCGGATCATTCCTTTGCCCTCCTTTCGATCAATAGTACGAGAACAAAAGTGGTCAGGGTTGATACCGCAATAAATGTCAGCAATGCCAGCGTCTCATCAAATGACAAGGCCACGAGAAGTAGTCCGAAGGCTGGAATTTCCAGATTAATAAGACGAGTCAGATACTCCCGGTCACGGGGAAAAGCGGTTATCCACGTCCCGATGATGAGCAGAATCAGACCTGTAAAAAACTCAGGATTCATGCGGCCCCCTTTTTGCAGAGCTGAAGTACAAAAATGGTTGACAGTGGTATTATGAGAGCAAGGGCTGCTGCCACATCAACATAGCCCCGTGCAATAATGAGGGGCATTACGCCGCCTGCAATAATCCCGATTGCGATAAGTTTTGCATATGGATCCCGTGCAAAACCTGCATACAATCCACCAATAAGGGCAATGGCACAAAATATCAGGAGCAGGGTGTTCATTCCTCCACCCCTCCGGCCCACGTGCTCGCGATAGCATTTGATTCAAATGTTGAGCCGATAAAATAGGTTGCTGCGGCAATAATCCCAAGCGGGTGAGGGATGAGAAGGGCCATGATTCCGGAAACAGCAAAGCTGAATACATTCAGGAATGGCAGTTTACGCATGACATCCTGTTCAAGAATGATTCTGATGACTGCATAGAGAGCAATAAGGCTACACATGAGGGCTGCAAGTTCAGCACTCTCAGACGGGGGGCTGATATATGAGGAGGAGAATGGGCCGGATATCAAGCCAAGCAGGTCTTCTGTTCCGTCGATGCTCATCTCCGAATCCTCCATATTGCTCCAAGCAGCCTGCTTGAGTGCCTATGAGATATCCCCTGTATAGTCAGGATGGCAATTACCATTCCGATGATGAAGAACTCAGCCGGAATCCCGATCTGGGTCCCAAGGTATACCATAAAGGTTGCCAGAAAACATCCCGTTGTCCCGGCATACCCCGGATCATAACAGATGCGGTTTCCAATATACACGAGAACCGTTGCAATAAGGCCCCCTGGTATTCCAAAACAGTATACTCCACAGGCAGCAAGAAGGGTCCCGGCCGATGCATCAGGGGATGATACAATATTGCCCATCATGGTCCCTCCCCTGAGATCTCCTCCAGTCTTCTCAACTGCTGCTGCAATCGCTTTTGCTCCGACAACGCCCCCTTCCCGAGGCAGTGCCCAGATCATATCAATGGTGATAAAGAGAACCCAGCAGCAGATGGCTGCAAAGGCAATCTGAAGGAACGAGCTAATCATGCCGGTTAGTAACGTACGCTTCGTGCGGGAACAGATTAAAGGTTGTGATCCATGATTATACACCAGACTGAAAGAAGAAAGAGCCGTTTTTGCACCAGGGTCAATGGAACTCTCGGGTTTCCCTCATATGAGTAAATAATTAGTATTCAGGACAGGTTTCATAGGCATCCTGAAGCGCCTTCCAGAGCTCATTCTTCCAAATCTTCCCGGTCTTCGGATTGTAGATCGCCGACCAGGATTTCATGAGGATATCTTCCCGTCCGGTCTCCATGAGCACATAGAATTCTGCCATATATGCTTCATATTCCCGCTCGATGGTGCATCCGAATGTTTCTTCATCACTGGTCAGATGCTGCACGGCATGCGTGAGTTCATGTGCGATGGTTCCGCTCACCTCTTCCCATGTTTTTCTCTTCCAGAAATCCCATGAGATGTAAACCTTCCCTGGTTCTTTCTTACCGCTTGCATAGACATATTTCCCGTTTGAGTCGATCTCGTCAGTCAGCCTGAGTTCTATCCCATAATCAGGAACAAGGCCGGCAAGGTCTTGTAACAGGTCATTATCTGAATACGCAAGAATCTCCCATGCTTTCATCAGGTCAGGATCAATGAGGTCTTCAGGGTTTCTTGCAGGTTTCGGCGTTTCCTCCTCTATTGGTGCCAGAACTTCCACATCTGCCGACCGGGCAAGCTGGCCGTTTATGAATAACCGGAGGGTGTAGATCCCCGGGTCCAGTTCACGGCCATCCTCCCATGAGATTGACCGGTGGGTGATTCCCTCTTCCCCTTCGTCCCATTCCTCTTCGGTTGAGTAAAACCATTCGTCATTATAGAGCCATTCTACCTCGACCGGCATCCCGTCTTGCATGTTCATAAACGGGAAGACCGCACAGATCTTCACGGTGCCAGGGTCAAATGCAACCACCGGCCTGATAGGGACACTCTCCTCGGTGACTCCTTCCGAGAATGAGATCTCTCCAAAAGCAGCAAAACTTATGGTATGTTCTCCAAATGCCGGAGATCCTACAGAGAGCAGGCAAAGCAGGATGATAAGGATGAATGAAAAAGCACCGGAGATATTATCGATGGGCCGGACTCTTTCCTTTCTCCTCTTTAGGAGTGATGGGGTGTATGCCATAGTGTTTTGTCAGGAAAAGACGGACTTTATCGGTTTTCACAAAGTTTTTATCAACTTCATTTATTAAAGCATCGATAGTCTTAATCTGCTCAAAGATCTTCTCTTCATAATCCCCGCCCTGCAACTCATTGAGGATGGTGATAGATGCCAGGGGATTTCTGATCTGATCATTTATCGCAGCAAGTCTGACAAGATTCTCTTCAATCTGGGATATTGCAGTAATCTCCCGCTTCCTCATCTCCAAAAGCTCGGTTACATCACGGAATATTATCATAACGAGGATTTCATCACCGGAAAGGATAGCGCTGCATTGAGCTTGTGTATTCAAAATTTTTCCATCTTTCTTCATGAAGTCCCATTCAATAATGGATAAATCACCCTGGGTAACCCGGCGAATTATCTCACGGGATGCCTCTTTGGAATCTCTCCCGTCTGGTTGTGTCGGTGGTGAGAATTCGAAAAGTTCTTTCCCGATAATCTCCTTCATGTTCATCCCGATAAGATGAGTTGCTGCATTATTGCAACTCTCAATTCTGGTATCTTTCAGGATGAAGATCGCTTCGTGTGCAGATTCAAAAAGTCTCCGATAATTCTCCTCTGCTTTCCATCTCTTTCCCAGTTCCTCAAGCAGCTCTTCCTCCCGCATTTTCAAATTGTTAATCGTCCCTTTCAGACTTGTTACAAGGCTGTTTATGGCTTTTTCAATAGTATTGAACTCAGATGATCCGGTCGGGCGGATCCGGTGGTCCAGGTCTCCGTCTGCGATATGCTGAATATCTTCAACAATCCGGTCGATCGGCCTGGACAGGTATCGTGACGCGGCAAAGGCTCCCCCGGCTGCAATAATCGCTGTGAGGAGCAGGAAGCCACCAAAAATCAAAGTAAGAGTCAGTTTTTTATGATCCCGGTCATCAGTTGAATATACCGTCCGTGCCGCCAGAAACATCTCGGATGCTGATGGTGACTCTGAATCACTGATAGGAAGATGGGTGTACCGGATAATATCTCCGGTTACCGGGTCCGTCTCTTCATAATTTGTATTATCTGCAAATGTTCTGATGATTTTCGACAATGTTTCCGCATTTGGCTGTTCGTTTGCGGCAGGTTCAGGATATTTCGAGACCAGTTCATATCGTGAATTGTATAGTTCAATAGACCGGATATCCTGATTCAGATCAGGAAGATTATTGATGAGTTCTTTGTATGATGCACCGGATGCGTAGGGTAGTAACCGGTCAAATGACCTGCTAATTTCTAGCAGATATCTCCTGTCACTGGTTCCCATGTATGCAAATTTCCGTATGGGTGCATTTTTCGCATATCCCCGCACCATCCGATCCGGAACAAAGGTGCCATTCTCCCTGATCGCAGAGACGACCGAATAAAACTTCGGCCACATTTTAAAGTCAAGTCCGATATCTTCAACAAAGGTGCTTTTCACTACCTGCCCATCGGCATGAACCAGGTAAAAGTCATAGGTCCCCTCCAGCTGTGCATCCACCTGCTCTTTTAATGCGCTGAGATTAATCTTTGCGATATCTCCCCCCGAGTTTTCATAAGCGGTATGGTATATATCCATTGCTTGCTCCAAGGAGGGAATATATTGCAGTTCATACAGGGAAATCCCCCGGTCAATCCAGATAACTGATTGTTTCAGAATCTGGTCGGTGAGGTTCTGCCGGTTTTTAAATTCCTCATCCAGGGTAGCCAGTGACCCCGAGTACCAGACGATGACCAGCGTAATAAGGGAAAACAGGAGTACAAAAAGTATGACTGCCGCTAATTTGCGTGAAAATGATGAAAAAATCAATGGCGGTTCATCCCCCATATATACCCCGTAAGAGGGGAATTGGATATAGTATTACTTAAAAACTTCTGTGTCTGATATGAGATCAGGTTCTTGGTAAGGGTGGGGTGTCTTTTTTATGAAAGTGATTCATATTGCAGGATGGTCTGGTTCAGGGAAAACAACATTCATCCTTGAGCTCTGTTCACATCTTGTACATCGTGGCAGAACGGCAACTATCAAGCATATCGGGAGTCATTATAATGTTCTTCCACTTGGGAAGGATACGACACTTCATTTTGAGGCCGGAGCCGACCCGGCAATCGGAATAGATGACGAGAAAACATCAGCTTCTTTTCACAGTACCAATCTGGATGATGCGTTAAACCATCTGTCAGATTCAGGGATCAGGTATACAGTAATTGAAGGATTTAAAAAAAGACCCTTTCAGAAGATACTTATTGGTGACCTGGACGGGAAATACCTGTTAAAAAATCCGCAAATCCCTGACGTTCTGGCGGCCCTTGATCAGTTTGATGACTGGTATACTATGGCTGGTCTTATGAAAGAATTGAGTGAGGAATACCTGCATTGTCAGATCGTATCTTGGACCGGATATACTTCTGATTATGTTCAGGCAGCAGGCCTTTGTTCACAGATAGAGGAGCAATATGCAGGTGATCACCGGATTTCAGGAATACGTGCCAGGGTACAGAGGTGGGTGTATGATGATCGGTACCCGGTGTACCTGGTCATGGCCATGCCTGCCCTTCATGCTGATGTTGAAGTCTTTTCTGAGGCACTCAAATTACTCCATCCCTTATTACAGTCATGACACAGCATACCCCCCGCATGGCCCGGTTAATCCCTCTCATGAGTTCTGTATCCGGTCAGGATCCTGCTGAAATAAGCCAGGTTACCGGAGAAGTACTTCAGATCGTATCTGATTCCTTGTTCAGACTGACGAGGGAGCATCCACGGTTTCGTGCTCCTGACTCTTTCCTGCTCACTGATACTTTTTCATCAGAGATGACCAGAAAAGAGGCAAATGCATTTTTATGTGCTTGTTTTCTTGAATATCGATCAGGAAAGACGGATGTATGGGATAATGTGGTTTTTTTCACCGAGGAGGTTTTGGACAATCCTGAATCCCTGTGGCAGGAGATTGTTGATCACACCCAGGAGGGATGGGATGAACGTTTTTTTGATTATAACCTCCATCCCGAACCAAAGATTCACTCCCGGCTTTATACGATAGCTACCCTGATGATCAGATTTTATGCAGGTGACGGCCGGCAGATATGGATCGGATATGAGCAGGATCCGGAGTCGGTATACAAACGGCTCTTACTCCTCAGAATTCCCCGGTCAATTGCATGTCTTATTGTTGGCACATTAAAAGACCTGGGGATTATCCAGGGGCCGTTTGATATTGTGGGTGATATTGTTGATTCACGGGTTCTGGGGCGGATGATATGTGGGGATGGAAGCGGGATCACGCCCATGAAAGCACGGCGGCTTGCCAGGATGCTCTCACCTGAAGATCCCTGGGATCTGGATCGGCCACTCTACCTCATCGGCTCAACGTGGTGCGGTCCTGGACCGAAATGCAGAGCCTGCCTGGTGAAACATGCATGTGTATTCGCCGTATCAGAAGAACTCGGGATTCGCCCTGATCCAGTCTTTCGGGATACCCTGTTTGGAAAGAAAACGATACAAAAGACATTAAAGCAGTGGCAAAATCCTGAAATATATGATTCCTGATTCAGGTTCCTCTCTGAATTCTGACTCAGGACAGGATTTTCATAATTTTAGCTGGCAGCTTTATATCTTCTTCTGTTCTATATGAAATATATGACCGGCCGGATTGATACACCGCAGAAGATCAGGTTTTTAAAGTTCATCCATTCCCGCGAATCCGGAGTAAAACCCGGTGAAATTGCACAAAATTTTGGGATCCGGGCTTCTACCGTCACACGTTCTCTCCATGAACTTGGACAAGCCGGGTATATCCGGTATGACTCCTATAAAATGGTCTTTCTTACTGATGCCGGTAAGGATCTGACCCGTTTTCTTCAGCGTCGACACCGTATCCTCTCACTCATGTTTACCCGTGCCGGTCTTTCAGAACATGATGCATGTATCCAGGCTGAAAAGATAGAACATCTGGTTCCAAAGGTTCATATCGACCAGATATGTCGTTCATTAGGTCATCCAAGCCGGGCGGCATGTGGGGTAATTGACCATGATCCTCTCTGCTGCGGAGTTTGAAAATGGAAAATATTAGCTTCAAGCTTCAATTCGGGAAGATGGAAAACCGCCATATTTTTCATCATATTGGGCGTTGTAGTCAGGTATTTCTGGTTCTCTGCTGGGTTGTTCTTTTTCTCTGTGTATGTGGCTGCATTGAACAGCAGGAAGTCTCTCCTTCCCATTCCCTGGTGGTCGCCTGCACCATCCCTCCCCAGGAGGAGTTTATCAGAGCGGTTGCAGGTGATTATCCTGTTTCAGTGCTGGTGATGGTCCCGCCCGGGGCAAGTCCGCATACCTTTGAACCGACCCCGTCACAGATTGCCGGTCTAGAGTCTGCAGATCTCTACATTGCACTGGGTTCAGGAATTGAGTTTGAGAACCGGTGGATGGAGAGAATAACCCGGATCTATCCGGATATGCCGATCATCAATGCCTCACATACCATCGTGGTCCACCGTGTAGCACATACGCATGAGCATGAGGGTGAAGAAGCGGATCAGGAGTCTGATCATTTTGACCCCCACGTCTGGCTGTCACTTCAGAATGCCGCCCGTATCGTCAATACCACTGCAGAAGCGATGGCCGATGCACGACCGGAGATGAGAGATACGTTCTATTCAAACCGGGACAAGTACCTCGAAAACCTTGCAGATATTGACCAGGAAATCCGTGAATCATTCAAGGAGTTAAAATCAAGGACAATTCTCGTATTTCATCCTGCTTTTGGATATTTCTGCAGGGACTATGATCTGACCCAGATGGCGGTTGAAGAGAACAGCCGTGAACCATCAGCAAAGCAGCTCGCAGATCTTATCACACAGGCAAAATCCATGGGAATAACCATTGTTTTTGCAGAACCTGAAGAGTCCACGAAGCAGGCTGAGACTCTGGCACGTGAGCTGAATGGGACCATGGTTCTTATCAGTCCGCTTGCCGGGGATTACCTTGAGAACATGCGACAGATAGCAGAGAGAATATCAGGGGTATCATGAATCATGAACCGGTGATTGAGGTTACCAATGTATCCATCATCAGGAATCAGCAAAAAGTCCTGGATTCGATAACCTTTCAGGTCAGGAAAGGTGACTTTTTCGCTATCATCGGTCCGAACGGGGCCGGGAAAACAACACTGGTCAGGGCCATCCTCGGTCTTATCCCCTGCGATACCGGGGAGATCCTTCTTTTCGGCTCACCGGCAACACCTGATACCAGGGCCAGGATAGGATATGTTCCTCAAATGCATGCATTTGATTTCTCCTTTCCGATTACTGTTCATGAAATGGTTCTGACCGGCATGATGGGGAGAAAGAGCGGGGTTATCAGACGATATACTCATGAGGATCATGCTGCTGCAGACAAGGCATTATCCAGGCTATCAGCTGAGCCCCTTGGGCCCCGGCCGGTTCGCGAGTTATCTGGTGGGGAGCGGCAGCGGGCTTTGATTGCACGGGCGTTAGCCGGAAACCCTGATATCCTCATTCTAGATGAACCAACGGTCTATGTGGATACTCCGACAGAAGAACACTTTTATGAACTTCTCTCCTCGTTAGCAAAGGAAATCACCATTGTAATGATAACCCATGATATCGGTGTGGTCTCCAGACACGTTAACCGGGTTGCCTGTCTGAACCGGCGTTTATTTATGCATGAGAGTGATCAAGTGGCACCTGAGATGATCTCCCGAACCTATGGGTGTCCGGTTGATCTCATTACCCATGGGGATATTCCACACCGGGTACTGGAGCGACATGGAGATCATCCATGATTGAAGCACTCAGCTTTGAATTTTTCCGGTCCGCTCTTCTCTCCGGCCTTATGGCATCAGTCATCTGTGGCATCATCGGGAGTTATATCTATGTCAGGCATATGATATCGATAGCCGGGGGGATATCCCATGCAGCCTTTGGCGGGATTGGACTTGGATATCTTCTGGGTATTGACCCGGTTGTCGGTGCCTTCTGGTTCACCCTTGGTATTGCTGCTCTCATCTGGGGGCTGATTGAACGGGCAAAAGAGCACATTGACACGCTCATCGGTGCGTTCTGGGCCGGTGGGATGGCCTTTGGTATCCTCTGTCTCTCTCTGACCCCTGGGTATACTCCCGACCTCTTCAGTTATCTCTTTGGCAATATTCTCCTGGTCGCACCAGAACATCTGATGATGATCGCTCTTTTGGCGGTCAGTATTGTCCTCCTCTTCTGGATTCTGTACCCTGTACTGCAGGCTGTGGCATTTGATGCCGAGTATGCCACCATCTCAAACCTGCCGACCAGGAGTCTTCATCTGGTGGTTCTGTCCCTGATAGCGATATCAGTAGTGGTTCTCATCCAGGTTGTCGGTATCATCCTCGTCATTGCCCTTCTGACACTCCCTGCAGCCATTGCCCGGCCATGTTCAGGAACACTGAATGGTATGATGGTCAGGGCTACTTTGATAAGCATGATTCTGACAACATCAGGTATCTTTCTCTCCTGGATCTTTGACATCCCCTCAGGCTCTACCATCATTCTCCTTGGTGTAGTCGTGTACCTCCTGGTATTGGGAGGAGGCAGTATTGCGAGGGGGTTTAGAAAAGATATGCAAAATACTGATTAGACAGGGGGAATATCCCCCTTTTTTTGGTGGGTATGTGATGACCTGCAGGCTGTACTGAACCTGTCCGGGGTGTTATGTGATTATGTTGATGGAGCAATGATGAATCGGTTGATACTGGTTTTCTGATGTACTCCCACCATTGAGATCATCACAGTAGTACTATTATCCGTTGGGTAATAATCTATATGAATATTATCACTATAGTTTCTAGACAAAAAAAAGAGTTACTGGAGAACCAGGTTCTTGTTATATGTCAGCACATCCGGAATTGAGTCCACGCCCTCTACTGATTTCGGGAAGTTGGTAAATATGACCCGATTTGCATAAATTGCCATATCTTCAAGTGCCTCTGCAATACCCTTTGCCATCTCGCCTGACTGCATATTCTCAATCACGTAGATCTTTCCGCCACCAGGCAGGAGATCCAGTGCATAGAGTTTCTGCGGATCTGCCTTTAGTGTATCAACTACCTTTGCCGGTGTCTTATTGCCACCAAATGCGAACTCCGGAGCAAAGAAATCAACCACATTCAGACCAAGCCATTTCTCAACCGGCTCTCTCTGCCAGGCCATGACAACCGCATACTTCTTTGCAAGCAGACCTTTCTCCTCATCGGTCAGGGTTCCTGCTGCCATAATCTTGTCCTTGTATGCCTGTGCACGTTCATCAAAAGCCTTTGCTTTGGTGGCATCTGCTGCTTTCAGCCAGCCAAGGACCGTGTCTGCAAGTTCCACAGCGGTATCAGGGGTGTTCCATGAAGTGTCCGGCTTCAGGATCTTCCAGTTTGTCTTTCCAAACCCGTTTGAGTCACGGAATTTTTCTACCGCCTGCATGGTTGCAAGATCCATACTGGAGTTATGAGCCAGGAACAGATCTGCCTTCTCAAGATTCTCTGCATTCTTCTGAATCAGGCCTGGCAGAATATCACCCTGCAGGTGCGGGCAGACGGTCGGGTCAGCGATGTATACGACATTCACATCCTCGCCCCCAATCTCATGAACCGGATCCCACAGGACGGAGGTCGTTGTTACAACGTTCAGGGCCATTGCCCCCGGAATAAGAGCAATGATGATGCCTAGAATCAGCAATAATCCTGCATGCTTCATAATTATTACTTCTTCATTTTTCGTATTAATGATTGTGAAACACAATCTTTCTCTTAGGTGATACTGCTACTGCTCCGACAAACAGGCCGCTAAAAATCACCGCCGTCAGAGGGCCGACCGGGAGGGAGTACAAAATACCACATATCGCACCTATGACACTGACAATAACTGCAATAACCGGTGCCATGATGAACATATTCCGCATAGTATTACAGAACTGGTAGGCGATCGCAGCTGGGGTCACCAGCCAGACATACAGGAGCAGTCCGCCGACGATTGGGATACTCAGGGCAACCATGACTGAGATCAGAAACAGGATCCCATAGTAAACCGGTTTCACCTGAATCCCCGCAATTTCGGCAAGACGTTTGTGAAAGACGATCGCGGTTATCTCCTTGTAAAAGATTATCAGGAATATGAGGATGATGCAGGTGATAACAGCCAGGGCATAGATCTCCTCCCGATAAAGGGAGATGACATTCCCATACAGGAGTGAACTTGCATCAAAGCCCTTTCCCGTCCCCTGCATGAGTGCAATAAAGAAGATAGCAACGGCCATCATGGTCCCGAAGAGCACCCCCAGGGTTGTATCAGTATGCATCCTGGTCCGGTCACTGAGTGGCCCCATCAGAAAAGCGGTCAGGATACTTACGAATACTGCTGACGGGAGAACTGCGTACCCGAAAAATGCCCCGACTGATCCACCGGCAAAAGCGGCATGGGACATGGTAAACCCGATGGATGAGATGTTCATCTGGGTGATCAGGACACTTAATATCGCACAGCCCAGGGAGGCAAAGAGCATCGCCTCCACTGCATGGCACATGACATTATTTGGAATGAGAAATTCCAGCATCAGGCTGCCACCGAGGCAGAACGAACCAGGTTTCCAACATCAGACGGATGAGAGAGCTGATTGAGGATGATCTCCCCATGCTGCATGACAACAACCCTGATGTCCCGGTCTGGCAGGGCGTCAAATGCATGAGATACGATAAGGACCGGAATCCCTGCATCGGCTATCTGGCAGAGGAGTCTGCTGACCTCTTCCCGAGTGACCATGTCAAGGTTGCTGAAGGGTTCATCGAGGAGAAGAACCTCTGGATCCTTTGCTAGATTTTGTGCAATAAGAACCTTCTGCTGCTGTCCTCCGGAGAGTTTTCCGATTTGGTTCTTTTGCATCAGGCTCAGGCCCAGCTGGTGAATGGCCGATGTAACCTTGTCCATGTCCCTGCTGGAATGACGTTTCAGCCATCCAATCTTTCCGTACCGTCCCATAAGGACAACCTCCTCAACGGTGAACGGGGTGTACGGGTGAAAATCAAAATTCTGAATGACATATCCGATCTTCTTACGTGCAGCACACCCGTCTTTGATGACGTCATGACCACAGACCTGAACGCTGCCATTGACCACCGGAAGCAGTCCTGCAATTGTTTCCAGGAGAGTGGTTTTACCAGCCCCGTTCGGACCGCCAATCACGACAAACTCGCCCGGTTTTATCCTGAGGGTGACATCTTTTATGACCGGAAGGTCTGCGCCTTCATAGGTGGTCCATACTTCTTTGAGCTGGATGATGTGGTCTTTGCCACAGGTCATGAGAGGACCTCAACCGAGAAGAGCTGGTCATCAGGGAGAGAATACAGGTCAGCAGCATATTTCTCGATCTCGAGTTCATAATCCGGTGTATCCTGGGGCAACTGTTTTAATGCCAGTGGCTTTAGACGGATTTTCACTCCATCAGATGAGAACTCGGTGTACACGACATCAGATTTCACGATCTCAATATTTCCTTTTCCAAGGGTGCATCCGCTTCCCAGCTGAACGCCATCAGCGAGGCACGACTGCGGGGTAGTGCCTGAACAATAGATACTGGCCTTCATGGCAAAGGGATTGTCACCTAATTTTTGTAATGCATATCTTCCCATCCGGTACCCGATTACAATAAACGGCCCCAGATGTCCATGAAATCTGGCAAGTTCCGTAACAGGGTATTCACGGGGGAGCTCCATATAGTGGCAGTGTTCATGCCATTTCATGATCATCTATCTTTGTTTGTAACACAAAAAATGTACTATTCATATCCTTTGAGAAGAATGATCGGGCCGTATTATTATATGCTGTAAAATTATGTAAAATAGCGTATTTGTATCAAATATTTATAAAGGGTGTGAAAACAGGGTAAAATAATCCGGAATCAGATCCGTGGCCTGATATCCGGCATCTCTTTCTGCGTTATTTCTTTCACTCTCTTAGGTTTTCCCTCTTTATCATAGAGGTACACCGTGTAGCTATCCTTATTGTCCTTCAGGATCACCGGGGTTGAGATCTTGTAAAACTTCCCATCCTGGAAGATACGGTTCCGCTCGTCCCAGTCCACCCCGAGTTCAAAGTACACATCAAATCGTCCCTGACCAATACTCTTGATACTGCCATAATCCTCCGCAGGAATATATATCGCATAGAGCGGATCGGCATTTCCGCCAAGAGTGACAATCACAACGGCGTCCAGGTCATTGCCGGTATTGTCAAAGTTCAGGACAATGTTACCTGCACTGGGCGGATGCCCGTACACATATGACGAGTCAATAACTGCTGCACTCACTCCGGACATGATAAGACCGGAGAAAATGATGAGGAGAATCCCGGTATACCACTCTGATGGTGCCATACATGGAAATGGAAATCAACAATGATAAAGGTTTCATTCATTCAGAAGAGATAGGGAAGAAGAATTGTACTCCTTCCGTTGCTTCCTTTCTCTATTGATATACGGACAGGGATCCTCTCTTTGAGTGCCGATACATGCGAGATAACACCGATGAGTTTCCCTTCCTGCTCAAGACCGGATAACGTGGAAAGGGCGGTTTCAAGAGCATCATCATCAAGCGTTCCAAATCCTTCATCAAGGAAGAGGGAATCAACCCTGACATTCTGACTTGCCATATGTGAAAGGCCAAGAGCCAGGGCAAGACTGACCATGAAAATCTCTCCTCCTGACAGGTTCTTTACTGACCTGACCACACCACCCTGCCAGGTGTCGATGACCTGCATGTCCAGGGGGAGATCCTTGTCCTGAATAAGGATGTACCGGTCGGTCATGCGTTGTAAATGCTGGTTTGCATGACTGAGGAGAATACAGAATGTGAGTCCCTGGGCAAACACCCTGAATTTCTTCCCATCCGCTGAACCGATGAGCTCATTGAGACGGTGCCATTTATTCACCTCCCGCTGCAGGCCATCTCGGATGGCAATCTTCTCACGCTGCTGCCGTACCATCTCTTCATGTCTTATAAGTTTCTCTTGGTTCTTCCCAATATCTGCTATATATAGGTCTTTTTGTTTCTGTAACTCCTCTAGGTCTGCTTTCAGGTCCAAAGCCGGTTTTGTCGTGAGATTTTTCTTCTGCTCTTCCACATACCTGGTTTCTGCAGATATTTTCCGCTCTCGTATCCGGGTCTCTTCGGTTCTGATATCTTCCCATACCTTTTCAAGCCGGACCATCTCTTCCTGCTTCATCAGGGCAGATGTATATGCCTCTTCGTCTGGAAATCCTGCCTGTCGGATATGGGAGAGAAATTCGTCAAGAGATGAACGGATGTCCTGTTGAGCTTCTGAAATTCGTTTCTCAAGATCTGAAAGAAGACCTTCGAGTGATTGCAGCCGGTTGGAGAGATCGTTCTTCTCCTTCTGCCTGGTCTCGAATATATCGCTGGCTTTTTTAACCGCTTCGGCCAGACGCTTCTCTTCACAGTCAGTATCCTTCTCTCCAAATTTATTGTTTCGCTCGTTTTTCAGGGCATGCAGCGTTAATTCCTTCTCCTTTATGGCTTCATGCGTTCTGGTTATCTCATTGGTTTTTTCAGATATCCTTGCAATGAGACCACTCAATTTTGCATGTAATTCCTGAAGCCCGACTTCACAGGACTTTATCCGGTCTTCCTGCTCCTGAAATCTTTTTTGTCGGTTCTTCAAAGTGAGCAGGAGTGCCGGCATGTTGGTATCCTGATTTATGGAACACCCGAGATCGGCAAGTACTGGCTGCAGTTCTAGAAAAGAGGTGGATATCTTCGCTTCACTTGCTGCAATCAGCTCCTGTATCTCCCCGATTCTGGTTTCACCTGATATAATCTCAAACTCCTTCTCCCTGTAGTTCTTCTCAAGGGAGATCAGGGTTTCCCGGTTCGTACTAATAAGGGGAGATGCTTTTTTGATCTGCTCGTCATATTGCTCTGCAGTACGGAGTGTTGCCTCGAGACTCCCGAGTTCTGATGCAGCAGATTTTATGCATGATTCAAGGGTTCTTTCATCGGTTTCTGCATGTATGCCATGGAGTTCAGCCCCCTCTTTCCATGCCCGGTTCAGTTCATTCAGTTGAGCGTCGCATTCGGTGATATCCTCAGTGCATCTTTTGAGCTCACCTTCTTTTTCAGCAATTATTGCCGTAAGGCTGGTCAGTTCCCTGGTAAGATCCTTGATCTTCTTTTCTTCTTCTACAAAATCACTGATGATCTCATCAGGTTTAATCTCCTGTTCTGTTACAAATGGATGATGAAGGGAGCCACACAGTGGACATGGTTCTCCGTCTATAAGCTGATTTCTCTCTGTGGCGAGATCTCTGACCTTCGCAGCTAGGAATGCAGCCGTCCGCTTTGTAGTCAGGAGCTCTTCACGATGTTTGAGATCTGACCCGAGGCGTTCTTTTTCATATCCGGATGACTGCAGGTAATGGATAAGGTCATCCCGTTTCAGACTTAGTGCTTCTTTATTTGCAGATATCTCTCTTTTTCCGGTCAAAATTTCTTTCAGCCGGTTCAGATGTTCAATTCTGACCTTTTCATCATCACGCCTCTGTCGCAGTTCTCCGATTGTGGTGCCGGATAGAATTTTTTCGAGTTCTCCTTCTCGGATTTTTTGCTGGTCTTCAAGTACCTGTAATGCTTGTTGCTTCTTCTCCCGGTCCTTTTTGAGGTCTTCCAGGTCCTGTCTCTTTGTATGAACCAGTCGCTTCTGCTCCGAGCAGTCTTTGTTTAACCTCCCGATTGTTTTCATCTCATCCAGGATCTGGTGGATCTTCTCTTCAGTTCCTGAATAGATATCCCTGATGACTGCATCCCTGGCATTTTGATCAATATACCTGGCAGCATCACTTTTTTCTCTTAAAATTGTCTGTTGTTTCTTTTCTGCCAGTTCCTGCTCACTCGCATATCCTGCCAGAAGGTCCTGTAGTCCCTTTAATTCTTCTTTCTCTTTATGCAGCTCTGATTCCTTCTCTCTGATCTGTTTATCAAGGGTCCTGATCTCATTGATGAGTACATATCCTTCTTCTCGTTCCCGTTCAGCCAGGTCCATTTCGGTTTTAGCACTCAGAACCAGACTCTCAACGTCGGGAAGCGAAGCCTTGAGTGAGTCTCTCATACGGGCTGTTTCTTCATACTGTCTGGTATCCTTTTGAAGTGTCTCCCGTTTCAACTCAAGCGGGGCATATAACCCCTGGAATGATGCCGCTTTCTGTGCTGCAAGAAGTGCTATTCTGGAAGGCTCGAAGGCAGCCTTTTTCTCGTCAAGGTGTTTTGCATCCGTCTCAAGACCATCGATTTCACTGCGGAGTTTCTCAAGTGTTTCAATCCACTGGATGGCCTCATTGGTCCGGATGATCATAACATCTTTCCCTGCTGCAGCCTTCCGGAGTTCCTCTATCTGCTGCTCTATGCTCTCCTTTTCTTCAGGAGAAAGGATAGATATGAGATCACATTCACGGGTTACCTGCTCAAGTTTTTCCCGCGCACTCGTGTATCGCTTATAAGTCTTTTCTGATAACTTTGAATAGATGGCTGTTCCGGTTATCTGCTCAAGGATTGGTGCCCGTTCATCTGCCCCGGCCTGAAGAAAAGCGGCAAATCCCCCTTGGGCAAGAAGGATGGATCTCGTAAACTGGTCATAGTCCATGCCGGTTACTTCTTTCACAATCTCCTGGACCTGGTTTATCTTTGAAGCCAGTATCTCTTTGGTATCAGCCCGGCTGATCTCATGCTGCGGGGGCTGCAGCTCACCGTCCGGCTTATTTTTTGCCCGCCGCTGGTTCCAGTGACAGACAAATCTCCCTTTTTGAGATTCAAATACGACTTCGGCAGAACATTCACCGGTATGCCTGGTCATGATATGATTGTTCGTTTTGGTAACTTTCCCAAGCCGGGGTGTTTTCCCGTACAGTGCCAGACAGATGGCATCAAGAACGGTCGTTTTCCCTGATCCGGTCGGGCCTGTGATCAGAAAAATACCGGAAGAGGTAAATGCGGGATTGGAAAAGTCGATGGTCCAGTCACCGGCAAGGGAATTCAGGTTTGAAAATTTCAGTTGCAGGATCTTCATCTCGTCACTCCGAATTGGTGTCCTCTTCCAGCAGTTCTGAGTAGATTTCATGGAATGATTCAAGAAGTTCCTGACGTTCTTCCTTCGGGATTTCTGCAGCATCAAGCCGTCTGTGAAATACCTCTTCAGGAGAAAGCCCGGCCAGGGACTCTTCAGCACGTTCAGGTTGCATTGCCTGTGCAGATATCCGCTGAGCTTTCACTTTCAGGACCTCAACAGGTGATCCCTGAATAGTGGTTCGGATCCTCTCCGACGCGTCTGGAATGATACGGGGATCTTCAAGAATTACCTCAACCAGGGCAGGAGAGTACTCCATCTTCAATCTGCCAAGTTCCTTTAATACCTCTTCAAACGCTCCTGATATTCTGCGTAATTGTTGAAATACCGGGACCGGGATCTCTTTCACCGACATATTGCGTGAATCCTGCACATCAAGCATGAGGACCGATTTCGTCTGCCCGGCCTCTCCAAATCCCATAGGCAGGGGTGCACCACTGTATCGCATCCGGTCATTCCCACATACTCTCTGGGGAAGGTGCAGGTGACCGAGCGCCAGGTAATCGATGCAGGAAGGAAACGCATCAGCCCCGACACTTGCGAGTGTTCCCAGGTACAGGTCACGACAGCCGTCATCTTCCCAGGTTATGCCTCCTGCAGCAAACAGATGTCCGGTTGCAATAATCGGGATGAAATCTCCCATCTCCTCCCGCATCTTTTCTGCACAGGAACCAATTGCATGATATCGGGCTTTTATCCCTTCAATAAGGTTTGCCGCCTTCTCTCCGGCACTCTCCCCTGCCTGCATGGTTCTGACATCACGGTCACGGAGGTACGGGACCGGACAGATGATAAGTTCGGGTCTCCCGTCCAGGTCTTTCAATATGGTGATAAGTTCCTCAGGATCATCCGGCACCTGACCGACGACGGTGATATTCAGGTATTTGCAGAGCTCCCGTGGTGCTGCAATAAGGGAGGGGGAGTCATGGTTTCCGGCGGTAATGATGATCTGCCTGCAGGAGGATCCGGCAGCTCTTGCAAGGAACTGGTAATATTGCTCCAGGGAACGGTTCGGCGGGGTGGTTGTATCAAATATATCTCCTGCAACGATGAGGATATCAACCCCTTCCCGGTTAATGAGGGATAAGAGCCATGAGAGGAATTGTTCGTGTTCATCGTATCGTTTACGCCCGCAGATCTGGTTCCCGAGGTGCCAGTCCGAGGTATGGAGTATCTTCATTCAGGTATCTCCGGATAATACCTGATTAAGATCATTACTCGAAAAACCATTCAAAAAAAGTTGGACGGAAAAGGATTAGAGTTTATTGGACAGGGTATGGAATTCACCCGGTTTCTTCATACATAGATGATTTGAAGAACTCTTTCGGTCCAGTATCGTATGGTGTCATCCAAATGTCAGACTGATGCAAATACCTTAAAGTACACTCTGGTTATATTGGAATATGGGATCTCTTTCTCATGTCTATTCGATCACCATCACTCTGCTTGTGCTAGTGATTATGTCTGGTATCTGTACCGCCGAAGAAGTCTCGTATCTCACCTATAACGATACAACCGCCGGGTTTTCCTTTGCCTATCCGGAGGGTGCCTCCCTGGTGTATGCTGCAGATGCAGATACGAGGGAATTAGCGGTCCAGACTCCGAATAATGTCACGATGATTACCATCGTGGTAAGAACAACTGACCAACAGCTGGAAGACCTGACGTCTGACCTGGTTTCTTCAGTCTCTCTCCTCCCTGAAGGAACGGTGGTATCAAGCGGGGCAGGGGTCCTTGGAGATAATGATGCCTTCTTCCTTGATTACCAGTGGGTCAGGAATGATACCCCGGTCAGAACATACACGATTACAACCGTAAAAGACGGCAGATCATTCTCCGTGAACTATGATAACCGCGCAGATCAGTTTGAAGCGGAAAAAATCCTGATTGATCCAATGATTGAGTCTTTCCGGTTCATTGAGCGTGATACTGAAGAAAAATACTACCCCGGATACTCCTATTACCCGGGTATGGTGTATGACGTCTTTGGCATGCCAATGAATGATGAGAGTGAGTATGCCTGGTATCCCTACTCGTATGGCTGGGACGGGTCAACCGGATATCAGCTTCCGTATGAGAACGCCGATCAGTTCCCACAATATACCGGATATAATCCCTATTCCTCCTACCCTCAGTACCAGCAGTATCCCCAGCCAACACCGATGCCGACTCAGGGAATGATGCCCGGCTATACCATGGCACCGACAATGATGCCAACAGTTCAGCCATACCAGACGCCGATAACAGTCCCGGTCAGTTCAGGGGGAGATATAAATCAATTGATTAATGACGGACTCGACTATCTGACAAAAAAGCAGTATAAGCAGGCTGAACAGAATTTCAAGACCGCACTGCAATTAGATCCTTCAGATTTTGTTGCGCTGTATGGCTATGCTAAGGTTCTCTTTTACGGGTATGATGGTCGTGAAGAAGAGGCCCTGGAACAGGTAAAATACGCGGTATCATCAGCAACAGGTTCTGCCAATAATTCTCAGTTGGCAATACTTTACACATTAAAGGCACAGATAGAGGGGTATCTGAAGAGATATTCCGATGCTCTACAATCCATTGACTTCGTCATTGCTCATGATGATCCGCAGTACCTGGCCGGTGATTATTATCTCAAGGCAAAACTACTCTATGATAGCGGGGCCCCTATTCAGGATGCAATTGCAGCAGCACAAAAAGCCGTGGACCTGGCACCCGATAACGGGGATTATATCTCCTTCCTGTCAAAACTGAAAGAGTCATCAGGACAGAGCAGCAGTGGCTCGGTATATCCGGAGGTCTCTCCTGTTCCGACATCTACCCCGGAATAATTTACCCTTTTTTAGAAATTTTTATCCGGTATAACTCCGATTCCTCATTGGTGGCATATGCCTGGATTACATACTCTGCTGATGAGAGCAATAATGCTTGTTTGGTGCGGGCTTCTCCTGGTGATTATTCCCTCTGCCCTTTGCGATAACTCGTCACCACCGGAGAGCATAGACAAGGGTCTTTTTACCGGAGTTCTCAATACCCTGACTACAGGGTACTCCAGAAGTGATGGAACGGCAGATGACCTTCTTGCCGAAGGGGAACGTTTCCTTTTAAATGGATCATTTTCCGAGGCCACCAGAGCATTTGATCAGGTTCTCCAGGCCGATCCGGATTCATCTCCCGGCTGGCTGGGTCTTGCCCGTGCACAATCAGGTGCAGGAGAACAAGAGCAGGCCCTCATATCTTTAGAAGAGTTCCTGTTTCGCCATCCGGATGAATGGCAGGGGTATCTTCTGCAGGGAACAATCCAGACATCCCTTCAAAAATATCCGGATGCGGTTGCCAGTTATGAGAAGGCACTCGAGCTGAATACTACCGATGCTCTTGCCTGGGCCGGATATGGAGCAGCACTCTATGGGACAGGTTCGTATGAGGATGCCCGTGATGCCTGTCAGCAGAGTCTTTCATTACGTCCTGATTTACCGTCGGCTCATTACTGGGAGGGAAAAAGCCTGTTCATGCTTGGCGATGAAACCGGGGCCTTATCCAGTCTGAATCATACGGTATCCATTGACCCGGGGTTTATCGAGGCGTATCTCGTAATATCTGATCTGTATGAAAGATCAGGAAAAGGGGATGACGCACTTGTGGTGATTACAACGGGCCTGATTGCAAATCCCTCTTCATTCCTGCTCTGGAAGGAGAAGGGACGACTCCTGGAAGATTTGAACCGGAGAACTGAAGCACATCATGCATATGAGCAGGCACTCAGTCTGAATCCAAATGATTCTGAAATCCGGCAGCGTCTGACCAATATCTCTGATGGATCTGAATTATGAGTAAATCCAGTTACCCGCATCTTTTATACTGCCTCCTCATAGCTCTGGGTTTATCCATGGTTGGATTCCCGGTGGTATCTGATATTGAGGAACCCTCATATGAGTATCATGGAACACTTCTTGCCTTTTATCTGGTCGGAAATGATATTGAGTCTCAAAATCGTCTTGGAGATTATGGGTTTATCACCCAGAACCTTCTTGATATGCGGGAGGGGTATGGTTCAGGAAACCCAAATCTCACCGTCATCATCGCATATGGCGGAGCTGATAAGGAGGGATGGCGTGGTATGCGGGTATATTCTCTTGCCGATGCAACGTCTGATTTTCAGGATAATGGCCGGTATGACTCCTGGGATACGTATACCCGTTCATATCCTGATTACAATATGGGCACAAAGGAATCATTTCAGGAGTTTTTATCCCTCCTTGAGCCGTGGAGAAATGCCGAACGAACATACCTGATCATGAGCGGTCATGGAGCGGCATACAAGGGAGCATTTCCTGATGAAAATTATGATACCGGGAATATCCCGCTTCCTGATCTGAAAGACGCTCTTGCCAGATCCGGAATCCATTTTGATCTGATCGGTCTTGATACCTGCCTGATGGGGACCATAGAGGTTGCAGATGCGTTGTCAGGCACGACCCGGTATCTCCTCGCATCTGAAGAGACGGAGCCCTCACGTGGATGGAATTACTCTATGATTGCCCATGAGCTGGTGAACAATCCATCAATTGATCCAAAAGAACTTGGTATCCATATCATTGATGGTTATATCAGATACCAGGTACCAAACAGCCCGGCAACGCTCTCCTTGATTGATATAGATGCCATTCCAGCGGTTATCAGTTCACTGGATGATTTCTCCCGTTCATTACAAACGGTATACAAAGATCCTGAAGGAAAGCGGATCATCGAAGAGATCCTTACCAATTCCGGGGAATTTGGACTTCAGATGTATATGAGCCTGAAGACAGATGAGCGGATCTTCATATCATATACGCTGGATATCATCTCATTTGCCAAAAATATCGGGAATGCACTCCCTGCCATGCATCCTGCTTCAGATTCGCTTATCCAGTCAGTATCCGATGCAGTTCTCTATCACACCGAGCAGAAACGACCGTATGCACATGGTCTCTCAATCTTCTCACCGGTTCACAAGGAAATAATCCTTGAACATATCTTTGAATACTCACCGGTCATAGCGATATCCGAAGAATGGTACTCATTCCTGATACAGTTCTTCAGATCTGTCCTCTCTGACAAAGAACGGCCGGTATTGACCAATTCAGAAAATGGGATTCTGGTCAGGGATGATGGATATGCCACCGTCCAGATAGAATTTGTCCGTCATAATGCTGATGGTGATGTCCTTCTTGGTGCAGAACCGGCATACGCTTATCCATCCGGTGAGTATGTTCTCCCTGAGTGGGACGGGAGGGCATTTCATCTGAAGGATCCAAAGACCGGGAAGATTCAGATTATGCCGGTTTTCTTCCAGCGAAGAGTTGATAATCAGACTGAGGAGTATTATGCATTTTCCCGGATCTCAAAAGAGGATGATCCTGATGAGTCATGGATCTGTATAGACATCTACTTCGAGAGTACCACTGGTCGGACAACCATGTTCTTTCTATATCTTGGACCTGATGAGGAAAATATCCTGAAAGTCGCCCGTTCAGGCAGGCTGAATTCCATATCTGATATGGCAGGTATTGGTCTCATCCCATATGCAGTGGTTCAGTCTAAAAACGGAGAAAGAACCTGGAAGCCGGTAGCCTCCCATCCGTTTGAACTCAATGAGGACGTCGTCACCAGTTATGAGGCTGTGGCCTGCGGTTCGTACGATTATTTCCTGGTTGCAACAGATATGCATGGTAACCGTGCGGAGGGACAGAGAAAGAGACTGGATCTGCCCTGCTGATCAGGGAATAACGATCTCTTTCTCTCTCAGTATATCCCCCTCCTTACCAAAGAGGGTAAGATATGCCGTGATCCCTTTTGGGGCATCCACACTAATAACCACTTCATAACAGCCCGACCCTTCAATCTTCTCCTCATCGTAGGCTATACTTGAATCACCGTCACCCTGTGTTTTGAGAATATCCAGAATCCCGCTTCCTACGCCGTTCCCCTCAATACAGGTTCGAAGGGTAAGATCTTCCCAGGTGATCTCTGCAATTCTGATGTCATCAAAGAGGAGGGCAACTGACTTTTTCACACTGCTGTTCGTGTTATTCACTTCAATCGTCCAGTTCCTAAGAGTCCTGTTAGACTCATTATACTCATTCGAATTCTGGTATACATCTTTGAAGGTGATATCCTGGATCATCCCCTCAATTGGAACTTTGTTTGTTGAAAAGTCTCTTTTTGCCCCAAGCAGGGAGGGATCGATATAAACAACCGACCCATACGGAATGGTTGCCCCGGTAAACTGTTCATAGAGCAGGCATACATTATTCTCCGGTGAGATGGTAAGTATCCAGTCCCCCCGTACCGGAATCTGAACTGATGTATTCATGGCCGGGATGCCAAATGACTCACCTGCCCACGTATCACTGACCTGACCCTCCCTGATCCCTGACACGATCGCTGATCGGAGACGCTCAGGAATGACATACACTGATTTTCCATTCTCCTGGTCTCCAAGATATAAAACCCCGAGATTATTTGTGATTTCACGGGCGATGATCTCCCTGACAATAATATCTGTCCAGGTTTGTGCTGATGCAGATCCCTGTGCCGTGATGATGGTATCGGTAATCACTCCTTCTGCCTGATCCGGGATAGCACCTGATTGTTCCAGAAATACACGGCTATTCTCATCAGGAGTCGATACCTTTACCCCGTTCAGGATCCCTGCATTCGCCAGAGCCAGAGTCCCGTTCCCGATCCCGGCACAGATCGATCCTGCCTGGGAACCCTTTTCTAATATCCGGTTGAGCGGTTCAGAGCTGAAAAGAGAACTCATATCACTGCCCCCGATGACAATGATTGCTGTCTCATTGGTTATCATGTCAGAAATGCTGTCAAGTGACTGTACTTCTGTATCAGATATCAATTGACTGACAGGATCAGGGGCTGCAAGAGTCCAGGCGATATCATATAATGTGAGTTCACGAACCACCGTCTGAAATGACTCTTCATCAAAACCCGCAGACGGGATGACTACAAGAGCCTGTATCGGGTCAGATATGGTTTCTGATGCCATTCCCTGGCCAGATAACAGAATGACAATTACGAGTAGCAGTATCTTTTTCATGGATCACTGACCTCATCTGTTCTCAAAAGGAAGAAATAATAGTATAATGACATATTGATTGATGAATGTTATGCCCCTCTTTTCACATGGTTTTTTTCCAATAATTTCCCTTCTTCTTCTGATTCTGCTTTCTGTTTCTATTGCGACCCCGGCAGATGTTCCAACGACCAGGATTGCAATGTACATGGTCGGCAGCGACCTTGAATCAGAGTCACATCTTGGTTCCGCAGAGATTAAGGAGATATTATCCGGTCTTTCCGGTGATTCCAGGCATATCGATCTTCAGATTGCATTTGGGGGTGCACGGAGTATGGGATGGTCCGGTATGACCATCGCAGACAAAGAAGATCTTCAGGATGACTATCGTGATGGTGTTATCGGAAATGGTCACTATGCATTCAGAGATACCTCCATGAATATGGGAGATACAAAAGGACTGACAACATTCGTTGAATACCTGAATGATCTCCCTGCATCTGACCGGAACATCTTCATCTTCTGGGATCATGGCGCATCCCTTGCCGGGCTGTGTTTTGATGAAAATTATAACTGGGATCAGCTGACGATGCAGGAGATCACCGATGCACTTGAAAATTCCGCAATAACCTGGGACCTTATCGGTATGGATGCCTGTCTGATGGGTTCTTTAGAGGTCATGCAGACAGTCTCTCCATTCGGGCATCTGCTTTTGGTTTCAGAAGAGGTTGAACCGGGCCATGGATGGGATTATGAGATCCCGTTACAGGCCCTCTCTGATAACCCCGCAATAACGATTGAAGAATGGGCAAAGCTGGTCATAGATTCATACATGGACAATCCACAACATGAACCGATGAAAAAGACCCTCTCCCTTATTCAAATGACCTGTCTCCCGGATTTGGGAGAAGATCTCTCTCTCCTTGGCACATTTCTTCGTGATAAGATGGATCAAAAACCAGTATACGAGGGTATTGGAACTTCTTTTTACAATGCACAGAGATTCGGGTATGATCCCAGAAAAGATATCGAGGTCTCGGTTGACCTTGGGGATCTGTCAGATAATCTTGGGATGCATGTCAAAGACTCCTCTGATATCATCGGCCAGGTGAAACAGACCATGGCCAGTGTGGTATTATACCAGCGCAATGATGGTTCACGACCCAAATCAACAGGTATTTCAACAATCTCTCCACGGAACAGGCATATAGATGAAATCTCTGCATCATCTGGCAATAGTATACATAATTCAACCTGGCTCTCATTTATTAAAAATTATGTCTCGTATATATCCACCGACTCGAGTAAACCTGTGATAACTACTCGTGGGAATGGGACGTTTCAGGTGAGTGATGACCAGGGTATTCAGATGGTGATGGTAAAGACCGACTGGATGCCTGACGTCACAAACTTTACGCATTCATTCGGGATGAAAGCTGATCCGGTATATCCTGACGCTCAGGGGATCTATATTCCAAATCCGGATGATAAAACCTTTTACCTGACCGATACCGGGACCGGGAACCGCTCGTATTTTTACAATACCTATTATGGAACTGATATCAATGGAACTGAGTTATATTTTGGATTTGTGAATATTACAAGAGGATCAAAGACCCGTGAAACTGCAATCAATATCATGCAAAGCCAGGATGGCTTGATACAGTATGCCCTCTTCCCCTACGAGATCAACCCCTCAACCGGAGAGTATCTGTTCTCCAGAATTCCCCTCACCGTCAGAACCGGGGATATAATAACCCCGGTGATCGTCGAACGGTTTCTGGGCGGTGAATCCAGATGGCAGTATACGGCTCTCGATCCTCTCCTGATAACCGGCGAACTTGCGATTGAACGGGATCGGCTCCCCTATGGGTCATATTTACCTTCATTGTGGGCGTACGATTACAATATGAATTATGATATTTATCTCATGGATGTGCTGCGGTTTCCGAACAGTGCAGAGATAATCTCACAATGATCATCGATGAATTACCTCTTTTTTTCGATACCGGTCCAGTAAGTATAGAAAAAGTCATCGCCTCCGGTTGCTCTTGTGACCATGAGATATGGTCCTGGTTCAGGATTGTCAAGAACAAGCATCTCTGAAATAAAATTCTCTATCCCCTGTGACCAGCACTCCTGGCATTCATCGGTTGAATTATAGGTAAATTCCTCGTATGAGTCCGGAAGACTTGAACCTTTCTGGACATAGAGATCAAGGTTTGTTCCATCTCTTGACTCAGTCATAAATATCACCCGCTCAAGGCCGGGTGGAATATATGTTTCAAATACTGAATGGGTCTGATTCTGAATAATTCCCAAGTCTATCTGTTCATGATAGACATACATGACGAGAATTTCTGCTTTTCCTCCAGATGAGTCCGAAGAAAAATATACCGGATATCTCCCAGGATCGAGGATCAGGTATTCGCTGCTGATATTTTTCAGGGTTAAAATCCGGGGATATCCGGTCTGAACCTCGGTAAAGAGATCAGGAACGAAAAAGTTTTCATAGCCCTCTCCAACCGTCAGATTCCATTCAGTCCCCATCTCCCCCCATCCGTATACTCTGACAAAACCCGTCTTACTGTCACGGATATCCAGGTCAACCTGGATAGGATGGTCAGGTGATACCTCCCCGCTCAGGTGGGTTGAATAGACCGGGCGGAAGAGATCTGACTCAGGATTATAGTTCGTGTGTTCTGCTCCGTTTACTATCAGGATGAGTGTCAGGAACAGCAGTGCTGCAGGAATATATGAATTCACACTCCTGTATTGGATCACCGGATTGTATAGTTATTGCTGTCCCTCGTTCCTGATGGGCGAATATATATGGTTTTAAAGCAGAATCCGATCAGATTATGATTCGATCAATACGGCGCCTGCTCCGAAATATCCAGTCTTCGTATGAAAAGCAGGTTCTTTTTTCGCTCATTCTCTTCTCACTAATCATTCTCGTATGGACGATGCTCTTTTATTATATCCATAACCAATACGAGGATACCTCCATCACTCCGTTAGAGGCCCTTATTTTTGTGGCTGAGACCGTCACAACCACCGGATATGGAGAGCTTCTCCCGTTCTCGCATGATTATCTCTGGATATTCGTCCTTGTCATGATGATATCCGGTGTTGTGATGTTCCTGATGCTGATAAATCTCTTTATCACTCCAGTCATTCAGAACAAGGTCCACCCGGTTCCTCCTGCCTCGCTGACCTATCCCTGTGCCGGTCATGTTGTCATTTTCGGGTATAATCCGGTCATACTTGAGGTACTGGAGCATATTCATTGTCTGGGTGTTGATATTGTTCTGATAGAGGAGGATAAGACAAAAGCCCTCATGGAGACCGCTTCTCTTCCCAGACTGGTTCAGGTCATCTATGGCCGGTTTGATGAAGAGAAGACATGGAATAGTGCACGAGTCTCTGAATGCCGGTATATCCTCTTCTGCCTTGAGGACTGGATATCTGCCGAGGTTATTCTGGGCCTCTCGAAGAAGACCGATGCACGGATTATTGTAATAACATCCGGTCATGAGGCTGATCAGCTATTACCCCTCTGTGGTGCAGATATCCTGGTCCATTCCAGGGATATTGTCGGGACCCTGACCGCCCGGCATGCCCTGCTTGCAACAGAACCAGATACCCTTGAGAAAAATCCTCTTATGCAGGAGATCCTGCATGAAACCTCCTCTGCATTTGGAAGTTGCAGGTTTGTCCGTATCCCGGTGATACCAGGCAGTATTGCTGAGGGAAGGACCATCTCCTCACTCCGGTTTGAAGAGGATTATCAGTTCAGGTTGATTTATCTTCTCAAAAGAGGTGAGATTATCCTTTCTCCTCCAGGAGATATGATTATTGACCGGTCAATGGTGTTCTTTTTCATAGGACCGGGTGCAGGATTATTCAGGCTTATCAGCGGTGCCTTTCTGGCCAGGGCAGGGGATGAGAACAACGCAATTGTTGCCGGTTTCGGAGATATGGGCTCTGTCATCACCAGGGATCTTCAAAAATTTGGTATTTCCTGTATCAGTATTGACAGCAATCCTCAAAGCGGGGCTGATATCATCGGGACAAGCCGCTCTGTTCTTGCATCTGCGGATGATCTCATTGGCAAGGCCCGGTTTTTCCTGGCAGTCACCCATGATGACCGGGAAAACCTGTTTACCACGCTTATGGTGCGGCATGCGAACCCTGATGTCTGTATTTTTTCACGGTGTTTACGACCTGAACTCATCCCCCGGATGTATGAAGCCGGTGCTGATTATGTGGTATATGTCCCGACCATCCTGGCCCAGGCAGTCTGTCGGATGATGCTGTACCATGATGCACAGATTCTACACATCATCGGTCATTCTCTCCATATCGCCGCAAAACAGGTCACCTGCACGAGACCTGCTGATGTGGGTACCCTTCGAAAAAAGACCGGGATATCCATTCTTGCACGTGACCGGCGTAAAGAAGTGGTCTTTTTCCTCTCCGATGCAGAAGAGATATGTCAGGGTGATTGTCTGTACCTGATGGGAACCGAGGTGCAGATTCAAAAGGCAATAAAAAAACTCTCATAAGATCATGTACTAAAGACCGGACAGCCTTATGAAAATCCCTTCATATATGAAAGAACACCCTGTGTTGAAATTGATACTGGGTCTGGTTGTTTTTTTCTTTACGATATCCTCACTCCTGTATCTCTCCTACACGAGTTCCTTCTACCCGGAAGAACTTGATTATGTTGGAGTTTTTACCGAAAAAAATGAGAATGCAAAGTATTTTATCGGTCTGTATCCTCTTATCGAGCAGAAGACCATGGGTATTGTCATCACCGAATGGGGCGGATATGATCATCAGTCCAGATGCCTTATGGTCGTCCCGGATAATGCAGAAAATATCTCATTTTTACAGATGCCTGAAAGAGAGGGTATTACCTATCCAGATAAGATTGCTGAGAGTACTGATACCATCCGGATACCATATGATCACTATGAAAATCTGAGCCTTGCAAAAGAGAACGGCGGGGTTCTCGTTGTAAAGCCTGATGCTATTGATGACTATTATGGGGTTGAGGTATTCGTTCCAGGCTGGATTCGTCAGACGTCCCTTTCCCAGGTCTCTATTGTGATTCCCCTGTATGCGATGGGGGATGAGCAGATCCCTGGTGTAAGCCAGGTGACGAAATACATAGTTCAGGTGCAGCTCCCAAAGAATTACGAACTGATAAACTCGGTCCCGAAACCGACCCGGTTTAAGGTAACCGGAAATAACCTTGCCGTTTATCAGTTTGATGTCGATGCTTCGGAGAGTGATCTGATGCTGACGCTGGAAAACCGGCTTATCACTCGGGACTTAAATAATATCAGGGTCATACTTGGAACGTTGCTTGGGTTTTCAACCATGTTTTCCATTACAAATACGATTGAGATCCTTACTCGAAAGAAGGAGATTTTCAGGAGTAAGTAGAGTGCAATATTTTTACCTTATGCTCCCACTATGATAGTATGGGTGTTCATCTGGTAAAGTTCAGAGGTCTGGTTTTTATCGCCATTTTTGTATCGATTGCGGTATCTGCTCCCTCACTGGCATCCCCGCTTCTGGTGTCAGGAGTGGAGAATCCTCTTCCGATCTTCATTCCTGAACTATTGACTGCTCCTGCCCCTTCCTGGGTTACTGAAGGAGTCAGGTTCTCCTATAATACCATGGTCTCCTATGGCGGGGCAGAGGTGAATCAATACGGATTTGCTCTGTCAAGTGATAATGCCGGGACCGGAGCTGGCATTACCCAACTGACCGTTGTCGGGATAAGCGGGGATACCATCGCGGTTACTACAGACTCATATGCCCCGAAGCCTCCCTATGATACCATGCACCTGGTGCACAGTCATGGGAGTGTGTACCCTGCCGGATGTGGTCCGTTTTGGGTAAATCCTGATGTTATTGCTGCAGTAGCAGACAGGTCAACCCAGACGTTTGTAGTTACCCATTTACCCTATTCAACCGGAGGGACTGCGTATGAAGCAATTAAGTTTGACTTCTCTTCAGATGGAGCTGGGGGAATTCTGACGATTATATATGATCTGAAGACCGGTATGCTCCTCTATCATAAACTGGATATTAAGAATAATGCCTGGTTCCAGGATGGGGGTGAGCAGTATCAGCGCCAGTCCGGGAGTTACTCTATATTTGCTTTACGAAATATCAGGACCATACAGGTCCCCTGGATGGGCGGAAGAATACCAACATGGGTGACAGATGGACTTCGTCTCTCCTATTCGGGTGCGAAGGTTTTCTCGGTGGATGGACAAATTGGTCCTCCTGCGCAATATCCCCGTAGCAGTTCGTATATTTTTGGATCGGTGACAAATCGTTTTGTCCCGCTTGAAGTGTCCACGGTCTCACAGGATATGGTCACATCCCAGAGTTCAACTACCACAGTATCTGGTATGGCCCATATTGGAGGAATTTTCATACCTCCAGAAGCATTTGGCCTTGGTACCGGTACCTTTGATCAGGATCCTGATACCGGAATCATAACTAGTATTACAAGAAATGATAATGAAGGGATAATTGTCACCAAAACGAATGGCTATGATTATACAACCGAGTTTTGGTATAATTCTTTCGGAAAACTGATTCAGATGGTCATCACAATAATGACGACAACCAGTAGTGGATTTAGGAGTATGGAACAGACCACGATGAGTTTAATCTGACCCTAAAAATATTTTTAGAATTATCGATACTGAAACTTCCCGATTGCCCTGGATACTTCAATAATTATTTTATTCAGATCCTCAACCACCGTGACAATCTGGCTGGTCCCGGCTGAGCTCTGCTCTGCTGCAGATGCTGCGGATATTGCTTCGGTTGCAATCTCCCCGACCAGACTGTTCACTTCATGAGCACTTGCGGTAATCTCTTCAACAGACGCCGCCTGCTGCTCGGTGGTCTTTGACACATCATCCATGTTCCTGGCAATCTGTCCGACCGACTCTACGATCTGGTTGAAAATATTGAGGGTTTCAAGAACCGCCTCATTTCCTTGTGATACGGCATTCTCTGCCTGGTCCATTGCCTTTGCTGCTTCATCAGACTTTTTCTGCAGGCTGGTTATCATCTCGGCGATATTTTCTGCAGACTGCCGTGACTCAAGTGCCAGGGCTTTGACTTCACTCTTAAAAATGCCGTGTTGGTTCCTTCAATTCCCAGGTCGGTCTTTAATAACAGGAATGGGATGGGATTATTCTCAATTATCTGTGAAGTCTTCAGTTTTTCCCACTCTTCAGCGGTAATATCCGTATATACTCCGAGAGCTGATGTGACATTTTTCTCTGCGTCCAGAACCGGGATGGTATAGGCGTTCAGTATTTTAAATCCGGATGGAAACTCAACCTCTATCCGGGCCTTTCCTCTTCGCTTCTCTTCGATGGCCGCTTTGGATCCTTCCCCTTCCAGTTTTACGATCTTCAGGTCTGAAATTCTGGTCCCGATCAGCTTTTCAAAAGCGATTCCGGAGAGATCACAAAATGCCTGGTTTGCATATACAAAATGAAACTGGGTGTCAAACTGGGCCATTGCAACAGGATTCTGGTCAAGGAGAGTCTGCAGGATATCAGGATCTATCCTGCTGTGTATGCTCTCGGTCATTCATAATGGATTGCCACCGAACCATGATAAATAATTCCTATTATGATCGACATATATTTATGCTACGTTGTGCTCTCTTCAGATATCTAATGCACCGGTCATCCCCCTTATTTTACCTGTTTCTTCTCTCTCCCTGATACCGACAGATTTTTCCCTCTCCCTGACGTGAATGTAGTACATGAATCCGTATATCTTCATCATCCTGCTTCTGACCGGAGCGGTATGTTTCTGTGGATGCACCGGAACTTCCAGCAATCCGGTTGAAACCCCTGTAGTGCCTGAGAATACTCCCGGCCTATCAGAGACAGACACCGAATCTGAACCTGATATACCGCTTTCCTTTGAAGAGGAGATAGCCATGCTCCAGAACAAAACTGATAATGAGTCTCCCATCCAGCTGAAGGTAGGAGAGATGACCGAAGTGACGTTAAAGGAAAATCCGACAACCGGATACACCTGGAATGTATCCGTATCTGATGGACTTGCCATTGTGAACGACTCCTTCATAGGCCCGGAGAATAAGCAGATTGTCGGAGCCGGAGGGGTGCATATGTGGACCCTTGAGGCCATTGCCCCTGGTAACCAGACCTTTACCGGAGTATACCGCCGATCCTGGGAACCACCAGCCGATGCAGATACGACCTATATCCAGCGATATATTGTGGTAGAGTAATATGCCTGAATCAATAAAAATGAGATTGGGTGGTGTATGAACCAGCAAAAGCTCAGACGTCTGATCCTTCTAATCTCACTCCTCCTCCTCCCCGTCACATTCTTTTACCTCTCACCGGTTCTCATCATTGAAGGAGCCGTATCTGGAATAGTAACTGGGAGTGCTATTATATTCACCTTTATCTTCCTGTTTTCCCTGATTGGCGGAAGATTATGGTGTGGGTGGATCTGTCCTTTTGGCTCTCTTCAGGATCTGGCTCGTGAGGTACAGGAAAAGCGGATAACAAACCCCTGGATAGACCGGTTCAGGTACGGGCTCTTTGTCCTCTGGATCCTCATGCTGCTTGCCTTCTTCATCCGAGCAGGAGGCATAACTTCAATTGAGCCATTCTATCAGACAACCAATGGCCTCTCGGTAGCCGGCCCTATAGAACTGACCGTGTTTATTGTTATCCTCTTTATCATCACTACAATCGCACTGTTCCTCGGGAGAAGAGGGATGTGCCATCTCTTCTGTCCCATATCTGTCCTGATGATCGTTGGCAGGAAGATCCGGAATGCCATCGGGCTTCCCGGCCTTCAGCTGACCGCTCATTCAGAAGATTGTATCAGCTGTGGACGGTGCACAAAGGAATGTTCCCAGTCGCTTGATGTCCTCTCCATGGTGGAACAGGGCCGGATGGAACAGGCTGAATGTATCCTGTGCGGAGCCTGTATTGATGCCTGTCCCAAAGATGTAATCAGGTTCTCTTTTGGCAGGCCTGACCGGAAAAAAGTATAACCGGGTGAAAAAGACAATCCCCCCGGATTTTTTTTGGAGAGGCTTTGAGTAATTATTCTATCTGATCACTGATAGCCTATCAGATATTCCAAAACCCAAAGTATGAGTCACCGGTAACCGGTATGATGATTATCCCTCCGTGTGATACCGGTGTATGTTCTCTCATATCTGTGAGCGGATATTCCGGGTAATGAATTGCGATCTCCTATCTGTCTTTATTGAAGGATGGCTAAGGGATGGGAAGATGTATGGAAGGCCGGTCGATGTTGAGATCCTTCCAGACGGATCAATGCTGATTTCAGATGATATGAACGGGGTAATTTATCAGGTCAGGTATACCGGGTGATTGTCCATTCCCATTCGCTCATTTATCGATCAGGCCTGTGAATACAAAAAGAACTGAGTTGTTTGGTCTATCATAGTCAATATCATCCATCATCACCTATCCCTATACCATATGGCTCCGTCAGTTCTGATTATCGGTGGAGGAATGGCAGGGCTCTCCGCCGGCTGTTTTGCCCGGATGAACGGATTTGAGACCGAGATCCTTGAGATGCATACAATCCCCGGTGGGCTGTGTACCGCGTGGACCCGGAAGGGGTATACCTTTGATCTCTGTATCCACTGGCTCTGCGGCTCAAAACCCGGGACACCCCTGTACCAGGTCTATGACAAACTCGGACTGATGGAGGGCAGAAGGTTTCATCATACTGACTCATGGACATCCGTGCGTGATGAGCATGGGAACGAGATTACAATCTACACGGATCCTGATAGGTTATACGACGAGCTGATCCGGATATCACCGGAAGATACACCCTTCATCTCCCGGCTCTGCAAGGATATCAAAAAACTCAGCAGGATGGAGACACTGGTTGACATGACCATCCTTGATATCATCCGATATATCCCTTATTTCAGCCTGATGAAACGGTACAAACCAACCGTTCATGATATACTGTCAGAAGTGAAGAGTCCTGTTCTTCGAAATCTTCTCACTGCAGGGTTTGGGTGGGAAGGGCAGTCTCTGTTCTTTCCGCTCATGGGTCTTGCTATGCAGGGGGCAAAAAATGCCGGGTATCCGATCGGGGGGTCCTTGCCATGTGCAAAGGCAATTGAGAAGAGATACCTGGACCTTGGTGGGATCATCCGGTATAAGAGCAAAGTAACCGCAATCATCACCGAAAAAAACCGGGCAAAGGGTGTCAGACTTGCAGACGGGACCGAGCGGTATGCTGATTATGTTATCTCCTGTGCTGACGGGCATACCACGATCTTTGAGTGGCTGCAAGGAGCATACTGTGATGACACCATCCGAGGCTATTACCAGAACCTGAAACCTTTTCCACCGATCGTCTTCATCTCATTCGGGCTGAGTACTGATCTCTCCCATATCCCGAAAGATCTGACCATACTGTTTGACAATCCGGTTGAGATTGCCGGAGTGAAGCAGGATACCATCAGTTTCAGGAATCATGTCCATGATCCCACCCTCTATCCACCAGGGAAAGGGGTTATTACGACATGGATTACTGCAGATTACTCGTACTGGGACCGGTTGCAGTACCACAGTGAAGCCTACCTGGCAGAAAAGGATGACGTCGGAAGAAAGGTATTAGCCCTTTTATGTCAGCAGTATCCTGACTTATCTGAAAGATGTGAGGTTATGGATGTAGCAACGCCCATGACTTTTGTCAGGTATACCGGGAACTGGAGGGGAAGTTATGAGGGCTGGCAGGTCACCCCCGACTCCTTCTTCCTGGATCTGCCACAGATCCTCCCTGGTCTCTCCGGGTTTTCCATGGCCGGTCAGTGGGTTGTCACGGGCGGTGGAATACCGGGGGCTGTTTTGAGCGGGAGAAAAGCGGTGAAACAGATGTGTTCAGATTTCGGAAAGAAGTTCGTTTATTAGAAGACTTGGGAACCGGGGAATTGCAAATATGCAGCTGGAAAAATTTGAGGCAGCAATAACGGATTTAGAGCGTGCCATAACGCTGAACCCGGATTATGTTATTGGTCTAAATAACCTTGGAACTTTATACCGGTTCCTTGAGAAAAACGACAAGTCAAGAGAGATGTCGATGCGGGTGCTGGCACTTGAACCGGGAAATGAGATTGCGATAGGTAATCTGGCTCTCTTGATTCCTCCTGAACATCTGAAGATGAATAAACCTCAACTAAGAAAAGGGTGGAGAACCCGGGTTACAAAAAATAGTATGGTCAGTATGGTGTCTTATTGAACCTATCCAGTTCAGTATCAACCAGATCTAATTTTTTATTAAACCGGTCCAGCTCGATATCCACAAGTTCCATTGCCTTGTTTAACCGATCAAGTTCCGTATCTATCAATTGAGGGGTCTTATTAAACCGGTCCAATTCGGTATTTACGAGTTCTATCGCCTTGTTTAACCGATCAAGTTCCGTATCTATCAATTGCGGTGTCTTATTAAACCGGTCCAGTTCGGTATTCACGAGTTCTATCGCCTTGTTTAACCGATCAAGTTCCGTATCTATCAATTGCGGTGTCTTATTAAACCGGTCCAGTTCGGTATTGACAAAGACAGGAGCCTTATTCAGCCGATCAAGTCTGGTATCCACAATTTCAGGAGTTTTATTGAACCGATCAAGTTCTGTATCCACCTGATTTGATGTCTTATTAAACCGATCCAGTGCTGTATCGACCAGAACCGGTGATTTATTCATACGGTCCAGTTCGGTATTGACCAGGTCCGGAGCCTTGTTGAATCGATCCAATGAATAATCAACCAGCCTTGGGGTTTCTGCGGCGAAACAGACCGAAGATCCGTGAATTGCCATCATGAATACACACAGACTCATGAGGAGAAGAAATTTTTTCATCAGAAATTTTTAGATGAAGAGAATTAATTATCTTCTTATCGGCCTTTCCGTTCCGGGCGTATTTACAGAGTATCTCCATCCATCCCGCTTACAGCCGCAACATACCTCCCGGTCTTGGTCAGTTTCACTACCGTATTCCTCCCGATCTTTTTTCGTTTGATGTACCCTGCATCGTCCAGTTTACTTAAGTACCGGTTCTGCAGTTTCATCAGGTATCTGGTCTGCACTTTTCTCCTCTTTTCATATGCATAATTCCAATAATCCTCTTCAAACCCGTCAACATGCATCGAATGGAGGTACCGGATGAGATCATCACAGGAGAGTGCATCATCACTATTCGCAAGATAATTAAGAATGAGGAGTGATGATTCATCAGGGAGTGCAAATCTGAAATTCTCCAGCTGCCACACCTTTACCGCATCACATATCGACAGTCCGTGCTCATTCTGTTCTTTCTTTGTTGATGAGTACCGGCTGGCCCTGACATAGTATAACCTGACATTATGGATCATGGCAGCAAGAGTCGCCCCGACGCAGGCGATCTTTCCACAGGCAGACATATTGACATAGACGCGGTTTCCCATCTTCTTCTCTTTGACAATAAGCCATGAGATGGTTTTCATGACTTCAATGATGTCAAACATGTCAATCCGGTGCAGTTCCACTTCTATCCCCTTCTTCTCCAGAATCGCACGGTTCCGCTCATCAAATCCATGCTGCCTGGACGTCAGTGCATGTTCATTTGGGTTATCATACTTTGTCAGGTCATCCATTGAGATGAGGTGGACGCGGTGGGCTTTTATCTCCTGGAACGGGGTGATCACCCGGTCGATCTCATACCCAATTGGAATGATGTGGACCAGTTGCTCAAGTTTTTCTGTGGCCGGAGTCATGTATTCCCTCGTGAATCAGATATGTTCACATTGCTCATGATGCTCAATATGTTCATACACGTATATTCATATATCTCTTTGTGGATACTACTATTATCCCCTGCATAACCTACCATCCATCATATGAACTCCTGTTCACCACATTCTCCCACCTGACACACAAATCCCCGTGCAGGGGAATACATTTTACCTGATATCTGAATTTATTCTTATGGTATCCGGTTTTTTCGAAAGCATAAACACCCGCAACATACCAGATCAATAAAGGCCGGTACCGACAGCCACGATGCCGATGTGAACATGATCCTTCTCGTATGACCAGAATGGTGATATGGTGAATACTGAAAAATTTCCGCCAGATCAACAGAGTGTACCTGATGGGTCATCCCCGCTCTCTCTCATCGTTGAGTATGATTCGGCAATCAGCTATGCGGTTCAGCAAAATCGGATTCCTGTCATCAAGCGGATAAAGGTCGGGAACCTGGCAGATACTCCCTTACATGCCTTACGTATTTGCATCACATCAGATCCCTCTTTTTCTGATCCTTATGAGATCATCATATCAAAGATATCACCTGGGGAGACCTTTACCATTCATACGATCCCTCTCATCCTTCGTCATGGATTTTTCAGAACGGTCGTCTCTCCGGTTCATGGTTCATTCACGGCTGAGATCTCGTACCATGGGAAACCACTTCTCATTCAGTCATACCCGGTCAGGATTCTTGCCTATGATCAATGGAGTGGTCTTCGGTCAGTTCCTGAACTCATATCTGCGTTTATCATCCCGAATAGTCCTGAAATTACTGCAATCGTACAAAAAGCACAGGATATCCTGTATACGTGGACCAGGGACTCCTCACTGACCGGGTATCAGACTCGTGACAGTAACCGGGTCAGGAAGATGGCAGCGGCGGTCTATGCTGTACTCCAGGATCTGCATATCAGGTATGCGACACCTGAAGCCGGGTTTGAACAGGAAGGGCAGAAGGTAAGGCTTGCAGATACGATAATCGGGGACCGGATGGGAAACTGCCTTGATCTCTCCCTTCTGTATGCCGGATGTCTTGAGCGAATCGGTCTTCATCCCCTCATATGTATCACTGAGGGCCATGCCTTTGCCGGATGCTGGCTGATTCCTGACACCTTCAGTGATGTGGTCATTGAAGCATCTCTGCCCATCAAAAAGCGGGTAGAACTTGGTGAAATTCTCCTTCTTGACGTGGTGACGGCGACGTCTGATACCCCTGTATCTTTTGAGATGTCTGTGACCAGTGGAGCCGGTCACCTCTCTGACAGTCAGGGTTTTTTCTGTGCTATTGATATAAAGACCTCACGAAATGGGAGATATAATATCATTCCTCTTCCGGTGTGGGCAGAAGATCTGGCAGTTTCAGATGAAACCCCGATACCGGATGATCAGGACCGGAGAACAGAGCCGGATAATCTCTCTGAAGGGAAGAGATCTTACGGCTTTATTCCTACTCCTCCTGGTGATATTCACCCGCCGCTGCCTTTCTTTCCATATGAAAAGAAACGATCCTGCTATCCCCGGCTCGAACGGTGGATGCATAATCTCCTTGATCTCACGCTCAGAAACCACCTGCTGAATATGTATAATTCGGGGTCTCATCTCACGCTTCTGACTCCGGATCTCACACGGCTGAAGGATGCGGTTTTTGAAGGGAGAGCGTTTCATGTGCATCACTTTGATCATACCGGAGAAGTTACCTCCCACTCCCTGCTCCCGTATGATCCCCTGTTTGGGTATTTTGTCGAGGAACTGGGCAGGAATCGATTATATTGTCAGATATCAGAGAAAGAACTGAGTAAAAGACTGTACAATCTCTATGCCCAGGCGAAGAAGTCTTTGGAAGAGAGCGGAGCAGAAACCCTCTACCTTGCACTCGGGACCCTGATATGGTATGAGACAGACAGCTCTGATACACCCCTTCATGCACCCATCCTGCTCATACCCCTTGAAATAACCAGAAAAGATGTGACTACCGGGTTTTCCATCCGGATGGGAGATGACGAACCACGGATCAACACAACCCTGTTAGAGCGACTGTATCAGGATTTCCAGATTGAGATACCTTCCATCGATCCACTTCCGATGGATGAGCACGGGGTGGATATTGCCGCAGTCCTGCACCAGTTCAGGAAGAGTGTGAAGAATCTGCCCAGATATGAGGTCCTGAGCACGGCAGTCATCGGTCACTTCACCTTCCTTAAGTATCTCATGTGGCGGGATCTCTCTACCTATGCCGAAGCCTTCATGGAGAATCCCCTGGTGAGTAATCTCGTGGACCCCCACCTCTTTCCGTTCCCGAAGGATGGATCATTTCGAAAGCCGGGAACCCTTGATTTGGCTGTGCAGCCGGGAGATGCGTTCTGCCCGGTTGGTGTTGATTCGTCACAGCTTGCTGCAGTCATTGCTGCCGGGGAAGGGAAGACCTTTGTCCTCCATGGACCACCGGGGACCGGTAAGTCGCAGACCATCACCAATATCATCGCCCACTGTCTGGCTCTTGGGAAGACGGTATTATTTGTGTCAGAAAAAAGGGTGGCCCTTGATGTTGTTCACAGCCGGCTGAAAGAGTCCGGTCTTGCACCATTCTGCCTTGAACTTCACTCGAACAAGAGCCATAAACGGGAGGTATTACGCCAGTTTGAAGAGGTCCTTTCCCTGGATGAATTACCTGCTCCTGATGACTGGTCATTGTATGCCGAATATCTGGCCGACCTTCGGGCCGGGCTAAACTCCTATGTCCACGCCCTTCATTCGGTCAGGAGCACCGGGGAGAGTTTCTACCAGGGGCTCGAGCGTCTTATTCGTCTTCGAAATGTAGAGTATATACCCCTTTCATGGCCGGATGCATCTGATTGTTCCAGGGAAACGCTTCAGGATATCCAGGCATTTATCCATGACAGCCGGATCATCACCGGGCAGATCGTCCATCCACGGGATAATGTCTGGGCAGGTGTCCACTGCACGGAGTGGAGTGCCAGATGGAAGACGGCAGTGGAGACGGGGCTTGGACATTTCAGATCCTCTATTGAGAAACTCTCTTCACTCTTTCCAATTCTGTGTGATATTCTGGGAATTGATCCGGCATCTCCCCCGTCATTTCTCAACGAGATTATCCCGATATACCGGCTACTCAGCACAGCTGGATGTGCCCTCTCCCCTGATCTGCTTCGTGCTCTTCGAGACCCCCATACCCGTAAAGAGATAGGCGGTTTCATTCAGGCAGGAAAGGAGCGGAACAGGATATGGAATTATCTGGCAGGACGGTATCATCCAGATATCTCCCAGCTTGACTGCACCTCTCTCTCCAAAAAGATTGAGAGGATGAGACCAGCCTGGTTTCTGCGGCGGAAAGCACTGGTCAGGGAGATACAATCAGATATCCTGCCGTATTGTCTCATGTCCATTCCACCGGTTGAAGAACTCTCTCATGACATCCCGAAGATCCACCGGATGCAGGAACTGGATAACATCATCCGGAATTTCTCTGATCGTGCCGCCCTGTTCTTTGGTCGGTACTGGAATGTGGAGGATCAGGACTTTGATATCTGTGAGAACCTAGTACGGTCAGCAGAGGCAGTTTCGGCTGCTGCATCCCGAATCAGGGCAGATGAGGATGGGTATATCCGGCTTGTCACCTGCTGGAGTGATCTGACGTTCCGGTTTATGAATGAGTCAGATGCCAGGCAGATTCGGCAGCAGTTCTCTGATTATGAGGATGCATTACACCAGTATGACCGTGAAGGATCATCCCTTGCCGATCTGCTGCAGTATGATCCCGGGATACTCTGGCCGCAGCAAACGGTAACCGATCTTCTCAGTGCCCAGGCTGCAACAGTTCAGCGATGGGAGAAGGAGACATCACACCTGAAGAGCTGGTGTCAGTGGAACCGGATCAGACAGGTAGCGGATGAGAAGGGGTATTCACCGGTCATCCGACGGTATGAGGATGCAACGCTTATCCATTCCCAGATTGAGGATCTGATGCTCCGGAGCTATTACCAGAACTGGGTAGATGGCATTCGTGAACAGGATCCGGTACTGAAGGAATTTTACCGCCCGAAGTTTGAGGATTCCATCGAAAAATTCAGGGAGATTGATGAGAGGTTCACCGACCTGACCAGAAAGGAGATAGAGGCCAGACTGTCGGCACGGATCCCAAGGGGTGAAGGGGCAGAGAAGGAGGAATTAGGGGTTCTGCGTCATCAGATTCACCTGCAGCGCCGTAACATGCCGGTCAGGAGTCTTTTTAAGAGTATTCCCACAATACTTCCGCGATTAAAGCCCTGTTTGCTGATGAGTCCGATCTCGGTTGCCCAGTACCTTGACCCTGATATCCACCGGTTTGACCTGGTCATCTTTGACGAGGCGTCGCAGATCCCGGTTTCTGATGCAATTGGGGTGATCGCACGGGGAAATTCTGCCATTATTGTTGGTGATCCAAAACAGCTTCCTCCGACCAGCCTCTTTCAGCGGATGAATGAAAGTGATGGAGATGATTTCAGGACATCTGCTCTTGATCTTGAGAGTATCCTGGATGAATGCATTGCATCAGATATCCCACAGTTGCACCTTGCATGGCATTACCGGAGCAGGCATGAGAGTCTTATCGCCTTTAGCAACTACCACTTTTACCGGAATCGTCTCCTGACATTTCCCTCGCCCCATACCAGCCCGGCCATCTCGCTTGTTCATATTGATGGGGTCTTTGACTCAGGAAATACCCGGACAAACCGGGCAGAGGCTGAAGCAGTGGTCAGCGAGATAGTACGGCGGCTTTGCGATCCTGCCACGTCCTCATACTCTATCGGTGTGATCACGTTTAACGAACGGCAGCAGGATCTCATCCGGACCCTTCTGGAGAAGGAACGGCGGATGAGGCCTGATATAGAACCCTATTTCAGTGATGACCGTCCTGATTCGGTCTTTATCAAAAACCTTGAGAATGTTCAGGGTGATGAACGGGATGTCATTCTCTTCTCTGTTGGATATGGTCCTGATAAATCGGGCAGGGTTTCCCTTAACTTCGGGCCGCTGAACCGTGACGGGGGAGAAAGACGGCTGAATGTGGCAATTACCAGGGCACGGAAAGAGATTAAAGTATTCTCTTCGATGACTCCGGAGCAGATCGATCTGTCCCGGACCAGGCGGATGGGAGTTGTCCTCCTGAAATCATTCCTTGAGTTCGCGGAAAAAGGGCCGAAAGCGATTGCAGAGACCTGTATCCGGGATATGGAGACGGATCTCCTGCCCATTGTGTCGGATGTAGCGAAATCCCTTACAGATCAGGGGTATGAGGTCCATACTCATGTTGGATGCGGAGGGTACCGGATCGATGTTGCAGTACTGGACCCTGACCTGCCTGGACGGTATATTCTTGGTATTGTATGTGACGGGCCACGGTACCAGAAGGCAAAATCAGCCCGTGACCGCGACGTTCTCACCTTCTTTGTCCTGCATACCCTTGGCTGGAATATTCACCGGTTGTGGTCTACCGACTGGTGGGATGAGCAGGAGGTTGAGCTGCATCGCATCATCCACACCATTGAAAAGATCAGAAGTGAGTATGCACCGGAAACAATGCTCTATTGTCCGGTTGAGGGCGAGGAACTGGAGGAGAAATGTGAGGAAGGCGATCAGGGAGAACATGAGATCCTACAGGATGATGGTGACGAACATGGTATCTCCGGCGATGAGGGATCTCCAAAATCCGCTGTAAAATCGTTCGAAAGATCATCCCTGCCACACCATATCCCATCCGTGCCGGTGAAATTTCCCGAGATCTGTTATGTGGCGTATGTGGGATATGAGGTCCTGGGAACAAAGGATGATCTCCTGAGTGGAACCCGTGACGAAGACATTATCCGGGTTTTACAAGAGATTGTGGCAATAGAAGGTCCTGTCCCCCGTGACATCTGTATTGCACGTCTTCTCCCCCACTGGCAGATCACAAGGAAAACCGCATCGGTAAAGAATAAAATAGAATCTCTTCTCCTATCGCTTCCCTTCCACCGGGAGACAGAAGGAAACCAGATCTTTTTCTGGTCCAATCATCAGGCATTTCTTGAATATGTGACCTTCCGCTCCCACCCGGCAGGAGATCCCTGGCAACGAAAAGCGGATGAGATATCAATGTATGAGTATTCCAACGCGATCATCCATCTGATGAAACAGACGGGATCGATGAGCACCAGTGCGTTAACCCGCATAGTCGGTTCCCTGTTTGGAATAAAACGGATAAATCATGCACTTGAGACCAGGATAGAACAGGGTATTGCCCTTCTCATGGATCGCGGTGAGGTACAGTGTAAAGGAGATGAACTGGTTTATGTTCCTCCTGACTGATCAGAGGACGAATCCCCTGTCTTTTCAACCCATCCATATCCCTATAAATTCATTCAAATTGTATAGGAAATCTCTATATCTCCCTGAAGCATTTTAAAAAGAGATCCATACCCAGACCCGGTTGTCTGACGACCTGTCCTGGTTTATCCAGGCGATGAGATCGAAATCATTGGCTTGTGTATAATTATGTATATTTTTGCATAATTTTGTATGCGAATATATATAATTTATAACGTCGAAGAATACTACACGGAGGAAGGAAGATGGAAGATATACCTGAACAGGAAGGACGCAGTTGGTTTGATTTTCTGATCACCCGGGTTACTGCTCTCCTTGATGCGGAGGAATATGACCAGGCCCTTACTCAGGTTGACATGGGGCTGTCTGTCTGGAAGGGTAATCTGTACCTCCTCTTCCTGAAATCTATCGTTCTTTCGTACCTGAAACGTCCGGATGAGGCATTAAGGCAATTATATCAGATCTACCGGGAGAATCCCTTTGAAGAGAAGTTCAGGGATGAGCTGGGCAGAAATCTCATGCTCCAGGGGTACTATCATAGTGCTCTCTCTGTTCTTCAGCACTATGAATTTATGTCCAATGGTCTTGCCGGAATTCGAAAACTCTTCATCAGTATCTGCCATATATTCACCGGAAACCCGGATCTGGCCATTGAATATTGTGACGGGATACAATCCCAGCTGGGTGACACCCCTGATGTCACCGGATTTATGGCGACAATTCATGCACTCAAAGCTCTCGCTCTTATTCATACGGGGGAGATGTCTGCTGCCGCGGAGATCATGGCCGCCGTTGGAGAGGAGGGAGATAAAATGCCCCTGGTCCCCTATGTAAAAGGGATATTAGCATGGAGATCTGGTGATATCAGTGCTGCAGAGACCTTTCTTCGGGCTTCATGCGAGGACCAGCCCCAGGATATGCAGTCAAAAGTTGATCTTGCTCATCTCCTGACCGAATGTGGAAGAGAGGATGAGGCTCTTGTGATCAGGCGGGATATCTCTGGCTTTTATGCACCGCCCCACCCAGAGGCCGCTCCCGTGTTCAGGGCTGAAGAGCTCCTGAAATCAGGCAGATATGAAGAAGCTGAAGTTTTTCTCGAATCTGCACAAAAATCATCTCCGGACGACATGGATCTCTTCATTCCCTACCTTTCATCGTTATATTTCACCGGCCGGTATGATGATCTGATCAGACTGGCAGAGACGGGTGAAAAGGCGAGCGATGCATGGAAAGCGATATATCTGAAAGCATCGGCCCTGTATTCATCAGGCAAGATCAGGGAGGCCATCAGGGTTCTGATAACCGCAGCAGCGAGGGATCGGACGAATATGATGTTTTCCCTGCTTCACATGAAATCTGCCGGTTATTTCAAGCCCCCGTCAGAAGAGACACCGGAGTCTCTGGCCCTTGAATTATTCATGACCGATGGCATGGATGCTGCAATACCACCCTTTGAGGTCCTTGCTCATGCAAGCGGGGCTCCGGAGTATCTGGTTTTTCTCTGTTTCTGTTACATTATGGCGAACCGGGGGACAGATGCCGTTCTCATATCCGAACGGTTTGCAGATTCGGAAGAGCAGGATTTCTGTCTGATCCGTGCCATTGCATTCAGGTCGGTCGGTTGCCTGCATGATGCTGAGATAATCACACAGGATGTTCTCACGAAGAGTCCTGATTCCCGGCCCGCACTGAATATGTATGTCAGGACGCTTCTTGAACAGGAACGATACCGTGATGCATATTTTGAACTGAGTTCACGAAAGGATGCGTTGTCATCTGACTGCACTCTGCTTGAAGTGTTTATCCGCTGCCTTATCAGGTCTGGTGAATATCGCGATGCAGCCCTTACTGCTGTCCGGATCATGCAGATGAATCCCGGACGTCCGATGGATTATTACCTGTGTGCCCTGGCTTGTCAGCTTGAGGGGAGTTTTCGTACCGGTCTTTATGCGATGCGGGAGAACTTCCGAATATGCGGCTCTTCGAAGAAAAACCTCCTGATGTATGGTCGGTTATTACTCCTGGCTACGGAAGCACAAGAAGCCGCGATTCTCTTCTCTGAATGTAAGAATTCCCTTCCAAACACGGCAGAGGTCAGGTATCTGCATACAGCAGCCCGGATTCTCTCAGGGAGCGATAAGGAGTGTGAATCGGTTTCGGAGTATGCTGCCCGGTTCTTCCAGGCTGAGAAAGGAGAGCTTCGGGCATTTATCGGGGATTACCGGCAGGCCGCCAGGATGCTTGCAGAGGAGATACGCCAGGATCCTGATGATTCATCGCTGCGGATTACCTTTGCCAGAGTGTTATTTGAACTTGAACAGTATGGGGAGGCGCTTTCCCAGCTCTCTCTTGCAGCCGGCCGGTATGGATACGATGGAGAGGTGAAGGACCTCCTGGAGGAAGGGCTGAAGATGCTCCGATTGCAGGGTCCGCTCGAGGATCTGAAAACGATAAGCCATACTCCGGAGAGGTACGCAGAACTGCTCCATGAACGGGCGGTCAGTCTGAAACGATATGGGGTGGTCAGGCTTGCTGTAAATGTCTGTACGACGCTCACCAATATAGAGTCAGATTCTCCGATAGTCTCTCGGTACCAGGCAGATGCATATCACATGCTTGGCGATCTGGAAGAGAACGAAGAACGATATGTACAGGCAATTGCGGTATATGACCAACTTCTCCAAAATGATCCTGACAACCCTGTTTTTCTTGCTGAGAAGGGCCTGGTTCTTGATAATCTCCGCCGGTTTGATGAGGCAGAGCCGGTTCTCCTTCGAGCCCTTGAACTGGATCCCTCATCCGGTGTTGCCCATTCTGCACTCTGCTGGTGTTTATCCAACCTGGGACGACATGAAGAGGCTGTTGTGCATGGGAATCAGGCTGTTATACTCATGCCTTATGAATGGGGAGCCTGGAATAACCGTGGCCTTTCAAGACTTGGTCTGCGTGATTTCGAGGGGGCGGTATCTGATTTCAGGCAGGCAATCAGGTGTCAGCCCGGACAGGTTATTGCACGAAGAAATCTCTGCGATGCCCTCGCTGCCCTTGATGATGACGATGCCCATGAAGAGTATGAACAGATCATCGTCAGGTTTGGGAAGCGGGCATTTCCTGAAGAGGAAGAAGAGATGCCAGCACAACCCCGGGTGCCAGGAAGACCCCTGAAAACTCCGGTCGGGTATATGGATGGGTATTGGTGATGTGTATGGATATATTCGGATACTGGCTTCATCAGTCACTTGGGTTACATCTGAACGAGGAAGAGGAGCAAAAGAGGAAGCGAAAAAAGAAGGAACAGGAGGAGCGGGATCGGTTCTGGTCAGACCGGGAATAGGCCTACCCTTCTTCGCGTCTCTGTTCTCCGCTTCTTTTCCTGGTGTATCTTTGAAAAAGAAACTCCTGAAGGTCTGCTTCTGTTACCCGGTATGACTTCCCTATTTTTATCGCAAAGAGTTCTCCTTTCCTGATTAAATCCCGGATAACTTCAGGTTCGATGTCCAGAATCTCTGCAACGGTGTCAGTTCTGAAAAATTTCCCCTTCTCAAGTTCGAAGTTCTTTCTGAATTCACGTTCCTTTGCTAGTTCAAGAATGTATGGTGCCTTTTTCGCTTCGGTATATCTGGCAGCGGATTCAGGATTTTTCCGGGGAGGCATGGGGATGTTCTGTATATAGTGTTGATTGAAGGGTGTATTTGAATGTATGTGAATGTAGTTCTATGTATGGATTATTTGTGGATGTAGTCATCCTTGCCGGATCACCTGTGGCATCGGGGGTGGGAGTCCTGATCCTCCTTCAAAACCATATCGACGTGGCACGGGAGACGACCAAGATCAATACGGAGATGATTGGGACCTTCAGGTCACCTGACTTTGGTCTGTTCGGATATATGGACGGGACCTCACAGAGATTGTATCACCAGAGCTGGTAGAATACCACCACAGTATCAGAGATTCATGTGGGGTCCTTTTGAATATCTTCAAAAAAAGGATATATGGGGAGGGCCAATATATTCATCGAGAAAATCTCCACTGAAATTGGAACAATCCATGACGGTGTGCAGGTGTGCCTATGTGTGCACGAGGTGTTCGCCGGAAAAAGGAACACCTGAAAACCTCACCAGGGGTTATTTTCAATAATCAAACCCTTTTATTCACAGGGTTTGTACGGTGTGCATAATCCAGGGAGATCACGTAACAGGCAGATGATGGATCTGTGAGTGCATATGTGAAAATAAAAATTATGCACACCGTACTTGATCACTCTTTTTAACACTCTATTATCTCTTTAATTTTAAAAAACGCCTGATGTACCTGTGCATTATTTTATGCACACCCTGGGATCAGGGAGGGCACATCATCACACCCGTAGGTGAAGAGACCCTGTCGGGGTTCATGTATGTATTCATGGAACAGAATGCTCTGATGATTGTCGATATATACCGCCTCTATTACAAGCAATCCTGACAGCCCATACGTTTGATTCTCTTCTGCCAGAATGACCACTCCGCCCATTGGGGATCTCGTATGGAAGTCAGGGGCCAAGACCGAGGCTCCGTTCATGTACTGGTCTGTCCGACTGGAGAACGTGTGGCCGGATGGGAACGTCTTTTCGCCGAATGGCACTGTGATCACCCCCCATGGGATCCCTGTACAGATGACTAGGGGATGGTTGCTTGTAAATGGTGTATTTCATCATCCTTGCATAATCTCATTTTCATAATATGGCGTAATCCTGGAACATATCTCATCCTGGTTTGATTATATGAAAAGAGACATGCTCACAGAGAAAAAAGTTATTATAAGAATACCGGGGCTGCATGGAACAGAAATTTCGTATCGGTACGGATGATTTCAAACACTCATCAAGCTCATAGAACAGTGTATCATGACAGGCATGACGAGATAATACCGGCTTACCATCTTTTGACTGCTATAAATCCATGATACAATCATTGAGAGAGTATCTGGGAGAGATATAATTCGGCACAGAATCAGGAGCCGTTCCTGGCTCACATCCCAAATACTGCTACCATTCTCCCCTGATGCTCAATTGTTTCTGTAAAGATCTTCTCATCCCAACTCTTGTTTTTATCCCGGTCAAAGATAAGCAGATACACCTCTTCTGCCCCGCACCGATCAGCATATTTTGTCACCTGAACAAGCCCTTTACTGATGGTCACCTCCCGTGAGCCGTACACCATCTTGCATTCTATCACAAACCGCTGATACGTTCCGTCAGGAAGGTGCCATAGGATAAAGAGATCGGTTCTTCCCCGTCCGAGACCATATTCCCGTATTATCTGTCCGCCTCCGTTGATTATCCGCTGTAAAAATGCCTGGAGGAGGAGCTGGGGAGCTGCCTCTTTATACTGGGCGATATCGGTCCAGCTTTCGGAGTGTTCACGAAAGAACTGTTGGAATGATAGAAGGAGATCATTCACCCGGATTCTTCCGTCTTCACCGATATACCAGACAGATTTCAGGGCCATACCTGACTGTGCAGTGTAACTGAGTTCCCGGGGAATAATCTCCTGGTATATGGGATTTGCAATCGCAAGAGCTCCACCTTGTTCCTGGATAATGAGACCAAGATCGATGAGATACGAGATATCGTCCGGTCTGAAGTTCTTTTCAAACATCTCTCCGGTGAGTATTGGTTCGATAACTCTCCTGACTCGCTCTTCCTGAAGTTTATCCACCAGCTGGTCAAGATGCGTCTCCCTTCTTTGGATAAGCCGCTCTTTTGCCTTTATGACAAGAGACTCTGATATCGGATTGGAACGGTTCCTTCCCTCTTCTATTTTGAAACAGACCTCATATGCAAGGGCATTGACAAGCCAGGGCTGGCCACGTGTCAGATTCCAGACAGCGGCAAGAGCTCCTTCTTCAAAAACCTGTCCTGTCTCTTTCGTGTGTTCAAGGAGAAGGATCCCAGTCTCTTCTTCGGTAAAATTTCCGAGCCATAAGGATTCTGCCTTGATGTTAAATGCACTTCCACCGGTGATAATCGCCTTGTCTTTATCCGAATGAATCCGGTAGTCACGGACATCACGGACTCCACAGAGGATGATTGAGGAAGGGAAATGTGCAGGTCGTTCAGAATACCCTGATCGAAGTTGACGGAGAACAGAGATCAGGGTATCTCCCACAAGGGCATCAATCTCATCTATACAGAGGGCTACTGGAAGAGATACACTCCTACATACATCAGATAGGACCATTTTAAATGCTGCATCAGGACCATAAACCTCAATATAATGATTTATCTTATCCCGAAGTGATGAATCCGGAATAGTCAGGTCTGCCTGAAAGGCAAATTCGCTTATTATTGCTTTAATACCTCTCGAAACATCACTTCTGGCAGTCTGGGCGGTTTCTACATTCATATAAAATGCAACATACCTGCCTTGATGGTTCAGATAATCCCGTAAAGCAAGCATGCATGAGGTCTTCCCGCTCTGCCGTGGAGCATGGAGAACAAAATACTTCTTCTGGCTTAGGAGGGTGAGAATTTCAGGGAGATCAAACCGGGTAAGAGGAGGCAGACAGTAATGATCCTGGCAGTTCACCGGTCCGGCGGTATTGAAGAACCTCATCGTATTTCTATTGATCCTGATGATAGAAAATCCCTCTCCGTGAAACGAGCAAACAATTATGAAAAAGCCAATTTCGCTGAAAATATAAAAAAATCGCCGAATATATGACGATTTCATCTATTTGGATTGTGCATGGTGCTGCTATTTGACAATGAGGTCCTTGAGATCAGAATAAATATCTTTCTTGCAATGTTTTACGAAATCACCATTGATTATCTCTCAGACTGAAAAAGTTTCATCCCTGCTCACATCCCAAATACTGCTACCATTCTCCCCTGATGCTCAATTGTTTCTGTAAAGATCTTCTCATCCCAACTCTTGTTTTTATCCCGGTCAAAGATAAGCAGATACACCTCTTCTGCCCCGCACCGATCAGCATATTTTGTCACCTGAACAAGCCCTTTACTGATGGTCACCTCCCGTGAGCCGTACACCATCTTGCATTCTATCACAAACCGCTGATACGTTCCGTCAGGAAGGTGCCATAGGATAAAGAGATCGGTTCTTCCCCGTCCGAGACCATATTCCCGTATTATCTGTCCGCCTCCGTTGATTATCCGCTGTAAAAATGCCTGGAGGAGGAGCTGGGGAGCTGCCTCTTTATACTGGGCGATATCGGTCCAGCTTTCGGAGTGTTCACGAAAGAACTGTTGGAATGATAGAAGGAGATCATTCACCCGGATTCTTCCGTCTTCACCGATATACCAGACAGATTTCAGGGCCATACCTGACTGTGCAGTGTAACTGAGTTCCCGGGGAATAATCTCCTGGTATATGGGATTTGCAATCGCAAGAGCTCCACCTTGTTCCTGGATAATGAGACCAAGATCGATGAGATACGAGATATCGTCCGGTCTGAAGTTCTTTTCAAACATCTCTCCGGTGAGTATTGGTTCGATAACTCTCCTGACTCGCTCTTCCTGAAGTTTATCCACCAGCTGGTCAAGATGCGTCTCCCTTCTTTGGATAAGCCGCTCTTTTGCCTTTATGACAAGAGACTCTGATATCGGATTGGAACGGTTCCTTCCCTCTTCTATTTTGAAACAGACCTCATATGCAAGGGCATTGACAAGCCAGGGCTGGCCACGTGTCAGATTCCAGACAGCGGCAAGAGCTCCTTCTTCAAAAACCTGTCCTGTCTCTTTCGTGTGTTCAAGGAGAAGGATCCCAGTCTCTTCTTCGGTAAAATTTCCGAGCCATAAGGATTCTGCCTTGATGTTAAATGCACTTCCACCGGTGATAATCGCCTTGTCTTTATCCGAATGAATCCGGTAGTCACGGACATCACGGACTCCACAGAGGATGATTGAGGAAGGGAAATGTGCAGGTCGTTCAGAATACCCTGATCGAAGTTGACGGAGAACAGAGATCAGGGTATCTCCCACAAGGGCATCAATCTCATCTATACAGAGGGCTACTGGAAGAGATACACTCCTACATACATCAGATAGGACCATTTTAAATGCTGCATCAGGACCATAAACCTCAATATAATGATTTATCTTATCCCGAAGTGATGAATCCGGAATAGTCAGGTCTGCCTGAAAGGCAAATTCGCTTATTATTGCTTTAATACCTCTCGAAACATCACTTCTGGCAGTCTGGGCGGTTTCTACATTCATATAAAATGCAACATACCTGCCTTGATGGTTCAGATAATCCCGTAAAGCAAGCATGCATGAGGTCTTCCCGCTCTGCCGTGGAGCATGGAGAACAAAATACTTCTTCTGGCTTAGGAGGGTGAGAATTTCAGGGAGATCAAACCGGGTAAGAGGAGGCAGACAGTAATGATCCTGGCAGTTCACCGGTCCGGCGGTATTGAAGAACCTCATCGTATTTCTATTGATCCTGATGATAGAAAATCCCTCTACATGATTTCTCATGTATCAATCAGAAACCAAAACCCAGAGATATTCTCACCCTCTTTGGGTACAGCACCCCGGGGTTTGATTATTCGTGGTTCCTGGAGCATTTCGGGGCGTGATTTGTGACCAATATAAGAAGAACGCCTTGAAAAGCAGGCTCTGGTGGTTTATGAACCGATGCTGTCCAATGATTAAGGAGAAGAGATACAAACCGAGATCAATTCTGTTCTCCTCTTTCCTGCAAAATACAACCTGTTATTCTCACATAAGGTACTCCAGAGTAACATACTAAAAATAACATCTTACAGAAATGTCGTGACAAAAACTATCTGATCATTGCGAACACATACGCCGGTAAGTCAGCAGTAGTATCTGACAAGATCCAAATCTGGAACACTGCATCTGGTGAGATGTCTCATCAATGCGGGCCATAAGTACATAAAAATGAGGGATCATGTTGTTACCCCCCATATTGTCACCCATTCTGAAGTTTATTCTTTTTTCTTGTAAACTTCATCCGGATCAAACATCCGCTCTCCGGAGACTGTACCGTCAAGCCTTCGGTAAAAACATGACCGGTATCCGGTATGACACGCTGCGGTGAGTTGATCCACCAGGTAGATGACCGCATCCTCATCACAATCAACCAGAATCTCATGAACCTTCTGGAGATGACCGGATTCCTCTCCTTTCTTCCAGAGTTTATTCCTGCTCCTGCTGTAATAGTGTGCATATCCGGTTGACCGGGTCAGGTCCACAGCCTCTTTATTGGCATATGCAAGCATCAGTACATCTTTGGTTGTTTTGTCCTGCGCAATAACCGGAACCAATCCCTTTTCGTCAAATTTTATCGTAATCATTGTATGGTTTCCATCTCTCTGGTACATGAATAAGAAGTATACTCGTACAGTTTGATCAGATGAGGTTTAAATCTGTTCATTTTTTAATACAAGGCAAAAAAGGTCATCTTACATATCCGACTATTGGCGGATTACATCCAATATATCCTCTCACAATTCATTTCAAGCTCAAATATAGCAAGAAAGCTACAAAAACCTTCATGGGAAGAATATCAACGAGGTCCAAACTTCAATGGCGACATTGTTTCACTTGTATTGACCAGCATCATCTCTTCCTCCTCGAGCATCTTTCCATATGCGAGAATTGCCTGTCGTATGACCTCGGTCTGATTCCCTGCATACCCTTTATCGATAATCCTCCTGATGACCTCTTCATATGGTCTCCCGATTAATGTTCATAGAAACACCTCTTTAATGCTAATCTAGTATGTATTCAGTACCATATTCAGTACCATAATAAGTATGCATTGTAAGTATGCATTGACTAAAGATCTCTCTTCACCTGAACATTCTTGTAACTCATTATTTATCGTGTATTAACGATAATTCCGGAGAAGAGGAACAACAGGGACAAGCGGACAACCGAAAATTCTCTGTGGAACATTATATCCGATAATGTTTCAGCATTTTCTTCAGGGATAGATAGAACACAGATGCAAACCGTCAGGGTTTAATTCATATCGCTCCTTCTATTGTTCTATGATTAACATTGCACTCCCAAAAGGGAGCCTTGAAGAACAGACCCTGCAACTCTTTAAAGAAGCCGACCTTGAGGTAAGGAGAACTGACCGTGATTATAACCCTACGATTAATGATCCACGGATCGGAAAGGTCAAAATATTACGCCCCCAGGAGATACCGACCTATATTGAGATGGGATATTTCGACATGGGAATATCAGGCCTTGACTGGATCCATGAGTCAGGAGCACGGGTAAAAGAGGTGGCACAACTCAATTACAGTAAAACCGGACCGGGTATTGTCAAAATTGTCGTCGCAGTCCACCAGAGTGAGCCAATCTCAATGGTCAGCGAAATACGCCCTGACAGCCGGATTACCACCGAATACCCGAAATTAACAAAAGAGTTCTTTGAAAGACTAAATATTCCTGTCCGCCTCTTCCCATCCTATGGTGCAAGTGAAGCCAAGGTCCCTGACCTGATGGATGTGGTCGTTGACCTGACCGAGACCGGAACGACCCTCCGAAAGAATGGCCTGAAGATCATCGGACAGATCATGGAGTCATATACGACCATCATTGCAAATAGTGCAAGCTTTGAGGATCCAGTAAAAAGAAAAGAGATTGAAGAGATTGTGACTCTCCTCATGGGTGTTATTGACGCACGGAACAAGGTTCTCATCTCGATGAATGTCCCGGCTGTATCACTTGATTCTATCGTTGCAAGCCTTCCTGCAATGAAGAAACCAACCGTCGCAAAACTTCATGGAATCGATTATTTCAGCCTTGAAACGGTGGTCCTGAAGAATATGGTAAACACCCTGATACCAGAATTGAAGGCGGCCGGGGCAGAGGATATCCTGGAGATCCCGATAACAAAGATCGTGAGATGATATCAGGAATTTTTTATCCTTTTTGAAAATCATCATGAACCAGTATCAGGAGAATGCAGAAATATGAAGATCAGAGGGTCATGGCATTTCGGTATCCAGTGGGCAACAATTCGATACCTTGTGGTATGTCTGGTCGCCCTTGCGGGTATGCTCTTTGGTTCGCTGGTTCTTCATGACACGGAGTTTGCCCTGATTCTGACTTTTGCCGGGTATATTGGTGCACGGATTCTGCTCTGGGTGCTCTACAAGGAATAACCTTAACCCTTGATCGTTCCGGGCGGTGCATACCGGGATATCAGCTCTTTTACCTGGTTGAAATTTTCTCTCGTGCACGCCAGCATAATAGGAGAGATCAGAATTTTTCTGTACACAACGATGGTCCGCTCCCGGTTCTGGTACGTTATGGACCTGATCTCATCCCAGGGAATTGTATCCATCTCACGGGAAATGTTTATCATGCTGCCTCCAAGGCCGCTGAGTGACCCGCCGGCAACAGATCCGATGGCAGTAAGCCTGTTGATCTTTTTAATAGTCTCCCCTGCAGCATAGCCAATTCCTTCAGGGGTCACGGCGAAGACTGCATCAGGCCCCCCTTTCGTTGCCTTCTGGTATATTCCGGCGATGAACAGGGACAGTCCGAATAAGAAGACCCAGATGACAAACAGGATGGGTGCGACAGAGAGTGCAGCTCCGGGATGGGCGAACAGGATGATGACAAACACCACAAGAAACCCTCCACCCAGAGCCATACCCAGTTGTCTGACAACAACCGAACTGGTAATCACCGGTATCTGGGCGGTCCAGACCATCGAGTCCGATGATGATTGTTCTGAAATTGATACCGGTTTTCCACATTCCTGGCAGAATGCACTGTCAGGAGGGAGATCTGATCCACAATGAGGACATTTGTTCATATTATCACCTGTGTTCTGATGATATCCGTTCATATCTTTGTTCCACAATGTCTGCAGAATTTTGCTCCTGGTTTCAGGTCTTTCCCACATGAGGGGCAGTGTGTCACAGATCCCTCCATGCCGTGGCGGGCAAAGGACCCTGTTGGTTCTCCACAATGCCTGCAATACTTCTCAGTTGGGGAGAGTGGCGCTTTACAGGAAGTACAGACAGGGAGATTTGGATCTATCCCGTTGGTCTGAACCGGGGATGAAGGTTTTTTGACAGGAATCCGGGCCCCGCACGTTTTACAGAATTTCGCACCAGGATTTACCGGTTGTTTACAGGAGGGGCAGAGAAGGTTCGCTCCTGATTTTAGGGGTTTTTCAACCGGAACAAAGGTTTCAGGGAGATTATTAAATCGATCAGGCTCACTTTTTCCGGACAGAGGGGTGTCAGAAAGAACGTCTGTAATCTTCTGGCTTACCACCTGCTTAACTCTCTCTTCTGCCGTTTCCATTCCCTGTTCCACGATCTTCTCACCTGCAGCAGGAAGGATGTCTCCGACAACAACCTGCCATTCAGCCGGGGGACGGTTGATTACCTGCGATATCTCCTGGGCAGCCGTTCCAATCTGTGCAGCCTTTGTCACCGTTGATTCTATTTTAGAAGCGGTGGATGCGACGGTATCAAGGATCTCAGTCGCCTTTTGGAAGGAATCACCGGTGCTTTTGCCAACATCCGGACCAACACCGTGTGATCCAGTCTGGAGTGGAGTACCACAGGATCTGCAGAACTTCGCTCCTTGTGAATTATCCTGACCGCATGCCGGACATTTTTTTGTAGTCATAGAGCACCTCTACTCATCGGGAAGGGTCTTCAGATATTCGTGTAACTGCTGTTTCTGACCTGCTGACATATGTTTCTGACCTGATTCAAGGATTCCTGACATCTTCTGAATGATGCTCCGTGGGGATTCGCCCATATGGGCAAGGGCTGCCTCGGCATCTGCAGGAGTAAATCCATCTTTTCCAACCCGGTTCATGATCTCAACACCGGCACGGACATTCTCCGGGATTCGTGCAATGGGAGGATCCGGATACCCGGCTAGTTCGTTGTATTTATTTACAACCGGTTCAATCTGGTTTTTAAACTGTTTGGTCAGTTGTCGCATTCCTTCCTCCTTGTACGCCCCGGCAGCTTTAGGATCACCAGATTTCATTGCCCTTTCGGCCCGGTCATACCACTCATACACCTTCGTCTCCATGGTACGGGTTGTTGCTTCAAGATCCTTGTAGGGTTTTCCTTTCATGTCTCCCCGTGTTGCCGGGCCAATATCCTCCTTTCCTCCTCCATATGCATCGGTATGGAACCGGTCGGTAACGGTCTGATCCATATGTTCGGCATATTCATTGCATTTTGCCTGATCGATGACCGGTTTCCCGTCAGGCCCCGTGATGACTCTTCCGCTTGCATCAGTCTTATACGGGTACTCTCCATGTCGCTCTCGGTAAAATTCCTGGTTGTAGATATCCCGTGAGCCGGTTCCCTCCTGTTCTACAAGTTTTCCGTTCTCCGTCCGTGTATTTCCCTTCACATCCCTGACCGGTTCATTCGTGCTTTTGACATCCTCCATCTCCGGTTTACCGGTCCTGGGATCGATGACAGGATCATACACCGGCTGGCCTGTCTTCATGTCTATGACTGCCTTTCCGGTATGGGGATCTATCCTCATCTGCTGCTTTGGCTTTCGGTAGGTGACATCACGGTCAAAGGTGGATTTCGTGCTCTCCTGGTCTGGAGTTCTGGGTGTCGCATCTTTCACATTGGTGATCTTTGCAATCTCAATATCATCCGGACCATATGGTCTCTCACCTGGTTTCAGGTTCTGATTCAGCTGGTCTGCGATTCGTTGCTTAACCCTCCGGTCCACATTGTCATAGGTCTGTTTCCAGTGTTCATTGAAGTCTCGTCGGAGCGGACTTTCTTCACCGGGTTTTCTGGTTTTACCATCAAGTATGTGGGGTTCATCATTGAGAACATGCATGGCATGCTTGTCCTTTTGCACCTTCTCACAGACCTCGGAGAACCGTTTTTTCGCAGCAGGATCATCCGGATTCTTCTGAAGATTCTCCCAGGCATCTTTGAGCTCATTGACCTTGTTCCGGCCTTCCTTCCTCCCTTCTTCGAACTTCATCTTCTCCCGTGCATCCACTTCCTTTTGAGAGTCGGCGATGTTCTTATCTGCCAGGGATTCAGCCTTTGCCTTCTCCATAGCCAGTCGTGCGTTATCACGTCTTTTCGCTGCTTCTTTCGCTTCTTTGGATGATTTGTCCTTTATGGCATCATATTCAGATTTCAGCCGATCATATTCAGAGGTTGCTTCCTTTAACTTTTCATCTGCTGTCTTTTTCCCTTCTTTTGCCTGTCTCTCATCGGGTTTCTTCTTATCCTCCTTATCCTTCCCTTCCGGACTTTCCTTCTCTTTTCCGGTTTCCTCTTTTTGCTTCACTTCATCCGGCTTCGTTTTGCCCTCTTCCTTTGCTTTTTCATCTCCAGGTTTTCCCTCCGGTACGGGTTTTTTCTGAGTCAGATCTGGCTTCTTCTTTCCGCCTGTCTCTTCTTTCCCGCCTCTTATGATACCCGATACCTGCTTTGTTCCATGATCTTTTACAGTACTATTCAGCCAGTCTGCAATGACCTCATCCCTCAGTTGTCGTGCGGTCTCCTTTGCAGCTCCCACAACGGTATTGTTCGGGGGATCTCCATAGATGAGGGTTTTCAGGAAGTGATAGCCGGCAAACAGCCCCCATGCAAGCCATCTCCGCTCACCGGTGAGTTTTGCCAGTTGATCCGGATCGATAAGTTTTCCTTCGGTTATGCCCTTGATATCATCGAAACTGATAAAAGACTCCGGAGGTGTTCCCATCTGGTAGGCCTCAAGAGCACCCAGGATCTTCCCCTTTACATGATTAATGGCGATCGCCCCAAAGGGTCCGACCACCGTTCCAAGGGCAGCATTGAAGGCGAGATCTCCGGCCCACTTTACCCATTCCAGGGCCTCGATGATCTGATCATACCGGTTTGCTGCATCCAGGTAATCCTGTGCCTCCTCAAGACAGAGCCGGTACGCCCGGTTATAGATCATCCATCTGAGCTGAACAAGCCCCTCAACGCCGAGGACCTGTTTACGTTTGGAAAGGAGTGTATGAAGTTCTGGTCTGGCCTGCTCTGGTGCCATGGTGTTAATGATGTGTTCACACCGGCGGACTTCAATCTCCCAGCTGGCACTCCCCGGATTGACATTATCAGTCTCAAGGGCAAGAATGAAGTCACAATAACCGGTCTCTTCAGAACCGGCATGGTTTTGGACCGTTGCACGGCATCTGACCGGAATCGGGGTTCCGTCAAAGGGTATCGGACGAATCATCGAGACTGAATAGACCGCTGATGGAGTATTGAGTTGCCTCACTCCTGAGGACACAAAGGTAAGACCAGATCCTTTGGCTGCATTATAGGGTTTTGTCTTTTCATCCTCCATGATGGTAAAATCCAGAGGGCTTGGGTCGGTGATGGCAGAAGTATGAGAAATTATCTGATTATCTTCAGTGAGGACCAGGTAGTAAAAATCCAGAAGAGCGGAAGAATCCATCTGTGAATTCGGCACCGGGACATGATACATTCCGGTATCCTTCCGTCTGGCGATGGTATCTATGAAAAGGCCCTCTTTTGAGATAATGACGGCTATATGACATTCCAGAGGGAAGGAGAGTTCTCCTGACCGGGGCGATGCGGTGACGATGACAGTCTCTGAATCATACAGGCTCTCTGACCGCTCATCAGGGGAGTCCTGCTCTGTCATGGCTATCTCTGCATGGGTATCATCCAGACCGGTAATGGTTGCATTGATAAGTTTGAGCGTTTTTTCAGGATCAATTGCAAACACCCATGATTCAGATCCGCCATGGTCAATACGGACCTGAACTCTCACAGTCTCATTAATTCCTTTCACCAACGTGACCTGATAGGTATCTGCCTCGATTGTTGGCCTTTTCAGGAGCAGCACCGGGACAGAGACGGGCCCTGAACGGGTATTCCCTGAAGTTGCGGTGATAATGATATCTTCTGATGCCGGAGGATCACCGGTGTACTCAGGGTCCGGAGGGGTGGCCTTTAGAGCAACCGCAGTCCATCCGTCACCATAATCAACGGGGGTGCTGGGTTCATCAAGCCATCCATCCGGTTGTGCCCGTTCAAAGGTCCAGATCGGTGCTTCAGGGGCGTCTGTGCTGAACCTGACCAGGAGGATTGCACGATCAGGTATGAGAAAGGGAGAGATGGCATTTTTGTCACTTTCGAATCGTGTCTCGATTGATCCGGATGCAGGGGCGTTGAAATGCACCGTAATCGTCTGTGGGGGTACGGCGTCCTCATGAACCGAAGCGTTGAGGGAGAACTCGATCTCTTGCAGATTGGTCGGACGGGTCTGTGTTATGGCTGCATTCAGGACACCCCTGGCTGTTATGGGAGAGACTGATAAAAATTCTGATATGCCTGACGGAAGATCCAGATGTAATTCGCTATCTGGTACCTGTCGGAGCGTTCCTGATTCATCCTGCGAAAAGACTTCGGCATGAAGATGAGCAGGATCTTTTACGGTTACGAAAAGGGACCGTGAGGGTTTAATATTGAGGATATAGGATAGAGAGGGGGCAAAGGTGAGAGAAACCTCCTCTGCCAGTAAAAGACCGGCAACCGACGAACGAACGGTAACAATTACCCCAGATTTTTGCATCACATCAGGTGGAGCATTACCGGTAATGAATCGCTTCTTATATTGCCCTTCGATTATCTCCGGACCTTCAGTGATAGCAGTTCTCCCATCGGTCACCGATATTGAAATACACTCGGTAATCCCTGCTATCTCCTCTTCGGTGAATGTAAAGGGGAGATTGACTGTCGCTTGTACCACTGCAACAGGATGACCGGATTCATCATTCCCGGCATAGTAAACGTCTGTTATGAGCTCTGGATGCGGGATATCAGGAATGGTGAGATCAATCTGATCGATGACCGGTGCTCCACCAATTGGGACCGGTATCCCCATACCTGGAACAGAACCTTCGGGGGTGAGGGTGCTCTGGATGGGAATGGATCTTTTTGTAAGAATCAGGCCCTGATACTCGGATAACCTGAGTGGCCTTTTCAGCGATGCATCAATCTGAAAGGTTGTGTTATCCAGGATGTACCGGGTTTTGAGGTCAACGAGTCCTTCCCATCCTGAACCTGGAGTCAGAGAGGCGGATGCATGATTGAGTTTCACCCGCTTGTTAACAGCAAGGTAAAACCAGATCTTCATACTGACCGGGCCAAGTGGCCTGGTGTCGGGATGATATGGGATTGGTTTTGAAAATTTCATCCCTTTTCACCACCCTACTCAAATCCGACCTGTAATGACTGCTCTATGGTGACATGCACCGTAGCTTTCTGTGTCATCCCTCCGGCTGATGCTGATATGGTCAGTTCAGCAGATGTAACCGGTACAGGTTTTGAAAGAGAGACTGTGACCTGAAGGGTTCCCATGCCGGAGGATGGCCGGATTGTAAGTCCGGGTATTGAAGGACCTGATACCTGAATAGGGGCTCCTGGTTGCTTTATATACTCGCCGGTTTCGAGTAGTTTCCAGACGGTGACGGAAAATGAGTCTGGTTTATCTCCTGATACCCGGACCATGTCCTTTGATAACTGGAGAACATACCTGACCGCCTTCTTCTCCTTTTCCTCTTCTTTCTTCAAAGCCGTACCCTTCTGTACCGGTGCAGCAGGTTTATTCCTGGCCTTTAGTACAGCAGCTCCGATTCCCCCTGCAGCAAGCAGTCCGCCTATGAGAATAATAAAAGTCCCGTCCCCATTACCATCAGGGGAAACTGACCCTCCGTCATTACAGGAGCAGGAAAATCGGGAGCAGTCAGTTTCAGCCTGCTGGAAACAGCAATTGGGATAACATCTGCACAAACAGCATTGTGCCCTCATGCACCGTTCATCCTGGGTACAGGTTTTTGTCTTCGCACACTCAAGGCAGGCGGCTGATGCATCTGTCATCACAGAGCCAGGACAAAAATCACTTTGAGCAGATACTGGCACCATTAAACAAAACAAACAGAGGAGAATCAGGAGAGAAGGCCCGTATAGATATCCTTTGGGTATTGTCATGGATCACATTCCCCGGTATGGTTTTGATGCATGATACGATCACCGTTTATGATTTTCAAACCAGATTCCTGCACAGAGAATACCAATTATTGCAGTGGCCGTGCAGAGTGGTATTGCGGGAGTTGTCTGTACCGGGGCACCTTGATTATGGGACTCAACTCCGGCTTTCTCCTCTATCTCAAGTGCACGAGATAGTGCGTCTGATTGTTTCCAGATATCTCCCTGCTGTGCATAGGCCAATGAAAGACCATAGTACCCATAGGCAAAGTCCGGATTTATCTCAAGTGATTTATGAAAGGCCTTTATTGCGTTTTCTGACTGATTGAGCCGGTATTCACTCATCCCCAGGTAGTACCAGGCATCAGGGTTGTCTGGTGTCAGTGTGGTGACCTTTGAAAAATACTCTTTGGACTCTGCATACCTGCCCGATTGTGAGAGCATAAGCCCCTGAAGCATAAGACGATCAGCCTCTTTATCGGTCTTGCCGGTCAGGTTGTGATATTCAGACAGGACATACTCCTCAGCCCGGTATTCTGCCTCCAGCTGATCCATGTCAGGGGTGGGAGTCGGAACCCAGCCCGAAGAGCCGGCACATACGAGATAAACACACCATACTACCAGAATGACATAATGTTTCATACGATCACCACCCCTTTGCGATTTCACGTTTCAGAATCCTGCGATGGCAAGGCCAAATATGAAGAATATCACAATTAATGCAAGCGTTGCCAGAACAAATATGATGATCTGGCCCATGCTGTGTTCCACATAGGGAATTTCTCCACGATTCATCTGGTTCGCAGTATTATATGCATCGTAAATCCCGAAGATCCAGATGATGATACCTGGTATAAGAAATATCATTGATCCAATCAGAGCACCAATGAGAAAGGCAAACCCCTTGAACAGGTTTCCGTTATAGACCTGCCCCATCCCGGACCAGAGAAAACTTGCGATGGCAGCAAGGGTGGGATTCTTCTGGTTTTCAGATAAGGTATAGTGGGTTTTCTGCTCGGTTTGTTTTTCTTCGTATTTGTATTCAAAATCCTGGTTGACCTGTGCTCCACAAGATTCACAGAATTTGCTCCCCTCAGATACTTCAGCTCCACACTGATGACAGAACATGATTGCTCACACACGTATAGATGTCATAAGGGTATATGAATATTATCGAGGGATCGAAACCACGGGGTTTTCATGTAAAAAAAGGGTTATCGCTATTGAGAAAAAGGAGGTTTATTTCTCCAAAAATCGTTCCATGAACGTATTGTTGATACCATTCAGGGATTGAATAGTATCACTTTCATACTTGTATACATAGACCGGCTTCCAGTAATATCCATCTTCGGATTTATCCACTGTGTAAAAATAATAATCCCCAAACTCCCGGTCACTGTTTTCATTGAGTTTCAGCCAACCCGTTGCAGCATAGGAATACTTCCCATAATTATCAGCGATATAGAGCATCTCTTCAGGATTTTTAGGGTTATTCTGTTCTATCCATGCAGCCATTAGGGTCTGATCATATGCAAGGATCTCATAGATACAGGGGACCTTCCCCCCTTTTGCATCTTTTACTGCATCAAAAACCCGCCAATAATCTGATACCGGCGGCTGAGCGATATTAAATGAAAGAGCGGTGAATCCGGTTTTATAAGCAAACGCTGCAGCGGTTTCATTCTCCAGGATGGTTGTATGAAGTGCTGCACCATCCATACCTTCCCACCGTGCTTTGTCAAGGCCTGGATAGGCGGATGCCTGTGCCAGAAGATCACCCGTCTCATCCAGGGAGACGACGATGATGGTAACATTCCTCTCTCCGACCTCCGCAATCATCGGATCTACAATTGAATCAAGAGTTTTCAGGGCCTGGGTAAAGTCGCGGGTATGAGCCGGGTAGGTAACAGGATCTGCCATCTGCTCAGATGATGAGAACATATCGCTCAATACCTTACCATAGAGATCTTCCCGTGCAAGAATCACGATCATTGTTCTTTGAGAGTCCTGCTGGTTCATCTGGTGATATCTTAATACCGCTTTCATCAGGTTTGAATCATCAGGACATAATCTTACCATCGGATCGCCGGGGAGAGAGAGGGCTCTCGATGACGATGGATTTACCGAGAATATCCCTGTACTAGTGAGGATTGGGAGAACGCCGGATACTTCTTCTGAAGAAGAAGGACCGACTATTACCCTGGCACCCTGACTGATTAGGTCTTCAGCTGCCTGTGCAGCACTCTCCCGTGTCCCGTTGGAGGTAGATTTTATTATCGTGACTGTGGTATCCAGGCCTGATTTCGCATAACTGTCATTTAAATCTGAAACCGCAAGATCTATTGCCGCTTCTACTCCCGCTGCATATGAAGCACAGTCTCCTTGTTCATCGATTATTGTGCCGATGATAATCTCCTGGTGAGCTGAAACACACCAGATGCAGAGTAGTACTACCATAACTGAACCAATTTTCGCATTTAACCCCATGAAAACTCCTATATCTGTTGAATTCTGTGAGCAGTGAATCTTCAAGTCCCTGTATAACACATGGGCGCTGACTCCTCACATAGTGAAGGAATGTTCAGAATTTATGGCTATCGCCCTGATAGAAAGCAGACAGTATTGGATACACAAAACGTTCTGCAATATGGTAAACCGGTTTCTTATCGCTAAAGTGTATGGAGTGAACAGAGTTTGGTATTTTTTCGATTCATCAAAGACGGTATTCAAGGCATGAGAATCACAACACTATGATATGCAGGTGTATGCTTGAATTTATGAATATTAGATTTTTCAGAGAGACAAATCGGTTTCAGGAACTTAGGTATCGATATTGGCGTATCAATGATGACCTGGATACATCATCCCGTCTCTTCTCACATTATTCCAGCAATCAGCTACTTTTTTATGTTTGTCAATAGATTAATTATAACTTTTGGATTAGAATATGCCCCGAATAATTTCGCCGGATAGCCTGATCTCAATGAAGGAAGCCCAAAAACTTATTTTATCCTCATTTAAACATCAAACAAAAAGCAGGTTCATTCCGGTAAAAAATGCTCTTGGGTATACCCTTGCAGATCCCGTCAGTATATTCAGGACCATCCCTCCGGTCACCCTTGCAGGAATGGATGGAATCGCTCTGAAAAGCAAAGAGACGAGGGGGGCATCGAATGAGCACCTCCGTGAAGTTTCCGGGATTTCAGTAAATATCGGCCTTCCTGTACCTGAAGATTATGACACGATCATCTCCCTAGAAGAGGTTTTCAAAACTGAGAAAGATCAGTTTCTAATCTCAAGACCGGTCTCTCCCCGGCAGCATATCATACCGAAAGGATCAGAAGCTGAAAAGGGTCAGATAATTATGCAGGCAGATCATGTACTGACCCCGTATGATATTGCAGCACTGATTCATTTCGGTGTAAAGGACGTCGCGGTAAGGCACTGGAAGGTTGGGATGATTGCCACGGGGGATGAGATAATTCCATCGAAAAAGGAACCACACCCTGGTGAGATCGTTGATACAAACACGATAATGATATCCGGATATCTTCAGGGATTTGGCGTACTCACCGAAGGGTTTCCAATAACACCTGATGAACCTGATCTTATTGCATCCCGGATACTCTCTGCATGTGATACTTGTGATATCGTTCTTGTTTTAGGGGGAACTTCTGCCGGCACAAAGGATTATTCTGTTGATGCCATAGAAAAGGCCGGGAACCTTCTTTTTCACGGTGTAGCCATGGAGCCGGGAAAGCCGGTGCTCTGTGGTTCTGTAATGGGAAAACCAGTTCTTGGCATGCCAGGTTCTCCTGCCGCCTGTTTATTGTCCTTCTTCCAGTTTGTATTCCCACTGCTCAAATCCTGGGGAGTTCCCATACCTCCGAAAAAACATGTCATCGGAGAGATAACCCGGGATATTGAGCCCTTCTTTGGATATGATCTCTTTTATCTTGTCAGGACGCGATATGAAGATGGCGTTATACGTATTTTCCCTCTTGAATGGGAATTTGGATACATAACCGGCATCAGTGCAGACGGCATACTCCATCTTCCGGAGTGGAGCAACGGGTATCGAAAAGGGGAAAGAGTCCAGATATCTTTAATCAGATAGATAAAGATAGATATCTTCCAGTATCTTATATCTTCTTATGATAATTTATTATTTCAGAGATTTTATCTGATGAGTGATAGTCAAGGCAACCTCATCTCCTGCAAAAATTACCAGGACTTTCTCAAATCTTTCTGAAAATTCCAGAATATTTTTTTCTGATAACTCTTCCGGGAGAATACCCATCTTTTTACATTGTGTAGAAACGGCAGTACGGGCAAGACCGAATCCGATTATTGGAGTGAGAATGTCAATAATTTCATCATGAATATTACTCATATCTCCTCCGGAACAAAGTTTTCAGTTTCACACAAGCGTAAATAAAACAGAGTGTAGCACACAGATACGCAATACTCTGGAACCACTTTAATGAATAATCTGAATTAAAACCAAAATCAGTGCCATGACCAAAGTATCTGAAGAAGGAACCGAGAGCCATAAAGAGGGAAAATATGAGAAGTAAATCTATTATTTTACGGATTTCCCCACCAATTGTTCTCCTGGCATCATAATATACCACAACTGTTACACAAAAAAAATGAAGATGACTATTTTTAATAGAGGGTTGAATGGACTAGTTGAATAGTCCATAAATTCTAAATCTATCATTCTGAACCCTTAGTTTCTTCAAAAAGATGGACAATGGCCTGGATTTTTTTTCGGATGATTAATGCAATAATAAGGGACAGGACAATAAAAATCAAGCCGACAATACTCTCTCCCCACTTATAGGAAGTATAAAAGTCACCCTGGAATCTAAAATAGGAGGAGAATGTTGCAGCAATAGCGGATATGAAAAGCAGAATGGATATCTGATGCAATAATCCGCCATATCTTTTTTGACACTGAAATAGGATGAAGGTTGCCAATGCAAACCCGATTGTAATCACTATTTTCAGGAGATTGTTGATAGGACTGACATCATAGGATAAAAGTTCTATTACCATGAGAATACCAGTACGATAATTACACTATTCATGTTCGATTCTTCCTGAATGCCCGTGCAGGAATGGTGATCTCAAATCGTGCTCCAACGTTTTCCCTGCCAGTCTCTTTAATCTCAAATCCTGTGATTTCCAGAATCTCACGGACCAGAAATAACCCAAGACCACTATTTTTGCCATATCCCTTTTCGAAGATTTGATTTTTCAATAAATCAGGAATGCCAATTCCATTGTCTTCATAAACAAGGACAGCCATCCCAGATACATCTTCAACGAGAGAGATGTTGATCTTTGTAACATGAATCCCGTGACGAATTGAGTTATCCATCAGATTATAGAAAACGAGCATCAGCATGGGATCTGCAAATAATTCATAATCTGTAATCTCAAGGTTGAGAACAATCGTTTCTGGCAAAAAATCAATAGCTGCGGCCTTTACCACCATATCTAAAGGCTGCCATATAGGAACACTATCACCAATTTCCTCATATTCCCGTGTAAATTGTATCTGTTGTCTGATTTTATTACTACAGGTTGATATATGACGTAGGTATTCTAAAGCCTGAGGTTCTTTCACTAGAGATGGCTTTATCAGGTCAGAGAATGCATCAAGTGCCTGAAGCTGATTCAGGATATCATGTCGTGTAATGCCTGATAAAATCTTGATCTTTTTTTTGGAGACGATTAATGCTTTTTGTATCGTATTTAAATCAGTAATGTCCCTGATAATAATTAACCCGATAATATTTCCATTATCGTCGGTTACAGGAGAGATCGTGTACGAGATGTCTGTATCGACATTATTTCTGGATAGCAGATAGGTACCTTTTAGAACATTTAATTCTCCTGCCATTACTTTATTGAGAAAATATGAAAAATCCTCTTTTTTTTCTGGTGGAAATATCAGGGAAATGCTTTTCCCAATCACATCAGCATTCTTATATCCAAATATCTTATGAGCACCATCATTCCAAGACAGGATAATTCCATGAAGATCTATTCCAATAATTGCATCTTCAGATGAAGATATCATCGAAGCCAGAAAATGGAGTTTCTCATCACTTTTGTGTTTCTCGGTAATATCCTGAGCAATGATGGCAGTTGCGAGAAAATTTGTAAAAAAAGAAATTTTTGCAATTATAACAGAATACACATGAGATGCATCATTTATTTCAATAGTAACATGATGCTGCGCAACACCCTCACCACGAAACTCATGTAGCAATGATAGAATTTCCGGAGAAGAAAAGATGTCCAGATTTAATGACTGTATCCTCTTCCCAATAATATTGTCCTTAAAAATCTTGATTTTTTTCAAGTATGATTCATTGATAAATACAACACGAAGGTTTTGATCAAGAATCAATACAAAATTAGTAGAGAGATCATAGAGATTATGTGTATATTGTTCAGAGCTCAGGATGAATTTTTTAGCCTTACCAATCTCAAACATCTTCACCTGACCTGACAGGTACATCTGATCAAGATATCGTGCCGTAGTAATTCGGGATAATTCAGACAACCTTGATATTTCTGCAATAGAAAGAGGCTTTTTGACATTCTGCAATGTATTACGAAGAATCTCAATCTTCTCTTTTTGCATTGTCAGAAAATAGTTACATGAATCACTATATAAAACTCCCGTTATAGCTTATCGTTGTTCTCTGTCTTAAGTATACTAAAGAAAAACTCACATTGTGCATAATCGTCCCTGCATAGGTAAATCAAATTCGGATAGAGAGAAACTTTCATTGATTTACGTAGATGATAATCATTTCATGCTTGATGTCATGAAACATTTTTTGGAGAGAGATCTAACAATAGATGTTCAGACATTTTTATCCCCAAAAAATGCCATTTCATATTTAAAAACCCATCCTATGGATTTAATATTATCCGATTATGAAATGCCTGATATGAATGGGGCTGAGTTCCTTTTACATCTCCGCTCCCAGGGAATTAATACACCATTTATACTTTATACCTCTAACAACCATGAAGAAATATCTGCAGATATTTTCAAACAAGAGTATGTTCACTATATATCAAAATGTGGCCCGATAGAGCAGCATATCACCCGGTTAAAGGAGATCATTCAGAAATACGACAATATCACCAAATCTGATTTATATGGAACCACAAGTTCTAATACGGATCTAGATCTGATCATTACGAACCTATGAATCAGGGAGAAGAGGATCATCATCACCGGACGATATGGCGTGATTTATCCAGAAATTTGTCCAAAAGAGAGATACTCTATTTTATTTCCGGTTCTCCGGATGGTGTAAGAGAACCAAAAATCAGGGAGTTCATGAAGGATGTATTCAAGTTCTCTTTTCAAGGTTCGGTTAAATCTCACTTAAAGGAGCTGGAAGCAGAGGGTCTGGTAACAAAAGAGACTCCCCGAAGAGGTGCTCCGGTCTGGCATGCGAATCCATCACTGGTCTTGGAGATGGTCAGGAATGAATTAAATGCCATGAAATTTCGTGAAAAGCAACTTTTGGAATTACAGGAGTACCTTGATGAGGTATATGGCGACTAACCCTGCCAGATGAACTCAGGTCAAATCTGAATCATATCATCAGAAGAATTATCTGATTCGGACCCAATAATGAACCTGAAGAGATACTATTCAGGAGAATATGATTTCTATCCTGGATGTCGATGACGAAGATCTCTTTCTCGATCCCGGATATGGCTTTCTTGAAAGAACTGAAGTAATTGAAATTGCTCTCCGGATGAGAAATGTATTGCCATAAATTTTTTACTGAATGATCCATTTGAAGTCAAGATGAATCTGATTCTCTGCATTTTATAAATTTAACTGTCAGAAATGGTCTTCGGATTTTTTACTGGAGAATACTCAATTGTCTCATGAATTAATTTTTTGAACTATTGTCGCATAAGTCTTTTTTCCATCAGATAATGTAATATTTTCTACATGAAGCCACAGAACCGGTAAAGATATCCCGGACTGATGTAAGATTGAAAATTCACCATATTTACCGGTAGATTCATTATGAACAATAAACTGATAGAATTGTTTGAACCCATTCGTATCCGGAAATAATATTCTGATATTTTTTCCATATAAATCATTATCTGAATATCCCATTAATCGAGCCATTTCAGTACTTGCCCAAGTGATGATCATTGATGAATCAAATATGATTACAGGAATATGAGTGGCATCTAATAGTTGAGTATAGAGAATAGTCCGGTTTTGAGCATCATCATGTTGATTTTTCAGATCATCGATCTGAATTTTAATTTCTGCATCATGGGCAATTACTTCTTCGGTTACCCCGATGAGATCTTTATTATTTTGAAGTAATTGTAATTGCAGAGATTTTTGTTCGGTTACATCCAGATATGAGACATATATCCTCGAAAGATCATTGTTTGGTGATGCATCCGAAACATAGTTTGAGAAATACCGAAATTTTCCATTTGAAGTAATAACAGATGAAGGAAAATAAAAATAATCCAAGCCTTCATATAGGGAAACAAACAATTCTTTTAAATTATTCATTGTTTCTTTTGTGAATAGAGGTGTCAGATATTTCATGACATTGTAGTAATCACCCCCGGTGATTAGATAATCATTCTTACTTTTTATATTTATATGTCGGACCTTAACAAGGTTACAACATTTTATCAATTCATCCGGATATTGATCCAAGTGGGATCTGATATCTTCTAAGCCTATTTTCTTTAATTCATCAAAATATTGTTTAATTTGAGAAAAATCAACTTCATTAATCGGAATAGGGGCATATTCAAATAGTGATCGGTACATTGCCTCATTTTCCATTATTTTACTTCTGGTTACTACCGTTTCTGTTATATTCGATGCAATTACTGCAATAAAAAGAGAGCCCGGCCGAATTGAAATATTCATAATTGTTATTTCATACCAATGAGAGAGTTCATTTTTATGGATTTCAAGTTCCATTTTTTTAACTTTTTGGAAAGAGAATTCTTTCAATCCCTGAATAAATTCAGGAGATGAAAAAATCTCCAAATGCAAAAAGTCTATCCTTTTCCCAATCACTGTTTTATCAGACTGGTGAAAAAAGATTAATGCAGATTTATTCATATATTGCACCTCCCATTTTTCATTCAAAATAATGATTAAGTCATTACTGATATCAATCAGACTTGAAACAGGGACGGTCTCTACAAGCATATATTTTTTGGCACACCCAATCTCGATCTTTCGCACTCTTCCGAGAATTTCTAAGGTATCCAGCTTTCTTGCAACTGTATGACGATTATTCCCACTTATTTCTGCAATGTTTTTAATCATTAGTGGTTTATTAGTATGAGAAAGAGCAGAGAGAATCTTTTTTTGGATCTCATCCATACATAAATACCTAACAAATCAATATATAAATATATGCATGGCGGCGCCATTAAGGTATGCTATAATAAGCTGTATAGATATATATTTCATACGACTGACTAAAAATCAGACATAAAGTAAGAAAGGGTTGAAGAAATGACAATAACCACTCGTTCAATGATCCGATCACAAGATGTCTCCACACTTCAGAGACTTATTGACGAGATCCCTTGTGCAATATTCATTCTAAATTCAAACGGTATCTTTATTGAATGTAGTAAACCTTGTCTAAACGTTTTTCATTTAGATAACCCTGATCAGATAATTGGAAAAAGCCCCGAGATAATTTCTCCACCGTTTCAAAGAAATGGAAAAAATAGCAACGAAGAAATAAAAAAATGGATACTTTTAGCATGTCAGAATGGCAGTGTTACATTTAACTGGGATCATAAACGCTTGAACGGGGACATATTTCCTGCAAAAGTAACGTTATCAACGTCGATATATGAGGGAGAAACATGTATACTTGCCACAGTTATTGATAACACCGGTAATGTTTTAGAAGAGGAAATCGAAGCGTTGATAAATGGAAACCCCTATGCTCTCATAGTTCTCAATCCAGATTTGACCATTGCCGATGTCAACCCGGCATTTTCCAGGATTTCCGGATATAATCGTGAAGAATGGATCTCTAAAAATCTTTCAGATTTTACTATCTTAAAGCGGGATGGTCAAACCGTTGAAGAGGCTATTAAGAATAAAAAAACAGTATCCGGAAAAATTATCGTTCAATTTCCAACAGGTATCAGACATATGGAATATTCTTACATTCCTGTTTTTGATGCCAATGGGGAATTAATAAAGATATACGACATTTTCGCTGATCAGACAGACATTTTCGAAAAACTTCATGAATCAGAAACCCTGATTTCTGAAAACCCCACGAGCATTATTACGACTGATATTAATGGCAATATTCTCCAATTTAATAACTCTTTTTTGGATCTTACCAGAATTCCGGGGGATCAATTACGAACGATGAATCTTGCTGATTTTAAATTATTATCGAGGGAAGGAGCAACATTTTCTGATGCACTAAACTCTAAAAATCCGGAAAAAGGGACAATGTTGGTGGATTTTGGTGACCGGATTAAAGTCCTGGAATATACATACCTACCAGTTCTGGATGTAAATAATGCGATACAGTGCGACAAGAAGCAGTAAATCGGATTGCGAACCCGGTTTAAAATCGGGAACGCCACCCAATCCATTCTGGGCGTCCCTACCTGCACGTGCGTGTTTAGCAATAAACGGGTGCGAAGCTGCAGGA
>Ga0228535_1000475_pt1 | contig 108731 bp, 96 predicted proteins | sample SJ1metagenome_FD_168457 | JGI IMG/M metagenome (GOLD analysis project Ga0228535, IMG submission 168457) | Enriched culture of PCE-dechlorinating microbial communities from Ithaca, New York, USA - SJ1 | ecosystem: Engineered > Modeled > Simulated communities (microbial... > Unclassified | place... | reverse complement strand
GAACCGCAGCCGTTCCAGTTGCCCAGGGTGTTGATGCAGTAGGCGTTGACGGCGGTGTTCAGTTTACCGCCGGTTACCCCCGGCTTGTTGCTGATGGCAGCGTAGGGGGTCTCCCACTTGTAGTGGAGCGAACCGGCCAGATCGGTGGCCTGTTTGGTGTGGCACTGCAGGCACATGGTGGTGCCGGTGTAGGTCAGACCGGCGTGGGGACCGCTGCCGCCGGTGGAACCGATGGTGTAGGTGGCAGTCTTTACCGCTTCACTGTTACCGGCTGTGTCGCGGGCGAAGTACTTCAGGGTGGTGGTGGCGCTGATGGTCAGCGGTGCGCTGTAGACGGCAGAGGCGGTGGTGGGGGTGCTGCCGTTGGTGGTGTAGTAGATGGTGGCAGCCTCATTGGCTGTCAGTCTGACCGACTGTGCCGTGGTGTAGCTGCCCCCTGCCGGGGAAACAGAGGTGACCGGCGCCGTTGTATCAGCTGGTGGTGTTGTGCTGATGGTGTAGGTGGCAGTCTTTACTGCTTCACTGTTACCGGCGGTGTCGCGGGCAAAGTATTTCAGGGTGGTGGTGGCGCTGATGGTCAGTGGTGCGCTGTAGACGGCAGAGGCGGTGGTGGGGGTGCTGCCGTTGGTGGTGTAGTAGATGGTGGCAGCCTCGTTGGCTGTCAGTCTGACCGACTGCGCCGTGGTATAGCTGCCCCCTGCCGGGGAGACAGAGGTGACCGGCGCAATGGTGTCGGCGCTACTGGTTGCTACCTGGGGGTAGCTGTAGGCCGTTCTCTTGTTGCCGTTATATTCAAACTCACCGCGAACTTCATACTTGCCGGTCCTGGCTGAACTGGAGAGTTTGTAGGCATAGGTATATTTTCCGCTGCCGGCGTTGCTCATGCTGGTCTTCACCAGTTCTCTGCCGGACGAGTCCTTGATTCTGACTTCACGTTTGCTGGGGGAGGTAATGCCGGTGCTGTCTTTTTTGAAGATGGCAGTGATGTTCATGGTCTGACCAGGGGTATAGCTGGTCTTGTCGGTGCTGATGCTCAGGGTGTAGCTGGCTGCTGAGGCCATTGATGTGACGGCAAGGGTCACGACAAAACAGACCAGGCCGGACAGATTCTTCATACATGTGCTCCTTTGCGGTGCTTCCGCGTAGATCGAATACCTTGTTGTTCAGGTTCGCTTTCGGCGGTATTTGACTGCACAGTGCAGGAGGATCGTTGTCAAAACCAGGCCAGATTGTGGTGCTTCATATGTGCTGAAGCAAGACTCCTCTTTTCCTCCTTTCTTTTGGTAGTGGCAGTGAACAGGCACAAAAAAACCAGATCACCCGTATCAATTGCTTGACATTTCGGCGACCTGGCTGTCTCGGTGAGACCCTGTAGGCTTTCCGTCCTATCCTCACGGATAGTTTAGTAGTATCGATATCATCTATTCAGTTGTGGTCTGTTTACTGACAATCTGATCTTTACACTAAAATACGCGTATCAAACTTGTCAAGAAAAAGTTGCATGTGCAACGTTGCATGCCGTGTTACTGGATGGTAATGCTCTTGGAGGTGGCTTTCAGGGGGAGGAATTGCCCTGTGGCTGACAGGATACGTGTCTGGCCGATGGTGAGATTGGCGGTGCCTTTACCTTTGGACCTGAAGATAAAACCGGCCAGCGTACCGCTGCCGGTGACCCCGGTTGCGGTATCGGCTTGTTGCAGGATGACCGTGATACTGCCTTTGACCGGGTCGTCCGTGGTGGTAAAGGCATCCGGGCCGTTATCCTTGCCGAGTAGCGTCCCTTGTGCGGTTGAGAGCAGTTCCAGCAGTGCCGGTGTGTAGTTCAGGGAGAAACTGCCGCCCTTCATATCGGATACCCCTTCTGCGCTGACCAGCACCTTGAATGACTGACCGGGTACAGCTGAACTGGGAGCATTGATGGTGAGGGTATTCCGGATGGCAGCAGGAGCAACGGGAGCACTGCTGACGGGCGGGGGGACTGCAGGGACTGCCGGGGAAACAACCGGAACTGCCGGTCTGGCGGCAGCCGGAGCCGCAGGTTGAGCAGACGGTTGAACTGCAGGCAGCGGCTGCACTGCAGGGCGGTCCTCCTTACTGCTTGAGAAGGATGTCAGGTTGCCTCGGGGTACGGTCACGCCTCTGACGAGCCTGGGTGTAATGGCCAGGATCAGCTCGGTCTTGTCGTTGTCGGTCTTGCTGTTTGACAAGAGCGGTCCGATCAGCGGGATGTCACCCAGCAGGAAGATCTTCTGTTTGCTGTCGCTGTTGCTGTGGGAGATCAGACCGCCGATGACACTGGTCTCACCGTCTTTGAGGCTTAGGACCGTATCCAGGTTGCGGGTGCCGATGGTGACCACCGTGGTGGCACTGTCCTTGCCCCCCACGGTCTCGCGGGAGATGATCGAGCTGACCTCAAGTCCCAGCTTGATGGAGATCTCGTTGTTGAGCTGGATGGTGGGCTCGGCATTGACCTTGACCCCCACATCCACGTACTGCACGTTGACCTGCGAGGTGGTGCCGGTGGTGGCCATGGTGGTGGTGGTGATCGGTACCCTGGTGCCGACATTGAACTTGGCCTTTTCCTTGTTCTTGACCCTGATCTTGGGATTGGAGAGTACCTCGCCGTTGGTCAGGGTCTTGCCGAAGTTGTACTGGGCATTGGGCACGGTGACATAACCGCCGAAGCTGTTGATGCTGAAGGCCTTGACCAGGTTCTTGATGGTTGCATCGGTGGTGACCGTGGTGGATGTCGTGGAGGTGGTGTCCTTGAGCGTGGTTGCCAGCAGTTCGTTGCTGGGGGAGAACGCCCCCAGCTGCACATCGTAGTTGCTCAGCAGCAGACCGACGTTGTGGGCGTTCTTGTCACTGATCTCGATCACCTCGACATCCAGCACCACCTCTGCCTCCGGCAGGTCATGGGCCTCCAGGATCTTTTCAATCACATCGGTGACATCACTGGTATCCCGTACCACCAGGGCATTGGCATCCTCGTTGATATACAGCCGCCGCACCTGCAGCATGGTCCTGATCAGGTTGGCCGCCTTCTTGGCATCCAGGTGGTTCAGGTGGAAGGTGCGCAGCTGCATGTCCTGGTACTGCTTGGTCTTCTCCGCACTCTGCGGGTAGATCAATACCGTGCTCTCGTTGATAACGGCATAGTCAATCCTGTGCAGGGCGGCCAGCAGATCGAGTGCCTGGCGGAAACCGCTGTTTTCCAGGGTGAGGGTTGCGGGTTGATCCTTGAAGTCAGGATCAAAGACAAAGTTGATGCCGGAATGCCGGGTGATGGTGCTGAATAACTCTTTCAGTCTGGTGCCGTTGGCCTTCAGCGTCAACGGCTTCACCGATGTAAGCTGCAGATCCCGACCGGCCAGACTGGTCGCGGGGCTGCCTGCTACCCGTTGCAACGCTTCCTGATACAGTTTGGCATCGGGCCGGAGCTCAAAAGCCTGTTGAAAGGCACTGCGGGCATACTGCGGCTTGTTGGCCTTTTCAAAATCAAGCCCTTCGCGATAGATTTTGTCTGCCTGGTTGAGGCGTGCGGCCTGGTCAGCCAGCTGTCTGAACCGTTCCTGGGTCGGGTCAAGACTCGCTGCCGTCTGAAACTGCTCTTCTGCCGCGGCGTTCAGATTTTTTTCCAACAGCTCGTTGCCTGCCTTGACCCGTTGTTTGGCCGCTGCCTCACGGGCCCTGAAAAAGCTGAGGCGGTAGCTGCTCTCCGCAGCATTTTTGCTGAAAGCCTCGGCGTAGCGATACATGGCAGCCTCAAAGTTGCCTTCCTGCTCCAGCTCTTCTCCTTTGCTAAACGCCTTTTGGGCTGCGGAACAGCCCGGCAGGCAGAGTGCAGCCGCAAGCAGTATCCCGCTCAGGAGCCGGAGCGCGTGCTGTATCGTAGGTACTATTCTGAGCATGGGACTATCTATAGCGTTTCCGGTTGCCAAGTAACAAGCGAAAGATTAACAGGGCTTTTAAGAACGTTATGAGGAAGGCCGGATATAAGGCGCGCGGAGCACAGTGGCCGAGACATAACAAACAGTTAGGCGAGAAAGCGAGCACCGCGCAACGCAGTAGACGGCCTCCGGAATAGTTTTTCAAAGCCCTGTTAACCGCCCAGCCTGAAATTGGCGGTCAGCATCCGGTAGGAAACAAGGGCGGTGAACAGCAGGTAGCAGGCCAGCGACAGCAGGACCAGCCGTTGTTGCAGGCGGGACAGGTAGGGGGCCAGGCTGGGGCGTCTCCTGAACGGCATCAGCAGGCCGATGCTGCTGCCGCTGATCATGCCCCCCAAAAGCGTGGCGTAGAGCAGGTAACCGATATAGCCGTACTCTTGCTGCAGGATACAGAAGGGACAGTGGTGGGTGGGCAGTTCATAGTAATAGAGCCCGATAAATGAGATCAGGGCTGCCAGGGAGACCACAAAGGCAAACGCGGAAAGCGCAGCATAGAGGTAGCCGCCGGTCCCTTTCAGATAGAGCCGGATGCCGCAGCAGGCGAGTATAGCCATGGTGCTGAAAAAGAGCGGCCGCATGATCCGGTACGGCAGACCGGCCAGCTCTCCGGCGATGCTCGGCTTGTCGCTGCCGAACAGGCTGCCGCAGCAGGAGGTGATCATGTCCCCTTTCAGGTGCATGAAATAGCTGAACTGCAGCACGGTCTCAGCCAGTACCAGCAGCACCAGGCCCAGCAACAGAACGTATTTGGGCTTGATCAGCGGGTAGTCATAACCTCTGGTATCGGCGTGGTTGACAATCAGCCAGCAGCCTGCCAGCAGGCAGTTAATCAGTTTCAGGATCAGGGTCGGATAGCCGTAGCTGTTGACCTGCAGGGTGCCGGCCGCGCACATGGCGCCGGTAAACAGGATATGCAGGCCGTCGGCGGTGTAGAGGTAGAGGAAGAGGGAGATGGTCTGAAACAGCAGGGCATAACTCATGATCGTGGCGATCAGGTAGGTGCGCCGCTCCAGATTCAGCTGCAACTCACTGCCGCTGGTAAGGTTCCAGTTTTTCAGAATCTGGATACCAAACCAGCCGGCATAAAGCAGCAGGCCGCTGACAATCAGCGAGGCGGTCATCAGCGCCAGTATGGCCGGGTGCTGGATCACGGCAACGGTTCCTGCCGGACAATCCGGCCATCACGCATCTCCAGCACCTGGTCTGCCAATGGCGAACTGTAGACAATCGGGTCATGGCTGGCGATCAGTACGGTCTTGCCGCTGTCTTTCAGCTGACCGATGCTCTCCATGAATGCTTGAGAAAGCTGACTGTCCAGGTGGGCGGTCGGCTCATCGGCAATAATGGCGATCGGGTTGTTGATCAGGGCGCGGGCAATGGCAACCCGCTGCAGTTCCCCGCCGGAGAGCCATTCCACCGGCGAGTTACGATGACGCAGCAGATCAAACTGTTCCATCAGCCCCAGTGCCCGCTGCTTGACCACCGGTTGCTGTTCGCCGGTGGGGTAGGCCGGCAGCATGATGTTCTGCAGGGCGCTGATCCCCTTGATCAGGTTAAACTGCTGAAAGATGAAACCAAAGGTGGAACGGCGGATCTCGGTCAGGAACCGCTCCGGCAGGCTGGAACTGTCAAACCCCTCAGCTGCCTCGCTTGCCTGAAAGAAGCTGGTCTCTACCCCCTGCAGCATGATCCGCCCCGAACTTGGTCTGGTCATGCAGCCGATCAAGGCCAGCAGGGTGGTCTTACCTGATCCGCTGGGGCCTTTCAGGATCGTCATGCTGCCGCGTGTAATGGTCAGGCTCACGTTATCCACCGCGGTAAAGCTGGTGGCCGGGCCGATGGCGAAGTTTTTGGTGACCTGGTTCAGTGCAATCATGGTTATGACCTCATGGCTGCATCAGGGGCAATGGTGGCTGCCAGCCAGGCAGGGATAATGGTGGCCGCGGTGTAGGGCAGCACTGCAAGCACAAACAGCACCGAAAGCTGATAGCCGTCAACAGCCGGCACCAGTTTGAACTGCGGGTACAGGATGGCCCAGCCTTTCAGGGCATGGGAGAACAGGGCGGCTGAGGAAAAGAAGACATGCAGGTAGGCCAGCAGTACACCGGCCAGGAAGGCGCTCAGCGAGATCACGGCTCCTTCCCAGAACTTCAGCAGCAGGACATCACCGGTCTCCCAGCCGATTGACTTGAGGATGCCGATCTCCTTGCGCTCCTCTGCCGAGAGGCCGCTGGCCTTGTCCCAGGCAAAGATCACAAAGGAGAGCACTGCCGCTGCCAGGATTACCACCATCATCCCGCCTCGCCAGTCAAACAGCGAATCATAGGTCCGCAACAGCTCGCTCTTCAGAATCGGGCGGGTGTCGGGAAACTGCTCAACAATCTTATTGGCCACGGTCACCAGCTCACGGGGGTTGGCAACGGTCACTGCCAGGTCAGTGGCAACATCCTGCGGCATCCTGAACATGGTATGAAAATCCTCAGCTGCCATCAACACCAGATCAGCTGCCACCAGCTCCGAATGCTGCGGCAGGATACCGCTGACGGTCAGGAGCAGCGGCTTACCGCTATAGGAACGGAAGGTCACCAGATCATCGGTCTTGATCCGCAGGTTTCCGGCAACGCCGCTGCCGATCATGATCGAACCGGGGGGGGGAGGCGCTGTATCCGGCACCAGCAGGGTGTAGTTCGCCTGAAAGACCGGGTCGTAGTAGTAGCCCCACAGGCGCGGCACCACCGCCGATACCCCGCGGATAGCGCCGATTTTCTCTGCATAGCCGACCGGTATCAGGTCGTGGCGGCCGGCAATCATCCGCTGCACCACCATGTCGGGTGCCTCGGCCAGCAGCAGAGCCGCTTCCCGTTTCAGGGCCTGCACAAAAAAGATCAGAGATGCAATCACAAAGATGATCAGGGTGTAGACCAGAAACAGGGAGATGTTTTTGGCCTTCCTCCGCATAAGTGAGGAGAGGGCAAAATCAAGGATATTGCGGTGGCGGTTAAGGGCGTGGTGCATAGGACCTCTGCAGGGTTGCGGGTGGTGTCACCAGTGAGCCGGATGGAAAATGCTCCAGGGCGGTCGGATGATCCTGAAATGGCGCGTGCAGATCAGCCATGGCGGGATGACGGGTATAGCGGGCCTCGGTAAACAGGCAGAGATCGGTCAGGCGTAACCGGCGCACCAGTTGGGCCCGTTCCTGTAGCTCCGCGTTACGGGCGGTCCTGCTGCTGTGTGAGTGAATTCCCATCAGCAGCAGGAGCGCCGTGCCGGTTGCGATCAGCAGTATGAAGCCGGTGGAAGGGCGCATGGCTGCTCCGGTCATTCCAGTGTCTTCAGCAGGGCAGGAGTGATCTCATGAAACCTGACAATCCGTTTGCCTGCATGATCTTTCAAAAACTCCAGCGCCTCGGCCTGCTTTGCAAGGGGGATCAGCTCATGCCCCATCGGTCCGTACACATCGCTGCCGATCACGTAGAAGGCGGTCCTGCCGTCAATCAGCTTCAGTGAATAGTAGTCCTTCACCTCAATGGCCGAGATCATGGCCGGTTTTCTGTCTGGTGCGTACCGGGGCAGGTTGTTGAGGTAGATGAACAGATCCTTGGCACCGTCAAACCAGGCATGGCTGCCATCGCTGAATTTGATTGCGGCGGTCCAGGCAGGATACTTGTGGACAAACATGCCGCAGACCGGGCACTTGTCCTTTGGCCCTGGAGCTTGTGCTGCCAGAGTGACGGCGCTGTTCAGCCAGATGCAGGCAGTGACAGCAAACAGGAGCAGATAGCGGTTCATGGCTTGTTTCCTTTGCGGTGATCAGGACTGGCCGGATATCGTCAGATACCCGGCCAGGTTTATTCCAGCTAGTGATGACCGTCGTGCTTCATCTTCATCATTTTGCGGCGTTCACGGATCATTCTGGTGTCATTGTACATATCTTCGTAGGCTGCCTTGATGGCGTCATCAAAGCTGCCCAGAGTCCCCTTGTGCGCCTTTATAAATGCCTCGGCATCCGCCTTGCTGGCAAAGGCCCACTTGGCCCGGGAGGTCATGACCCCCATCCTGTCACCGCCGATTACCCAGTGGGCGGTCTCTGCATCAATCAGCTTTTGGGTGGTGAAGTCCCCCACCTTGATGGAGGTCGGCATCTTGTCAATATTGTTGGCCAGTTCTACTGCCATGCAATGCAGGCTGCAGGTGCCGGTTGAACTGCCGTCCTGATAGGTCACCAGCATCCGGCTGTGGCTGAATCTGGTGCGGTCCATGCCGCAGTACTTACAGCTGTCCGGGCCTTCAACCTTGTCAGTGGCAGTCACCAGGGCAACCGTTGTCAGTAAAAGGGTCAGGGTAGCCAGAAACTTCAGTAGGTTTTTCATTGTCTGTTCTCCTGTCTGGAATATGTGTAACGCGGTTTTTGCCTGCTGTCCATTGCAGCCCACTAGAATTTATAGGCCATGGTCAGGTAGACGTTCCGTCCGTTTTCCGGAACGCGGTAGCCGACACCGCTGACAAAGGGGTCACGCAGATAAGACAGGTGGCTGTAGTACTGGGTGTCCAGAATGTTGTTGATGCCGCCGGTCACGGAGAACCCTTTGTACTGATAGCCTGCCTTCAGGTCAGTGGTCACCCACCCGGCAGTCTTTTGTTCGTTCAGGCTGCTGTCAATGCGATCCTGTTCGCGGCTGAGGGTCTCAAGCAGTTCGGCAAAGAAGCTGCCGTTGTCATAGCGGATGGAGATGGTGCCTTTCAGGGGCGGCATCTCGGACAGCGGGCGATTGCCGCTGATATTGCGGCCTTCGGTGTAGGAAAGGGTGCCCCTCAGAAACAGGTCGGCCGGCAATGAAACCTGGCTGCCCAGTTCGGCACCCCAGATGCTGGCATGGATGTTCTGATAGCTCTTCAGGGTAGCGGAGGCCTGGTAGAAGTTCACGTAATCCTGCAGGTCGCTGTAAAAGATCGAGGCATTGACATAAAAACGATCCGTTGCGTACTTGGCTCCAAGGTCAGCCTGATGGTTGACGGTTGCCTTGAGGCCCTGGTTGCCGCGCCAGGCCGGGTTCCCCGGCACATCAAGAAACAGTTCCTGCTGGTCGGGGGTGCGGGTGCCCCGTCCCAGGCCGGTGAAGATCACCAGTTCCTTGAAGGGGGTGTAGTTCAGCTGCAGGTTTGCGCTGATGGTGCTGAATTCCTTTGAACTGCCGGCAGTCACCATGGTGTTGGCTCTGTCTGCCTTGGCCCGGGTCAGATCGCCACGTACGCCGCCGGTCAGGCTTAGTTTGCCGCCAAGCGGCAGGGTATACTCACCGAACAGGCCGAAGTTTTCAATCGTCACATCCGGGATCATGGCAAGGTCGCGGTAGTTGAAATACATGGCCCGGCGGTTGGTGGCGTCCCAGTTGCGGTTGTAGTAGTCCAACCCGCTCTTCAAGGTCCCCGGGCCGATCTGCAGTTCAGCCTGCAGCTTTGCGCCGTAGGTCTGGGTGGAGGCATCGGTCTGCATGGAATAGAACCGGGGAGAGGTGCTGGAACTGAAGCGGTTGCGGTCATCCATCAGGTGTTCAACACGGTCCCAGTAGATCTGCAGTTTCAGATCCTGCAGCAGTGCCGAGATGTTCTGAATCCGGTAGCTCCAGTTCATACGGTGGGTCTTGTCGTAGTCGGCATCCATCTTCAGGTAGGGGTAGAGGACATGATCCGCATCCTGATAGGTATAGCTGAGTTCTGTGCGCGAATTGGTTGTCGGGTTGAGCCCCAGCTTGCCCCAGCCGGTATTGATCTCGTAGGCCTTTGAGTCAACGGCAGCGTTCTTGTAGCGGTTCGGGCTGGTTGCGGGATAGATCTGGGTCAACAGCTTGCCGTTGCCGGACTGGGGGATATCGGAATATTTGTAGGCGTAGCCCAGCAGGGCATCATAGCGCTCTGTGCCATAGGATGCGGTGGCCGCAGCATTGGTGCCGTGCCAGTCGCCGTATCCCAGGCTGAGCTCACCGCCAAATCCCTTGCCCGGCCGTTTGGTCTGGGCGTCAATCAGACCCCCCAGGCCACCGGGGTTGGAGAGATCATAAGGGCCCTTGATGATCCTGACCTGCTCAATCTCGGCAAAATCATAGTGGAACGACGGCGGGTCCATTCGGGAGGGGCAGGCGCCATGCAGGCGGACGCCATCCACCAGGACGTTGATATTGTCCTTCTGAAAGCCGCGCAGCACCACATCATTGGCAATTGCCCCCTTGTGGACGGTGTTGATTCCTTCCACCTGTTTCAGGGCCTCACCCATATCCCTGGCTGGACTTTCACGAACTTCCCGGACAGAAAGACTCTCTTCCTTCGGTGATTCCTTGTCGGCGCGGACAATGATTTCATCAAGCAGCAGATGTTCGGCACGGGCTGTCTGGGCTGTCAGTGTCAGCAGCAGCGCCAGCAGCGAAAGCTGTTGTACGGTCATGGCAGTAGTCCTCCATAGCGTTGTCAGTCGTAAGGATCAAATGTCGATTACGGCGCTGATTGTCTGGATCAGACAGGCTTTGGAGGGGGGAGCAACGGCCTGGATGAGGGCGAGTGCAGAGTGCTGACGGGGGAGGGTGGATAGGGTGATTTTTCAGGCGGCACAATGACCACCCGGTAGATAAACGGCATGCCTTCATTGCCCTGGCTATTAAGCAGTGCGGACTGGCTGCTGTCACCGCAGGGGCAGCCGCAGCTGAGAACCGTCTCTGCAGCCTGTGGTGCGGGCAGTTCGGCCTGCCGGGTAGTGATGGTTTCTTCCAGTACGGCGTGGACCGATTCGGCGGACAGCGTGGTGTGACAGCAATCAGCCGTGTTGGCGGCAGATTCCGGAGGACGGTTTTCCGGCTGCTTTTTCTTCCAGCAACAGCAGGTGCGATTCAATTGACTCTGCAGGGAACAGCCGTCCCGCGTGCAGTCTCCGCTGCAGGCAGCCTGGCCGTCGTGGGCATGCTGATGCGGTTGGAGCGCCAGTGAGGGCAACGGTCCCGCTGCAATCAGCAGGTAGATGGCGGTCAGCAGGGCGGCAATGCCCCGTCGCAGCGGTCTCAGAGAGGTATGTGCGGATGTCAGTGGCATAAGGGCTCCTGATTGCTTGTCTCTCTTTATCAAGAACCGTGCCGTTAGTGCTAACTGATCGATATTAAACACTTGTTTAAATATTGTTGAGTTGGTTGGTTTTTTGTTGTCTTATTTTGAGACAGGCGTTATGGTGCTCCCACACGTAGCGTATCCTTGCCTTTCATGACAGGTCAGCGACTATGGCACCTCACCGGAAAAAGCTTTGTGCCCTGCTGGATGACTCGGGCAAAACAGTTGGCAGGGCAGAGATAATCCAGCAATTTCCCGCCCTGATCTGGCACTCGGGCTTTGATGCCCGTTGTGATTATTTTAACCAGACCTGGCTGGCGTTTACCGGCCGGACCCTGGCGCAGGAATTGGGGGATGGCTGGGCAGAGGGGGTTCACCCCGATGATCTGCCGGATTGTCTCACAACCTACCGGGAGGCTTTTGCAGCCCGGCAGCCGTTTACCATGGAGTACCGCCTGCGCTACCATGACGGTTCCTATCGCTGGATCATTGACCACGGTGCTCCCCACTACGCCATTGACGGCTGTTTCTGTGGTTATATCGGTAGTTGTTATGACATTACCCTCCAAAAAGAGTCCGAACTGTCGCTGCAAAGTTCCCGTGTGGAGCTTGAACAGCGGGTTGAACAGTGCACCAGTGATCTGCAGAAAAGCCACGATCTGCTGAACAGTCTTTCCCAGCAGGTCCCCGGCGGTATCTATCAGTTCCAGATGTTTCCCGATGGCCGCTACTGTGTACCCTACGCCAGTCAGTCCATGCTTGAGCTTTTCGAGATCTCCCCTGAAGATATCCAGCACGATGCGAGTTGTCTCTTTGACCGGGTGCTGCCGGATGAGCTGCCCGGTGTGCTCGACTCGATTCAGCGGTCCGCCGATACCCAGACACCCTGGCACCGTGAATTCCGCGCAGGCATTCCGTCAAAAGGGATGCGCTGGTTCCAGGCGGACTCACGTCCCCAGCGGCAGCCGGACAACAGCGTGATCTGGTGCGGTTTTGTCACCGACATTACCGAACGCAAGGAACTTGAACATCAACTGGTTGAGGCACAGCGTCTGGAGTACATCGGCCAGCTGGCAGCCGGAGTGGCCCATGAGGTCAGGAACCCCCTGAACGCCATCCTGACCGTCACCGAGGCGCTCTTCCGGGAAGAGGGGGTCGAGGGTAACCAAACCTTGACCCCCTATATTGAACATATCCGTTCCCAGGTCGTCCGGCTTGCCCGGTTGATGAACGACCTGCTCAGCCTGGGGCGCCGCCAGCAGGAAGATCAGCTTGTAGCGTTGGCGCTGGCGGAATTCTGCCGCCAGACCACGCAGCTCTGGCAGGAGAGTAGCCCGGCAGGCCATCGCCGGCTGGCGTTGGAGATCCCCCCTGAGGCAGAAGCGGTGCTGGTCCGCGCAGACAGAGACCGTTTGCAGCAGGTGCTTTTCAATCTTCTGGATAATGCCGGGCAGCACAGCCCAACGGAGAGCTGCATCAGCCTGGTGCTTGACCCGCCTCAACCCTCTGCCCGGGAGGGACAGCTGCGGTTGCGGGTGGTCGATCAGGGCAGCGGGGTGGCACCTGGCCTGTATGAAAGGGTTTTTGAACCGTTTTTTACCACCCGCAAGGGGGGCACCGGATTGGGGCTTGCCCTGGTGAAGCAGTTCATTGAGCAGATGGGGGGGATGGTGCAGATCTGTAATAATTATCCTGAGCCGGGCTGTACGGTCGCTCTGCAGTTACAGCTGGCGCCGGAGGAACGCCTGTCATGAAACCGCAGATTTTACTGATTGAAGACTGTGCCGTTACCCGCTTCGGGGTGGTGCGTTATTTTTCAAAGGATGGTTATCAGATCAGTGAAGCCGGATCGCTGGCCGAGGCCACCAGGTTAATGGCAGACCGGCGTTTTGATCTGATTATCATTGATATCAACCTGCCTGACGGTAACGGACTTGACCTGATCAGTGCCGAACGGGAGGCCCAGAATCTGGTGCCGATTATTGTGGTCACCGGCGCCGGAGATATCCCCCTGGCGGTTGAGGCGATGCAACGCGGCGCCGATAACTTTCTGACCAAACCGCTTGATATGCCGACACTTTCGATCTCATTGGCCAAATCGCTTGAACTGGGGACGCTTAAACGCCAGTCAATGGCCCGTAAGCGGATGGAAAAACAGCCGGGTATCTTCTTTGGCAGTTCACCGGCCATGCTGGAGGTACAACAGATTGCCCGGATGGCGGTTGACAATGGCCATCCTGTGTTAATTACCGGCGAAACCGGTACCGGCAAGGGGATGCTGGCCAAGTGGATTCACCAGCAGGGCAACCGTGCCCAGTATGAGTTTGTTGAGTTGAACTGCTCAAGTCTGCGGGGGGAGATGCTCTCCCGCGAGCTGTTCGGTGCCCAGCGGGGGGCCTATACCTCGGCTGACCAGGACCGTCGCGGGCTGGTTGATGTTGCTGACCGCGGCAGTCTGTTTCTGGACGAGATCGGCGATATGAGCAGTGAAGTGCAGGCCCAGTTTCTCAAACTGCTTGAAGACAAGACTTACCGGCGGCTGGGGGATGTCAAACTGCTGAAAAGCGACTTCCGGCTGATCTGCGCCACCCACCGCGACCTGCATGCCTTCTGTGCCGATGGTCAGTTTCGGCAGGATCTGTTCTACCGGATCAACCTGATTCATATCCATCTTCCACCTCTCAGGGAGCGCCGCGAAGACCTGCCGGCCATTACCTCCTACCTGCTCAACCTGCTGGGATCAAGTGACCAGGTGTTGACCGACGAGGTGCGGGGGATGCTGTTCTCCTACGACTGGCCCGGCAATATCCGTGAAATGCGTAATGTTCTGGAGCGGGCCCTGCTGCTGACCCCGCCGGGCGGTACTCTGCGACAGTCTCTGTTTTCCTGCATAAGCGGCGGACAACGCCCCTGTCCAGCCCATTTGCCCGCAGAACCGCAGACCGTGCAACAGGTTGAGACGGCCCATATTCAGGCCGTGCTGGCCCAGCATGGCGGGAATGTGGACAAGGCCGCCAAGGCATTAAACCTTTCCCGCGCCACCCTCTATCGTCGCCTCAAGCAACTCAGAGATGAGGGAGGCTGCTGAGACGGCTGTCTCATCTTGAGATAGGTCGTATCATCCCGCCCCCTGTCTATGGGGCAACGGGGGGCTGTTGAAAGGCCTCAACATACGTCTGTACCAGTATTGTCCGCGGTCTTGTGCATGCTGCAGGTGTATCGTTTGCACAACGGCACGGTTCTTGATTGTGATGCCGGTATGTCCAGTCCCGCATCACATACCTGTTGCCGCCCCGATTGCCTCTGTGACCGGGTCCTGGTCGTCGATGACGAGCCTGGCATCCTGTTTGCCTATCGCAAACTGCTGGAACAGAAGGGGCTGGTTGTTGATAGCTGTGACTGTCTCTGCGAGGCGCTCGACTATCTGGAAAAGCATCATTATCTGGCCGTGGTCGCTGACATGCGCTTGCAGGGTACCGATACCATGGACGGCCTGGATCTGGTTCGGGAGGTACGCCGGCGTCAGCCCGCAGCTGGAATTATTGTCGCATCCGGCACCAGCGACCAGAAGACACGTCAGTCCGCGTCCGAGCTGGGGGTTGATCACTACCTTGAAAAACCGATCCATCCCTCGCGTATCCTTGATCTGTTGATGCAACTTCGAAATACCGTTCATGGTGAAGAACTGCTGCCCGTCCCTGAAACAGGGTAGATCGCTGCACTGAATTTTTCTTCTCCCTGAGGGAGAAGGTGGCCGAAGACCGGTTGAGGGGGCAGCAACGGCTTGAAATGAGCCTCTTTTCCCTCGCCCTGGCCCTCTCCCCCAGGTAGAGGGGATTTACTACCTCCGGAAAGGATGACCCGTTATGAGACCGTTGCTTGTCCTGGCTGTTCTGGCCGTTGCTACTCAGGCCTGTGCCCTTGAACCCCCCAAAACAGAAGAACAGAAAACCCTGTATGCCATTGGCCAGACCGTGTCACGCCAGTTGTCGGTCTTTAATCTGAGCGCTGATGAATTCCAGTATGTGCTGCTGGGCCTGACCGATGCCCAGTCCGGCAATAAGGCGGTGGCAGAGCCCGCCCAGTACAACCGTAAGATTCAGGAACTGGCCCGCTCCCGCCGGGCTGCCCATGCCCAGAAGCTTGGTCCGGCCAATAAAGAGGCCCTTGAGAAAGCAGCCAAAGAGCAGGGGGCCGTCAAGACCGCCTCAGGGCTGATCTATCTTCCGGTGAAGGAGGGAAACGGCGCGCAACCGAAGCTGACCGACACGGTACGGGTCAATTACCGCGGTATCCTCGTTGATGGTAAAGAGTTTGACAGTTCCTACAAACGGGGCAATCCTCTCGAGTTTAAACTGGATAGCGTCATTAAATGCTGGACTGAGGGCGTGCAGAAGATGAAGGTGGGGGGGAAGGCAAAGCTGACCTGCCCTGCCGCACTGGCCTATGGTGAACAGGGAGCCGGTGACCTTATTCTGCCGGGTGCTACCCTCCAGTTTGAGGTTGAATTGCTTGGTATCAAAAAATAACCATTGTCCGAGCGGAGTGTCCCTATGAAACGTCATCTGTCCCGGCTGATCTGTCTGCTGCTGTTTCTGCCGGTTTTAATGGTTTGTGCTGCATCCCCTGCCATGGCTGCACCGGTTACCTACAAACGAACCGTTGAAAGGTATCAGGTGCCCGATGTGATTCTGACCAACCAATTCGGCAAAAAGGTCCGCCTGAAGACGTTGCTGGAGTCCGGGCGTCCGGTGGCCGTTGATTTTATCTATGCCACCTGTACCACCATCTGTCCGGTGCTTTCCGCCGGGTATACCAATCTGCAACGAAAACTGGGGGCGGACAGTGCCAAGGTGCAGCTGGTCTCCATCACCATTGACCCGGAAAATGATAATCCGAAGGTTCTCAAGGAGTATCTGCAACGCTACCAGGCCAAACCGGGGTGGGATTTTCTGACCGGCAGCCGGAAGGATATTGACCGGGTCATGCATGCCTTTGATGCCTATTTCCGCGACAAGATGGACCATAAGCCGCTCACCTTCATACGGGGGGCGGACGGCTCGTGGATCAGGCTTTACGGTCTGATCAGCAGTAGTGAATTTCTGGCAGAATACAAAAAAGCGGGGCTCCTATGACACTACGTACGAAACTGCCGGCAGAACGAGTCTTAGTGGTGTTGTTGAGTATAGTACTCTGTCTGGCCCTGGGCGCAGCTGCCTGGGCTGCGCCTGCGGCTGCGCCTTCAGACGAAACCATGCGGCTCGGGGAGCAGATGTACCGCAAAGGGCTGCTCCCCTCCGGGGCTCCCATCAAGGCCTATGTCAGCGGCGATGTGCCGGTGGATGGCACATCGTTCACCTGTGTCAGTTGCCACCTGCGCAGTGGACTCGGCTCTATTGAAGGGGAGGTCATCACGCCGCCGACCAACGGACGGATTCTGTACCAGCCGAGAAGGCCGTTTATCCCCGGCTCCGAGTTTGTTCCTTCCTACTCCAACTACGCCAAATATCTGCCGGAACGTCCCGCCTATACCGACGATTCATTGGCCGCGCTGATCCTGGCCGGTATTGACCCCACCGGCCGGTCGGTTCTGAAGGTCATGCCCCGTTACGACCTGGGCGACAAGGATATGGCGATTATGATCAGCTATTTGAAATCACTTTCTGATCAGCCGCCTCCCGGCGTGACCAAAGAAGAGATCAGGTTTGCCACGGTCATTGTTGAAGGGACTGACCCGGTTGCGGTGCAGTCGATGCTGGCCCCCCTGCAGTTCAGTATTGACCGCAAGAACAGCCTGGCTACCGCCGCAGTGAAAAATCATCGTGTGGCGCGAATGGGCTACAATATGCTGGGAGATCTTTCCTCCCTCAAATTCTCACTGTCACGTTGGACGCTCAAGGGGGCTCCGGCAACCTGGCGGGCTCAACTGGAAGAGTACTACCGCAAGGAGCCGGTCTTTGCCTTGCTGGGTGGTATCTCGGAAGGGGAGTGGGAACCGGTGCACCGCTTCTGCGAAGAGAAAAAGATCCCCAACCTGTTTCCGGTTGTAGACTACCCGGTACTCTCGGATACAGACTGGTATACCCTCTATTTCTCGCGTGGGGTCCGCCAGGAAGGGGAAGCTGCGGCCCGCTATCTGCACGGCATGGCTGAGCTGTTTAAAGGCAGGCCGGTACTGCAGCTGTACCGGGCCGGTCGCAAAGGTCAGGCCCTGGCAGCAGGATTCAGGGATGCCTGGAAAACCGTCGGTGGCGGCGCAATGGTAGAGATCAGTCTGCCTGCCAATGAAAAGCTGACGGCAAAAAAGGTGCAGCAGCTGGTTAACCGGAAAAATCCGGCAGCCCTTATTCTTTGGGATGATGCAGCGTCGCTGCCGGCGCTGTCCGGGCTGGCAGCGCAGAAAAAGCGGCCCGGCCTGATCCTTGCCTCCGGCACCTATCTGGGCAAGGCACTGTGGACGATCCCGGAAGAATTGCGAGCTCAGCTCTATCTGACCTACCCCTATCGCCTGCCTCAGGAAGACAGCCGCTTTGACGTCAATGTCAAGCGGGTGCTGCAGGGAAAACCGCTTGAACTGTATGAACAGAGGATCGTCAGGCAGTCCTACCTTACCGGCGAACTGCTTGGCAAGGCGTTGATGATGATGCGCGGCGAGTATTACCGGGATTACCTGTATGATGTGATCGGTATGATGTCGGACATGCACTACCCCCTGTATGAACGGGTCAGTTTCGGGCCGGGCCAGCGCTATGCCTCCAAAGGCTCCTATATTGTGCAGCTGGGCAGTGGCAGGAATCCCGTGCTCGAACGCCGCAGTGAATGGGTAATACCGTGAAAAGAAAAGAGGACGTTATGATCAGACAAGGTATCCTGGCACTGTTGGCTCTGGTTCTGCTGCTGGCGTCTGCTGTAGATCTGTTGGCTGCCGCTGCTGATGTGAAGCTCTATATTGTGACCGATTACCGCTATATGCCGGGTAAGGCAAAGGGCGACCCGGTGATGGGGCAGTCTCTGTGCGGTACCCGTTGTAATGCCCTTTCAACCAATTACCTGAATATTGTCGAGCCTGGCGGCTGGCGTCTGATCAAAATTGCCGGTGGGCGCGTCTTGACCGTGCCTCTCAACAATCCTTTCATGGGGGGGGATTGCGTCTGTGTCGTGGATGAATATATGGTGAAGGTCGACCATCTCAACAAACCGTAGTTTTTCTCAGTCCGTCCGGATTTCCCACCCCAGTCTCACCTCCGTCGCACTATGAGACAGATACAAATCGTATCTGTCTCATAGTGCATCTACACCCCCCCCTTTTAAACCGGTCAATTTTGTAAAGTTATGAGTTGTTTCGGGCTGTTTCGTGTGTCGGCACGTTCTTTGCTGAGTAGTAAATAAGTCAAGTTCTATGCTGCTGAAACTGTTGGTAAAATAATAATTTTTTAATGTTGTTTGAGAGACTGCCTGAACCGGATACCCATCGCTCGGATCAATGAAAGGAGCATGCATCATGAAAATCCCGACCACACTCGTAACTGGAGTACTGATGGCCGCGCTGCTCGCTGTGACGGCCTCGGCAGAAGCCCAGCTGCAAAAGCGTCAGCCGGTGCAGTTGAATCCGGCGGTAAACAGCAAGGTGCCGCAGGCCCAGAAGGCAACCGTGCAAAAGCGTGAGCTGGCACGACAACAGCGTGACAAGAAGCTGAAGGTGAGGGCAACCAACGCGCAGGCCAAAGGCGGTCCGACCTCGCTTCAGAAACCTGCACATCGATAGCGGAACAAATGATTCGAGGAGATGGTAACGACATCTGAACAATCTGTAGTAGTCAACTGGAGGCGCGTATGAACAAACGAACATTACGAAGTCGAATGACAGCCCTGCTGTCCGGCTTGGCCCTGATTATGGGGCTGGGTACGGCGCAGGCCTACCTGAGCCCGGATTATTCGAATCCGGCCTACGCTCCGGGAGGGGCAACGCCCTTTGTGATCGGGCCGGGAAATACCCCGGATTACCTGACCACACCCAACTGGGCCTACACCCCCCCGATCCGTAAGTTTGTGGACACCCTGCCGGGCTTGGGTGCCGCAAACGTCAACAACCTGGGACAGTATATCCCGGTTGCGGTGCCGGACATCGTGACCTATCCCGGTTCCGACTACTACGAGATAGAGCTGCGTGAGTTTTCGGAGAAGATGCACTCCGATCTGCCGCCTACCACCATGCGGGCCTACCGTCAGGTAAATGCCGGTACGGTTACCTCATCCTGTACCGATCCGGCACTCAGTCAGCCCAACCCCTGTACCGAGGCCAACAACACCGCACCGGTTGAGGCCAACCCGCGCCAGTTCGGACCACTGATCGTTGCCCAGAAAGACCGGCCGGTACGGATCAAGTTCATCAACAGTCTGCCGACCGGTGCCGGTGGCGATCTGTTCGTTCCGGTCGACCAGACCATCATGGGGGCAGGCCCGTTCCAGGTAGATTACGATCCGGTCACCAAACTGCCGGTCCCGATTACCTCCGGCACCTTTAGCCAGAACCGTGCAGAACTGCACCTGCATGGCGGCCGTACTCCCTGGATCAGTGACGGTACCCCCCACCAGTGGATTACCCCCTCAGGCGAGGTAACCAGTTATCCCACCGGTGTCAGTATGACCAACGTACCGGACATGCCTGATCCCGGCCCCGGCGCCCAGACCTACTACTATACCAACCAGCAAAGTTCCCGCCTGATGTTCTACCACGACCACAGCTGGGGTATTACCCGCCTTAACGTCTATGTGGGCGGCGCTGCCGGCTATGTTATCCGTGATGCCGTAGAACAGCAGCTGATTGCCGACGGCAAGATCCCTGCTGCCGAGATCCCGTTGATCATCCAGGACAAGACCTTTGTGGATGGCGACCCGGCATCGCCGACCTATGTGCTGAAGACCGATCCGACCTGGAAATGGGGCACCGGCTCTGTCGGCAGTAACGGTTTCCGTACACCTCAAAGCGGTGATCTGTGGTGGCCCCATATCTATATGCCGGCCCAGAACCCCTTTGATATCACCGGTATCGCTCCGATGGGGCGGTGGGCCTATGGTCCCTATTTCTGGCCGGCCACCCCTAACCCGTATCAGCCGATTCCCAACCCCTACTATAGCCCGGACTGCGTGCCCGGCGGTGATCCTGCAACAACCCCCGGACTTCTGGGTGGCCCTTATGGTGATTTCTGCCAACCACCTGAAATTCCTGCAACGCCTAACCCTTCATGGGGTGCTGAAGCCTTCATGGATACCCCGACCATCAACGGTACCGCCTATCCGGTGCTGACGGTTGAACCGAAAGCCTACCGCTTCCGTATCCTGAATGCGGCCCATGACCGCTTTGTAAACCTGCAGTTGTATAAAGCGGATCCGGCCCCGGCGCCTCTGGCTTACAGCGGCGAATTCCCGCCTTCCTGTGCAAGCTATACGGCACCGGGCTATGGTGGATTCAGCGGCATCTGTGCCAGCAATACCGAGGTCAAGATGGTGCCTGCTCAACCGGGTGGCGTCGGCAAACCGGCCACCTGGCCGGAAGATGGCCGTCCCGGTGGCGTGCCTGACTGGAACACCGCCGGTCCCAACTGGATCATGATCGGTAGTGAAGGTGGTTTCCTGCCCAAGCCGGTGGTACTGCCGCAGCAACCTGTTAACTGGAATGCTGATGTGACGACTTTTAATGCAGGTAACGTCAACACCGGCTCACTGATCCTTGCCCCGGCAGAGCGGGCAGATGTTATTGTTGATTTTTCCGGTATCCCTTCAGGTACCACTTTGATTCTGTATAACGATGCCCCGGCACCATGGCCGGCCCTTGACCCCCACTATGATTACTATACCGGCGCACCGGACAACCGTGCCATGGGTGGTGCTGATACCACTCCGATCGGTTTTGGTCCCAACACCCGTACTCTGATGCAGATCAAGGTACAGGGCGCCCCTGCCGCTGCCTTTGATGTGGCAGCGCTGAACACGGCCTTTACACCGGCCGATCCCGCCCTTGGCGTATTCCGGCAGTCGCAGGAGTCTCTGGTTGTGGGGCAGGGTAACATGAACCCCACCGGCGATCCTGCCTACTATGAGGCCTTTGCCTTTGACGGTGTTGCCTATGACGCACTCAACACCATCTACGGCACCACCTTTGCCGCTACGTTCCCCAACTGGGGAGTAGCCCGGATCAATGACAAGCAGATCAGCTTCAAGACTATTAACCCTGATGGCAGTGTCAATCCGACGGTTCAGACGGTTGCCATGAAGCTTAAGGCCATTCAGGATGAACAGGGTGAAACCTTTGACGACTACGGCAGGATGCGTGCGGCCCTGGGTCTGACCCTGTCCAACCCGGCCGCCGGCCAGGTGAACTTCATTGTCCAGACCTACAGCGACCCCTCGACAGAGGTGCTGGCCGAGGAAGGTATCCAGGTCTGGAAGATTACCCACAACGGTGTGGATACTCACCCGATTCACTTCCACCTGTTTGATGTGCAGATCCTGAACCGGGTAGGCTGGGACGGCTTCATCCGTCTGCCCGACCCAACCGAACTGGGCTGGAAAGAAACCGTTCGGGTCAGCCCGCTGGAAGACACCATTGTTGCCGTGCGCCCGGTCAAACCGATGCTTCCGTTCGGTATTCCGAGCAGCGTACGCCCACTTAATCCGGCTACCCCGCTTGGCGACGCAACTGAACTTTCCATGGTCGATCCGACCACCGGCCAGGCCTGGGCTACCCCCAACGTCAACCGGATCATCAACCTCGGTTGGGAGTATGTCTGGCATTGCCACATCCTGAGTCACGAAGAAAACGACATGATGCGGCCGATTTCGTACAACCCCGGGGTCACCATTCCGGATGCACCCACCGGTCTGGCAACAAACGCCTCATTCAGTAACGGTAATGTCACCCTGACCTGGGTTGACCCGACTCCGAAGGCTGATCCTGCAACCCTGGGCAACCCCAAGAACGAGATCAACTTCATCATTGAGCGTTGTTCCGGTCTTGACTGCAGCAACTTCGTACCGGTCGGCACGGCCCTGGCCAATGCCACCAGCTACACCGAAACAGCACTTTCCAGTGATCGCTACAGTTATGTGGTCAAGGCCTACAATGCTGCCGGCACCTCACTTGCTTCAAACATCGTCAGGACCCAGAGTGATTCCATCATTGACGGTGTCTGCGGCAGTGCCAACGGCCAGAACTTCTCGGCTATCCCGACTGCCGGGCTGTGTGCTTCCGGTGCTGCTTCGGCAGTAATCAACACCAATGGCGTGTTGACCTGGAGCTGTACCGGTATCAACTCGACCATTAACGCCAGCTGTACGGCTGCCATCCCGACCTATGCGGTGACCTTTGCCGCTGGTCCAAACGGTGCGCTGTCGGGTGACACTATCCAGACCGTTACCTACAACTTGAGCACCACCACCGTAACGGCCGTGCCAAACGTCGGCTACCACCTTGTCAACTGGACTGAAGGAGGCACTCCGGTCAGCACAAACGCCGATCTGATGGTAACCAACATTGTGGCTCCCCACAGTTACCTGGCCAACTTCGCCATCAATACCTACATCCTTAACTTTATGGCAGGTGTCGGCGGTAGTGTTACCGGAACGACACCGCAGACCCTCAACTACTTTGCCAATGCCACCACGGTCACGGCAGTACCTGCTGCAGGCTACCGCTTTGCCAACTGGACCGACAGCATCGGCAACGTAGTCAGCACTACAACAGATCTGACCATTAACAACGTAGCGGTTGCAAATACCTACACGGCAAACTTCCTTGCAACCTACACCGTAACGCTTGATCGTTGTATCACCGGGCCGACCCTGGTTGATCTCGGCGCACAACCAACCTACAGCTTTGGCACAACCGGCTTTGATGTTGCCGGTGTGCAGGTAAACGGAACACCGGTTACCCTGACCAACGGCTCGTACTTCTTCCCGACCGGTATCGCTGCCAACCAGATCATTACGGCCAGCTACACCCTGAACCCGGCTGCTACGCCTAATTATCTGAAGCTTAGTACCGAGCTTGCCTCAGCAACCGGGTACACCACGCTGCAGGCAGCCTATGCCGCTGCTGCAAACGGCAACGCCATCCAGATGAAGGCAGTGAACATTGCATCCGGGGCATTAACGGCCAACCGCAACATCACGGTTACCCTGCAAGGCGGTTACAACAACGCCTATACCGCCAACTGCGGTGTAACCAGTGCACAGGGTGGGTTGACCATTGCAAATGGAACGGTTATTGCCGATAACCTGATCATCAAGTAGGATTGGCCCCGGCAGGGTAGCAGTCCTGGGCCCTGCCGGGGCATGAAAAAAGTTTGTTGATTGCCCTTGGAGAATGTAAGGTGTTTGTAAGGTGTACTGATCTACTGTGCGGTGCAGCATGTAAAGGGACTCAACATTCAGCATTTAAAATTCAGCATTCATAAATTGCCTTCCCAAGGAGGTGTCTGACCACAAATTTAAGCAAGCAGCTTGACAACATGACATCCTGCGGTATACGTTTATAAGAAAATAATCGCACTCAATCATAAGTTATTGAAAAAACAGTTTATTACTCAAACAGGAGGAATAAAAAATGAGAAGCTCAAAATCAATCATGACAGGCGTAGCAGTTTTGGCAGCCTTGGCGTTGCCGATGGTAGCAGGGGCAGCGAATAAACTGGTGGTGAACGGTACGGATGGGACGACACCGAAGATGGTGGTGACGGATACTGGGTATGTGGGTGTTGGCACAAGTGTTCCAAATTATCCTATTACAATAAAAGGGAATACAGTGACAGGAAGCACTGTTATTTTAAGTTATGATGGAAATGCAACCTACAATAGATATGCAGATCCAGAAATGAAGTTTTCCAGAAATAACGACTCTTCACAAAATGGTGGACTACCATTGAACGGGGATAGGTTGGGTTTCTTTACGTTTGGTACGAATATTAACTCTACCTACTATCAATCAGCAGGCATCTATGCAGAAGCTGCTGAAAATTTTGGTGCGAGTACTCATGCAGGCAATATGTATTTTGCAACCGCTTTGCCTAACCAAACTTATGTGGACCCCAAAATGACATTAACAGCTTTAGGCAATGTGGGTGTAGGCACTACCAGCCCTTCTCAAAAACTCGAAGTTAGAGGAGGGGTTCGTTTGAATACACCTGTTGCTAAAGCAACATGTGATTCTACACTGCGTGGCACAATTTGGTTTACTCAAGGAGGTTCTGGTGTTGCTGACACATTAGAAGTATGTGCTAAAGATAGTGCAGGCAATTATTCTTGGAGAGCTTTGTTCTAAAATATAATTTTGTTCTTAGATCTTACTTGAAATAGAGAGGGGGTGGCACCCTCTCTCTATTTAGTCACTCCCCCTTCTTTTTAAAGTAGGGGTTTTTATTTAATAAGTGTTAAGTAATACTCTTAGTTGCACTGCACTCTGTTTTTGAAAGGAGGCAGACATTTACTGCACAGTAAGAGTATAAAGGTAAATATATATGAAGGTTTTAGCTCTGCTCCCCATGAAAGGACACTCTGAGCGTGTACCTAATAAGAATATGCGCTTATTTAATGGTCGTCCACTTTATCACTGTATTGCACAAGTGCTACAAGAATCGTCGTTGGTTAATGTCTTTGTAATTGATACAGATAGCGATATGATTGCTGAGGATGCTGTCAAGCATTTTTCCAAGGCTCGCGTCGTTAAACGACCAGATGCGCTTTGCGGTGATTTGGTACCCATGAATGACATCATTGCTCACGATATTTTTCTGCATGAGGCGGAGCACTATCTTCAAACCCACAGTACAAACCCGCTTTTGACTGTTAGTACGCTTAACCTCGCTATTCATAAGTATTTTAGCTCTTTAGATGTGTGTGACTCTCTTTTTTCTGTTACGCGTCTGCAAACCCGCCTGTATTGGGAGTCTGGAAAGCCTGTTAATCATAATCCCCTTGAGTTACTCCGTACTCAGGACCTACCACCACTTTTTGAGGAAAATTCAAATTTTTACCTTTTTTCCAAATCTTCCTTTACTGCTGCGGGAAATAAGCGAATCGGGTTAGCCCCACAGATGTTTGAAGTAAACAAGCTTGAAGCCGTTGATATTGATGAGGAAGAAGATTTTCGTATCGCAGAACTTCTCTATGCAACCAGGAAAGCTGAATAGTATGAATCTGAAACAAAGGATAACTGAAAATGGAGCGGTAGTCGGCTCTTGGATAAACTCTGCCAGTCCAATTATTGCAGAACTGATGGCTACTGTAGGGTTTGATTTTTTAACCGTGGATGTTGAGCATTCTGCTGTTGATTTGGTGCAGGCCCAAGCCCTGTTTCAGGCAATGAGGTCAGGAAGCCCGCAATGTGCACCTCTTGTGCGCTTGGCTGGTAACAATTATTCAGAGACAAAGCGTTTCCTTGATGCAGGTGCGGCAGGGGTTATTGCTCCTTTTATCAACACCGCGGATCAGGCTCATGAACTGATTAGAGCTGTTAAATACCCACCAGTCGGTATGCGCGGAGTCGGTTTTTGCCGAGCAAATAATTACGGGTTACAGCTGCAACAGGCCGTTGCAGCGGCCAATGATGATACTTTTGTCTGTGTGCAGATCGAGCATATTGAGGCAGTAAGCAATATCGACGAGATACTGACAGTTCCCGGTGTGGATGCCGCGATTATCGGTCCCTATGACCTTTCCGCCTCAATGGGGTTGACAGCGCAGTTTGACCATCCAGATGTTATTTCTGCCATAAACTTGATTGGCGAAGCTTGCAAAAGACATCAAGTTATTGCTGGCATACATGTGGTGCAGCCGGATACCGCCGATGCCGTGCGACGCTACCGGGAAGGGTACCGTTTTATTGCCTACAGTCTGGACATAACCATGCTGATGAATGTCTGTATGCAGGGCCTGTCTGAAATTCGTGGGCAGCTAAGCGGGCGTTGGGGGAGATTATGAACAACATACTCATTACAACATCATCGTTTGCGGAAGAAGCTCCAGAGCCGCTGTCCTCTCTCGAATTAGCCGGTTTGAAGGGAATACTGAATCCGCACCGGCGAAAACTCACGGAAAACGAAGTTGACTGCCTGATCCAGGAACACCGACCGGTGGGGATGATTGCCGGTGTCGAACCACTTACTCGTGAGATTATGATAAAAGCACCGTTTCTGAAGGTTATTTCCCGTTGTGGCATCGGCTTGGATTCGGTTGATTTGGTCGCAGCCGGAGAACTGGGAATAACGGTTACTAATACTCCCGACGCCCCGACGATCCCTGTTGGAGAATTAACCGTTGGCATGATTTTGTCCCTCATACGGTCCATTCATCAATCCGACGCCTCCATTCGTACAGGGGCTTGGGAGAGGCCCATGGGAAGCCTGCTATACGGTAAAACTGTCGGAATTATCGGTTGCGGTCGTATTGGTTCATATGTGGCGAGAATTCTGTCTGCATTCGGCTGCAGACTGGTCGGATACGATCCAGTCTGTTCCAACCATCAGTACGTGGAACTGACCAGCTTGGAAAACCTTTTGCAAACGGCGGATATTGTTACTCTCCACCTCCCCTATTCGAAAGCAAATCATCACCTGATAAATGAGAAGCGAATCTCATTGATGAAACAGGGAGCGGCATTGGTCAATGCCTCACGCGGAGGGCTGGTTGACGAAGTAGCCCTTGCGGGTTCACTGCAATCCGGCAAACTTGCCGGTGCTGCCATTGACAGCTTTGAACTGGAACCGTATTTCGGTCCGCTCGCTCAATTAAATAATACGCTTCTGACCGGTCATATCGGATCGTACGCACGGGAAGGACGGATGATAATGGAGCAACAAGCGGTCGGTAACCTGCTGAAAGCATTAAATGGCTTCAAGGTTATTTAATGCACTGAATTCTATAAGAAACAATAATAACTTGCTGCTAGGGGGAATTTTGAAGAAACTATTAAAGAACTACTTGCAAAAAGCAGTTGACCGATTTGCTGTAGCAGTAGCTGAGCGAAATAACGGCAACACAGATAGGCTTCTACAAATACTTCTTACTCAGCGCTTCAAAGATATGGTTGAGAAGAAGTGCCCATTTCCTCCCTTCTCTGATATTGAGTTTAGCACGTACTCGCAAAATGGTGAGGACGGCATACTTCTATTCATTTTCACTGCTATTGGAGCAAAAACGCGGCGAGTTGTCGAGGCTTGCGCGAGCGACGGAGTGGAGTGCAATGCAGCCAATCTCATCATTAATCATGGTTGGTCTGGACTCCTATTTGATGGAGATAAGGACATGATCGAAAAAGGGAAAAAATTCTACGAACAACGCACGAATGCGTGGCGTCTGCGGCGGCTACCACCCATACTTGTAAGTGCTTGGATTACAGCAGAGAATATTAACAATCTTATCCAGCAGAACGGCATGTCCGGGGAAATTGATCTGCTTTCTCTTGATATGGATGGTGTTGATTATTGGATCTGGAAAGAAATATCATGCATCACCCCACGGGTGGTCATTGTTGAGTACAATAACAGGTGGGGATCTAAACAATCAGTGACCGTCCCCTACTCGAAAAGTTTTGTGGGTAATGGAGCATCTGTCGAAGGAGAAGGATACTTTGGCGCAAGTCTTCTTGCATTCACAAAGCTTGCTGCAGAAAAGGGGTATCGTCTTATCGGAGCGAACAGTCCCAATACAAACGCATTTTTTATGAGAAATGACGTAGGTAAAGAGCTCTTCCCTGAGGTGCCAGTTGAATCATGCCTTTCCTCTGATTATGCTTTACATCAACACAAAACCAAATACCCGCTAATTCAGAATATGCCTGTAGTGGAAATTTAAGCGTCGTAGGGACTTTAGTGATAGTTTTTTCGTACAAAGAAAGAAGAACTATCAATTGTTTAGTTGCTGAACAGCAAGCTGAGAACGTACTTTTGCTTTATCAGATTAGAAATATCGACAGTTTTTTGGGGGAAAAGCTAGTAATGAAAATCTTGGTTACAGGTGGTTCCGGATTCCTTGGGAGTCATGTGTCCGACGCTCTGAGCGAAGCGGGTCATGCGGTCTCCATATACGATGTTCGTCGCTCCCCCTATAAACGGGTGGGGCAGAAGATGATCGTCGGCGATATTCTTGATCAGCCTTCGTTGTCCAAGGCGCTAACTGGTTTTGATTGCGTGTACCATTTTGCCGGAATTGCCGACATTGACGAATGTTCCAGCAATCCGATTGATACAGTCAAATACAACATTCTCGGAACTGTCAACCTGCTGGAAGCCTCGCGGCAGGCAGGTATTAAGAGGTTCGTATTTGGAAGTTCCGCCTATGTCTATAGCAATTCGGGCTATTTTTATCGTTCCAGCAAACAGGCCTGCGAATCGTTCATCGAGAACTATCATGAACTATTTGGCCTCGAATATACCTGCCTACGTTACGGGTCTCTCTATGGCACCCGCTCCGATGAGCGCAACAGCATCTACCGCTTAATTCAGCAGGCGCTAAGGGATGGCTGTATCACCTATCACGGTACGGGTGAGGAGCTTCGCGAGTTCATCCACGTTCGCGATGCAGCGGAGATCAGCGTCAAGATTCTGGCCCCGAAATTCGCAAATCAGCACATTACCCTGACCGGCAATGAAAAGATGCGCTATCACGACCTGCTCGAAATGATCCGGGAAATGGTTGGTTCCAGCGTAACTATTGAAATTAAACCTTCCTTGCGCAAGGCCCATTACAAGGTAACCCCCTATAATTTCAGCCCAAAGTTGGGGAGCAAGCTAGTAAACAATCCCCATATAGACATGGGGCAGGGACTCCTGCAATGCATGGCTGAAATCTACGAAAAAATCCATCATGAAATGATTGAAGAAGGCGGGTTGTTGATAGACAGGAAAAGTTCGCTGTGAGACTGGTCTATCTCTCCCATTTTCTGGGGCCGGACACACCTTTTTATGGTGGTGAAGAAACCTTTCAGGTTGAATCGCTTCGTTCCATTGCTGAGGGTGACTCCTGTAACGCAGGTAAATGGTCGTTTCCTAATCATGCTGGAACACACGTTGATCTGCCGCGTCATTTTGTAGCTAACGGAAAGAGTCTGGATGACTATCCAGCTGATTTTTGGGTTTTTGAGAAGATTGGTGTGATTGACATTTTCAACATCCAACCTAGCTTTGTGGTCGGTCCTGAACTGTTGGATAAGATCTCAGTTGCGCAGGATGTTGAATTGTTGTTGCTCAAGACCGGTTTTGGCAAACTTCGTAATACGCCTGTGTATTGGCAGAAGAACCCTGTTGTTCTTCCGGAACTTGCCGATTATCTGCGTGTTAGGTTTCCTTTTTTACGCGCTTTGGGATTCGATACGATTTCAATTTCATCTTGGACCGACCGTCCGACCGGACGAGACGCGCACCGGGCTTTTCTGGAAGGAGAACACCCCATTCTCTTGATTGAGGACATGGACCTTGAGCCGCTTGATGCAAAAACGCTACCATTGCGGGCTACCATCGCTCCGCTGCTGGTGAGTGGAGCGGACGCCTCACCCTGTACAGTTATTGCCGAGGTAATTGAATGAAAAAGTGGCAGGCGGTGTTCTTTGATTTTGATGGTGTTATTCTTGACTCGGTGAACGTTAAGACTGAGGCCTTTGCCCAGATGTTCCGATCTTACGGACCGGAAGTTGAGCAGGCGGTAGTTGCCTATCATCTGGCGCATGGTGGAATGTCCCGGTTCGAAAAGTTCAGATTCTATTACAATGATATCCTACGCATGACTGTTTCCGAGGATGAGTTGCAGGCACTTGGCGAAAATTTTTCGGACCTCGTCCTAATGAAGATCCTGGCGGCTCCGTTTGTTGCGGGCGCTTCCGAAACTTTGACAATGCTAGCGGCAGCGAGTGTCCCCGCGTTTGTCGTGTCCGGCACTCCTGATGAGGAAGTGAAATTCATTGTGGAAAAACGGGGTTTGGCCGACTACTTCCGGGAAGTCCATGGCTCTCCACGCTACAAGGATGAAATCCTCCGGGATATTATCGGACGGTGGGGATATGAGCCTGCAAACTGTCTCTTCCTTGGCGATGCCATGACCGATTACAAGGCCGCATGTGCCGTGGGTACCCGGTTTCTGGGAATTGTACCCGAAGACGCTCTTTCACCGTTTCCGGACGGGACTGATGTTTCCACTGTCATCTGCTGCGATGTGAACGGAAGTATGTTGCCCTTAGAATGCCCTCTGTTATGAGGGAAATGCTTATGCGGGTGTGGAACTCAGCGACTTTCATGACCTGGGGCAGTTTTCTTACCCGGTCGCTCAGCCTGGTTGTGGTGCTTCCCCTCCTGCTCACAAGGCTTCAACCTGCGGAAATTACTCTCTGGTATCTCTTTATGTCCATTATCGGCTTGCAGTCCGTTGTGGATGCAGGCTTCAGTCCGACCTTCAGCAGGATCATCTCGTATGTAATGGGCGGTGTTGGGATCAACAACCTGAAATCACCCAAGGAAACAGCACCAGGGAATTTTGATAAGCAGGCCCTTAGTCTTGTTTATTCAACGATGCGGACGGTGTACTTCAGGTTGTGTTGTGTCTGGACGCTGCTGCTCGTAACAGTTGGTTCGCTGGCATTGAAGAGGCCAATAGCTGCCGTTCATGACACTGGTTCTGCCTGGCTTGCCTGGGGGGTAATAGCTGCGGTTTCCTGTGTTTCGTTTCAAGGCCAGCAGTATAGTTCCTATTTGCAAGGTACAAACAAAATAGCATTGGTGCGGCGTTGGGAAACCTTGACCTCGTTGGGGGGAATTACCTCCAGCTTTTTGGTGTTGATTCTTGGTGGTGGATTGCTGGGGCTTGTTGTAGCCAACCAGACTTGGCTGCTAATCAATGTCGTTCTCAACAGGTGGCTGGCACGTTCGGTGGAAAACGGCATGATGCGTTCGTTAGTCTACGAACCATTCAGCAGGGAAGTCTTCGATGCTGTGTGGCCCAGCGCATGGCGCAGCGGTGTGGGTATTTTGATGAGCTATGGTTTGATACAAGCGAGTGGTATCATCTATGCCCAGATTGGCGCTACGGCCAGCGTTGCAAGCTATCTGCTCGGGTTGCGTTTCATTCAGATCGTCAGCCAGTTTTCGCAAGCGCCCTTTTACAGCAAGACTCCGGCGCTTGCGCGTCTCTATGCAGAAGGGAAACGGGATGAACTGGTACAGATTGCCCAGCGTGGTATGCGCCTCTCCCACTGGACTTATGTTCTAGGTTTTGGAACTGTGGGGCTTATTGTAGAACCATTCCTCAGGTATATTGGCAGCAACGCGTCGTTTCCTGACCCACTGCTCTGGTCACTGTTGGGGCTAGCATTTTTTGTGGAGAGATTTGGTGCAATGCACATACAGCTCTACAGTTCAACGAATAATATAATCTGGCACATCGCCAATGGCGTTGCCGGCGTAATTTATCTCAGCGTAAGCTTTGGTCTACTCCAGTACATAGGAGTCTATGCCTTTCCTGTTGGCGTTATCGCGGGATATCTCGGGTTCTATTCCTGGTTTTCTGCGAAGCATTCGTATAAGGCATTTAATATCAAGATATTTAATTTTGAGAGGTCGTGTACTTTTACACCTGGGGTTGTCTTAATTGGCTCGATAATTTTGATGTTCTTGTGCCACAATATGTAGAGTTTCTGCCGATGGCATCCGGTTAATATACTCGGATTTATTGCAGGTGTAAGCTATTATTTGTGTCATCTTAATGCGGTCGAATTGATAAACTATGAACTCACCAAAAAATCTTATATTGCCATTGCTGATGTTGCTAAATATTAATTATTTATTCCCAGCTACAAATATTGTTTTGCTCGTTCAGCTTTTTTTAGTAAGTGTTGTTGCTTGTTTACTTTGGCAAAAGAGCAAGATTGTTTTAAATCTAAGTGGAGTTAACTTAATAGTTGTGATTAATATTATAGCAGCAATTAGAGGTTTGGCTGCCGAGTCAATAAATATAAATGAGCTGGTATACACTATATTAATATCTATTCTCTTTGCGGTTATTGCCAGTTCTATTGTTGTGGCGGATAATCGCGAAGATAAAATTACCATATATTTTTCGTTGTCTATTTCTGTTTACGTTGCGACATGCGTTTTGTTATACATATTTGGACTAAGGCCCGCAGTTGATGTTTATTCCTTTGATAATGTCAGCAGGATGGGATCATGGTTGGGGATTGAGCAAAGAATACATTTTCCATTTACACCTGGAATAAATTCGTTTGGTTCAATAGTTGGTTTGTCAATAGTATCTACGGTAGCTTGTATTATATATGCTGCCAGACACAAAACGTTGTCAGTGTTTCTGTTGTTATTTTCAATAATAGCAATTATAGGTGTAGATTCAAGGGGCCCATTACTATATTCAATTGCTGCGTTTCCACTAGGATATTTGGCATGCAACAAATTTAAAATATTTGCGTACTTATCCTTGTTGCTTACAGCCATATTTTGTTTAACGATACTTAATATAAGTGTATTTTTAGGATATGCGGGAAACTTGATTGATATACTGACCGGGCGGCCATTGATATGGTTTACCGCAATAAGCAGCCTAGAGGATTTCAGCTTTAATCATCTCGTTGGATATGGAATGTACGGTCAGGCCATATCAGAAATTAGTTATGATTACTCGAAGTTATTTTCGTCTTTTGATATGGATTATCCTGAAAGAACGAGTTTACATAACTTTGCATTGCAGAGCATATTTGATGTCGGAGTAGTTGGATATATGGTAATAATGGCAATAACGTTTCAAAGCTTATACAGGTTTTCAAAGTGTCAGTGTAATTCATGTAAGGTATATACTGTTGTTATAGTGTATTTATTATTATGTGGGTTGACTGAACCAGTTCCTACCATATATTCACTATCAACTTTCCTTGTGTTTTTGGTTGCAATTTCGTTCAAACATCGACCCCATGGGTCAGATCTTCAAGCAGCCAAATGAGAAAAATATTATTTGTTTATATTGAACTGGTGTGACACATTATTATGAAAAAATTATCAAAAGCGTTCATAAAGCGTATTATACAGTATGTTAGGCATTGGATAAATATTGTTGCTCCTCTGTCATATCGGGTTATTTTGCACAAAGGAAATCGATCGCAATCTGAGCTGCAAGAACTAATGCCCAGGTTTCGCAAATTTTATCCAGACGTTGATCAACCACCCACTAGGGAACGTCTTACTCTTCGGGAAGTAGTGTCAGGAGTTTCTGTGCTTTCGCTTGACAGCACAGCCATTAGTCCGTTTATCAAAAAGGTAAATAGGTCTGTTATTTTTTATATAAACCCCAACGAAGATCCGGAAGAAGCCTGGAACTGGTTTCGGTTTCTTCGGCAGTATTATGGTCTGCCTGATCTCACCCGTCGTGAAGAATCATATAAAAAACTGCAGCAGCGAGTCTCTGAAATTAAGCAACTCGGATTTGACCGGGCGTATTTGCTTGGTACAGGAAAATCTCTCGAGAAGGCTATAGAAGCCGATTTCAGTGACGGCTATCGCATTGTCTGTAATACCATTGTTAAAGATCCGAACCTCTGGCACCATGTGAAACCACACTTCATCGTTGCAGCTGATGCTATATATCATTTTGGCCCTGATGATTACGCCAAGGCTTTTCGCAGGGACTTGCGTGATCGCCTGTTGGAAAGTGATACCTTTTTCGTCTATCCAGAGTTGTTCGATGTATTGGTTATGCGGGAATTCTCGGAGATGAGTGATAGACTAATACCGATTCCGATGGGGGAACATACCGAGATTTGCTGTAATTTGTTTGCTCGCTTCGAGTTGCCAAGCTTGGGGAACGTCCTAAATCATATGCTCTTACCCTTAGGTTGCACTTTGTCCAAAAATATTTATTTTTGGGGATTCGACGGGCGGGCACCGGGTGATCAATTGTTTTGGGCAAACTCCAATAAACATTCTTATGGAGAATACATGGACGCGCTAGTCGCTGCGAATCCGGCTTTTATAAATCATAACGTTCCAAAATCGGACCCCGGGAAATATGCTCGTACAGTACACGGTGATCATCTTGAAGACTGTTTAAGTCGCGCTGAGCAGAGGGGGGGGCGGTTCGTAATGATGCACTTTTCCTGGACACAAACATTAAATAAGCGGTTTACGTCATTAGATTAAAAAGATAAGGCTCTCTAGGAGTACTAATAGTGAAGAAGTGTATGCAACGAATAATCGTAATATGTAATGAACTACCATATCCCCCTATCCACGGTGGTCGTTTGGATGCTTGGAACCAGATTGCTGCGCTCACAGAAAGAAATATAAAAATATGTCTGATTTGTTGGTATGCAAGCGATTCTGATCTGCCGAACGAGAGTACTAGATCTGCAATAAAAGAATCTGTCGATGAACTGGTGTTACTGCCAATATCAAAAGGCCCTCGATGGTGGATTAAGAGACTGTTTCTGCTTACGAATTATCCCTGGTTTGTTTCTGCAATGTTACAAAAAAATACTTTAATAAAATCTTTGATAGATAAGCTACGGTTATTCAATCCCGATTTAATCTTTCTTGTTAGCATTTATGGGTCTGATTTGGCGACTAAATTGTCACATAAACTAAAGATTCCATTAGTGGTGCGATCTCAAAATATTGAGCATCAGTATCAGCAGATACTTGCTTCACAGGCAATAACTACTCGTGAAAAAATGAAACTTCGGCTAGCTCAAATAGGTTTGGAGCGTTACGAACTGATGGTGCTTTCTTCTTGTGACTGGTACTTTGATATTTCTCTTGAAGACTTAGCTTATTGGAAAGGCCGTGGTTTGATTAAAGGTGAATGGCTACCTACATTTATAAATATAAAGAATTTGCCTGATCAAGCCGATTTAACTCCGTCATGGGATGTTGTCTACCTCGGGAATCTTAATTCTCCGAACAATGTTCAAGGTGTCATTTGGTTTTGCAAACAGGTGGTTCCGATGCTTCGCCAGAGTCAGCCGGGTCTGCGTATACTTGTTGCTGGATCAAATCCAACTTTTGAAGTGGAAGAAGTCTGCACAAAATCTGGAGTTGTTTTGTTGCCGAATCCTGCCAGTGCCTCTAAAGTTTATAGATCCGGGAGGGTTCTTGTTAATATTGCGCCTAAAGGTAGTGGTGTTAGTACGAAATCAATTGAAATGCTATTGGTCGGAGTTCCTGTCGTTACCACTCCTCAGGGGATCAGAGGTTTACCCGACAATATTAAACAGTATTTTTATACTGCAAGTACCGTAGAAGAGTTTACGGAAAAAGTAATTGACGCCTTAGCCAGAAAACCGGAAGATAATAAAGATGAGACGCCATTAGCTATACTGGACCATTTTTTTGGCGATGAAGCAGTGAGTTGTTTTGAGGCGCGTCTTTTGAATATTGTAAATGGACACAATCCTTCTTCTATAATTGAGCGCCGTTGAAATGATTTTAAATTATTACGGGTATATCAAATTGTTTTGGACCAATTATGAACACCAACGACAATGATATTTCGCGGAGACTTTTCTTGGCCATGGCGGCTAAAGGAACGGCAGCTACAGTTCTTCTCGGTGTGACAGGCCATGTTGTGTTTAACGACAAAGCTTACGCTATGGCTAACATTTCATATTCAAAACTGCCCCGATGGAGAGGGTTTAACTTGGTGGAAAAGGTTACGCTCGAGCGGAATAGAGCGTATGAAGAGTGGGACTTTGATGTAATCAAGGCGTGGGGCTTTGATTTTGTTAGATTGCCGCTTGACTATCGTATATGGACAAAGAAGGTGGGCGACTATGACGAGAAACCTCTAAAAGAAATCGATCAAGCGATTAAGTGGGCCAGAGAAAGAGGAATACATGTAAATCTTTGTCTTCATCGTGCCCCTGGCTATTGTGTTAATCCCCCGAAGGAAGCTTTGAATTTATGGGCAGACGGCCAAGAGGGTAACGAGGCAAGGGGTCAATTTGCAGCACAATGGAGTATGCTGGCAGAACGTTACCGTGGCATACCCTCGTCTGCGTTGTCATTCAATCTTGTTAACGAACCTCCAAAATTGAAAAAATTCCAGTATCTTTATGTTGCCTCATCAGGAATTGAAGCGATTCGTAAAAAAGACGCGGATCGTCTTGTGATCGCTGATGGAATCGCAGGAGGCTCTCTTCCGGCAACAGAGCTTGCGAGCCTAAAGATAGCACAAAGCCTCCATGGCTACGGCCCCATGGAATTGACTCATTATAAGGCTTCATGGCTTAAGGGGGCTGAAAAATGGCCAATACCGTCTTGGCCTTTAATGGCATCCCTAAATCAATATCTCTATGGGGATTGGAAACCAGAATTTAAAAGCAGCTTAATTTTAAAAGGAAAGTTTTCAGAAGGCGCTCGACTTAGTGTCAACGTACAAACAGTATCCGCTCAAGCACAGTTGCAGATCCGTGCGAATGGAACGATAATAAAAGAATATGGATTTAAACCAGATGCCGGACATGGCGAATGGAAGGAGTCAACGTTCAATCCTGACGGAAGCTACTACAAAGCGACCTATGACAAGGCATATAGCGTTACTCTGCCGAGAGACGTTTCGGAAATTGAGATATTGGTTGGCAAAGGTGATTGGTTAACGTTTTCAGAGATACGGGTTGATGCATTTCCGGGAGTGCAGAATAATGTTCTTGTCCTTACTCCTACAAATACGGAATATGGACAGCGGCAAAGAACCTACTTGGTGGATAGCACAGGCAAGATAAAAACCGAGGGATCACCCGTCAGCGACAAGGAGATTCTTTGGAAGGTGGAAACCATGCTATGGAAGAATCTCGAGGCACTTGGGGTTGGCATTCATGTTGGTGAATGGGGGGCACATCGATTTACTCCGCATGATGTAGTCCTGTCATGGATGAATGATCGGCTCAATATTTGGAAGCAGGCGGGTTGGGGGTGGGCTCTTTGGAATCTACGAGGACAATTCGGACCGCTGGACAGTGAGCGAACTGACGTTTCTTACGAGAACTACAAAGGCCATAAGCTTGATCGGAAGATGCTTGAATTACTTAGACAAGGGTAAGAGAGATTAAGATGTAGGAAAACAAAAAATAGTTAACCTAAAGATGTGACTGGCCGTTTCTAAGCAAAGACAGTCCTAAACAGTAGCTTAGAAAATATTATTATACTTAAGATACTTGGTGAATGTCTGCCCAAATAAGATGCTTTAAACCATACAAAATTTAGTCTGATAATTTTTCTCAATGGATATCAAATGGAAAGAATTTTAGTGGTTTGTAATGATCCTCCATATCCGGCAATCCACGGTGGAAGAATGGATATATGGAATCGAATAAAAGGATTTGCAAAGATAGGATTAAGAATTCAGTTGATATATTGGTATGATTCATCTCGGCCTACGGAAAAAGATAAGGCTGTGATGTATGATGTTGTTGAAAACATAATTGAATTTCAACGAAAAATGACTTTATCAGACTTACTGCATTACAAATATCCGCCAAGAATGATGTCTTGTAATATTAGTAATCGCCAGTTTGACGATCAATTACACAACCTCAAACAATTTAACCCTGACTGTGTTTGGCTGGATTTGTGGTGTGGGTATCTTACTGCTAAAAAGATTTCTGATACATTGCAGAAGCCGCTGATATACCGGTCACAAAATGTTGAATTTAAATACTTTCAACAGCTGTATAAAGACGCGGTTGGGATGCTAAAAATCAAATTGTTTCTAAATTTGATCCGTATGAAAAAAGTAGAATTGGAAGTTCGTACTGAGAGTGATTTTATCTACGATATAAGCCAACCTGATAATAGTGCTTGGATAAATGAAGCGCCTTTATTAAAGTCAGACGTGTTACTGCCTACTTGGCTCCAATCGGAAGAAATTGTCACTGATGATAATTATTCCTCTGCTCCAGATATTGATATCCTTTTTGTTGGCAATCTGATTAATCCTTCAAATGTCGCAGGATTGAAATGGTTTGTGCTAGCAGTTTTGGAAACGGTTCGAAGCCAGATTGGAAAAATTAATATAGTATTTGCCGGTTCCAATCCAAGTGATGAGGTACGATTATTATGTGCAAAATATTCTATTGAATGTGTTCCAGATCCTGAAAATGTTTATATTTATTATAACCGCGCAAAAGTAATCATCAATCCCCAACTTGAAGGAAGCGGTATAAGCTTGAAGATGGTTGAACTATTATCAACATCAAATCATATCGTTACGACATCTGTCGGTGCCCGTGGTTTACCGAATAAAGTGATTGACAATTTTAACATTGCAAATACGCCGGAAGAGTTTTCTGAGCGCATCATTAGTTGCCTGACCGGAGGAAATATTGTTGATCGTCAGCTGAGAAAAGCTCATTTAGAAGAATATTTTGGGATTAACCCACTCCTGACTGTTCTTAATAAAATAGATGATTTCAATAAAGCTAACAAACTATCTAAGGCTGGTTCGTAATGTATCGCTGTACATCTGAAATTATTTACTGCTATTTTTTACCGCTCCACCAGGCCCAGCCTACAATAAAACAACTCAAGAAAGGAAATTACCATGCGGTTGCGGTAAGATTGTGTAGCTTCTCATGAAAGTCTGCTATTACCTATGCGATCAAGCCAAAACGCGTAAATCAAGAGGCATTGGGGTTTATACAAACGAGCTTATCTATACTCTTGTTGCACAAAAGCAGTTGGAAATGTGTTCGCTGACCTCTCTTGATGGTCCTCAAATAGCTGGTGTTGATAGTGTCGTTCTCCCATTTAAAACCAGCAGTATTCCTATGCGGTTGCTGGTTGACCACTTGCACCCGTTTGCATTACCTGATGCTGACATCTATCATTATCCAAAAGGCTTTATGCCCTTTTGGAGTAAAAGGAGCAAGCCTCAGATTGCTTCTATTCTCGATACAATTGGAGTCCACTATTATGATAACTACAAAGGTAAAATTCCATCATTCAAGCCATACGAGCTTGAGTATTGGCTGGCGGTACTCACCAGAACTCTTAAGCAGGCTGATGCGGTCATAACCATCAGTCATAAATCTGCTGAATCGATCAGGCTTTATTGCGACCGGTGTGCTATTGTTCCCCCTTCCATCTTTGTAACGCACTTGGCTTCAAAGTATGGCGCTTCGTTCGTGTCGGCCCTGGTGCCTGTTAAACGGGATTATGTTGTTCATTTTGCCTCTGATTTGCCCCATAAACGAACAAGTTGGCTTTTGGATGTCTGGCGGCAAGGGCAAAAGAGCAATAAATGTCTTCCTGAGTTAAAACTTATTGGCAGGTTGAGTTCTGCTCTGCGGTCTGTTGCTGAAAGTATTAATGGTGTGCAGTTACTCCCCTATTTGGATGATGAACAACTGCAATGCACTATCAGCGAAGCACGCGCATTGATTTATCCGTCTGAAATTGAAGGATTCGGGTTACCCGCACTTGAAGCGTATCAGCTTGGTACTCCGGTACTTTACGTTGCAGACACCTCTGTTGATGAAATTATGAGGGTTGATGGGCATAACCTTCCGGGACGCTTTTACTTGGATTCTGATGATTTCTGGCGGGCTTTTGATGAAGTCATGAATGTTAGTGAAGATATTCTTGCCTCAATTAGGGAAAAAATGTTGTGCATTTATAGTTGGGATATAACTGCTAAGCAAACGTTTGATGTGTATGGTAAAGTTGTTAACGGATTTACTTAAATAAAATATTTCACAAAATTTAAAGTGGGATACATATGAATATACACACTGTATATAATATATTCTTTGGATATTTTAGAACGAGAAGAATTAAAAAACTTTATGACATTTTCAATATCACAGCTGATACTAGTGTCGTTGATGTTGGTGGATCACTTTATTGGTGGGAACTTGCAACCAAATTAGGGCTTGATGTACCTCATGTAACAATTGTTAATCTGTACAAAGGCCCTGACATATTACCTGCTAATATAAAGTGGATAGTCGGTGATGGCACTGCCCTTCCTTTTAATGACAATTCTTTTGATTTGGTGTTTTGTAATTCGGTAATCGAACATTTGGGTACATGGGAGGGACAAAAACATTTTGCTGATGAAATTATGAGAGTAAGCAAAAAATATTATGTACAGACTCCAAATAAGTTTTTCTTTGTTGAGCCTCACCTGATCACACCTTTTGTTCATTGGATGCCTACTAATATCCAGCTTATACTTCTTAGGTATTTCACCATATGGGGGTTAATGACAAAGCCATCCGTAGAGAAATGCCAGGAGTTTATAGATGAAATAAGGCTTTTAAGCAGGCGCGAAATGTCGTTGTTATTTCCTAATGCAGATATAGCTAGTGAATATTTTCTGGGATTTTGCAAGTCTGTTATTGCTATCAATAAATAGCTTTTAAAATTTTACAATGATTACGTTAGATAAATATGTTGTTTTACTAAAGTCAAAAATTCATGCGACAAGTTATAGTGATGCAACTCAAAAAATTATAGCATGGGCGCAAAAAGCTGATTCTCGGATTGTTTGTGCAGCGAACGTTCACATGGTGATGGAGGCTTATGATTCTGAGGAGTTCTGTCAGGTTATAAATTCTGCAGATATAGTGACGCCTGACGGCATGCCTTTAGTGTGGGCACTGCGTGGGTTCGGTGAGAAAACGCAACAGAGGGTTTACGGCCCTGCATTGATGCTTGCAGTTTGTGAGGCAGCAGTAAAAAGCGGTATTCCTATTGCGCTTTATGGAGGGTCTGAACAATCGCTTTCAGATTTTTATGCGTACCTGAAAAGCCGTTTCCCTAGTATTCTGATAAGCTGTATGATATCTCCGCCCTTTCGTACACTTACTGCCGCTGAGGATGCATTGTTTACACGGCAGATTGTTGCATCAGGTGCAAAAATAGTTTTTGTTGGTATAGGCTGTCCAAAACAAGAATATTGGATGGCAAGACATAGAGATATGATCCCTGCTGTTATGATTGGTGTCGGAGCGGCTTTTGATTTTTACTCCGGCAGGGTAAAGCAAGCTCCCGTTTTTTTGCAACGGTACGGCTTAGAATGGCTCTTTCGTCTGTGTATGGAACCTAAGCGTTTGTGGAAACGCTATCTGAAGCACAATCCGCGTTTTGTTGTGTATGTTTTATGGCAGTTCTTGCGACATTATACTGAAAGGCGAGTACAGCAATGAAGAAGGCATTAATTACCGGCATCACCGGGCAGGATGGGGCCTATCTGGCCGAACTGCTGCTTGAGAAGGGGTATGAGGTCCACGGCATCAAGCGGCGGGCCTCCCTGTTCAACACCGACCGGATCGACCACCTCTACCAGGACCCCCATGAAAAGGGGCGCCGGTTGGTCCTGCACTACGGCGACATGACCGACTCCACCAACCTGATCCGTATCATTCAGGCTGTGCAACCGGACGAGATCTACAACCTGGCGGCCCAGTCCCATGTTGCCGTCTCCTTTGAAACCCCTGAATACACCGCCAATGCCGACGCCATCGGTCCCTTGCGGATTCTGGAGGCGATCCGGATCTTGGGGCTTGAGAAAAAGACCCGCTTCTACCAGGCCTCCACCTCCGAACTCTACGGCCTGGTCCAGGAAATTCCCCAGAAGGAAACCACCCCCTTCTACCCCCGTTCCCCCTATGCCGTAGCCAAACTCTACGCCTACTGGATCACCGTCAACTACCGCGAAGCCTACGGCATCTACGGCTGCAACGGCATCCTCTTCAACCACGAATCACCGCTGCGGGGAGAAACCTTTGTCACCCGCAAGATCACCCGTGCCCTGGCCCGGATCAAACTGGGGCTTCAGGACTGCCTCTACCTGGGCAACCTTGACTCCCTGCGGGACTGGGGCCATGCCAAAGACTATGTCGAAATGCAATGGCTGCTGATGCAACAGGAGCACCCTGAAGACTGGGTGATTGCCACCGGTATCCAGCACAGCGTCAGAGAGTTCGTCAATACCGCTGCCGAAGAACTTGGGCTGAAAATCAGCTGGCAGGGTAGTGGAGTCGATGAAACCGGTACCGACCAGAGCGGTAGAGTGATTGTCAGGGTTGATCCCCGTTACTTCCGTCCCACTGAAGTCGAAACCCTGCTGGGAGATCCGGGCAAGGCCCGTGAGAAACTGGGCTGGACGCCGAAGATCAGCTTTAAGGAACTGGTTGCCGAAATGGTTCGTGAAGACCTGAAGGCGGCTGAACGGGATGAGCTGGTCAAAAAGCACGGCTACCAGGCGTTTGACTATAATGAGTAAGCGAGCCTTGATTTGCGGGGTTTCCGGGCAGGACGGTGCTTATCTGGCAAAGTTGTTGCTCAGTAAGGGCTATGAAGTCCATGGCACGGCCCGTGATGCCCAGATGTCCAGTTTTTCAAATCTTCGAGTATTGGATGTGGCTGGACAGATTGTTTTTCATTCGATGGCACTGAATGACTTCAGGAGTGTCCTGCAAGTTTTGGCGAAGGTGCAACCTGACGAAGTGTACAATCTGGCCGGACAGAGTTCAGTTGGTCTCTCCTTTGAACAACCGGTTGAGACTCTCGAGAGTATCAGTGTCGGTACACTCAACCTGCTGGAGGCTATTCGTTTTACTGGAAGGGCCATTAAACTCTATAACGCTGGGTCAAGTGAATGTTTTGGAAATACCGATGGGCAGCCAGCGGATGAAGAAACGCCATTCCGGCCACGTAGCCCCTATGCCGTTGCCAAGGCAACCGCCTTCTGGGAGGTTGCAAACTACCGTGAGGCGTATAGCCTGTTTGCCTGTACCGGTATTCTCTTTAACCATGAATCGCCATTGCGGCCGGAACGCTTTGTTACCAAGAAGATTATTACGGCTGCCTGCAGAATTGCTGCAGGTAGTGATGAAAAATTGCATCTGGGGAATATCTCTATTGCCCGTGACTGGGGCAATGCAGAAGAGTATGTTGAGGCTATGTGGTTGATGCTGCAGCAGGATAAACCAGAAGATTTTGTCATCGCCACCGGAGAAACAAATCCATTGCAAGAGTTTGTTGCAACAGTTTTTCAATACCTGGGCTTGAATTGGCAGGATCACGTTGTCAGCGATCCGTCACTGTTGCGGCCTTCCGAGATTATGGTCAGCAGAGGTAATCCAGCCAAGGCATTACATGTTTTGAAGTGGCAGGCTCAGCTTAAAATGCACGGTCTTATTGCAATGATTGTTGATGCGGAAAAGAAAAGTAGCAAAAATGCTTGCAGGACTGCCTTCGTTTGAAAACAACTATCGCTTTGAGTTTGGCTAACATGTTTTAGCTCTTTCCTGCTAGTATCCCCACCGGTTTGCCAACCAGTATACGCTGTGGTATGTTAGGTCTCGCAAAAACGTCTGTGTACTGATTTTTAAAGATAGGAACCTTTTCTATGCTTCGTCAGCAAGCCCGGCTGATTTCTACCCTTTCAATTGTGTTGGATCAGTTCAGTCTGTTGGTGGCATTTACCTGTGCCTATGTTACCCGAAAAGGGTGGACAGGCTTTGAGACTTATAATGATCGTTTATGGCTGTTGTTGCTGATATTGCCCTGCTGGTACCTATTGTATCAGCAGGCGGGTATATATAACTCGCTTCGCACCGTGTCATTTTGGGGGTTGGTCGGTAAACTTGCCAGGGCTCACCTGTGGGGGGGGCTCTTTGTTGCCAGTCTGTTGTATCTGACCAAGACAACTGAGTTCAGCCGTGCTGTCCTGCTGCTCTTCCTGCTGTATTCAATGCTGTTCTCTCTGCTAATCAAGCAGATGGTTTCCTGGATACTGGCCTTTTTCCGGCGGAAGGGACACAATGTCCGTTATCTGCTGGTTGTGGGCACCGGTAGCGTGGCAGGGAGCTTTCTGCAGCTGGTTGAGGAACATGAAAACTGGGGTTTGAGAGTGGTGGGGCTGATTGAAGTGCCCGGCGAGAATGACCGGACAGCAGTCAAGCAGGGACATACGGTCATCGGAACTCTAGAGCAGGTAGCAGCCATCTGTATGCAACAACCGGTTGATGAGGTGATCTTTTGTGTGCCCCGTCAAGTAATGGTTGATATTGATGAATTTTTGCTTAGCCTCGGGGAGCTGGGTATTACGGTCAGGATGGTGCTTTCTGCCGGAGGTGCTTTTACTGCTCAACGGGAGATCAGTCTCTTTCATGGTGCCCTGCCTATTCTGACTTTCCATGCCTATGCCTTTGATGCTGCCCAGCTTTTGTTAAAACGCTGTCTGGATATTGTGGGGGCTTTGGTGGGGCTTGGCATTACCGCGTTGCTGTTGCCCTTTGTAGCGCTTGCGATCAAACTGGAATCACCCGGTCCTGTGCTTTTTGGTCAGGAACGTTTCGGGCGACATGGCCGTGTTTTTCTCTGCTGGAAGTTTCGCAGCATGTTCATTGATGCTGAGGAGCGTAAGCAGGAATTGATGGCGCAGAACGAAATGAACGGTGCCATGTTCAAGATCAAGGATGACCCCCGGATAACCAGGGTGGGTAAGTTTATACGCAAGACAAGCATTGACGAATTTCCCCAGTTCTGGAACGTATTATGCGGTGAGATGAGTCTGGTCGGTCCACGACCGCTTCCTGTCTCCGACTTTAAGGATAATCACCGGAACTGGCACCGTAAGAGGATTTGTGTGACCCCCGGTGTGACAGGCCCCTGGCAGATTTCAGGCCGTAACCAGATTGCCGATTTTGATGAGGTGGTCCGTCTGGATATCCAGTATATCGATAACTGGAGCGTCTGGGGGGATATCAGAATTATTTTTAAGACGATCTGGGTAGTGCTGGCAGGGAGCGGAGCGAGGTAGATTAAAGGCAATTTTGAATTCTGAATTTTGAATGCTGAATGTTGGATTTTGAAGGCAATTGAAAAGCAATTTTGAATGCTGAATGTTGAATTTTGGATTAAAAACTTGATTGAATTGAAGGTGTTACATTTAAAATTTATAATTCAAAATTTAACATTGCTTTAAACTGTTTCTCGTTATTGACAATTTGCCTGTTTTGCTTAAAATGAGAAGCATTATGCCAGCAAAGTCTCCCGATAGTTCCCTTGCAGTTGCTGACAAGCTTCGCACTCTGGGTAAGCAGATCCGTGCACAACGCAAGGCTCTGCATATCAGTGCGACTGTAACAGCAGAAGCTGCAGGTATGTCGCGGGTGACCTTGCACCGGATCGAGAACGGTGAACCTTCGGTTACCATTGGCGCATATCTCAATGCCATGGCGGCCTTGGACTTGGATATCGGTATCATCAAGCCTTCCGAAGTAACAATTGAAAAAACTGAAGTTGACCGAGAGGGGTGGATTCCTGCCCGTATTCAGTTAGCGGATTATCCGCAACTTAGCCAGCTTGCCTGGCAACTACAGGGTATTGATGCATTGACACCTGCAGAGGCGCTGAGTATCTACGAACGTAACTGGCGTCACATGGATCTGCAGGCGCTGGATAATCGTGAGCGACAGTTGGTTAACGCACTGCGTTTGGGGTTTAGTGAGTGTCATAGCGATGTTTGAACGACTGCACCACCAGATGATTGCACAGGTTCTTGATACCCTTAATGGCCCTCTGTTACGGCAGAACAACTGCCTGTTCGGGGGGGGCACAGCCATCACGCTTCGATATGGCGAATATCGCGAGTCGGTTGATATTGATTTTCTGATATCGGACCTGTCGAGCTACTGTCACCTGCGCCAGTTGCTCACTGGTCCACGTGGCATAGCTGGTATAGTCCGAATAGATGCACAACCCTTGGCACTGGCCCGTGAAATACGGGCGGATCAGTATGGTATCCGGACGATGCTGCGGATGGCAGATCAGCTGATCAAATTTGAGATTGTATTGGAGGGTCGCATTGAGCTGGCAGCGCCGACAGTTCATGATGTCGTGTGCGGTATTGCGACCCTCACTCAGCTGGACTTGGCTACCAGTAAGCTATTGGCCAATTCTGATCGCTGGAGTGATGACGGTGTATTCAATCGTGGTCTGATTGATCTTGCTATGATGGCTCCCTCCCTGACGCTACTGAGACAGGCAGTGGCAAAAGCAGAAGTTGCTTATGGTCAATCTATTGGTCTGGATCTTGATAAGGCGCTTGAGCGGCTGCAAAATCGCCATGGCTGGCTTGAGCGATGTATGCAGGCCATGGCTATGAATGTACCGAAAGCCGTTGTCTGGCAACGACTTCGCGCGCTACGCAAGGTGCTGCAATAAGGCAATTGAAAGGCAATTTTAAATTTTGAATGCTGAATTTTGGATTAAAAACTTAATTGAATTTAAGGTGTTATATTTAAAATTTATAATTCAAAATCCAACATTGCCATTAAGCAATTTTGAATGGTGGATTTTGAATTTTGAATGAAACATGCTTGAATTATTGGTTTTACATTTAAAATCTATAATTCAAAATCCAACATTGCCATTAAGCAATTTTGAATGCTGAATTTTGGAATACAATATGATGAAAGAAAATCTGATTCAGGATAAAAGTTATGCATTCGCTTTGCAAGCTATTGCCCTTTATAGTCAGCTTTGCAAAAATGGCGAGTATGTGCTGCCAAAGCAACTACTACGCTCGGCCACCAGCATCGGAGCCAATGTTGAGGAGGCGCAGGCTGCACAAAGCAAGGCTGACTTTGTTGCCAAGATGTCAATTGCCTATAAAGAAGCGAGGGAGACAAACTATTGGTTACGATTACTCCGGGACAGCGATACTTGCGCGATTGATGTTGAGAAGCTGCCTGGTGATTCGGAATCAATTATTAATATTTTAACAGCCATTATCAAATCATCGTCATTGAAACATTCAAAATCCAGCATTCAGAATTCAGAATCTAAAATGCAGCATTCAAAATCCAGCAATGTCCCGTGAGGATCTGATGTATATACGTTGCATAGTACTTACTTTTTGCATGCTACTGCTTGCTATTCTGCCGGGACATGCAGAGCCTCTCTCTTCTTCCAACATTCCGCTGGACAGTCCGCTTTACCTGTATCTTGAAAAATTGACCGGTATGGGGTTAATAACCTCTGACATCAAAGGGCTTAAACCGTTTGCCAGGGCTGAGGCTGCCCGGCTGACCCTGGAGGCAGAACAACGCTTGCGGGAACAAGGGGAGGAAGCTTTGCCGGCAGGGCGTGCCTTTGTCAAACAGTTGAAAAAACAGCTTGCCCGGGAGATCGCACTGCGAAACTCCGGGCATAAGGCGAAATTGTTTGATATGACGCCGGTGGTTTCTACTCGTCTGCGGTATGTCTATCTGGATGGTGTGGCACGCAACTATAACCGTACTGCCATTGATCCGGGGCATCAGTCAGCCTTTGGCTTTATCGGCGGAGATCTGCGCCCCTTCGGGCCGCAGCAGGTGCATGTCACCGGCACGGAAGGAACGCCGCTGCTGGAGAATAATAACGGCACCATCCACTCCAGAGGCCATAGTGGTGAGCTGCGTGTGGCATCAGAGGGGTATGTCTCCCGCTATGCCACCCTGTTTGTTGAGCCAAAGCTGCTGATCAGCAAGGATAAACAGCAGGGCTTTCTTGAGAAAGGCTACCTGACCATTGGCAGCGGAGGTCTGGCACTTGAGGCCGGCAGGGATGAAAACTGGTTCGGCCCCGGCTATCGCGGCACAACCACGCTGACCAATAATGCCCGGAACTTCGATCAGATCAAGCTCTGGAGTCCCGAGCCGATTGATGTCGGCTGGCTGAAGAACTATCTGGGGGATGTCAAGTACGCATTGATCGTGTCCCGTTTCGACAAGACCGGTAGCGGGGCAACAGCACGCCAGCCTTACCTGGTGGGGGCAAAACTGGCAATCAAGCCGGCCGCTTGGTGGGAGATCGGTGCAAACTTTGTGCGCCAGATGGATGGGATCGGTGATTCAATCTGGGGGGGCGGCAATAACGACCATTCCAATACCATCGCCGGTCTGGATCTGCGTTTCCGTATCCCCTGGCTACGCAATACGGAGCTGTATGGCGAATTTTCCGGTGAAGATAATGCCGGTGGTGTCTGGCCGATTGTAGAGAGCTATGTCGGCGGAATTTTTATCCCCTGCCTGACCGGGTCATGTCAGGATGATCTCAGATTTGAGTATTTCTTTGGCAGTGTGATGCTGTATGGTGACTGGCAGTTTCCTGCCGGATATGTCTACCACAATATGACACCGGGACACTCGCAAGGCGGGGCAGGGGTGCAGGAGTTCTACGGGCGTTACAGCCATTGGTTCGGTGTGCATACTAACCTGGCACTTGAGTATTTCTACACTGAACGCGGCCGTTCCTACCGGATGCCGGGGCAGGAAATGGAGTCGAAACACAGTGGCCGTGTCTCCTGGACCGTCCCGCTTGTGGATGATCTTGATGCGCAACTGATGTATGGTGTTGAAGGGATCAAGAATCTTAACCTGAACCCGGGAAAACACCGTACCAATCAGATTATGAAACTTGAACTACGCTATCGCTATTGAATCAAAGGGGCTAGAGATGAAGCAGGCTTTACGTGTACTGATAACAGCAGCATGTCTCTGTTTTTTATGTTGCCAGCAGGCGTTGGCAGCAGCTTTTGATGATGACCTTCAGGCTGGTCAGACGGCGGCATTGGCGCCGTTAATCAATCCGGGAACCCCTTCCGGAGGAAACCTGAGGTCGCCTTCTCTGCAGATGCTGCAAAAAACTCCGGCAGACTTACTGCGCGATAAATTTCTCTCGAATGCGACTTCGGGGGCAAATGCAAAGCTCCCTCAATCCACGATTGTGGTGCAGCCAACAGCAGGTGACGGCATTATCCGCCTTTCCTGGCAGATACAGAATCTGCCACAGCAGCTGGATGTCACCTCGCTTAAATTCACAGTGCTGTACGGACTGGAACCGGAGAAGGCGACGCTTTCGCTGTCGGTTGGCAATAACTCCATGGCTGTGCTGCGAAATCTGAAAAACTATCAACCATACTACATCAAAGTAATCGCAGTCGACCGTACCCAGTCCGTTACTCTCCAGTCCGATGAAACGCGGGTTGTGCCGCTGCCAACAGCAGAGCTGGGTTCAAAAATTGAAGAGGCCTTTTCAAAGAAGACAGCTACCTTGCTTGACAAGGTGGATACCGTGCCGCTTGGTCGCGAGTTGAAGCAGTACGGCTATGATTTCTTTGCCAACACTGCCCAGATTGCTGCGGTGGATTCGCTCCCGGATGTCAGTGATTACCAGGTAGGGCCCGGCGATGTGCTGAACCTGAATGTCTGGGGCAGTGCCGATATCAGGTTGGACCTGACGATTGACCGTAACGGCGAAGTGATGATTCCCAAGGTCGGCACAGTGCGCCTGTGGGGGATGTCCTTTGATCAGGCCCGCTCTGCCATCAATGCTGCGCTGTCAAATTACTACCGTGACTTTGGCATGAACCTGACCATGGGGCGGCTGCGTTCCATTCAGGTCTATGTGGTGGGCGAAGTGGTGAATCCGGGCCGTTATGCTGTCAGTTCCCTGGGGACGGTCATCAATGCCCTGGCAGCTGCCGGCGGTCCGTCACGAAATGGCTCTCTGCGTATGGTCAAGGTCAGTCGCGGCAGCAAGGCGGTTGGTCAGGTTGACCTGTATGAAATGCTGCTGAACGGTGATCGCAGCAAGGATGTACGCCTGCAGAACGGTGACACCATTTTTGTGCCGGTCATTGGTCCGGTGGTGGCGGTGGCTGGTGAGGTCCGGCGTCCGGCCATTTATGAGCTGCAGGGGCAGACCAGTCTGAAAGAGATGTTGCGGATGGCCGGCGGGGTTGCTGCCAGCGGCTACACCGGCCGTATCCAGGTTGAACGGATTGTTGCCAACCAGAGCCGGATCGCCCTTGACTATGAGCCCAAAGGAAATGATGCCGATGGCGTACTGTCGTCAGTAGCGCTGCAGGACCGTGATATGGTGAAGGTCTTCCCTGTGGAAGAGGCGATCCGCCAGGTGGTTACCCTGAAAGGAAATGTTGTCCGGCCGGGTGAATACCAGCTCCGTAAGGGCATGCGGCTGACCGACCTGCTGCCTTCAACCAAGGCGTTACAGCCGGAATCGTATCTTGATTCTGTGGAGATTACACGGCTTTCACCTCCGGACTGGCGGCGCGAACTGGTAACCGTCAGTCTGCGCAGGGCGTTGGAAGGCAATGAGGCCGATAATATCCTGCTGCAGGAACAGGACGCCGTACGGGTGTTTTCCCGCTGGGAGATGGAAGAAAAACCCAGGGTAGCCATTAACGGTGCGGTGATGAATCCCGGCACCTACTCCTTCTATCCCGGCATGACTGTCCGGGATCTGGTCACTGCCGCGGGAAGTCCCCGGCGTTTTGCCTACTTTGACCAGGCCGAACTGAGTAGAATTATTATCGGCAGGGACAAGGCCTCCTGGACACGTATCCCCCTGAATCTTGGTCAGGCCCTGGCTGGCGATGCTACCCAGAATCTGGCGCTGCAACCCGATGATGTTCTGATCGTCAGAAGTATCTCTGAATGGCAGGATGCTACTGACCGCCTGGTAACCTTGAAAGGGGAGGTGCGTTATCCCGGTGTCTATACTGTTGCACGGGGAGAAAAACTTGCTTCAGTACTGGCCAGGGCCGGGGGCTATACTGATAAGGCCTATCTGCGTGGTGCCAAGTTTACCCGCCAGTCCGTACGTGAACAGCAGCAAAAACATATGGAAGAGATGATTGCCAGAACAGAGCAGCAGATAGCGCGTAAGCAATCAGAGCTGTCTGCTGTTGCTTCATCCAAGGAAGAGTTGGCAGCAACCCAGGCCTCGCTGGAAGGGCTAAGTAAAAGCCTGGCAAAACTGAAGACCTTGAAGGCTGAAGGGCGTGTGGTGATAACGCTTGCCCAACCAGCGGAGTTTCTTGACAGTTCCAGTAATATCGAGCTGGAGGCTGGTGATGCGCTTGAGGTTCCTGAACGCCCGGGTACGGTCTCTGTAATGGGGCAGGTCTATAACCAGACCGCCTTTATCTATCACCCGGAAGAGGGCGACGTGGGAACCTATCTTGAAAAGGCCGGTGGCCCGACCTCGGATGCTGAAAGCTCGGAGATGTATGTGGTCAAGGCCGATGGTACCGTGTTCAGCCGCCAGCAGTTCTCGATCTGGAACTTTGGCGGGTTCGGCTCAAGCCCGCTCTTGCCGGGTGACACCCTGGTGGTGCCCCAGAAACTGGAACGGATTGCCTGGATGCGTGAGATCAAGGATATCACCCAGATTCTGGCCAACATAGCGGTGGCTGCCGGAACTATCTGGCTTGGTTTAAAATAGGAGCAATGATGAGCGAACCTCAAGAGACCATGGCAACGGCATCTCATCAGCACCCTGATGACGAGATCAACCTGCTGGATTACCTGGAAATACTGGCCCGCAACTGGCGCATGATTGTAAAGACCATAATTATTGCAGCTTTTGTATCAGTGATCTACAGCTTGCTGCTCAGAAATATTTACAGTGCTACCACCCGCATCCTGCCACCCCAGCAGGAATCAGCCGGTCTGATGGGGGTGCTGATGGGAGTCAGTGGTGGCATGGGCAGTCTGGCATCTGACCTGCTGGGAAAAGGATCAGCTGCTGATCTGTATAGTAGTATTCTCAGGAGTGAGGAAATCAGTGACCGGATCATTGACCGTTTTAAGCTGATGGAAGTCTATAAGACCAAATATCGGCTGGATACGTACAAGAGACTGACTAAGAAAGTCAAGATTACTTCTGGGAAAAAAGATGGCATCATTGTCATTACGGTGAACGACAAGGACCCCAAACGAGCTGCTGCGATTGCCAATGCCTATGTGGATGAGTTGAGTAAGTTGTTGATAAGATTGAATATTGTTGGTGCGGGTAAGAATCGCGGCTATCTTGAAACCCGTCTGATAAAGGCCCGGACTGATCTGGCAGCTGCTGAGGATGCGTTGAAGGCATTTCAGGCAAAGAGTAAGATCTTTTCGGTTTCAGACCAGGCCCAGGCCAGTATTGGTGGCATTGCCCAGCTTCAAGGTCAATTGGCAGTTCAGGAAGTGCAGTTGGCAACCCTGCAACGTCAGTTTACTGAAAACAGTCAGGAGGTCAAAACAGCCAAGGCCTCGATTGCCAACCTGCGGGGGCAGATCGCCCGCCTGGAAGGACAGGGAGGCGGCGGGGCAGTGCCGGGGGTGGGTACCATGCCGGAGCTTGGCCAGCAGTACCTGCGCCTGATGCGGGAATTCAAGATCCAGGAAACCATTGTCGAACTGTTGACCAAGCAGTATGAAATGGCCAAGCTCAGTGAAGCCAAGGATGTGGTGAGTGTACAGGTAATTCAATCCGCTCGGGTACCAGATAAAAAGAGCAAGCCCAAACGGGCCATCATTGTGTTAGCAGTAACTTTTATAGCTGGTTCCATGGCTACCCTATACGCCTTTGTCCGTGAAGCAGCCACCCGGATGCCGCCGGAAGACCGCGCGCGCTGGCAAAAGATTCGTAGCCTGCTGCCGGATCTGTCCGGCCTGACCTGTCGCCTGCGGCGTCTTAGACCGGGTAAGTCCGCCTGAGATCTCAGGGAAGCAAGGCGACCGTATCAATGCTGTCCATTCAACCCTTCTGGCGTCTGGCACTTGCCGCTGTTACGCTGGTGATTCTGTACCTGTCCCTGATACCTGTTCCCCCATCAGAAGGGCTTGGGTGGGATAAGTTCAATCATGTTGCAGCTATGGCTGTTGTCACCGTTATTGCTTTTCGTACGCTTCGGCCCGTTTCACTGCGGGCCGTTTTGCTGGCAGGGCTGTATGCCCTGTTGCTGGGAGCGCTGATCGAGCTGTTGCAAGGTACGCTGACCACAACCCGTTCGGCTGAATGGGGTGACCTGCTGGCTGATGCTGCTGGTGTGGTGCTTGCCATGCCGGGTCTGTACCTGTGGAAGCGAAAGACAATTACAAGGGAATTTTGAATTTTGAATGCTGAATTTTGAATGGAACATGAAAGGCAATTTTGAATGTTGAATTTTGAATTCTGGATTGAAAATATGGGTAAATATTGGGTGTTTAATTCAAAATTCAAAATTCAAAATTTATCATTGCTTTTGCTTTTGCTTTTGCTTGCGACGTTATGCCAGCCTGTCCTGGCAGAGGAGCTGACTGTGCGTGGCGAGCTGAAAGGTTTCAGCACCCGCCTGCTGGATGAGTCTGTTGATCTTGCCCGTACCCCCTTTACGCTGCAGGATGGACATCTGTTCTGGACACTGGGGGTTGCCGGTGCGATCGGTCTGACCTATGCCTACGATGGGGATATCCGTGACAAACTTGCCGGAACCCACAGCAGGTCATTGGGGAAGCTGACCGACGCAGGAGAGCTGATCGGTAATCCGTACCTGCATCTGGGGGTGGCTGCGTTGGTGTACGGTGGTGGCCTTGCGGCCGGTTCTCCAAAGTGGAGGGAGACCGGTGAGATGCTGGGTGAGGCGTTGATCCTGGCTGATGCCGCCACCCTGTTGATCAAAGAGGGGACCGGTCGTGGGCGTCCGGTGGCAACGGCACGTAAGGATGACTTCAGGCCGTTCCAGTTCAGGAATGATTACGATTCCTTTCCTTCCATGCATACAGCCAGTTCATTCGCCCTGGCTTCGGTGCTGGCCCACAGCTCGGAGAGTGTCCCGGTTGCACTTGTATCCTACTCGGCCGCAGCCTTTGTGGGCTTTTCCCGCATGTATCAGAACAAGCACTGGGCCAGTGATGTCCTGCTCGGGGCTGCGATTGGTGAACTGGCCGGCCGCGTGGTAACCTCCTTTCACGCGGACAGGGGGAACAGGCTGGTACTGCTGCCGGCAGTCAGTGGAGACGCAGTGAGCATGAACCTGCTGTACCGTTTCTGATATGAAGCGTTTTCTGGTCTCGCTCGTCTATGCGCTGGAAGGCATCAGGTTTGGCATCAAGACCCAGCGGCATCTCAGATTTCATCTGGTTGCCGCCTGCCTGGCCCTGGTTGCCGGTCTCTGGAAAGGGCTGCAGCCAGTTGCATGGGGCCTGCTTGTACTGTTGATTGCTGCGGTAGTTGCTGCTGAGCTGATAAATACCGCCATAGAGGCGGTGGTTGATCTGGTTTCTCCCTTACCGCATCCTCTGGCCAAGGCGGCCAAGGATACTGCTGCCGGGGCAGTGCTGGTGCTGGCTGCTGCTGCCCTGGTTATTGCTGTTGTGTTGTTCTGCTGTTGATACTCCCCTTGTACCTGCTACCTGTCTTTTCTTGGTACCACCACAATGCCTGATTCGGTGATGGTATAGCCGTTCTTGATGTCATCTTCATGATTGCAGCCAATCTCGGCTCCATCCGGAATGACTACCCCCTTATCGATAATCGCCTTTTTGATCTTTACGTGCCGTCCTACGGTAACCCCTTCGAACAGGATGGAGTCTTCTACCAGGCTGTAGCTGTTGATCTTGCACATCGGCCCCAGGATAGAGCGGCGAACGGTGCTGCCGCTGGTGATGCAGCCGCCGGTGACGTAGGAGTCGATATTGACGCCGCGGCGGCCTTCTTCGTCAAAGACGGTCTTGGCCGGCGGCAGGTTGCCCTGGTTGGTCAGGATCGGCCACTTGTAGTTGTAGAGGTTCAGCTGAGGTGAAACATGGATCAGGTCCATGTTGGCCTCGTAGTAGGAATCCAGCGTACCCACATCCTTCCAGTAGCCCCGTTCTTCCGATTTCATCCCCGGCACCAGGTTGTCATTGAAGTTGTAGGCATAGATCCGGTCACCCTTTTCCAGCATCATCGGGATGACGTGCTTGCCGAAATCCAGGTCTTCATAGTGCTTTTTACCTTCCAGCAGGACTTCGATCAGCTTGCGGGTGGGAAAAATGTAGTTGCCCATGGAGGCAAAGCAGGTTTCTCGGCCCGGTATGGTTTCAGGATCTTTCGGTTTTTCTGTAAAGGCGGTGACGCGGTTGTCGTCATCGACAGAGAAGACCCCGAAGCGGCTAGCCTCTTCTTTGGGCACCTCCAGGGAGGCGATGGTAAGGTCGGCACGGTTCATACGGTGAAACTGGATCATCTGGGTTACATCCATCTTGTAGATATGATCGCCGCCAAAGACCGCCACATAGTCCGCATCAGCGGTTTCCACAAAGCGCAGGTATTGCAGGATGGCGTCTGCGGTACCCTTGAACCACTGTTCACTGTCGCTGCTGGTCTCCGGTGAGATGGCTACGCAGAACTCTCCCAGACCGGTCCATTTACCCCATGATTCACGAATGTGCTTGTTGAGTGAGTAGGCCCGGTACTGGGTCAGGATGTACATTCGCCTGATGCCGGAGTTGAAGAGGTTACTCAAGACAAAGTCAATGATCTTGTACTTGCCGCCAAAGGTGACGCTGGGCTTGGCGCGGCGCAGGGTCAGGGGCATCAGCCGTTCTCCTTTGCCGCCTGCCAGCACCATGGCAATGGTATTTCTGCCAAGATTTGATCCATCAAACATGGGAAGCTCCTTATTGCAGTCTCTGATTGACCTTAGCTTATCCTTTAGCTGGTAGCTGTCAAGCATGCAAGTCGGATTTTTTCTGCCGGAAATACTTTTGGGGGAGCCAGGGCAGGAATCTTCTGCCCTGGCGTAATGATAGGCAGGTTACTGATTGCGTGGTGGCGGGAAGAGAGATCTGATACGTGCCTGGGTGCGGAGATGCGAGACCAGCAGCTCTGTCTGCAGTTCCGACTGAAGCTTTGCCAGTGCCGTAACCGCGGCCTCATCAAACGGTTCCCGGTCTGCTGCCTGCCGTAAGGCATGCCGGTTTTCTTCCATTTTCTGTAAAATTCCTGCAGCGTGGTCCCGTTCTTTTTTGAGTAGCTGCTCCAGTTGCGTCTGTTGCTCCCCGGTCAGTTGCGGCATTGCCCTCATCCTGTGATGTTCTGGCCCCGGCAAAGGCGGATGAGGCCGGCAATCCGGTGGTGGCGGCGGCAAGAGTGCCTCAGGGCATCCCTCTGCCTGTACGGATGAACCTCCCAGTAGTAATCCTGCTCCCAATAGTGCTGTAAACAGCCGCATTACCATGGTGCTGCTCCTTTCCTGTCAGAGTGCGTGATGTCAGCCAACGTTGTTAAAAGTCTAACAAAACTGGACGAACCCCGGTGGTAAAGAGATGTACGCAAATGGTAAAGAACGGCCTGGCTGCGGTATCAGGAAAGCACGTTCACTGATTGCGTGCTACTGCTGGAACTTGAACTGTTCTTCAGCATTTTCAACAGGGCGGCAAGGCTGTTCTGGTCGACATTCTGGAGAAATGAGGCCAGGGCGTCCTGCTGAGAGCTGCTGTCCTGATCAGAGCTGTCATCCGCCTTGGCCATCTGTGGTGGCGGCGGTGGCGGTCCCATGCTCTTCATCATGCTGTCCATCTCATCACTGTTGAGAGAACCGTCGCTGTCGCTGTCATACTGGGTAATCAATGCAGAGGCGTCCTGTGACTGACCGGTCATCTCTGCCATTTTATCCAGCATGGTCTGCAGTTCGTCAGATGAAACGGCGCCGCTGCTGTCACTATCCACCTTCTTGAACATCTCTTCCGGACTTGGCGGTGGCGGAGGCGGCCCTTGCTTGCCGCCTATGGCCGAACTGCTGCCGGTTGAGCTGTCTTCAGTCTCTGATGATGAACTTTGCATCTGCTGCAGCATGCTGATCAGGCTTGAAACCAGATCCTGACCGGAGTTTGACAGGTACGAGGCCAGCGAAGTGGTGTCAAACCCGCTGGACTGACTGCTGGACTCTTCTTCATTGCTCATCATGGCATCACGCTCATGCTTCGGCTTGATGCTTTCCATCAGACTGTTCATCTCGTCTTCGCCCAGAGAACCGTCGCTGTTGCTGTCGTACTGGGAGAGCAGTGATGAGGCATCCAGTGTTTTGCCGCTGTCCTGAGAGATCTTGTCTGTCAGAGCCGTTAATTCAGTCTGTGAAATGCCGCCGTTGCCGTCGCTGTCAACTTTGTTGAAGAGATCCTGTTTTCTCTTCTGCTGCTCAATGCTGTACATGCTGCTTATGCTGCTGCTGATACTACTGATGCTGCTCATGGCGGGCCTCCTTTGATCCGGCGTGGATAGTGAACCTGTTACTTGAACGTATCGGCTGGAGGGGCCCTGCTCTTCGTTAAGTGAGCAGCTGATTGGGTAAAGATTTGTAACGCTGTTGGTTGTGCCTGCAGGCCAGCACTAGGGTAATCACCCCATTGTTGCCTGCTGCGGTAAGTGGTACTAATACCGGCAGCAGCCAAAGCAGTACTAATCCGGCATGCTGACGGGCAACCTGAAAAGAACGCGGTCATCCGGCTTGGCAGGCGCAGGAGGAGACGATGTTTGACGATATAAAGATTCTGGCTGTGGATGATGACAACTTCAACCTGCAGATTATCCAGGCCATGCTGGAAGGGGTCTCGTCCACTATCTATACCGCCTTAGACGGTCAGCAGGCGCTCGATCTGCTGGAGGCGACACCGGGTATCGATATTGTGTTGCTCGATCTGCAGATGCCGGTCATGGATGGTTTTGAGACCCTGCAGCGGATCAAGCTCAACTTCAGGTTGATGAAAATACCGGTCATCGTGGTTACCGCCGATCAACAAGAAGTGACCAAGGTACTGGGGCTGGGGGCTAACGACTTTCTTGCAAAGCCGTTTAATCCGGAGGAACTGCGCTTGCGGGTGATGAACCACGTCCGTAACAAACGCTATCAGGATCTGATCAGTAACATGAATGTGGTGCTTGAACAGAAGGTGGCTGAAAAAACAGCTGCCCTGCAAGAGGCCCTTTCTTTGTCCCAGGAGGCTGAATACGAAATCTGTCTGCGGCTGGGCCGCGCTGCTGAATTCCGGGATATGGAAACCGGCATGCATACCCGCCGTATCAGCGAAATGTCGAAAACCCTGGCACTTCTGGCCGGACTTTCGGAAGAGCAGGCCGAGCTGCTCCGGTTTGCTTCGCCGCTGCATGACGTGGGCAAGATCGGTATACCGGACCGGATACTGCTCAAACCTGGTAAGCTGGATGATACCGAGATGCAGATCATGAAGCTGCATACCACCATCGGCGGGAGAATCCTGTCTGACGGTGAGCGTTTTCATTCCCTTGAGGCAGGCCGGATTGTGGCGCTGCAGCACCATGAAAAATGGGATGGCAGCGGCTACCCGGCCGGTTTGCAGGGTGAAGCGATTCATATCTTTGCCCGGATTGTGATGATTACCGATATCTTTGATGCGCTTGCCTCGGACCGCCCTTACAAGAAGGCCTTCCCGATTGAAAAAATCCTGACCATCATGGAAGAGGGGAGCGGAATATTTTTTGATCCCCGGTTGCTGCAACTCTTTCTGGATAACCTGCAGCAGTTCATCGCTATCCGTGACCGGCTGAAGGATCAGCAGGACGAGGTTGATCCATTGCTGGAGTTGCTTACTATTACCTGATTCAGGAGGTCTGTATGTCAATTCGATCCTGCTGTATCCGTCCCTTGTTGTTGTTGCTGTTGCTCGTGTCGGCCCAGGCACCTGCAACGGTTTTTGCCGCTCCGTCCGGGAACAACCTGTTGATTTATTGCGGAATCACCATGGTACGTCCGGTAACCGATATTGCCCGTCTGTTTGAGAAACAGGAAAAGATCAGCATTGCCGTTGCCCAGGGAGGGTCGGAAGATCTGTACCAGAGTGCTAAAAAGAGCCAGCAGGGAGATCTATACCTCCCGGGTGAGCCGGTCTTCCGGATCAGGCACCAGTCAGAGGGGCTGCTTGGGGAGTATCGCGGGCTGGGCTTTAACCAGATGGCACTGATGGTTCAGAAAGGCAATCCCAAGAAGGTAAAACCGGATCTGAAAGAACTGCTGCGCAAGGATCTGAGCGTGGTGCTGGGCAGCAGTGAAAGCGGCAGCGTCGGTGTTGAGGCACGTCGGATTCTGACCCAGGCGGGACTTTATCCCAAGGTTGCTGCCAAGGTGGTCCAGATGTTGCCGGACTCCCGTTCGATCATGGCAGCCATGCGGCGGGGGGATGCCGACGTCACCATGAGCTGGCGTGCCACCGGCTATTTTCCGGATAATGCTGCTTCCGTTGATGTGCTGGATCTGCCGCCAGCCGTTGCCCCGCCGCAGGAGTTACAGTTGACCCTGTTGACCTTCTCAAAGAATCCGGTTATGGCGCGCAAATTTATGGCATTTGCCGCAGGTCCGCAGGGACAGGCGATTTTCCGCCGCTACGGCTTTATTACAGCCGTCAAATCAGGGCAGTAAGGCGTAATGAAGTCAATTGCAACGCAATTCAGGCAGCTGATGCAGGCAACTTCAGGGGCTGCACGAGCCTCCCGTTTGCTGTTCTTATTGCTGGGGCTGTTTGTGGTCGGCTTTGTAGCCCTGGCTGCAGTCAACTTCGGCATCGGAAGTCTGATGGATGAGCTGGAACAGCGTGGCCGGAATGAACAGACCCGCTTATTCATCGGCGAAGTGCTGGTCGATGACATCAAGGGGATGGAGCTTGATTTCAACCGGATGGTCGCCTCAGTCAGCACGGCAGAGCAGGGCCGTCTGCGATCCGCGATCAGGGAGAAAAGCCTCAAACTTGAACATGACCTGCTGGTACTCAAGGACGGCGGCCGGGTTGAGCGAACCATTGACCTGAACATTGAGGGCGTTGACACCCTGAATGAACAGATTACCTATATGCCACACTCTGATGACCCCCATAACCTGCTGGAACTGATTGAAATAGGGCCGCACCTGGACAAGGTCAGGCTCAAGGCTGATGAGCTGGCCTTGCTGCTTGCCAAACGTGAACAGGCGCGGGAAGCCCGTAATGCTGCCCGTTTATTAAGCCTCGAAGATGAGCTGAATATGTTCTACAAGCATGTCCCCTCCCTCTTTGTCCGGCTGAATGAAAATGCAAACCGGCTCTACTATGAAAGCAATAACCGGATCAGCAGTCTGAACAAAGAACTGTCAGCCCGGCGGATACTCTATAAGAACCTGCAGATGGGACTTGGCGGTGCCATTCTGCTTCTGGTGATAGGGTGCGGTATCCTGCTGGCGCGGCAGTTGGCAGCCGTCAATGTGCAGTTGATGCAGTCCGGTGAAGAAATGCGGATTGCCAAAGAACAGGCTGAGGCCAGCAGCCGCGCCAAGAGTGAGTTCCTGGCAAATATGAGCCATGAGATCAGAACGCCGATGAACGGTATTCTGGGGATGACCGAACTCTTGATGGATACGGAGCTGAACCCGCAGCAGTTCGACTATCTGCGTTCGGTCAAGGTCTCGGCAGAAAATCTGATGGATATCATTAACGATATCCTGGACTTCTCAAAGATTGAGGTCGGCAGGCTTGAGACCGAGGCGATTCCCTTCATGTTGCGCAGCATGCTGGGCCAGACCCTGCGGACGCTGTCGGTTCGCGCCGCGCAGAAGGGGCTTGAACTGGTTTTTCAGGTGGATACGGATCTGCCTGATACCCTGGTCGGTGATCCGGGCCGGCTGCGGCAGGTACTGCTTAACCTGGCCGGCAATGCGGTCAAGTTTACCGACCAGGGCGAGGTTGAGCTGCTGGTGTCAAAGCAACAGGAGCTGCCCGGCAAAGAGCTGCTGCTGCGCTTTGAAGTGCGGGACAGAGGGATCGGTATCAGCCCTGAGCATCAACAGCGGATTTTTGCCCCCTTTGAACAGGCTGACCTTTCGACAACCAAAAAGTATGGCGGCACCGGCTTGGGACTGGCCATCAGCAGCCGTCTGGTGCAGTTGATGGGCGGTGAGATCGGGCTGGAAAGTGTGGCGGGCCAGGGCAGTACCTTCTGGTTTACCCTGCGCTGCCAGGTGCAGGAACAGCCTCAGCATGAAGCGCAACAAACCGGAACCTTATCCGGTTATCTGGCATTGGTGGTGGATGATATCGCCATCAACCGCCAGTTGCTGGAGCGGTTTCTGACCCGTTGGGGGATGGATGTACTCACGGCAGGCAGCGCTGAAGAGGCGTTTTCGATGCTGGAGTACGCCCGGTCAAGGCGGCCTGTCCAGCTGCTTTTAACCGATCTCCAGATGCCCGATTGTGACGGCTGGGGGCTGGTGGAACAGATCAGGAACGATCAGCGCTACGATGAACTGAAACTGGTGCTGTTGCCCAGCGCCGGAAAACGGGGCGATGCCAGGCGCTGTCGCGAATTGAAGGTAAACGGCTATCTGACCAAGCCGGTCATTCACAGTGAACTGTATGAGGCTTTGAAGGCAATCATACATGGTAAGGAACAGCCCGGCAGCAGTCCGGTCACCCGTCATCATGTCAGAGAGGCGCAGGGCAGCTGTTCCATTCTACTGGTTGATGATGTTGAGATCAACCGGGAGCTGGCCCGGATCATCCTTGAAAAGCGGGGGCATCGGGTCGTCCAGGCCTCGAATGGTCTTGAGGCGGTTGATGCTGCCCGCAAAGAACGTTTTGATCTGGTTTTTATGGATATTCAGATGCCGCTAATGGACGGTTTTGAGGCCACAAACGAGATTCGCTCCTTTGAGTTGTCTCAGGGGCTGCAACCGGTACCGGTTATCGCCATGACCGCCTATGCCTTGCAGGGAGACCGGGACCGCTGCCTGGCAGCAGGTATGGATGGCTACATTGCCAAGCCGATTAAAGAGGATGATCTGTGCAGGGTGATCGGACAGATGGTGTTTGGCCGCTCCGACCAGGAGTTGCTGCAGGTTGTGACTGAACAACCTGAAATCGTGCTGCCGGCAGAACAGGAACCTGATCTGTATCCGGTTTTTGACCGTCAGGCCCTGCTGACCAGACTGGGTGGAAATGAGGCATTGATACAGAAGTTTGTGTCCATGTTTTTTGAGAGCGCCGATGAGCATATGACCCAGCTGCGACAGGCGGCCAAGGAAGGTGATGCCGAGCAGCTGCGGGCCAAGGCCCATGCCCTCAAAGGTTCGGCCGGCAACGTGGGGGCCTGTGCCCTGTCCATGGCAGCTGCCGAGCTTGAAACGGCTGCCCGGGAACTGCAGCAAACGGAACAACCCGAATTGCTGAGCCGGCTGGAAGAACAGTTTGTCCTGTTTGAGCAGGCGACCGGGAAACGGAAATGACTGGTCAACGGTTGACTGCACTGCGTAGCCTCATGACAGGCCTTCTGTTTGGTCTGGCCGGGGCGGTGCTGAACTGGTTCAAGCTGGAGCTGTTCTTTAATGTTGATTTTCTGTTCGGTTCGATTGCCACAATGGTGGCATTGCAGCGATTTGGATTGCTGGCCGGACTTTCGGCGACCCTTATTGCTTCTACTGTGAGCATACTGCTATGGCACCATCCCTGGGCCATCGTGATCTTTACGGCTGAGACCCTGCTGGTGTACCAGTTGACCGCTCGTCGTCGTTTCAGTCTTTTGAATGCTGATATTCTGTACTGGTTCACTACCGGGCTGTTGCTGGTTTGGCTGTTCTACCAGCAGATAATGGGATTTAGCCTGCTTGCCACCCTGTTGATCGCCTTGAAACAGGGAATTAACGGTATTTTTAATACCCTTCTGGCCAAAGGAATCTGTCTGCTGCCCTGGATAAGCAGCCGTGAGGAACACCAACAGAAACCAACCCTACGTGAACTACTGTTTGTGGGACTTGCAGCCCTGGTACTGGTGCCTGCTCTCGGATTTGCCTGGTTTACTATCCACCATGGTTTCAAGCGCGATCTTGAGACGGCCAAAGATAACCATTACCGTTTCAGTCGGGTCATCTCACAAACCACGCTTGATCTCTGGTTTGCCCAGCGGAAATTACAGGTTGAGGGGGTCGCCGCTGTTATGCCTTCCCCTGACACTACACCGTACCATCAATTACAGCATAGTCTTGAAAAGCTGAGTTCCAGCTATAGCTGTATTTGTCGTCAAATGATCCTCGATAGCCGGTCCGTTACCAAAGCTTTTGTGCCCAAGTCTGATGAACAGGGTAACTCTACCATCGGACTGGACATGAGTGACCGTCCATTTTTGAAGCGCGTTATGAGTCCTCCCTATCATTCAACCGTAGAGTTTTTTATGGGCAGGATCGGAACCCCAGGCCCCCGACTGGCAGTAGTTGCCCCTATCCATGAGGCAGGCCGTTATCAGGGGGCCGTGTTGTCGGTTTTTAAGCTGGAAGAACTTCAGAGTCTGCTTGATACGCTGAAAGGCAAGCGGCCTGTTACCATAACGTTGCTAGATCCTGAAGGACGGGTTGTTGTCAGCAGCAACAAAGATCTGAAGCCAATGACACTATTCACGTTGCCGTCTGGAGGCATCCTGCGGCTTCTGGGGGATACGACACGCCAATGGATACCTGATCCTCAGCCTGGTGTTGGCGCCATGAAGCGCTGGCTCAGGTCATTTCTGTATCAGGAAGAAACTCTGCATAGTCTGCCGGGCTGGAAACTGGTCACTCAGTGGTCGCTGCAACCGTTGCTGTTACAGACCAGTCAACAGGTTTCACGAGTGTTGGGGGTGATTGCCTTCGTGTTGTTGCTGGCAATTGCGTTGGCTAATTATTTTGCTAACTATCTTGCCCGGGTTTTTGTTCGTCTTGAGGAGAACACTCGCAGCCTGTCCCAGCGGATTATGGCCGGTGATGCCATTGTTTGGCCTGCCGCATCGGTACGGGAAGTGGAGGGGCTGACAGCCAATTTTCAACAGATGGCAGTCAGTCTGCAGCACCAGTCTCTTGAACTGCAGTCATTAAATGGAGAGCTTGAACAGCGGGTACAGGAGCGTACATCTGATTTGAGAAATGCTGAAGCCCAAATGAGGACTTTGATCAACCTTATTCCCGATATTATCTGCCTGAAAGACGGCAAGGGACGCTGGTTGATTGCCAACAATTTTGACCTCGAGCTATTCGGTTTGAGCGGGGTGGCGTACCAGGGCAAGACAGATATGGAGCTGGCTTCATTCAGCCCGTTCTATCAGAATGCTTTTGCGAACTGCGAGCGCTCTGACGAACTGGCTTGGCAGGCCGGTGGGCTAAATCGTTATGAAGAAATCATCCCCCGGCCGGATGGCTCCAGTATCACTTTTGATGTCATCAAGCTGCCGGTCTTTGAGCCGGATGGCAGTCGTAAGGCTTTAGTTGTTGTGGGGCGCGATATAACGGCCCGCAAGCTAACCGAACAAGCCCTGCAGGATGCCACTGAGGCCAAGATGCAGTTTCTGGCCAACATGTCCCATGAAATCCGCACTCCGATGAACGGCGTAATCGGTATGACCGGGCTGCTTCAGGAAAGCGGACTGAATCCGGAACAACAGCAGTATGTTGAGGTGATCAGGGCCAGCGGTGATCTGTTACTGTCCATTATCAACGATATCCTTGATTTTTCTAAAATGGAGGCGGGCAGGCTTGAACTGGAGCAAACTCCCTTTGATGTCTCGATGATTCTTAACGAGGTGATCGATCTGGTTTCCACCCAGGCCCAGTCCAAAGGGTTGGCACTTGAACGACATCTTGAGCTTGCGCAGCCCTGTTACCTGAAAGGAGATGTCACCCGTCTACGCCAAATTCTGCTGAACCTGTTGGTAAATGCAATCAAGTTTACCGAATCCGGCAGTGTAACACTGCAGGCCCGGGTCGAACCGGGACAGGATAGGCGAAGCATGTTGCTGTGTCAGGTCCGGGATACCGGTATCGGTATTTCGGAGCAGCAGTTGGAGACTCTTTTTGATCCATTTACCCAAGCGGATGCCTCCATAACCCGAAAATATGGCGGTACCGGGCTGGGTCTGGCCATCAGTCGCCATCTGACGCAGTTGATGGAGGGCGAAATAGGCGTAGATAGTCACCAAGGGCAGGGGACGACCTTTCGTCTATCGATTCCGTTTCTAAGCTGCACGGAAGCTGATCTGGATCTGCTACAGCGGGAAAAGGCTGTCCAGGCACCGAAACAGAGCAGGCCTGTCCGCCTTCTGCTTGTGGAGGACAATGCCACCAACCAGCTGGTGGCTCGTACTATCCTCGAAAAGCTGGGGCATACGGTAGTGCTGGCTGGCAATGGCAAAGAAGCATTGGAGCTTCTGCATATGATTCCGGTTGATCTTGTGCTGATGGACTGCCAGATGCCGGTCATGGACGGTTTTGAAGCCACCCGCCGTATCAGGGCCGGCGAGGCCGGTGAGCAGAACCGGCTGCTTCCGGTGCTGGCCATGACCGCCCATGCCTTTGCGGAGGACAGAGAGCGCTCCCGCGCGGCAGGTATGGATGACTACCTGACCAAACCGGTGCAACTGACAACCTTGTCCAAGGCCGTCACTACCTGGCAGGGGCGGCATCATGGCGTCGGTCATGCACCTGCACCGGATGAAACATCAGTACCTCCTGTGGAACACGCCCCAACTGGCATCTTCGATCAGGATGGCCTTCTGTCTCGTCTGGATGGAGATCATGAGCTGGCAGCAGCAACAATCAACATCTTTCTTGACGGTGTTGAGGACCTAATGGTGGGGTTAAGCCATGCCCTGGAGTCTCGCGATCGTAATGCTATTGCCATGCAGGCCCATGGACTGCGAGGGGCTGCCTTGAATTGTGGCGCCGACAAAGTTACAGCAGTGGCCCAACGGCTCGAATATCAGGTTCGTGAAGGCCATCTTGAAGGTACTGAACAGTTGCTGAACGAATTAAGGCATGAGATTCGCCTCTACTGTCAAACCGTGCAGCATTTGAAGCGGTAGCATCTTTGCTTACAAAGGAAACAGCTTGCGTTTTTCAACCATACAAAGTCGTCTGATAGTCAGTATCTCACTGTTTCTGCTACTAGTCATGAGCGGAGCTGCCATTGGTATTTACCTGTATTTTAAGCAGCAAACCGGCAGTCTGGTCCAGGCACAGCAGTTTGCCATGGTCTCCACCCTCGCTTCCGGACTGGATGACAAACTCAGCTCGGCTCAACTGGCCTTGATTCGTTCCGCTGGCAGCGCCCCCCGGGATCTGTTCAATAATCCGGAAAAAGCACAGGCATGGCTGAACAGCCGTACCGGCACCAAAAGTATCTTCAGTGGCGGCCTGTTTTTGTTTACGCCAGAAGGAATGCTGCTGGTGGAGAACCCGCGACTGCCCAGCCGCCGCGGTAGGGATTTCTCCTTTCGTGAATACTACCTGAAAACCGTTGCCAGCGGCAAACCGGTGATATCCAATCCTTATCCCTCCTCAATACATGGACGTCCCAGCATCATGATGACCGTTCCTCTCTTTCACGCCGACGGACGGCTATCGGGGATCATGGGCGGGGCACTGGACCTGTTGGACAAAGACAGCTTTCTTAATGTCCTGACCAGAACCAGGGTTGGCAAGAGTGGCTATTTTTACCTGTATGCGCAGGACCGCACCATGATAGCTCATCCAGACCCAAGCCGGATCATGCAGCAGGATGTGCTGCCCGGTATGAATCGTCTGTTTGACAAGGCGTTGGAGGGCTTTGAAGGGAGCGGCGAGACGGTTAACAGTAAAGGGGTGCCGGCGCTCTCTTCCTTTAAGCGGCTCAAGAGTGCCGGCTGGATTTTGGCTGCTAATTTGCCGACAACAGAGGCCTATCAGCCGGTACAGCGTTTCAGGCTGTTTTTTCTGGGGGGGATGATCCTGGTTATGCTGATGGCAGTCTGGGGGGTCCGGCTGCTTGTCGGGACGTTTACTGCCGGACTTGCCAGGCTTAGTGAACGCATGGAACAGATTGATCCGCAACATCTGGCAGATGCATCACCTATAAAGCTTTTGAGCGACGATGAAGTGGGCCGATTGGCAGCAACGTTCAACAACCTGCTGACTGAGGTGGCGCAGACAGACAAGCGTCTACGGGAAAGCGAAACAAACTTTCGAACTTTTTTTGATACCATAGACCATTTCTTGTTTGTGCTGGATCATAACGGTCTGATACTCAAGGTGAATCAAACGGTTACTCAACGTTTGGGCTATGAAGAATCAGAACTGCTGGGGCAGCATGTGCTGGTTATCCACCCGGCAGAGCGGCGTGATGAAGCCGGCAGGATCATCACAGAAATGCTGGCTGGTACCGTCTCCTTCTGCCCGGTACCGCTGGTTTGTAAGGATGGTCGCTTGATAGCGGTGGAAACACAGGTGGTGGCAGGGACCTGGAACGGCAGCCCGGCGCTGTTTGGCATTACGAAGGATATTTCCGTTCTGCAGGAGTCGGAAGAGAAGTTCTCTCGGGCTTTTAATGCCAGCCCGGCATTGATGGCCCTCAGCACACTTGAAGACGGGGTCTACCTTGATGTGAACGAGGCTTTCTTGCAGCAGTCGGGCTTTGCTAGAGATGAAGTAATCGGAAAGAGTTCTCTGGAGCTTGGGCTGTTTACCGATTACGAGCAGCGGCTTGAGATGAGGCGTCTGCTGAATGAGCAGCAGCGGGTCAGAAACAAAAAAATTGTCATGCGATCAAAATCAGGCGGGTTGCTGTATGGTCTGTTTTCTGCTGAATTAATCCGGCTGCAGCAACGGGATCTGCTTCTGACGGTAATGGTTGATATAACCGATCGCGTCAATGCGGAACATGCCCTGCTGGAGGCAAAGCAGGCAGCGGAATCTGCCAGCCGGGCCAAGAGCGAGTTTCTGGCTAACATGAGTCATGAGATCCGTACGCCAATGAACGGTGTGCTGGGCATGGCCGAACTGCTTGCCTTCACCGACCTGACAGCTGAACAGGAACAGTACCTGGCCTGTATCAAAAGCTCTGGTGATAACCTGTTGGCATTGATCAATGATATCCTTGACCTTTCCAAGATTGAGGCTGGCAAGATTGAGCTTGAATATGCTGATTTTTCGCTCAGAAAGGCAATTAATGACGTTGTTACTACCCAGATATCCGCTATTCATACCAAACGTCTGCAGTTCTCATGCGATCTTGCCGAGGATCTGCCTGAGATCGTGCTGGGTGACCAATTGCGCTTTAAACAGATCCTCTTGAATCTGCTTTCCAATGCCATCAAATTTACTGATCATGGTAGTGTCAGTATTAGTGCTGAATTGATAGAATGTCATTCATTTCAGTCGTTTGTGCGTGTAACTGTAGCTGACACCGGCATCGGCATCCAGGCCGAAGCACGGCAGACGATCTTTGCACCCTTTACCCAGGCCGATAGTTCTACTACCCGTCGCTTTGGCGGTACCGGGCTGGGGCTTGCCATCAGTCGGCAGCTGGCAGAGTTGATGGGTGGGGATATCGGGCTGGAAAGCGAACCGGGCAGCGGCAGTCGTTTCTATCTTGATCTCCCGTTTGGTACCAGCAAAGGTAAACTGCAGGGGAGTGAAACCATGCCGTCGGCCATGTTTTGGGATGGTCCTGCAGTTACGGTGCTGGTGGCTGAAGATAATGTCATGAACCAGCAGTTTATCAGCGGACTGCTGAAAAAATTGGGACTTGGCTGCCAGTTGACCAGCAATGGTCAGGAAGCGTTGGAACGCTGGCAACAGGGCGATATTGACCTGATCTTGATGGATATCCAGATGCCGGTAATGGGCGGGGAGGCGGCGTTGCATCAATTACGGCAGATGGAATCGGAGAGCGGCCGGCATGTTCCGGTGGTCGCCTTGACGGCCCACGCCTTACGGGGCGATCAGGAGCGACTGCTGGCTGCCGGGTTTGACGGTTACCTGTCCAAACCGCTTAACTTGAAAGAGTTGATGGTTGAGTTGAAGCGGGCCATTGATTCTCAAAACAGCGCAGCTGTGTAAACCTGAACCGGAGGACAGCGTCTATTTTCACATGATCACTTCTGTCATAGCTAAATTGTAGCGGGATAGGTGAATCGCCCTATTGCAATTGGGAAAAAATCTGTTACAAGCGGTGCAGTGTTTTGTATACATAATGTAACTCACTGCTTTCAGACAAAATCCGTCACCGTAGAAGGAGGCAGCCTGAACATGTCAGCCGCCATGCCCGCAACAGCTCTTTCCGATCCCCGATTTGCCCTGCAGGAGACCATGGTCTTTCTGGGGGCGATTGCCAGCGGTATGGAGGAGGCGATTGGCGAGTCAGCCAACAGCATTTCCTATCTGGCCGGTAAAAACCTGGGAAAAAACCTCTCCGGCAGCATCCCCAAAACCGATGACCTTGAACAGGCGCTGCAGGCGACCCGTGACGTGCTGGTCAAGAACGGTTTTCTCTGGTTGTTCGAGACCTTCAAGATGCATGATCAACCCTCACTGGTGCAGCAGACCGCGGAAGGTCAGGAGATCAATCTGGTCTTTCGCGACTGCATGATCCGCCAGTCACTGTTTCGCTTCGGCCACTGCCAGAAAGGGTCGCTCTGCACCATGATGAACGGTTTCTTTGCCGGCGCCCTGCAGACCATCATGGGGGCTGACTCTGCGCTGGAAATTGTCCATGCCGGTGAAAATGCCTGCATGAAGAAGTTGACCATCCGCAGGGCAGGGGGTGCAGCATGAGCGCCGAACCGGTAACTATTAATACTGAATGGCTGTCTGACTGTTCCGGCTGCCATATTGCCATTGTTGACCTGCATGAAAAAATCCTGTCGGTGCTGGAGTCGGTCAAGATTCAGCGCTGCCCGGTGCTCACGGATGTTAAGGACTACCCGCCCGCCAAGATCGGTCTGGTATCCGGCGCCATCCGCAACGAGCATGACCGCCATGCCGCCATTGAGATGCGCAAAAGCTGCGATCTGATCATTGCCTGGGGTTCATGCGCCGTATTTGGCGGTCCGGCAGGCGCAGGCAACGTGCATACCCGTGAAGAGATCGCTGATGCGGTCTACCTGCAGAACAAGACCACCAGCACCAGTACCCTGCCCAATCGTGAGGTTTCACCCCTTGAGGTGTCGGTAACCCCGATTGACAAGGTGATCGATGTTGATCTGTACCTGGCCGGTTGTCCTCCCCATCCCACCTATATCTTTGATGCCCTGGTTTCTCTGCTGGAAGGGAAACAACCCAAGGCCACCAAAGAATCGGTCTGCGCCAAGTGCAAGCGTCAGATGAAAAAAAGTGATGTTGCTGCCATCAAACAGCATACTGACGGTATGCCTGACCCGGAACTCTGCTTTCTCTCCCAGGGCTACATCTGTATGGGGTCAGCCACCATTGACCGCTGTCTGTCTCCCTGTCCAACCAACGGCGTGCCCTGTACCGGTTGCGCCGGTGCCACCATGCAGATCCTGAGTGAGCCCAACCGTGATATCCGTACCGAGATTGCGGAGCGGATGGCGCGGCTGACCAGGATACCCAAAGAGGAGATCGTCAAGGAGATCGAGAAAAGCTCTAAATCCCACTATTCCTACACCATGGCCAGCTCCATGATCAGCGAGAAGCCGACTTTTCTGATCAATAAGTGGATTCATGAAGCCAATGAAGATTATGAAGCCGTACACGGCTAGGAGGCGCTGTAATGTCTGCCCAAACTGAAACGCCCAATTCCAGAACCATCCGGATTGACCCGGTGACCCGTATCGAAGGGCATGCCAAGGTCTTTGTCAATCTGGCTGAAGATGGTTCCCTTGATAATGCCGGACTGGTGGTGAATGAACTGCGTGGCTTTGAGAAGATCCTGGTGGGGATGGAGGCCAACCGGATGCCCCACATCACGGCCCGGATCTGCGGGGTCTGTCCCACAGCCCACCATATTGCCGCCTCCAATGCCCTTGACCATGCCTGTGGCGTGGTTGCACCTCCGGCTGCCATGCTGCTGCGGGAACTGATGTATATGGGGCATATCATCCACTCCCATGCCCTGTCCCTGTTTGTGCTGCAGGGGCCGGATCTGGTGCTGGGGCTGGATGCTGATCCGGCCATCCGTAACGTGGTGGGGATTGTCCAGGCCAACCCCGAGGTGGCGAAAAAGGCGCTGCGGATCAGGACCGTTGGTCAACGCCTGAACGAGATTGTCGGGGGCCGCGGCACCCATCCGGTCACCTCGGTGGCCGGCGGCATCACCTTTGTGCTGGATAGTGAAAAACGTGCCATGTTGCAGAGTCTGGTGGATGAAGGCAAACAGCTTGCCAAAGAGCTGGCTCCGGTGGTCAAGCAGCTGGTGGTGACCATGCTGGAAAAACATCCGGCCATGCTGACCGACTGGGTTGCCCCCTCCTGGAGTGTGGGGACGGTGCTGGATAACCGGGTCTCGCTGATTCAGGGCAACATCCGTGCGGTTGACGAAAACGGTATCACCCAGGTTGAGTTCCCGGTGCAGGACTATGACAAGTACATGGTTGAGTCGGTGGTTGACTTCTCCTACATGAAACGGGTCAGTTTCAAAAGGGATGGCCTGCTGCACGACTACCGGGTCGGCCCCCTGGCCAGAATCAATGCCATGCAACAGTTCAGCACCGAATGGGCCAACCGTGAGATGGAAGAGATGCTCAAGCTGGGCGGTTATCCCTGCCACATCACCCTGTTCCAGGCCTATGCCAAGCTGGTTGAGATGATCTGGGCCATTGAGCGGGCAGACGATATCCTGCGTGATCCGGCGGTGAACGGCGAGACCCGGGTACCGGTCAAGTTTCAGGGCGGACGTGCCGTCGGTCATTCCGAGGCGCCCCGCGGTACCCTGATCCATGACTATGAGATTGATGAAGACGGCATTGTGCGGGCAGCCAACCTGATTGTTGCCACCCAGCAGAATTACGCCATCATCAACCGTTCCATTGAGCACGCAGCAACGTCGCACGTGATTGGAAAGAGTGATGATCAGGCCCTGTTGAATGCCATTGAGTTCAGTATCCGCTGTTATGATCCCTGTCTCTCCTGCGCCACCCATGCCGTGGGGGCCATGCCGATGGAGATCAGCATCAACCGTGGCGGCCGGACCGTCAAAACCATCAGGAGGTAGCCATGTCAACAGGCTCTACGGTTGAAATCAAGGTACATGAGCAGGCCTGCCGGGGGTGCGAGATGTGCGTTGATATCTGCCCCACCAAGGTGTTTGATTTTGATGAAGAGAAACGGCTCTGTACGGTGGGGCATGCAGAAGACTGCATCGCCTGCCTCTCCTGCGCCTTTATCTGCCCATCCGGTGCCATTACCCATGACAACTATCACCAGGTAAAGAACTTCTACCGCGACCTTGAGTTCAGCAAGCGGATGGGGAAATTCCTATGACCAACGATAACGCCCTGCAGATGACCGCTGAAGACCACCAGAAGGCCTTTACCGAGGTGGCCTTTCTGATTGAGAGCTTTGCCAACACCATTGATAACATCATGGGTGGCGCCACGGCGCCGGTGGGCAGGATTGCCGGTCGCTCCATTGCCCGCAAGCTGCCGCTTAACCTGCAGCAGCCGACACTTGCATCGGTGCTGGAGGTTCTTGCCAAGCGGATGCAGGCCGGCTTCCAGATGACCGCCACCACCACCAGCGATACCGCTTCAGAGATCACCTTTGAACGCTGTGCCCTGCGCGATGTCTGCGCCTTGCGCTCCATTGAGACCGGCAGTGCAGTCTGCAGGCTGTTTCATTCCTACTTTGACGGGATGGTCAATGAGCTGTTGCACCGGCCGGTTAAGTCGGAAATCGTTGAAACCGGCCAGGTATGCAGAATAACCACCTGCAGCCAGTGACCGCTACCCAGGCCCTGGTGGTCTGTATCGGCAATGAACTGGTGGCTGATGACGCAGTGGGGCATGCAGTCTTTACGCAGCTTGCTGCGCAGGGACTGCCAGGAAATGTCAGGCTGGAATACTGCGGTGTCGGCGGTATCGCCCTGCTGGAGCTGCTGACCGGTCAGGAAGAGCTGATGATCGTGGTTGATGCGGTGCAACTTGGTGATCCCATCGGCACGGTACGGCTCTGGCCCTGGGATGAGCTGCCGGTGCTTGCAGGGGGCAGTGCTATCTCTGCCCACGGCATTGGACTGAAAGATACCCTGGTCATCGGCCGGACCCTGTACCCGGAACGGATGCCCCGACAGATCCTGCTGGTGGGGGTTGAAGGACGCTGTTTTGATCAACTGGGTGCTGCCATGACCCCCGACGTTGCTGCTGCAGTACCGCTTGCGGTCGCAGCCATCTGCAAAGAATTGAAGCTGACACTGTTACCAAATCAGGCAGGAGACCAGCCATGAGTACTCAACAACTGACCGTTTATAACGCCATCCATGCTGTTGCAGAAGCGATGGTGGCAGGCAGGCTTGACCAACGCTGCGATACCAGCGGCCATTCACCCCAGGATGTTGAGCTGCTGGAGCTGGTAAACGGTATGCTGGACGCGCTGATTGCGCCGATGCGGCTGGCAGGCCATGCCCTGGATGAGATCGCCCACGGGCGGATTCCAGCCTTTGTGATTGATGAGTATCAGGGCGAGTACAATACCATCAAACAGAATATCAACACCCTGCTGGCCATTCTGTATGGCATGCATAAAGAGACCACCAACCTGACCGATTCGGTGCGGGAGGGTAACCTGAAGACCAGGGGCAATGACTGGGATTATGACGGTATCTGGAAAGAGCTGATCAGGGGCATGAACGGTACACTGGATGCGGTGCTTGATCCGGTTAACGAAGCCAGTAGTGTGCTGGGCCGCCTGGCAGGCTATGACCTGAGTGCCCGGATGCGGGGCCGTTACCACGGTGACCATGCCGTAATCCGCAAGGCCATGAACACCACTGCCGAGGCGCTGCACAGTGCTATTTCGCAGGTGGCTGAAACCGTGGAGCTGGTATCAGAGGCAGGCCAGCAGATCAGCGAAGGCAACGCGGTTGTATCTGACGGCGCTGCAGAGCAGAGTAGCCAGCTGGCTGAGACCTCCAGTAATCTGGAGCGGATTGCCGTCGGTGCGGCAACCAGTACCAGCAAGACCAGCGAGGCCAGGGAAAAGGTCCACGAAGCTGCCCAGACCATGGAACAGGCCCAGGAGTCAATGGAGCAGATGCTGGGGGCGATGGTCAGGGTGCGTGAGGCAGCGGAAAACACCACCGCCATTGTCAATGAGATCGACGGGATCGCCAAAGAGACCGGCACCCTTTCCACCAGCGCCATGGACAAGGCGATCAGGATCAGGATCTCGGCAGGTGGATTCGGGGTGGTTGCCCATGAGATCAGAAAGCTGGGGCAACGCTGCACAGAAACAGCAAAAGGGATGAAACAGTTCAGCAAACAGGTCTCGTTGGGTGATGGTGAAGAGGCCGACAAGTTGCGGGATGACTTCCAGCTTCTGATCGATGACCTGGAAGATGTGGCCATGTTTTCAAACCTGCTGGGGGTGAATGCCGCCATTGAGGCCGCCCATGTGGAAGGGGCCGGTAATGACTTCAAGTTGCTGACCGACGAGATTCACAACCTGGCCAGCCGCTCTGCTGACGCTGCCAAACGGACCGAACAGATGACCCGTACCTCGCTGCAGCTTTCCCGCAGCGGTGAAGAGCTGTCACGGGATATCAACCGGCAGCTGCGCGGTGCCGTTGAAGGGGCCAGAACCATCAGTCTGCTGACTGATGAGATCTCCAGGGCTACGGCGGAACAGGCTGACGGCATTGACCAGATCAACCAGGCCGTTGCCCAGATCAATCAGGTCACTCAGAAAAATGCCGACAGTGCTGCCCACTCATCTGAAGCAGCTCAGGGGCTTGAACGTCAGGTGGATAAGCTGTCCAGCATGGTGCAGAAGTTTAGGCTGGAGGCTGCACCCGGTCAGGCTTAATGGTCTGACTGAAGTAGGCATTTCTGGTTGCTTATATTTCTGTAATACTTTTGGGGCTGCCAAAAAAATATGCAGATATGGGGTGATCACCTCATGTACAAGTTAACATCAGCGTGGTAAGAGTTTGAACCGTTAAAATTCTTACATCCACGTCTACCGGGACCGTCCGGCGACAAGGAACCACAAACTGATGACGCTATTTCAAACAGTCCTGCTGTCTTTCTTGAAGGCGTGTTTATCTCGTGGTTTTGCCCACGATCGCCAATCCGCTAAAAATAGAATTCGGTCTGCCCGCTTTTTTATCGCGGTATCACTCACCCTAGTGCTACTGGTTGCCTCCCGTTCTTCTTCTGCCGCCCGTTCTGCCGGCAGCTCCGTATTTACTGCAGAGGAACAAGCTTGGCTTGCCTCGCACGGTCCGATAGTCTTTGTCAGTCAATCCAGTTATCCCCCCTTTGAATTCCGTCAAAAAGATGGAACCCTAGATGGTATCTGTATAGAGCTTGCCCGTTGGATGGCAACCGAAATGGGGTTACAGGTCCGCTTTGTCAGCATGAACTTTCAGGAGGCCCAACAGGCTGTCCTGAATGGTTCTGCCGATATCATCACCAGTCTCTTTTACAGCGAAAACCGGGCTGTTTTATTCAGTTTCAGCGATCCGATTGTTGATGTTCCGGCTTCAATTTTTGTCAAGGCGGATCGTCCTGATATAACTGGCGTAAAAGACTTGAACGGTAAGCGGATCGCCATTCAGCGTGGTGACTATGCCAAGGAGTTTCTTGAGGCACAGGGGATCAAGTTTGAGCTTGTTGCCACTGATAATTTTTCTCAAGCCACCGATGCGGTAATTGTCGGGCGGGCTGATGCCCTGATTGGTGACGAACAGATTGTACTGTACCATCTGTACAGCAACCGTCTGACTGCCCAGGCCAAAAAAATTGGCGATCCTCTCTATGTGGGCAAGAACTGTATGGCCAGCAGAAAAGGTAACCCTTTGCTCGCCTCAATTATGGTTAAAAGCCTTTTACACGCCCGTGAATCAGGAGTCATTGAGGGCATCAGTCGTAAATGGCTTGGGGCCGGAGTGGAGACAAGTGCGAAAGGGCTTCAGTGGATAGTTCCGTATGTATTCCATATTATACTTGTTGTTGCCTTGGTTGTGGTGCTGATGTTGATCTGGAGCTTCCAGTTGCGCCGCAAGGTGGAGGAAAAAACCAGAGAAATAGTGGATGGTAAGCAGAAGCTTCGTACTCTGGTGGATCAGCTGAGCCTGACCAACCATCAGCTTGAAGAAAAAGCCCTGGCTGTGGAAGAAGAGGCTACCCGTCGTCGCCTGATTTTTGAACAGTCTAGGGACGGTATCGTAGCGATTGATGCAGATGGCAAAGTTTACGAGGCAAACCAGCGATTTGCCGAGATGCTTGGATATGAGCACGAAAAACTTCTGGAAATGCATGTCTGGGATTGGGATGCGCACCTGAAGTGTGAAGATATACAGTTGATGATAGAAAAGATTGGCAGTGATGGGGAGCTGTTTGAAACCCGTCATCGACGTAAAGATGGTACGGTTTATGATGTCGAAGTTTCATCAAGTGTCTGTTGCTGGTCTGGTAGGAAGCTGATTTACTGCTCCTGTCGGGACATTACAGATAGAAAATTCCATGAGGCAGATCTGTTGGCAGCTCGTAAGGCAGCAGATGCAGCTAATCAGGCCAAGAGCGAGTTTCTTGCGAATATGAGTCATGAGATTCGCACGCCAATGAATGGTGTTTTAGGAATGGCTGAACTGCTCGGATACACCGATCTGAATCCTAAGCAGGAAGAGTACCTGACCTGTATTAAGCACTCGGGTGATAGCCTGCTCTCGCTGATCAATGATATCCTTGACCTCTCCAAAATTGAGGCCGGCAAGATGGAGTTGGAGTTTTCTGATTTTTCGCTGCGACGGGCCATCAACGATATTGTTAATACACAGCTAACCCTGATCCACAAAAAACAGCTGCAACTACAACTTGACCTAGCAGATGACCTGCCAGCGGTTGTCCGGGGAGATCAACTGCGCTTTAAGCAGATTCTGCTTAACCTGTTGAGCAACGCAATCAAGTTTACTGAACAGGGTAGCATCTGTATTACCCTGCAATTGCTGCAGCAACAGCAATTTGAAGTTCTTGTTAGGCTGAATATCAGAGATACCGGTATCGGCATGACGTACGAAGAACAGCAAAAGGTTTTTGCCCCGTTTTCACAGGCTGACAATTCAATCACCCGCAAGTTTGGTGGTACTGGCCTGGGACTTGCCATTTGCCGACAGTTGGCTGAGCTCATGGGAGGCAGAATTTCTGTTGTCAGTGCGCAAGGACAAGGGAGCTGCTTCAGCCTTGACCTGGCGTTTGGGGTGAGTAGTCTGTCAACAGCCCAGTTGACTGATGAAAATATCCTTCTCGATCAGCAGTTGTGGTCGCGTGAAAACTTGACAGTCTTGGTGGCTGAAGACAACAGCATGAACCAGAAGTTTATTATCGGTTTGTTAAACAAGCTGCACATTGCTTCTGAAGTGGCAGGCAACGGTAGTGAGGCCGTGCAGCGTTGGCGGCAGGGGGGCGTTGACCTGATTTTAATGGATATCCAGATGCCGGAAATGGGTGGCATCGATGCCTTGCAGCTGTTACGGAAGGAAGAACAACCTGGTTCTTACACTCCGGTGATCGCTTTGACCGCCTACGCTCTGCGAGGTGACCGGGAGTGGTTGATTGATGCCGGGTTTGATGGTTACTTATCTAAGCCGCTATGCCTGAGGTCTCTGGTCACGGAGCTGGAGCGTGTGCTTGATTCATGATGACACACGTTTGTTGCCGGTTTAATGTTGTGCTGCTTGAGCTCCCTGCTATTCTGCTAGCTCAAGTTCCTTTGGGGTAATACGGGAGCATGAAGATAGCTACCCTGTTTTTATGAGGTGTCTTATGAAAATCAGATTTTTATTCGTATCTGGTGCAGTTGTGGTCGCTTTGGTAATGGCTATGATCATTGCTTTTTTTGCTTATATGACGATAAGCGTGCGTGGCAAGTTCAACGAGATGATTGATCGGGATGTCGTTGTTTACGGCAACCTGCATGAAATGTTGTCTCATGGTCTGCAAGGGGAACAGGCTTTACGTAATATCATCATGAACCCTCAGGATGATAAGGCAAAGGCTAACTTTGAAAAGGCTGCAAAGGACTTTGAAAAAGCCTTGGAAATAACCGGCAAGGCCGTCATTGTGCAAGGCAAGCTCCCGTTGGATAGCATTACGGCAAAATGGAAAGCGATTGTGCCGGCCCGTGACGAGGTGCGAAAGCTTGGAGAATCGGGTGATTTAAATGGCGCTATTGCATTGCTTAAGAACAAAGAAACACCGCTTTGGCGAGACCTTAAAGACGATCTGCAGAAGGCGGTTAAAATTAAGGATAAAGGCTTTGCTGAAAAAAACAGACAGTTTTCTGCCTGGTTGAATATACTCATGTATAGCTTGGGAAGCTTTCTTGTCTGTGTTGCCATAGGGATGTTGCTTCTATTTAAGGTAGCCAATGACCGAGTGCTGAAGCCTTTGCAAACTATGGTTGCAGTAGCCTCTGATTTGGCTCATGGTGAGGGAGATCTGACTGCCCGCTTGAATATTTATCGAGATGATGAGATTGGTGACGCATCTGGTTTTATCGATAATTTTATTGAGAAGGTGCAGCATAGTATTGTGACAGCGAAAGAAACGGCTACTGAGACAGCAGTTGCCAGTCAGGAGCTGTCACATATTGCCGCTAATCTGAGTAGTACTGTCCAGCAACAAGCACAAATCGTTTGTGAAGGGGCAGCATTAACCCGTGAGGTCGGGCAAAACCTTGATCTTACCGAAGAAATGGCAATTAACACCACTGAGACCATCGAGGCAACGCGTGATGTTATGGCTCAGTTTGTGAATAATTTAAATACTGCTGGCGCTACCATTATTACTGAATCTGACAAGCAGCGCCAATTGGCAGGCCGAATGCAAGAGCTGTCTTCAAACGCCGGTAAAATACGCGAAGTGCTGGATATTATTTCAGATATAGCTGACCAGACTAATTTGCTGGCATTAAATGCCTCTATTGAAGCTGCCCGGGCCGGTGAGTTAGGTCGCGGTTTCGCTGTGGTGGCAGATGAAGTGCGCCAATTGGCCGCGAAAACACAGAGTTCTCTTTCTCAAATCAATCAGGATGTTACTACTGTGGTCTGCGGGGTAGAAAAATTGTGTGACGAAAGCGAGGAAAGTTCTCGCAGGATGGCGGATATTGCTGAGTCAACTCGTGGTCTGATTGATACCGCCGGTGATTCGGGAGAACGCTTGTCTGGTGCTGTCTCTATCTCGTCAGACTTGGTAAAGAAGAGTACCTTTATTGCAACCCGTACCAAGCAATTGATGGAACAGATGGCGCAGATGAATCTGGTTTCTGAACAGAACAGATCAGTAGCACATGAAGTTGAAGAGGTTTCTGCTGCGATGGCCCAAAAATCTGAGGGACTACGTGAAAATTTAGGGCGATTTAAGTGCTAAAGGGCCGCTTTCATGATTGATCCGTTATTAAAGTCCTACACCAGTGACCTTGCGGTGCTGTGTGTGGAGGATGATCCGGTCGGTGCGGCCATCATCCATAAAATGCTGGAGCCGCTCTTTGGACATGTCTATAGTGCCTCAAACGGAGCAGAGGGGGTGCGGGAGTTTCATCAGCAGCAGCCGGATCTGATCGTCAGCGACCTGATGATGCCGGTTATGGATGGCATCAGCATGCTCAGGGAAATTCGTAAAAGCAACCAGAAGACACCGGTTCTGTTGATGACCGCTTCGCTGGAGCATGTTCATCTGGTTGAGGCGATTAATCTCGGGGTTTCAAAGTTTCTGGCAAAGCCGCTGCGGGTTGATGCGTTGCAGCGGGCGCTGTTTGCCGTTACCCGAGAGCTGTATCTGGAAAGGGTTGCCGAGCAGGCCCGGCAACAGGAAGTGGAGCTGCTGCAGTACCGCAATCGTTACCACTCCCTGCAGCAGGAACTGGCGCAGGCCAAGGAACGCCATATTGTCAACAATCTGTTTGAGACGCAGTATCTTCAACATGCTGATCATGGTGGCTGGCTGGTGGACCTGCTGCAGCAACCCCGTGATATCATGTCGGGTGACAGCTATTCGGTTGTCAGGACGAATGACAATACCCTGTTGCTGTTTCTGGCAGATGCCATGGGACATGGTCTGTCCGCCTCGGTTACTTCCATGCTGGCCACTGCTTTCTTTAACTATGCGGTACAGGGTTACAGCTCTGGAGAACTTGAATTCGCGGCTTTGGCCACCAGCGTCATGAACTTTGCCGCCCAGAATCTGCTGGAGGATGAGGTGTTCAGCGGGCTGGTGCTTGAACTGGACCCGCAGCGTAAATCAGTGCAGCTTGCCAGCTGCGGCATGCCGGCTCTGCTGCTGGCGCGTAACGGCAGGGTTGAACGGATACGGGGGGCAAACCCGCCGGTTTCCGCTTTTCTGCCGCCGTTGCAACTGCAGCGGATCAATCTGGATGGCGTAAGCGATATCCTGCTTGCAACCGATGGGCTGGGGGATGCGGGGACCCGGGAAGGCGGGGCGTACCGTGAACGTCTGAGCACGGATCTGCTCACTACTGCCACCACCCGTGAACTGTTTGCACAGTATAGCTGTCAGAGCGATGACAGTCAGAACGATGACGATATCACGATTGTCAGACTGATTGCCGTGGCTACAGAAGGACAGCGCTATTGTTTTACGGCACCACCGACACTGGCAGGCCTCTCATACTTGCAAACTCAGGCCAGTCAGCAGCTGGAAGCTGCAGGGGCAGCCGGCGAACGCCTGGACAACCTGGAACTGGCGCTGAGTGAGGCGCTGTTGAATGCCTTTGAACATGGTTTTTTGAGGATGGGGGCGGACAAACCACGTCTGATGCAGGATGATGCGTATGACGGGCTGGTGATGGCGGCAGCACCGGAGCAAGGGGTGGAAATCAGCCTGGAGCTGATACTTGTACCACGGATGGGCCGTTTACAGGTGTGGCTGGAGGTGGCAGACCCCGGTTCCGGTTTTGAGGTGCCAAACCGGTGTGACCGGCATGACCGGAAGTCGGCTGCCACGGCAACTGCAGGACGGGGATTCATGATAATGCAGCGTTCGGTTGATCTGGTCAGGTACAATCCTGCCGGAAACCGGCTGTTGTTGATGCAGATGTTCGATGTTGAAACTACGCAAAACTAAAGGAGCTGGTTATGGAGATCAGGACCGTTGGAAGTCATGAGCTGGTTGTCAGTGGCACGATCAAGACCATTAACGACAGTATTTCCGTGCGTGAGGCCTTGCAAAAGCTGCATGATGGCGGAGTAACGGCCATTACCCTGCGGATTGAGGATTCTTTTGCGTTGCCGTCGGCAGTCATCGGCTATCTGATGAAGCTGGTCAATCGTGAAAAAGTCAAACTGACCCTGCTGGCAGGTGACAAACGTTTGTGTGAGTTGCTGGAAGAACTGCAACTGACCGATCTCTTTGGTGTGTCTTTGACTACCCGTTAGCAGCCTGGGCTTGATGCATGTCCGGTAGACGTGGGCTTTTCCCGATTTTGTTTGTGTTTGCAGCTGCCGGGCTGTTTGGCAGTCTGCTGTTGCATTTGAACAGTGTAGACAAACAGCAGCAGCGTTACAAACAGCATACCGAGATGCTGGAAATGTCGTACCGGGCTGCGCTGCATACCTATCGGGTCGCCACTGAAATTTATCTGCGTGACACAATCCGTCAGCCGGATGTTTTGGCTTTGTTTGCGCGGGCCTGGCAAACGGATCTGACCGGAAAAGCGAGACTGAGACAGCAGCTGCATGACAGGTTGCGAGGATCATATCAGGAACTCTGGCAGCATCGTTTGCGGCAGTTGCATTTTCATCTGCCTGACGGTGAGAGCTTTTTGCGGTTTCATCAGCCTGATCGTTTTGGCGACAAACTGTTTGACGTACGTCCCTCGGTAAGGATTGCCAATACTGCGCTTCATGATGTGACGGGGTTTGAGGCCGGACGAATTATCGACGGATTTCGCTATGTCACACCACTGCGCTACCAAGGACTGCATATCGGTAGCGTTGAAACCAGTATTCCGTTTAAATCGGTTCAGACGGCCATGACAGAATATGCCGCTGACCGTGAATATCAGTTTATGGTGCACGCAGAGCTGATTCAGGAACGTCTGTTTCCTGATTTTCGTTCTGTCTATGCCCCATCCCCTCTGTCTGAAGCCTACCTGATTGAAAACCCCGGCCGCAAGCATCCTGATACTGCCGTTCCGCTTTCGACAACAGCAACAGCTATTGCTGAAAGGCTACGCCGGGATACTGAAACTATGCAGCGGATGGCCCGTAACGAGGCCTTTTCAGTCGGTCTCATTCAGGCAGGTAGTGGTTACGTGGTCTCATTTTTGCCAATCAAAGAGGTGACCGGCGGTAAGGGGGGCTATTTGGTCAGTTACGTCAAAGAACCACTGGTTACCACTATTAAGCGCAGTTTTGTGTTTGAATTGCTGGGGTTTGCCGGATTACTGGGGTTTGCCTTCTGGCTGTTGTTGCGCTGGCGGGGTAGTCTGGCCCAACTGGCAGAACAGTCTGCCAAGCAACAGTACGAGGAACTGCTCCTGATACAGCAAGAGGCCATTGAACATGGTGAGAGAACCCGTATCTCCCGCGAATTGCATGATGGCATCGGCCAGGCCTTACATGCGGTGTTGTTACGTCTGAAGCTGCTGCTAGGAACGATCGAGCCGGGTAGAGGTGCCGAACGGATTGCAATTGGCGAGTTGATCCAGGATATTCAGAATGCCTCGGCAGAGCTGCGCAATCTGGTGATTTCACTGCGCCCGTTGCCGTTGTCTGGTATGAAGATCGATGAAGCGGTTCAATGGCTGTGCAATAACCTGGAAAAAGACGGCGGTGTATCACTTTTGTTGCAGATCGCCGGTGATTTCGATAATGTCAGTGACCAGTGCAGTCTAGTACTATTCCGGGTCTGCCAGGAAGGGCTTACCAATATCCTGAAACATGCTGCGGCTAAACGGGTCCAGGTCTCGCTGCAACGCCAGGATGCTACCGTTGTGCTTACCATTTGCGATGATGGTTCTGGTGGTGCGCAGCCGGTTGGCACAAGTGGCTCAGGTCTGGCAATCATGCGAGAGCGGGTTGGACTTGCCGGAGGTCGTCTGCTAATAGAATCGCCTGCCGGGCAGGGGACGAGAATTTTTGTGGAGTTGCCATGTCATTGATCCGATTGGTCATTGCAGATGATCATGCCATATTTCGCCAAGGGTTACGCTCCTTGGTCGCCATGGCGGACGACTGTGAAATAGTTGGCGAGTGCAGCCGTGGTGACGAGGCGCTGGAGCTGATTCGGCAACTGCGGCCGACGGTTGCGGTTCTGGATATCTCAATGCCCGGCCTGGATGGCCTTTCAGCCGTAGCAGCTCTGCGGCGTGAGGGGGACCTCACCCCGGTGGTAATCCTGACTACCCACGACGATCCGTTGATGCTGGAGCGTGCCAAGTGCAGCGGGGCTAACGGCTACGTCAACAAAGAGTTCGCCTTTGAGCAACTTCTGTTATCCCTGCGGAAGGTTGCAGACGGCACTGTCTTGCTGGAAGAGAGTGCCCCTGCCACCTCCTCAACGGCATTAACCGACCGGGAACGCGAGGTGATCAGGCTGGTGGCTTGCGGCATGAGTAGCCGTCTGATAGGTGAAACACTGGGTATCAGCAACAAGACCGTGGATAACCATCGCACCAATATCATGGGCAAGCTGCATATCCATACCACGGCCGAGCTGGTGCGCTATGCCGTTAAGCTGGGGTTGGGGTAAGAGGCCGTGTCTGTCACAGGGAAAAAGGTGGCGACGTCTATGCATACCATGCCTGTCTCAGCACTGGATCTGAAGTTGGCCCGTGTCTGTGAGCTGTGTCCGGTCTGCCGTCATGCCCGCAAGCAGCAGCAGGGGCTTGCCTTCAGGTTGGTGAAGGGGATTGAGCAGGATATCTGTCCCTTCTGTCGGGCCTATGAACGGGTGCATGGCAGAAAAGCCCATCAACAGAAGCAATAACTGCTGGACGGGTCTCAGGAGATGAGGCTGCTCAGCGCACATGCCGTGTCAATGAACCGGTTGCTTGCACTGGTATCCGCCATGATTATTACCTCTGCATACGGTGCAGAACTGCCTCCCTGTCCGGCATCACCCAACTGTGTCTGCAGCCAGGCAAAAGACAGCCACCGGATCGCTCCGTTTTCAATCAAGGGGGACCCTGACCAGGCCTTGAGGCGCCTGCATGCTCTGTTGCTGGAACGCTCAGATACCACTGTGATTGCCGTTGATCAGGATCTGATCAAGGTTGAATTCAGAACCCTGCTGGGATTTGTGGATGACGGCGTGTTTCTGCTGGATCGGGAGCTGGCAGTGATCCATCTCCGTTCGGCTGCACGCCTGGGCTATTGGGATCTGGGTAAAAACCGGCGGCGTATGGAAGAAATCAGGCGGCAGTTTGAACAGCCGTAAGGGGGTGGTTTGACTGAAGACAGGTGGATGTAAAACTGCCATGATAGACAGCCTGCCACCATCCGCCATAGTTACCCGTCCCCGTCTGTTGTTTGTTGATGATGATCCGGGGGTACTGGCTGCCGTGACCCGTTTTATGCGGCGTTACCGGTTTGAGGTGAAAACCGCTCTGCATGGCCAGGTGGGCTTGCAGGAGTTGCAACAAAACGGGCCGTTTCATGTGGTAATTTCAGATTTTCGTATGCCCGGCATGACCGGAGAGATGTTTCTCGGTAAGGTTGCCGAGCTGGCTCCGAATACCCGTAGGATGATCCTTTCGGCATATGCGGATAGTGACCTGCTGCTGGCAGCCATCAATGCCGGACGGGTTCACCGCTACCTGACAAAGCCGTGGGATTCTCAGGAACTGTTGACGATCATTCGTGAGCTGATTGACGAATACCAGCAGGTCGTACTACGGAATGACCAGGTTCAGCTGCTTTCGGATACCAACCAACAACTGGAAACCAGCCTCCATCAGCATACCTCGGAAATGGAGGCCCAGGGCCGCCGGCTCCAGGAGTCAAATCGTCGACTTTCCCTGCTTTCCGCCCATCTTGAAAAAGTACGAGAGGATGAGCGCCGATCAATTGCCCGTGATATTCATGACGATCTGGGACAAACCTTAACAGCTATGCATCTTGAAATAACAGCCATGCTGCACGCTGACAACGTAATTGACCTGACGCCTCGCCTGTGTGATCTGAAAAAACAGGTTGACGCAGCTATTGGCACGGTGCAACGGATCATCTCGACAATGCGTCCTCAAGTACTGGAGGAACTTGGCCTTGAAGCGGCATTGGAAAGTTTAGCCCAAGAGGTGCGAAAGCGTACCAACATTACGTGCGTGACCTCCTGCACGTTGGCAGGAGAGCCTATTTCCCAAGAGGTCGCCTCTTGTCTGTACCGTGTGGCACAGGAGTCTCTCACCAATGTATTCCGCCACTCCAAGGCAACTAAGGTGCTATTGACAGTGCGGCGTCGGGATGGATGGTTGCAGCTACAGATCAGGGACAACGGGGTGGGCGTTTCAGAAGCACAAACCGCTGCCTCAAATGCTTTTGGAGTGATGGGAATGAGAGAGCGTGTTGCCCGCTGTGGAGGTAGCTTCAGTATCAGTCCCCGGGTTGGCGGTGGAACCATTGTGGAGGCGCAGGTGCCTGAAAAAGTAGAGGAGGCAGGTCTGTGAAGCGGCTGTTACTCGTTGACGATCATGCCATGGTGCGCAAAGGACTGGTGAGTATTCTTTCCGTACTCCAGGAAGATGGCATGCTGCTGAGCTGCGATGAGGCCGGATCCGGAGAGGACGCCTTGGGGCTGCTCAAACAGTATAGGTACGACCTCGTTGTCCTTGATATAGCAATGCCGGAGCTTGGAGGGCTGGAGTTGCTGTCAATTATTCATGAGAACTGGCCAACACTACCGGTGCTTATGCTCTCCATGTTTCCTGAAGAACAATTTGCCCTGCGTTCCTTAAAGCTGGGAGCTTCGGGGTATCTGACCAAAAAGGAGGCTGCTGATGAGTTGTTACTGGCGGTGGGTCAGCTTTTAAAAGGTAAGCGCTACCTGAGTCAGAGTCTTTCCACTAGTCTCATCAACCAGGCCCTTGCCAGCGGTGATAACAGCCGCCCCTCCCATGCGACACTCTCTAACCGCGAATTTCAGATCCTGCGTAGCCTGGCAACAGGCAAAAGCCTTAAGGCAATTGCGCTTGACCTGGAACTGAGTATCAAGACAGTCAGTACCTATAAAGCCCGTCTTTTCGCAAAACTGGGTTTTCATAACGATGTTGACTTGATCGCATACGCCAACAATCATCAGCTTACTTGAAGCGCAGCTATCCTGGCTCCTCAATATTCCCTCCTGCTCTTCCTTCCTGCTGCATCTGACAGCAATCCTTTATTGTAGGATCATTCTTACGGTCATTTTGTCAGTGTCTGTTGTACTCCGACAGCTATTTTCCGAATTGTTTCCTGTTCTTTCCCGAGGCATGCTGATAACGACAGCAGACCGTTCTATCCTGCGAAAGGGGCAGTCTCATGGTGAAGATACTGCTGATTGATGATGACAGGCGTTTCAATAGCCAACTGAAGTCACATGTGGCTGAGTACTACCCCTGCCTCAGTATGGTTGCCTGTGCAGATCCTCTGGAAGCCCTGTTACTGCTCAGAATAGAAAAATATGACCTGCTTTTGATTGATTATGAAGTGCCTCCTTTTGATGGGCAAAAGTTGTTGCAGTATGCCATTCAGGCCGGTGTTGAACGCAACAGAATTGTGCTGCTTTCAGGTCATGATGCAGCATTTCTGCATAAGGTCTGTCCTTCCGGTCGTTGTCTGGCTGTATTGAATAAATTTGAAGCGGCCCAACGTGAAGTGCTGGATATGATTTTGTCATCTCTTAATGACAAAGCAGAAAAGGCCATGTCTCACGACAGTATTGTACCGCAGATATAGTGCTTGTCCTGTTTTGCGACGAAGTGTTGTGACCGCCGAACCGTTTTATCTGTCTCAGAGTACGCACAGGCTGTGATTGAATCGTGTCATTTTCAATCAGAAACCATGGAGGTTGCTCTTGTGAACAGTTCTGAAAAATGTGGCGCAACATCTGCAGGGGAACCGCCCTGCTGGGAACAGTTGCAGGAACTGCGAGATCTCTTTCAGGAAGAAGTGCTACGCGGCCTTGAAAAGGATCGTATTCTACTCCAGCAGGATAAAATGGCCTGTATCGGCCAGCTTGCAGCTGGCGTAGCCCATGAGATAAACAACCCGATGGGGTTCATTATGAGCAACCTGGGTAGTCTTAAAGAGTACGTTGAGAATTTGACCCAGTATATTCAGGTGCTTGAAGTGATGCTTGATCGTTTTTGTCCCCCTGAGCAGAAGGGGCATGTAGGGGTTTTGCGTGAGCGGCTCGACATTGCCTTTATCTGTGATGATGTAGGCTCTCTAGTACGGGAGTCACAGGACGGGGCCAACCGAGTCAAGCAGATTGTGCTTGATTTGAAAGACTTTGCCCGGATTGATGAAAACATGGTGAGAGAGTCTGATCTTAACCAGTGCATTCGCCGTACCACCAATATCGTAAAAAATGAACTCAAGTACGTTGCACAACTTGATCTGCAGTTGGGAGATCTGCCACCAGTGTACTGTAACAGTCAGCAGATTAATCAGGTTGTCACCAACCTGCTGGTAAATGCAGCTCAGTCAATCACAGGAACAGGCACCATTACAGTAAAAACATGGCACGAACAAAGCGAGGTGCTGATTCAGATCGCAGATACCGGATCCGGCATTTCCCCTGAAATTGTTAAACGTATCTTTGAACCGTTCTTTACTACCAAGCCGGTCGGCAAGGGAACCGGTCTGGGGCTCACCATTACCTATGACATTATCAGGAAACATAACGGATCAATTACCGTTGAAAGTGAGCTAGGAAGGGGAACAACCTTTACGGTGCGTCTACCGATTAATCAGAGAGAGGAGGATGTATGAAAGCTGATACCCGGATCCTGCTGGTTGATGACGAACAGTCTGTTCTGAATGCCCTGCATCGATTTTTCAGGCGTTCCGGCTACCAGGTGATCAGCTGTACATCCGGTCGTGATGGATTGACTTTACTTGAATCATCAGAACCGTTTCAATTGGTCATTTCTGACTACCGCATGCCGGAAATGAACGGTGTTGAATTTTTGAAGGCGGTGCGAATCCGTTGGCCAGACACGGTGCGCATGGTCCTGTCAGGCTTTGCCGACACCAGTGCCATTATTTCTGCCACCAATGAGGGGAATATCTACAAGTTCATTCCAAAACCCTGGGATGAGGAGTTTCTTTTGCAATCAGTACAGGAGGCCATCGAGATTCACGCCGCAAACAGGCGTTCAAAGGAACAACTACAGGCTCTGAGCGAGTCAATAGACTGCCTTGATCTGCTGCACACAAAAAATCTGAATAATCAGACTATTACTATCTCTGCGTATCATACACTGCTGGATCAGATGCCGGTGGGGCTGATCGGTATTGACCGGAACTCTGAAGTTGTCAGCATGAATGAACGTGCCAGGCTGATACTGGGATTATCCGTTGCTCCGCTGGGTGAATCGGCTACCTCTGTATTGAACGGCATTTACGATGCAGTACTGCGTCACTATATCCCGAAGCAGGAGAACTGCATTATTACGGTTAATGAAAAGCAGATCAGGGTGCTGACCAAATTCCTGCAGGAAGGGAAGTCGGATGGCGTAATGCTGATACTGGTTCTGCTGGAAGAGGGGGGCTGACCATGGAGGTTGTGGCAGACAGCGTAGACCGCATTGAGACAACGGTCTTACTGGTTGATGATGAACCCAATATCCTCCAGGCACTTCAGCGCCTGTTACGGCGGGAAACCTTCAGGATTGTTACGGCAGCATCTGGAACAGAGGCTTTGCAACTACTTTCTCAGCTACGTGGTGTTGCGGTGATTCTTTCTGATATGCGGATGCCAGCTATGAATGGTGCAGAATTTCTGAAACGATCCCGTGAGTTTGCGCCGGAATCGGTCAGGATGCTCTTGACCGGTTATTCTGACATAAGTGACGCCGTTGATGCCGTTAACCAGGGGGGGATTTCCCGTTACCTGAGCAAACCCTGGAATGATACGGATCTGCTCCAGGCAGTGCGCATTGCTGTGGAAAGCTACTCGTTGAGCTATGAAAACAAGCGGCTGCAAGAACTGGTCAGCAGGCAGAACAAAGAACTGCAAGACTGGAATCAGAACCTGAAAGAGCGTGTCCTGCAGCAGACCGCCGCTATACGCCAGAAGAATGAAGAACTGCATAATTTCATTAAACAGCAGAAAGAGGCCTTTCAGAGTTTGATCAGTTCGTTTGGTTCGCTGGTTGAGATGCGCGGAGCCAGGAGCAGGCAACACGCAGCCAATGTGGCAAAACTCTCGGTGCTGGTTGCAGGCGAGATGGGGCTTGCTAAGGATGATCAGGAGATTATCCGTACTGCCGCTATGCTGCATGATATTGGGGAGATAGGGCTTTCAGAACGGATTACACTGGTTAGCCCCGAGTCACTTTCGCAGGATGATTTTGTTGAATACTCTCAACACCCGATCCGGGCCCAGCTGCTGATAGATCCGATTGAAGAATTGCGGCCGGCAGGTGTTCTGATCAGGCATCATCACGAGATGTTTAATGGTAACGGTTTTCCGGATCATCTGGCAGGCGATGAGATTCCGCTCGGAGCGAGAATCATTGCGTATGCAGATCTGATGGATCGTGCTGCCCGCCAATGTTCGGGCAATGTGGCTGAGCAGGCGCTCCAGTGGACTGATATCCATGTCGGAAAGGCGCTTGACCCTGCACTGCGTACGCTGTTTCGCAAGTTTACCAAGTATGTCTACCTACCTCCTCCCAGGTTCAGTGGCGGTCTGGAATCCGGGGAGCGGGATGTCAAACTGGACGACCTGGAACCTGGCATGACGCTGGCGAGGAGTATCTACAGCGGCAGCGGAATACTGCTGTTGCATGTTGGCGTTACCCTTGGTGCCAAACATATTGGTGCCTTACGGCGCTATTTTGAGCTCGATCCAACGGATGAACCGATCTGTATCCTGCGGAAGGGGCGGACAACAGCCGGAGTAATGGTCTGAGAGGTGGAGGCTATGTCTGACACAATTTTACTGGTAGATGATGAACCTTCGGTGCTTTCTGCCATAACCAGGGCGCTGCGGGGCGAACCATATGAGGTGGTGAGTGAGTTGAGTGGTGAGCTGGCATTGGAGCGGATGGCGGCACAGCCATTTAAAGTGGTGCTCTCTGATGAACGGATGGCCAGGATGCAAGGCTCAGAGTTTCTTGCCATTGCACGAAGCAGGTACCCGGGTACGGTGCGGATTCTGTTGACTGGTCATGCCACGCTGGACGCGGCCATACGGGCTGTTAATGACGGCGGAATTTACAAGTTTCTGACCAAGCCTTGGCAGGATAATGATCTGAAACAGGCTATTCGTGATGCCCTGCTGAAACATGATACCGAGCAGGAGGCCTGGCGTCTTTTCGGGCTACTCCAGCAGCAGCATGACATGGATGACCTGGAGAAGCTGCATCCAGGGATCAGCCGACTGGAGCGGGATCAGGAGGGTAACCTGATGCTGCCGGAACTTTCCGATGATGCGCTTAATGATCTGCGCAGGCAGTGCGAGAAGGCCTTTCTGGATCTTGATCCTGCCTCAGATTCTGCCTCAGATCCTGCTGATATGGTGCGTGGTATGTTCCTGCATGGAATTAGAAACTAACAGCAAGAAAACAATGAAAACGATACTGATTATAGATGATCACACCATGTTCCGTCAGGCGTTACGTTCGATGTTGATGGAGCGGATGCCTGCCGGCACGATCACCTGTGATGATGCTGGCAGTGCTGCTGCAGCCCGGGACAAGCTTGCTCATCAGGACTTTGATCTCATTGTTCTCGATATCGGCATGCTTCACACCAATGGTATGGAGTTACTGCCTGAGCTGAAATCCTGCTACCCGGCGCTGCCCGTGCTTATGTTGAGCATGTATCCTGAAGAACAGTTTGCCTTGCAGACTTTGAAACTTGGCGCAAGCGGTTACTTGACCAAACAGGAGGCTGCTGATGAATTGTTGACGGCCATTGAAAAGTGCCTGGCAGGAGAACGGTATCTGAGTAGCTCTTTTTCATCTTTGCTGATCAGCCAGGTCTTACAGCACTGTAAAGCTGAGGAGCTACCCCATACACGGCTATCTCGAAGAGAAATGGAAATATTCAGGCTGCTTGCCAGGGGATATATGTTGAAACGGATTGCCAACGACCTCGGCTTGAGCATCAAAACAGTCAGTACTTACAAGGTCCGGCTCAGCGCCAAGATGGGCTTCAAGGATAACGCGGCTCTGATCCGTTATGCTGTGGCTTATCAACTGAACTGATATAGCGTCGATATTCATTGATAGATATGAGTAAAATACCCACCGGGTCCAAACTGTCTTAAAGAGAAGAGTGTCCTGATGTCCCAGAAACCTGACCGGTTATTTGATGTCGTACAGTGGCAGCAGGTCTTTGAAAGTGCAGATTTTTGCCTTGCCCTTTCTGATGTGGCTACAGAGCGGTTTGTTTCGGTAAATTCCGCTTTTGCCACCCAACTGGGATATCAACCTGAAGAGCTGGCAGATGCTTCAATTTTCACGATATACGCGCCTGAAGTCCATGATCAAGTCCGTGAGCTGCTTGTTGACCTTGATAGGAAAGGCCATATTGTTTACGAGTCAATTCATATCCGTAAGGATGGTAGTCGCTTTCCTGTACGAGTTGAGGCGACAATCTTCAGAGACAGCCACGGTTGTACTGCTTTTCGAGTTTCAACAAGTACTGATATATCTATTCAGCGTATGCAGGCGGAGCGTTTTATTAGATATATGCGTTGCCAAAATGCTCAACTGAAACTGTATGCTGCTGGCTATAGCTGCTGTAACGAGCTGCTTGATTCTGCGCTCGAAGAAGCTGTTGCACTGACAGAAAGTTGTGTCGGCTACATATTTATCTATGAAGAGGATTCCCGTCTCCTGACTTTGTATGCCTGGTCGCATGCTGTGGCATCATCCTTCACAGCGCAGGTGGAGCGAGGGGTCTGGGAGCTGGATGGGATCGGGCTGTGGGGCGAGGCAATCCGGCAGCGTAAGCCGATTATCACCAATGACTATGTTGCTGACAATCCGTTAAAAAAGAACTTCCCGGAGTGTTCTCTGCTGCTTGAGCGATATGTTAGTTTGCCGATCATGCGCAGCAACAGAATTGTCGCCCTGGTCGGAGTTGGCAACAAGGAACAACCCTATACTGAAGATGACGTCCGGCAGTTGCAGCTGTTCATGGGCGGTTGCTGGAATGTACTGGAACGGCTAAAGGCCAGAGATGAGTTAATGGCGGTTAAAGAGCTTGCCGAGTCGTCAGCCAGAGTCAAAGGCGAGTTGCTTGCCAACATCAGCCATGAGTTACGTACGCCGTTAAACGGTATTTTGGGTGGTACACAGCTGATGGCACTTACCGATCTGACACCAGAACAGCAGACATATCTTGAGATGATTGAGGTCTCTTCTGCCCATGAATTGAGTTTGATTACATCGTTACTTGATCTGGTTAGTTTGGAGTCAGAAGGGATACAGGTGGCAGAACAACTGTTTTCCCTAGTAGTTGCAGTAGAGGACGTAATCAAGCATTACCGGTCGGTAGCCTCTGAAAAGGGGTTGCGATTGTTACTTGATATCGCCCCGTTGACACCCGAGCAAGTGATTGGTGATAGCGTACGTATCAGGCAGATACTGCATAGCCTTGTCGGCAACGCAATCAAGTTTACTGATCAAGGCGACGTTATTGTTAATCTCTCCGTTGTGGTAGAAGAAAACGGCGCGGCGTTAGTCCGGTTGACTGTTAGTGACACAGGCGTTGGCATTGCTGCAGAGCAGCAAAAACTGATCTTTGATATTTTAACTCAGTCAGATATGTCAAATACCCGCCAGCATGGAGGGCTTGGTTTAGGGCTTGCTATTTGCAATCGATTGGTAGCGGCATTAGGTGGGAGGATCTGGGTTGAAAGCACACTATCTTTGGGTAGCACGTTTAAGGTGGAGTTGCCGATTATTGTCGTTACTAACGAACGGCAGTGGACGCAGGATTTTTCGGTGCTGTTAGTTGAGAATGATCATTTGAGCGCCCTGACCGCAACCGGGCTGTTACGCAAGATGGGGCTTGCAGTGACAGTGGCTGTAGATGCATACGAAGGGCTTTCAATCTGGCAACGGCAGAGTTTTGATCTGGTCTTGATGGATATCCAGATGCCGAAGTTGAGCGGTTTTGAAGCTGTTCAAAAGATTCGGCAGGTTGAAAATGAACAGGGCAGAAAACGGACACCAGTCGTTGCCCAGGCCGTCTATGCCCGTCGTAACTTTCATGAATCATTTCTAGGGGCGGGCTTTGATGGTTTGATTTCCAAGCCACTGATGCGTGCCGACTTGGAAGAAACGATAAAGCTTTTCTGTAGGTGATTTGTTTTCTTACCCACCCTGAGCCAAAACATGGTGATTGTAGGTCTGGTCTTACATCTGCTCTGCTGTTTCCAGCCTTCTTCTGACGGAGGTTTTCCTAATTGCTTCAAGCCTGTAAACGGTCCATGCTGCAATTACAGCCAGTTCATTTCCATGGACAGGAGACTCATGTGTTAGAAACGCACATTCTGATAGTTGATGATGAACAACATGTGCTGCAGTCTTTGAGCCGGGCACTGCATGCTGAACCATACATTCTGCATTTGGCATCTGGAGCTGAGCAAGGGCTTGACCTGCTGAAACAACAGCCGTGTAAAGTGGTGCTATCCGATCAGCAGATGCCCGGTAGGCAGGGACTTGAATTTATTAGAGAGGTAAAAGAAATACAGCCAAAAGCAGTCTGTATTTTGCTGACCGGAAAAGGCAGTCTTGAACTGTATGAGGAGGCTTTCTTCGAGACTGACGTCTTTAATCTGCTCCTGAAACCATGGGACACTAGACAGTTAAAAGCTGCTGTACGTAGCGCAGTACTGCAGTTTGGTCAGCAGTCAGAACAGAAAGCGACAGACTGGCGGCATTTGCGGTTTCTTAAATGATGTAACGTAAGATTTCCGGGTAACCGAAGAGGAGGTATCTATGAAGAGTATAGTCATATTTGTAACGGTCTGTGCCATGCTGTTGCTACAGTTTGTGCAGGCAACGGCAGCAGATATCCTGGTTATTGGCGTGGCGCCCCATACCAGCGCCCGGATCATTCTTGAGATGTATCAGCCGTTACGTTTACATCTGGAAAAGTCATTGGGGATGCCGGTGGATATTGTCACCGCTACTGATTTCAATGCCTTTGCCAGGCGTGGACTGGCGCAGGAGTTTGATGTTGCAATAACCACAGGGCAGCAGGCCCGACTGTTGCAGGTTGATGCCGGTTATCAGCCCCTGGTGACCTATAAGGCGGACTTCAAGGCGGTCGCCTTGGTGCCGTCAACTGCGCACTACCGCTCAGCAGCGGACCTGAAAGGAAAAACGGCTCTGGGGTTGAGTCCCACATCGCAAGTGACCGTATGGGGGCAGCATTGGCTTGCCGATAATAGCCTGCAGGGGATGCCGATTAAGTATGTCAGCGCCTCTGACAGTGTTGCCCACCTACTGGTGGCTGGTGAGGCTGCAGTCGGTTTTACTTCTCTGGCAAATTATCAGAAACTGCCGCTGGATTTGCGGGGCAAACTACATCTGTTTGCCCAGAGCAAGTCAATGCCCGGACGTGTCTATATGTTGAATAAACGCCGGGCTGCACTGAAGAAGAAGATTGAAGTGGCTTTGCGCGGGTTTGCTGCCAGTGCTGAAGGGAAACAGTATTTCAACTCAAACAAGCTGGAAGGCTACCGTCTGCTCAAACGTGATGAATTGAAAAGCATGGATCATTTTGCTGAAGAAGTGCGCAAAGTGCTGGCCAGCGAAAAATGAAACAGTCGATGCTCTGGCAGACCGTTAGAGGGCGGCTTTTACTGCTTGCCATTGGGGTCGAGCTACTAATGCTGACTCTGCTGGTACTTAACAGCGCCCGCCTCTTGCATGGGGCCATGACCAAGCAGGCGGCATGGCATGCCAAGCAGATTGCACCGGTTCTTAATGCAGCATTGACGGCTCCCTTGGCGCAGCGTGATTTTGCGACCTTGCAGGCTGTACTGGATGAAAGCAGAGCCACAGAGGAGCTGGTCTATCTGGCCGTTAGTGACCGTTATGGTGCGCGGGTTGCCTCCAGCGGTCGGATTGATACTGTTCAACCATCAGTTCAGGCAGGCAGTGCGGTGAAGATGGCGCTGCATCCCTTGTTGCCGCAGTATGTGGTTGCGGTGCCGATCAGTCAGAGCGGTCAGCAACTGGGGGTGCTCCACTTTGGTCTCGACCTTTCCAGAATTTATGAAGCACGCAGCAAACTGATCATGCAGGGGGTCGGCATCGCTGCTGTCGAGCTGGTACTTTCTTCGATCGTACTTTTGCTGATCGGTCTCTGGATGACCCGCCATCTGAGTACACTGACAAAAGTCAGCCTGGAGGTGGCTGCCGGTAACCTGAGCCCAACGGTTCTACCGGAGGGGAGGGATGAACTCGGACAACTGGGAGCTGCCTTCAATACCATGTCTAGCGCCATTTTCGAGCGGGTGCAGGAACTTGACCGTCAGAAGGCGTTGCTGTCTGCCACAATTAATTCAACCACTGATATCATGTTTTTTAAGAATTTACAGGGGGTCTATCTCGGATGCAACCCGGCCTTTATGGAGTTTGTAGGCAGGTCGCGTGAAGATATTGTCGGCTCAACCGATTACGATCTTATGCCCAATGATCAGGCGGAATTTTTCAGGGAGCAGGATCGCCAGATGCTGGCAATCGGCATGCCCCGCAGCAATGAAGAATGGATCAGCTATCCTGACGGGCGCAAGGTGCTGGTAGAGACGAAAAAATCCCCTTTGCGTGATCAACAGGGACAGATTATCGGCTTGATAGGGATCAGCCGTGACATGACTGAGCGCAAGAAGTTGGAAGATGAACTACATCAACAGGCGGCACAGCTGGAACTGGAAATGGCAGAACGTCAGAAGGCGCAGGAAGCATTGCAACTGCGTGCCGGAGGTCTGGAAAGCCTTAATCTGACGCTTGAAAGCCGGGTCCAGGATGAACTCCGTAAAAACCGGGAAAAAGATGCGATTATGCTGCAGCAGGATAAGCTGGCCTCCATAGGGCAGTTGGCTGCAGGAGTTGCCCACGAGATCAACAACCCGATGGGGTTCATCATGAGTAATCTGTCCACGTTGCGGGAATATAGTGCCATCCTGATCCGCTATCATCGCTTTCTTGAACAGCAGCAGATGACCGGAGCCGGATCTTCTGCCGAACAGCAGGCAATTTTAAAAGAGCTGGATATTGCTTACATACTTGAGGATATGCAACCGCTGGTTGACGAATCGCTTGAAGGGGCCGAGCGGGTCAAGCGGATCGTGCAGGATTTAAAGAATTTTGCGCGTGCCGATGAGAATCGCTTTGTGAAGGCCGACCTGAATCAACTTGTTCAGAGCACCATCAATATCGTGCGTAATGAGATCAAGTATGTTGCTGATCTTGAGCTTCACTTGGGCGAAATCCCCGAGATCGTCTGTATCCCACAGCAGATCAATCAGGTTATTACCAATCTGTTGGTAAATGCGGCCCAGGCAATGGATAAACAGGGACAGATTACCATTACTACTCGGCAGGATGGCGACAGGGTGCTGCTGAAGGTACGCGACACAGGTTGTGGTATGACCGATGAGGTCCGCCGCAAGATTTTTGATCCCTTTTTTACTACCAAAGAAGTCGGCAAGGGGACAGGTTTGGGGTTGGCAATCTGTTACGACATCATCCAGAAACACCAGGGAGAGATAGAGGTGGAAAGTAAGTCGGGTGTCGGTACCCTTTTCTGGGTCTGGCTGCCGACGGCAGGCCTGTCGGTAACTGAAGAGTCATTACAGCCCTGATCATGCAGATAACATTGAACGTGCGGTTTGTGGTGACTCCACCAGCAGTGGAACCTGACTGGCAGTATTTTAAAAATGGCTGAGAAGTCCGTCTACAACATTGCACCATAGCGCAACTCCGTGTACCCTGTAACAAGTACATAGAGGGAGCGATCATGTCGTTGGTGCATGTTTTTATGCTATCGGGTGGGCTGCTGCTGGGGGCGGCAGCGGGATTTGTAATGCACCGGTCCGGCTACTGTGTGGCCGGTATGTTCCGTGACCTGTTTATGTTTCGTAGCACGCTGTTGCTGAAAAGCCTGATTCTTCTGCTTGCCGTTTCCCTTCCACTGTTTGAACTGATCCATTTAAGCGGGTTTGTTGCTTTGCCGTTTCCCTTCTTTGGTCCTCCTTCGCTGGCTAACCTGCTGGGGGGGCTGCTGTTCGGGATCGGTATGGTGCTGGCAGGCGGTTGTGTGGTGGGTACCCTGTATAAACTGGGCAGTGGCAGTTTTCCTGCTCTGCTTGCCCTGGCCGGCCTGGTCGGAGGAAGCACACTCTACGCCTTTTTTCATCCCACCTGGGCGGTCTTTGCCAAGGCGGTTGCCTTTCCTACCAGAGCAGTAACCTTGTCGCAACTGTTGCTGCAGCCACCCTGGCTGCTGGTTGTGGTGCTGGAGGTGCTGCTGATACCGCTGCTGTTTGTCTGGTTTCGGCAGCGCCGGATGGAGCGGCCTGCCGTGGTGGCGAGCTACCTGCAACCCTGGAAGGCAGCACTGTTGCTGGCATTGATTGGGACGGCCTCAGTGCTGCTGGTGGGGATGCCGTTGGGGATCACGACATCGTACAGCAAGATGGGGGCCTTTTTGCTGCAACTGGTTATGCCTGATGTCGCTGCAGGAGTGTCCTATTTTAAGCTACTGCCACTTAACTATACCCCGCCATTGGGAGGCGGGGTGCTGGTTGGCGGGCCTGGGGCGGCATTCGATGGTGTTGCTCTGGTGCAGTATCCGCTGATTATCGGGATTATTGTCGGTTCAGCTCTTTCCGCGTTATTGCTGGGGGAATGGCGCATGCACTTCGGGCTGCCCTGGCGCCAGGCCGTCTCGGTGTTGCTGGGGGGTGTGATCATGGGGCTTGCTTCGCGCATGGCTCCAGCCTGCAATATCTGGCACCTGTTCGGCGGGCTGCCGATACTGGCATTGCAGAGCATGCTGTTTTTGCTCGGGCTGTTACCGGGAGCCTGGCTTGGCGGGTTGTTGTTAACGCATTGGGTAATGCCTGCTGATATTGAGTGAAGGAGTGGTGGTCATGTCGTCTAGCCAGTGTAAAACCATTGATCTGCGTGGTCAGATCTGTCCTTCGACCCTGCTGACCGCCCTGCGGGAGGTCAACAGTCTGAAGATGGAGCTGAAAACAGGTGATTGCAGTCTGCTGTTTTTGTCCGACAACCGTAACTCGGTGACCCACATTAGCGATGCGGTGGGGAGTATGGGCTATCAGGTTACGGTGGTGAAAGAAGAGGATTACTACCGGGTTGTTGTCTGCAGGCAGGGGTGACGTGAGCGAAAACGGAATGCAGGATAGAGCAACGGATCGTAGCCAGGAGTTGATCGGCTATATCCGGGCAAAGACCAACCGGTTGCTGGAGGTGATGGGAACGGTACCGCTGAATCCGGAGGAACTGGATGACGCTACCTTACTGGCAGTGGACCCGATCGGGATTGTTACCGACTCCTTTGAACAGGTACTGGAGCACCTTCAGAAGACCAACAGCGAATTAGCCGCCACCAGGGATGAGTTGCAGGCGATCTTTGATTCCGCCGGGGGCGCTATTGTGGTGGTTGATGAGAAGATGGAGGTGGTGGCCTGCAATTCTTACAGTCAGTGGGCCTTGTTTGCCGGTGAACGTAACGTAATGGGTAAAAACCTGCGTTCCCTGATCTGCGGCCATGATCAGGAGGAATGCATCCTGGAACAGATTCTGACTACTCAACGCCGGGTTGAACAGAACGATTTTCTTCATGACGGACGCCATTATCATCTGGTGGGGACACCGCTGAAAAATCACGATGGTGCCATCAGCAGGGTGGTACTGCTCTATACCGATATTACCGAGCGTCGTGCCGCTGCGGAAGAAATTGAACGCTTAGCCTTCTTTGACAGTCTGACCGGCCTGCCCAACCGGGTGCTGCTAAAGGATCGGTTGGCTCAACTTTTGACCAGGGCCGGACGCTACAATGAAATGGTGGCAATCCTCTTCATCGATCTGGACCGTTTTAAGGAAGTAAACGATACCCTGGGGCACGGCACGGGGGATCAACTGTTGCAGGTAGTGTCCGAACGGCTGACCGCCTGTCTGCGTAGCTGCGATACCGTGGCTCGTCTGGGGGGGGATGAGTTTGTCGTGCTGCTGCCGGGTATTACCGAGCGCGACTGCGTCGGCGATATTGCGGCAAAACTGCTGCAGTCGCTGTGCAAACCGGTGCAGTTGGATGCGCGAGAAGTCTTTACCAGTGGGAGTATCGGTATCTCGCTCTGGCCGATTGATGGCGATTCGGTAAGTACGCTGTTTAAGAATGCCGATACGGCCATGTATCACGCCAAGGAACAGGGCAGAAATACCTATCGTTTTTACACGCCTCAGATGCACGCCACTTCTATGGAACAGCTGACCCTGAGCAACGATCTGCGCTACGCCTTGGAACGGGGAGAGTTACATCTTTGCTATCAGCCTCAGGTCAGCTTTGAGACCGGTGGACTGATCGGCGTAGAGGCACTGCTGCGCTGGATTCATCCAAAGCTCGGTATGATTCCGCCTGATCGCTTTATCCCTTTGGCCGAAGATACCGGTTTGATCGTGCCGATCGGGACCTGGGTGTTGCACGAAGCCTGTCGGCAGGCCATGATGTGGGTAGCCCAAGGCCTGCCATCACTGCGGGTGGCGGTTAATATTTCGGCCAAACAGTTCCGGGAGTCAGATTTCAGTGATACGGTCAAGGCAGTCCTGCAGACGACCGGACTGGCGCCCAACCTGCTGGAGCTTGAACTGACCGAAGGGATGCTGATTGAGAATGTTACCCAGACCAAGTTGACCCTGCAGAGTTTAAAGGATATGGGAGTGACTCTGGCCATCGATGATTTCGGCACCGGTTACAGTTCACTCAGCTACCTGAAGCATTTCCCGCTTGACCGGTTAAAGATCGACAAGTCCTTTGTGAAGGAGATTGCAGAGAAGTCAGGTGACGCTGCTGCCATCGTTGAAGCTGTGGTGGCTCTGGGGCACAGCCTCAAGCTGACCGTGATTGCCGAAGGAGTGGAACAGCAGGATCAGGTGGATTTTCTGCACAACCGCAAGTGTGATGAACTACAGGGCTACTTCTTCAGCCGTCCCCTCACACCCCATTGGAAGAACTGCTCCGCAAAGGAGTGAATGGGCCGGAGTTTTGTCTTTACCGCTACCAGTGATTTCGTTTTCATTACGTGACGTTTTGGGACTGTCTCTTCAGAGCCGCCTCCAGTAACCAGAGCCCGCTGACCGGCTGGCGCACCAGGGATGGCAATACGCTGCTCAGTACCTCATCTGTACGTTTTTCCCATTCGGGCTTGGCGGTACATTTGGCCAGTGTCACCAGGTTCATGACCAGGGCTGCCGGCCCGGATGGAATCACCCCATCATGGTTGTCTGACAGTGCCAGTGGAAGCTGTTCCTGATCATTTCCGACGGTGACAAGCCGTCCATCTTCTGTTCTGAACAGATGAAGCGCATCCCTGCAGAGCTGTTCGGCTGTTGCAAGGTCTGCAGCGTCTCCTCCGGCCTTGAACAGTTCCAGAAAGCCCCAGCCCAGAAAGGCGTAATCCTCCAGAAACCCCGGAATGGTTGAGGGCGTGCCGCACCAGCTGCGCAGCAGGCGGCCATCGGCACGGGTCAGGGAGCTGCTGATAAAGGCTGCTGCCCTGCGGGCCGCTTCCAGCCAGCGCCGGTTGTTGGTCAGCGCTGCTCCCCGCGCCAGTGCCGCGATGGTCAGGCCGTTCCAGCCGGACAGGATCTTGAGATCCCGCAGCGGCTGCTGACGCATAGCCCGTACCTGCAGCAGCTTCTGTCCGGCTGCCTTGATCACTGCCGGTTCTTCAGCCGCCGGCAGGGCCTGGAACAGGACATTCTCTCCCGGCTCTTCAAAATTACCCTGCTCGGTTACCCCGTAATACTGGCAAAAGAAGGCCGCCTGATCTCCCAGAATCTGCTCCAGTTCCTGTTTCTTCCAGACATAGCAGGCCCCTTCACGACCTTCAGAATCAGCATCCAGCCCGCAGTAGAAACCTCCCTCCGGTGCGGTCAGTTCAGCCAGCACAAACTCCAGCAGATTGTCTGCCATCTCCAGATAGCGGTTCTCTTTGGTCAGGGCATAGGCCTTAAGCGCTGTGTATGCCACCAGGGCCTGATCGTAGAGCATCTTTTCAAAGTGGGGCACCAGCCAGTGCTGGTCAGTGCTGTAACGGTGGATGCCGCCACCCAGCTGGTCCCAGATCCCGCCCTGCCGCATTGCCTGAAGTGTATTGAGCGCCAGCTCCTGTTCGATCCGGTTGTCCCTGCCCAGCAGAAACAGCAGGTAGGGTGGCATCGGAAATTTGGGGGCCTTACCGAAACCGTGGTATCGGGGATCATGGATCTTGCGCAGGGTGGCAACAGCACTGTCCGCCAGCTCCTTCAGGTCTGGCGCGGTGGTTTGCACCGGGGCTGCAGCCATCTGCCCCAGCGCCTCCATCAGCGATCGGGCGTTGCGCTCAACCGCTTCCTGTTTGTGTTGCCAGACCCTGGCAATGTTCTCCAGCAGTTCCAGAAAACCGGGCATGCCGCGCTTAGGCTCTTTGGGCAGGTAGGTCAGTGCATAGAACGGGGTGCCGTCCGGCTTCAGAAAACAGTTCAGGGGCCAGCCGCCGCTGTTGGTCAGGCTCTGGCAGGCAGCCATGCAGAATTCATCCAGATCGGGCCGCTCCTCCCGATCCACCTTGACCGGCACAAAGGCATGGTTAAGGATATCGGCCACCTCATCATCCTCAAAGGATTCATGGGCCATGACATGGCACCAGTGGCAGGTGGCATAGCCGATGGAGACAAACAGCGGCAGGTTGCGCTCCTGCGCCTCCTTTTGTGCGGCCGGTCCCCATTCCCGCCAGTCCACCGGGTTGCGGCTGTGCTGCAGCAGGTAAGGGGAACGGGAAAAGATCAGGCGGTTGAACTCAGGCCTGCCGTCTTCAGGCAGGCTGGAACGGTCAAGGGCCAGCAGGGTCTGCAGTTCGTGGTTGGTCATGGGGGAAGATCCTCTAGCTGTAGTTTACCATAGAATATCGCTTGTTTTGTCCAAAGGAGGTGTTATAGTAAACAGTACCTAAAACGGTACTGTTGGAGGTGGGTATGAATGCGCTTACTGCTCAAGAGTTAAAGCGACGTGGTGTTGCCGCAGTGGAAGAGTTGTTGGGAAATGGACCGGTTCACGTCATCAAACGGAACCGTCCTGCTTTTGTTGTCTTGAGTGAAGAAGAATATGCCCGTCTTTCCAGCGGCTACGGAGAACCTGATCTGGAGGGCTGGACGGTCTCTGATCTTTTCAGGCAACCTGCCTGGGGTACCAAAACAAAAACAGAACTTGATGCCCGCCTGCAGGAAGAACGGGATGCCTGGGGTGATTGATGACTATTTTTTTGGATGCCTGCAGTATCATCTATTGGGTGGAAATGGCAGAACCCTATTACTCCAGTCTTACGGCCTATTTCCATGGTCTGGAACAGGAGTGCGGTGGAGCGGTTGTCTATGCGGTTTCCCGTCTCAGTATTCTGGAATGTCTGGTTAAGCCGCTACGTGATAACGATCAGGCACTGATCAAGCGCTATGGGCAGTTTTTTTCATCACGAGACCTGAAAATAATTGAACTTTCACCTGCCGTTATAGATCGAGCCACCCAGGTACGGGCTTACTGCAGCATCAAAACACCTGATGCTGTCCAGGCAGCCTCTGCGTTAAGTATCAAAGGGCCGGTTCGTTTTGTTACCAATGATAAACGGTTTGGACTGGTTCCGGGGTTGACTATCAGCCTGTTACCTGAATAAGAGGAGTCTTCAATGTTTGATTATAATGAACGTCCTGATCTGGCCCCTTTTGCCTGCACCAGTGCTGCTTCCAAAGGGCGCAAGTATCCTGAAGAATCCTCTGATCCCCGCCCCATGTTTGAGCGTGACCGTGACCGGGTCATCCACTGTGCCGCTTTCCGCCGCCTGGAGTACAAGACCCAGGTCTTCCTGAATCACGAAGGGGACTACTACCGCACCCGCCTGACCCATTCACTGGAGGTGGCCCAGATCGGCAAGGCGGTTGCCCTGCGGCTGCGTCTGAATAGCGACCTGACCGAGGCGCTGGCCCTGGCCCATGACCTGGGGCATACCCCCTTCGGCCATACCGGTGAAGAGGTGTTGAACCAGCTGATGCAGGGCTACGGGGGATTTGAGCACAACTATCAGTCCTTCCGGGTGGTGAATGAACTGGAAGAACGCTATGCCGAATTTGATGGCCTGAACCTTTCCTGGGAGGTGCGGGAAGGGATCCTGAAACACTCCTCGCCCCATGATGTGCCCACCAGGATCCTGGACGAGTTCCTGCCCGGCGTAGTCCCCTCCATTGAGGGGCAGTTGATCAACTATGCCGATGAGATCGCCTATAACAACCATGATATTGATGACGGTATCAAATCCGGCTACCTGACCCTGGACCAGCTGAAAGAGGTGGAGTTATGGCAGCGGATGGTCAGCCGGGTACGGGAACGCTATCCGGCCATTGATGACAAGCGGCTGGTGGCCCGTACGGTCAGCGCCCTGATCGGCATGCAGATCACCGATATCTGCGAGACCACCCGGGCCAACATCCAGCAGTACGGCATCAACAGTCTGGATGAGCTGCGCCGGGTCAACCGGGTACTGGTCCATTTCAGCCCTCAGGTTGAACAGGAGAACATGGCCCTGAAGAAATTCCTGAAGGAGAAGCTCTACCGTCACCACAAGGTGGACAAGATGCGGGTCAAGGCCGAGCATGTCTTAAGCAAGCTGTTTGAAACCTACCTGAAACGGCCCAACCTGCTGCCGCCCAAGTATCACCGCAGAATAGAGCAGAATGGGGTGGAGCGGACCGTGGCGGATTACCTGGCCGGCATGACCGACCGCTATGCGCTGGATGATTACAAGACGTTGTTCGAGACCTTTGAGCGGGTGTAGCAGCTTGTTAAAAAACTATTGCGGAGCCTGTCTACGGCGTTGCGCGGTGCTCACTCCTTCGCCTAACTGTCTGTTATGTCTCAGTCGCTGTGCTCCGTGCGCCTTGTAGCCATGCTTCCTCATGACGTTTTTAAACAACCTGACAGAGAGATATATATATGGGATACGATGTGGAGGTAGATCAAAAAATGGCCCATCTTGCTAAACCGGCATATTCTGCGTTAGGTCAATGAACTGGCTCTCCCACATAGGCAGACATGCCTCGCGCCTGGCCTCACTGGAGCTGTTCCGCTACATCGGCCCCGGCTTCTTTGTCACCGTCGGTTTCATCGACCCCGGCAACTGGGTCACCAACGTGGCTGCCGGTTCGCAATTCGGCTACAAACTGCTCTGGGTGGTGACCCTTTCCACGGTGATCCTGATCGTTGTCCAGCATAACGCCGCCCACCTGGGGATTGTCACCGGCCTCTGCCTTTCGGAGGCGGCCTCAAAATTCTTCAAACCATGGTTGCGGGTACTCATGCTGGGAAGTGCCATGGTCGCCTGTGTCGCCACTGCGTTGGCAGAGCTGCTGGGGGCAGCCATCGGCCTGAATATGCTGACCGGCCTGCCGCTGCTGGTCGGTGCCCTCTGTTCGGCACTCTTTTCGGCCTGGATGCTCTTCTCCAAAAACTATCAACGGCTTGAAAAGTGGATCATGGGGTTTGTCTCCCTGATCGGTCTGGCCTTTGTCTTTGAAATCTGGCTGGCCGATGTCTCCTGGGTCCAGACCTTTACCGGCTGGGTGACGCCGAGCTTTCCCGTTGGGGCGCTGCCGGTCATCATGGGGGTGCTGGGGGCGGTTGTCATGCCCCACAACATCTTCCTGCATTCAGAGGTGATTCAGAGCCGTCAGTGGAACGTGCATGGCGATGACGTGATCAGGAAACAGCTGAAGTACGAGTTTCTGGACACGCTGACCGGCATGGGGGCCGGCTGGGCCATCAACAGCGCCATGATTATCATGGCCGCCGCCGTGTTCTTCAAAGGGGGCATCGTGGTCACCGAACTTCCCCAGGTCACCGTCACTCTGGCACCGGTCTTCGGCAAGGCCTCAGCGGTGGTCTTTGCGCTGGGCCTGATCTTTGCCGGACTTTCATCGTCAGTCACCGCCGCCATGGCGGGCGGGAGCGTCTTTGCCGGCATCTTCAGTGAACCGTTCGATATCAATGATCCCCATTCACGGGTCGGCCTGGGTATCACGCTGGTCGGAGCGTTGGCAGTCATCATGTTGTTGGCTGACCCGTTCAAGGGAATCCTCTGGAGCCAGATCGCCCTCTCACTGCAACTCCCGCTTACCATCATCCCGCTGATCCTGCTGACCTCATCAAAAGCGGTCATGGGGAGCTATGCCAACAAACCCTACGGGGCTGCCGTGCTCTGGATCACCGGTCTGATTGTCATCGGCCTTAACCTGGCGCTGTTGATCGATATGGCGCGGTAAGCCGGAACAGCTGCGTCCTGTCGGCCTGCCTGCTGCAGAGGTTTGATCTGAATGCCATGCTGAAGAAGTCGGGCGCTGCGTCGGAGATAAAGGCGTAGGAGATCTGTTCCTTTTGGGGGATGAGCGGTTCACGTGGGTGTGCGCGTGAACCGCTCAAGAAGGAGTTGGGCAAAGAGGTGAATATGAAAAAATACGACAATTTGGATGAATTAATAGAAATCCTGAAAGTCAGTAAAGCAGACATTGAAGAAAAAATTCAAGCGCTACAAACTTCCCCGAGATCGTTTGAGGAAGAGCTAATTTTACGATATATCGAAACCAGGAGTACAGTTAAAGCGGCAGAATTTGCAAAATCAAAAAATATCCGCTCTCCGAAAGGAACTGTGTTTTCTGGCAGCAATGTTAGCAATATTATAAGAGATGGCAGTAAATCGATTAATCCCATATTACTAAAAATTGCCAGAGAGATTTTGGGTGCTAACACCCGTGCCGTCGTACGTGCATATGGTTAATGTTACTACACATAAACCGGAGCACCAAACCACCAGGAAAATCCACTTGACCGTTATACGCTTGGGACGTACATTATAGCCATGCTTACATTTATTGAATTGCACCCATTTGCAACAGTTCGCGACAAGTATCTGAATGATGATGAATTCACGGCCTTTCAGCATTATCTGACCGCTCATCCTGACGCTGGAGACGTAATTCCTCGTTCAGGAGGTTGCCGTAAGCTGCGATGGGCAATTGAGGGACGAGGAAAAAGAGGCGGTGTGCGTGTTATCTATTTCCTGCGACTCAATTCAGGACAAATTGTTCTGGTTACAATGTATGCGAAGAACGTACAGGAAAACATCGATCCCAACCTGTTAAAGCGCCTCAAGGAGGTTTTTGAAAATGGCTAAACTATCCGAAAAAGAACTGGCTGAATGGGAAAAAAAGCGTGATTTGAATGCCGAGCTATTGCAGGCTTTGCATGATATGAAGCGCGGCGAATGGGCCAGAAAAACCGAATTTACACCACAGCCGGATGGATCAATTCGTCGTGTGATTTTGAGACGTGACGGAACAATTGAAAAAGATGAAATCATCCCAGCTGAAAAAGCTCAAGTTGCAGCAGCAAGAGCAGCGACTGGCTTGTCTCAAGTACCATTTGCAAAGCTTTTGGGTGTTTCAGTCCGCACGCTTCAAGAATGGGAACAAGGCAGAAAAATGCCGTCTGGAGCTGCTGCTACGTTACTGAAAGTGGCTACGCGGCATCCTGAAGTACTGCAAGAACTGGCTGCGTAACAGGTCAGGAACATTATGGGGCGCGTCTAAACTGCGTTTTTTTAGCAGATGGTCACGCCCTTTATTTTTCCCCCGGGAAAGTGTTCAACGAAGCGCAACACCGGTGAATCCGGTGTGCTCTCAGCCGTTATATAGCAGATTGGGCCGGCTGAACACAAAGGTCTCATCATGAAGAACCCTGAAACAAAAACTGATGACATGAATACGGAGTAAGGCGGCCAGGGCATGATCACCGTCAAACATCTTTCACCACCATGGTCATCCCGGAAGGGCGAGGCATGTCGCCGCCAACCGGTTGGCGGCGCGGACGGAAGTTGGCGGGCAGAGTTGGATTATCATGTGTCATTCCATAGTTTTGATGTTGGCGAGCATATTGCTATAAACGTGTTGAGTCTCTTGTATGCGGGCGGGCTCACCGCATTTCCTGATTGAAATACGGTACAAGATTCGTTTTGGAGGAGGTTGTTATGAAAAATCCGGTTCTCGCCGCATGTCTGGCCCTGGTCATCTGCTTTTCGGTGTCAACGGCGCGGGCCGCCGACTGGTCGAATGACACGTTTTCCTGCGATCTGACCATTGTTTCGACGGGGTGGGTTCCTTGGGAGTGGGGGCTCTGGACTGAGGTTAAAATGAAATTCTATCAGAATGTGAAGCCGGCAAGCACGATTGTCTATACTTGTGCACTCCTTCACCCCGGCAATTCCAACTTCGGTTGCTTTAGGTCGGATACCGCCGCCCAGTCTTTTCCGGGTTGGTACAATATTGGCGTTGTAGCTCAAAAATTGAATCCGGGCGTCAGTAAGAGCCAAGCCTGCGAGGCTTTATTCGGCAGTGTATTCCACAAACTCTCACAGTATGGATGGACAACGAAATAAAGAGGGATAGGGATAGAAACTGAAAGGGGACAGCGAACACCTATGGGGGCAGGTCTTGAAAAGTTAGTTCTAGTGCAAAAAGTGATATTTCAAGATCTGCCCCCGTAAACTTTGTGACCCCGTAAACTTTGCGTAATAAGGATTTAAAATGAGTCAAGACAATGAATTAGGGATCGCATCAAGTGATTTCATAGCGATGATTGCAAAAGGATTTTCAGGAGCTATTCCAGTTGTTGGCCCGTTTGTAGCTGAGGTCCTTGGCGCTGTAATACCAAACCAAAGAGCAGACCGTTTTGTGAGATTCCTAGTTGCTTTTGAGGAGAGAGTTAAGAAAATAGAAATTGATAACACTGAACTCAAGGCCAGATTTATAACTCCGGAATTTATAGATATCTTTGAAGATGGTGCAACACAGGCAGTAAAAGCATTTTCCTGTGAGCGCCTTAAGTACATTGCTCAAATCCTTTCCAATGGGCTAAAAGATCACGAGCTAAATCACTTAAAGACAAAGAAGTTGCTTTTGCTATTATCACAAGTTTCTGATCCAGAAATTATTTTCCTTCAATTCTATTATCTTGTACAAAACGGCGCTCTAGGCGAAGAAAACGAATTTTGGCTAAAACACCAAGACGTAATGGAGTTTAAAGATAACTCTATGGGCATGCCAACTGAGAATTATGAAGATTACGAAATACAAGAAGCCTACCTGCATAATCTTAAACATCTTAAATTGTTGAGTGACGATTCTTCAGGACCTCCTTCTGTTACATTTCTCGGGCGATTGTTATTGAAATCGATTTTAGATGCTGCCGTAACGACTACAGATGCAGAAACGATGGCATAACTTGCGGCATGACCGGCCAAAAAAACCTGCCGGTCAGCCTTGGATAACGTAAAATAAATTTCGCTTTTTTAAAAAGAGTCACAGCAGTGCCTGATTTTGGTTAGAATTTAAGTCGCCAAACACAAATTCGACCGAAAAGGAGAACACTGCTGTGGATGATCATTCTAC